>Ga0137378_10004943_pt1 | contig 11513 bp, 12 predicted proteins | sample SagtaG_21_FD_104813 | JGI IMG/M metagenome (GOLD analysis project Ga0137378, IMG submission 104813) | Vadose zone soil microbial communities from Sagehorn Ranch, Mendocino, California, USA - Sage2_L_60_16 metaG | ecosystem: Environmental > Terrestrial > Soil > Vadose zone | place: USA... | reverse complement strand
CTGGGTACCGATAGGTTTCGCGCACGGGTTCTGCGTGCTGAGCGAATTCGCCGAAGTGCTCTACAAGACGACCGACTTCTACGCGCCGGAGCACGAGTGCTGCATTCTCTGGGACGATCCGGAACTCCATATCGACTGGCCCCTCCCGGGCGCGCCCACGCTGTCTGCCAAAGACGCCGCAGGGGTTCGGCTCCGGGACGCTGAAGTGTTTCCGTGAAAATTCTGCTGACGGGAAAGAACGGGCAGCTCGGGTGGGAGCTCGCGCGCGCGCTTGCGCCGCTCGGCGAGCTCATCGCCTTCGATCGTAGTAGTCTGGATCTCGCGGTGCCAGACCAAATCGTTTCGGCGGTTCGGTCGGTGCGGCCCGATGTGCTCGTCAATGCCGCGGCGTACACCGCGGTCGATCAGGCGGAAACCGAACGGGATGCCGCCCAAGCGATCAACGCCGTAGCCGTAGCCGTCCTCGCCGAAGAAGCGAAGCGCGCGCGAGCCTTGTTCGTCCACTACTCGACCGATTACGTGTTCGACGGGACCAAGGACACGGCGTATCTCGAGGAGGACCTCCCTAATCCTCTCAACGCCTACGGCCGCAGTAAGCTCGCGGGCGAGCAGGCGATCCGCAGCATCGATGGCCACCACCTGATACTGCGCACGAGCTGGGTGTACGCGGCGCGCGGCAAGAACTTCCTGCTGACGATTCGCCGCCTGCTGCGGGAAAGGCAGGAACTGCGCGTGGTGTCCGACCAGATCGGCGCTCCGACCTCTGCGGAAGCGCTCGCTCACGCAAGCGCGGAGCTCCTGCGCCGCCATACCCCTGCGGCGCTCGGGGACGCCCGCGGCGTCTATCACATCACGGCCGCAGGATATACGTCGTGGCACGGGTTTGCGATCGAAATCGCGCAGCTGGAAAAGCAGTCCCTCGCGAGGGCTGCCCGCATCCTGCCAATTTCCTCGAGCGAGTATCCTACCGCTGCGCACAGACCGAAAAACTCCCGACTTTCCAACGAGAAATTTTTACGGCGCTTCGGCATCCGATTGCCCTCATGGGAGCAATGTCTGGAAGCGTGCTACGCCCAACTGTCCGCTAGACAGCGGCAGCTGAAAGCAGGTGTTTGGAATAATAGATAATGCTTGTCTCCATGACGCAGCATAGCGTCCTTGCCACTTGCGATGCCGATTTTATCGGCTCGCATTTATCGCACTGCCTCATCGAGTGCGGGTACGAAGGCTGCGGTATCCACGTCTTCTTGCGGGACCCCATCGCAGGTCCCGCGGAAGTACCGCGCAAAGACGGACCGATGCATTTGGAGAAGGGTTCCTTGCGTCGTGCGTTGCGCCTCCGCATTGTCCTCGCGCTCGTGAAATGATTCCCACGGCGCCGTCCCTCGTGCCCAGTCATGTCTAGATCCAAAACGCTGATCACGGGCATCTCGGGCATGGTCGGTTCGCATCTCGCCGACTATCTGCTCGAGCACACTGACTGGGACGTTTACGGCATGTGCCGCTGGCGCAGCCCCCTCGACAACGTGAAGCACCTGCTCGACCGGGTCAACCGCCGTGACCGCGTGTTCTTTGTATACGGCGACCTGCGCGACTACATCTCGATCCAGAACGTGGTCGAGCAGGCAAAACCGGACTACGTGTTTCACCTCGCCGCCCAGAGCTATCCGATGACGAGCTTCACTTCCCCGCTCGACACCTATGACACCAATATCGAAGGTACCGCGCGGCTGCTCGAGGCACTGCGGCGCTTTCCCGGAATCGACCCGGTGATCCACGTATGCTCTTCTTCCGAGGTGTACGGACGAGTCTCGAAGGAGAAACTACCGATCGGCGAGGAATGCGCGTTCCGCCCCGCCTCGCCCTACGCGATCTCGAAGGTCGGCACCGACCTGGTCGGGCGCTTCCACGCCGAAGCCTACGGGCAGAAGGTGATGACGACGCGCATGTTCACGCACACCGGGCCGCGCCGCGGTGACGTGTTCGCCGAGTCCACCTTCGCCAAACAGATCGCGATGGCCGAGAAAAACCTGATTCCCCCGGTCATCAAGGTCGGCAATCTCGAGTCGCTGCGCACCTGGTCCGACGTGCGCGATGCAGTGCGGGCGTATCATATGCTTGTTACGATGAAACCCGTGCCCGGTGAGTACTACAACATCGGCGGCGCTCATTCCTGCACGATAGGTAACATGCTCAGGCACCTCCTGTCGCTTTCAACGCGCAAGGACGTCAAGGTGGAAGCGGATCCGGACCGGCTGCGCCCGATCGATGCCGATCTTCAGATTCCGGATACCTCGAAGTTCACGAAGCATACCGGGTGGACGCCCGAAATCCCGTTCGAGAAAACGATGCAGGATCTGCTCGACTACTGGCGCCACCGGGTGCGCTCGGGAGAGGTTTTCCTGACACGATGATATGAAGCTCGCGAATCCCGTTTCCTGGCCGCCAAACGGCGATTGGGACCGGCGCCTGACAGCGGTCGCCTGCCCCGATCTCGCGCCGGTCACCACTATTCACGAGAACGAGTGGTTCGCGGTGCGCAACCGCGGTGGATACTTCACCACGGAGTTCCAGCAGCGACACGTGGTCGTGCTGTCCGTCGTCGAGGACAGCGGCATCGTGATGATACGGGTGCCCCGGCCGGTGATCGGGGACACCACCCTCGAGCTCCCGGCCGGTGCCATCGAGGCTAACGAGACTGCCGTTGCCGGCGCCGCGCGCGAATTCACCGAGGAAACCGGAATTGCCGTCAGCGATCCGGGCCGCCTGAAGCCTATGCCGCCGATATCCGCGTCACCGGATCGAATACCCAGCCTCGTCTACATCTTCCGCATGGCGCTTTCGCGCGAAGAGTTCGAGCGGCGCAAACCGCACGACAAGGAGGTGGAAAGCGTGCATTGCGTCCCATTCGAAGAGGTCGTCCGGCTGATCCTGGACGGCGGGATCTACGTCGCGGTGCCGGTCGGGGTGATCGCGAGTTATCTACTAACGCGGCTTCCACGCTCGCCCTTAAGGGCCGGTTGAACGGGCAAGCACCCGATCTCGCACCTCCCGCGGGCGCCTCGCGCCGATACGTCCCTCAGCCGGGAGGCTGTCCCGCGTTCTACTCATCAGCCGCTGGCGACGAACGATGTGACCACCTGACGTATCCCAGCCGGATCGAGGCCGATGCGGCGCCTGATGTCGTGGACGGTGCCGTACCAGACGCAGAATTGATCCGGCAGGCCATGGTACCAGGTGCGCACGCCAGGCATTTCGTTGATCGCCTCGCGCAAGCCGAATCCGTCGTGCACCACGAGGAATTGCGTGTGCCGGAAACGCGCGAGTACCTCGGTATCGATCGGCTTGATCGTGTGGAAGTACACCAGATTCACCGACAGGTCCTTGCAGGCCTCGAGCACGTTGGCGAGGAGCGGGCCGGCGGTCACGACCGTCAGCGCCGCGCCCGTGTCTTTCATCACGACCGCCCGGCCGAACTCGACGTTTAGATCGATGGTGTGAGGATGATCGGAGAGCTTGAAGTAGGTCGGCCGGCCATTGTTGTACTGACTGCGAAGCAAGGTGTCGAGCTCTTTCCGGGACCCCGGCTGAATTACCTCCATTCCGGGGAGCAGGCGAAGGATTTCCAGATCGGTGTAGCAATGATGGGTTGCACCGTCCCAGGCATAGTCGAAGGACGCCCCGCATGACAGTATGTTTCCGCCGAACTCGTTGTAGCACATATCGAGCTTGATCTGCTCGAGGCTGCGCTCCGTAATAAACGGCGCGATCGTGTGCACGAACGGATGGAATCCCTGCGCTCCGAGACCCGCCGCAATGCTTACCAGGGCGTTCTCGCAAACGCCCATGTTGTAAAAGCGCGACGGATACTTCTCCTGGAACGCGTTGAACAGGTAATGGCTGATGTCCCCGAGGATCACCACGACCCGATCGTCGCGGGCGGCAAGATCCATGACCGTGTCTCTGAACTGCCGCCTCACGGCGCGGAACTCCCGGAATCCAGCTCACGCAGCAGCATTTCGAGTTGCGCCTCGTCCGGCGATTTGCGATGCCATTCGAATATGTTCTGCTCGAGCGTCCGGCAGCCGTAGCCCTTGATGGTATTGCCGACCACGGCCTTCACCGCGCCGCTTCCGGCATGCAGCGCCGCCTTGACTTGATCCACGTGGTGCCCGTCCACGTCGAATACTTCGCAGCCGAACGCGCGCAATCGCTCGGCAGGGTTGTGAATCTGCAGCGATCGGACTTGCGACTTGTTGAAGTCGAGCAGAATGACAAGGTTGTCAAGGCCCAGATTGACCGCCACCATGATGGCTTCCCACGTGCTGCCTTCGTTCACCTCGCCGTCGCCGACGAGCGTGTAGACGCGCCGCGGGCTGCCCTGAAGCTTGAAGGCAAGCGCCATCCCGACCGCCACGCCGATGCCGTGGCCGAGCGAGCCGGTGGAGACCTCGACGCCAGGCACCTTGCGCCGGTCCGGGTGGCAACCATACTTCGACATGAAGGCGCCGAATGTCTTTACTTCCTCGACGGGAAAGTAACCGACTTGCGCCAGGACGCAGTAAAAACCCAACGCGGCGTGGCCCTTGCTCAGGATGAAGATGTCGCGCTCATCCCAGCCCGGGTTGGCGGGATCGTGCTTCATGCTACCGTACACGGCAAATATCATCTCGACGACGGAAAAGCTCGTCGGGATGTGGCCGTGGCCGCTTGCGCGGGAAGAGAAAAGGATATCGCGCCGGATCTGCTTGCAGGACAGGTGCATCGACGAGGAACTCAATCCACTTCCAGGTACGAGATGCGCGCCGTCATGGGCATGCGTTGAACGCGCACATTGTTGAGCCCCAGCACCTCGGCCAGCGCGAGGGTCTCCCCCGGGAAGATGTCGTCGCACAACTCGTCGAAAACCAGCACGGAGCCTTTCATGAGATGGGGCTTGACGGCCTCCAGAGCCGCCTTCGTCGGCTGGTAGATGTCGAAGTCGAAAATCGCCAGCGAGACGATGGTTTCCGGATGACGCCTGAGGTACTCCGGGACCGTCTTCAGGGCGTCGCCCTTGACCAGCTCGAATTTCTTGAGATGCGGAATCGGATTGAGGCTGTCGCCGAGACTCAGCAATTTCTCCAGGTAAATTTCATAATCTTTGCTGACCGAGAACGAGCCGTCCACAGACTTGCAACGGTCACCGTCTTCGGGCCCCATGCCGCGAAATCCCGCAAACGTGTCGAAGCCGATGATCTTCCGATGACGGTTGAACGGCTCAAAAATGCCCCGCATCGCCGACATCAGGGCCAGCGTCTGGCCCCAACGGACGCCGAATTCGATGATTACGCCGTGAGTGTTCAGGATCTTGCGGTAGATCTCGTAGTAGAACAGCATTCTGGACAGGGACTTCGAAGTCAGAAACAGGCCCAGGTTGGGCAGCATTTCATCCGCCGGCAGCGGGCTCGAGCAGAATTGCTTATAGAAGGCCGACTGGATGTCCTTCTCGCTTTCGCTTGAGAGCACGATCGCGTCATGTTTCTCGGTTTTCATCTTCGCCACGTTTCCCTGTTGGCCTTCCACCAGTCCACGGTCAGGCGTATGCCCTCCTCGGGCATTACCTCGGGCTTCCATCCCAGGACATCGCGCGCTTTCGCGCAATCCAGCACGCGGTGAGCAATGGTGGTCGGGGAAGCGTTATCGTACACAATCCGCGCCGGCTTGTGGCCTGCGAAGCGCAGCGCCAACCGCGCAACTTCACCGACCGTGGTGACGCGTCCGGATCCGATATTGAACACGTCGAAATGGATGTCCGTCGCCTCCAGCATCGCAACGACGGCGCGTCCGAAATCATCGGAAAATAAAATGTCGCGGGCCACCTCCGGACTCCCCCACACGACAAAAGGATCGTCTGCGGCCACGGCCTTGCGTACCAGGGCGGCCACGAAATGTGACGACCCGGGGTCGAAGCGCGCGTGCGGTCCGTATACATTAGCCAATCGGGCGACCAGGATTTCCATCCGTCCCACATCGTGCCAGAAGCGACATAGTTTTTCCGAGCAGCGCTTGGCCCAACCGACACCGAAGTACGCGGCGGGCGGATCGGCGGCCCAATCGAGCTGGTCCTCTTTAATGGCCCCGGGGAAATCCTGATAAGCGCTGCCGGTGCCGACATAGATGGTCCGCCGCACGCCGGCCGCGTGCAGCGCTTCCAGCAGCCGGGCATCCATGACGATATTGTCGGTAACTTGCTCCCAGGGACGCTCCCGGGCCTGGCGGGCACCACCTGTCCGGGCCACCGCTAGCACCGCGCAATCACATCCAGCGGCAAGGCGCGCGCAATCCTCCGCCCGCGTAAGGTCTCCCGTAACGTATTCGACCCGCGCGTCGCTTACGAGCCCGCCCGCGCCGTCGCGACGGGACACGCGCACTCGGATATCGCCGGCCGCCTCTAGCACACAGCGTAGCACCGCGCTGCCGGCCAAGCCGGTGCCACCCGCGATGAACAATCGTTTCCCTTCCAGGTACATTTCTTGTCAGCCGCCTCGCGCCACAGCTGCGTAATTCTCCCGATACCACTTCACGGTGTCGGCCAGCCCGTCGTCCAGTGAAACGGATGGCTCGAATCCCAGAAGCTTGCGCGCCTTCGATATATCCACCATTCGCACCGGAATCGCGATCGGCATCGACGGATTGAACACGACCCGGGCGTTTTCGTGCCGGGCTGCCTTCAGGATACTCTTGACAACTTCGCTGATTGTCACCGTCTTGCCGTACCCGAGATTGACCGGATCGCAGACCGCGTGTTTCTCCAGCATCAGCAGGCAGCCGCGGACAAGGTCCGTGACATGCAGAAAATCCCGCATTTCGTTGCCGGTGCCCCACACTTCAAACGGATCCTTTCTCGCCACGGCTCGACGGATGAGCGCCGGTATGACGTGACTGGTCTGCGCATCGAAATTGTCATGGCGCCCGTAAATCGCGGTGGGCCGGACGAGAGCGATGCCCATGCCCGACTTCGACGCGACGAACTCGGCCATGCGCTCCAGGTAGCGGCGCATCCAACCATAGCCGAAGTAGGATGGGTGCGGAGGCCCGCTCCACAACTCTTCCTCCTTTACGGGATGACCGGCCGCCGGATAGCCCGTGCTGCTGCTGAATACCAGGAACCGCTGGATACCCGTCTCGGAAGCGGCCTGCATCAGCTGCGCGGTCAACACCAGGTTGGTCGCAATTGATGCAATTGCGTTATCGGCGGATACGCCGGCGGATGCGACGCTGCCTGCCGCGTGAATCGCATAATCGATGCCTTCGCAGACCGCCCTGCAATCGTCCATCCGCGACAAATCGGCCTGCACCCGTTCGATGCGCGGGTCTTGAACGACCATCGGCCGCCGGTGGATGGGAACGCGGACGCGCGCGCCCTGCTCCACAAGCGCGCGCACGAAATGATTCCCCACGAATCCCGAGCCGCCCGTCACCAAGAGGCGCTTGCCCCGATAGAACATCGCATTCCCGCCTGGACCGTGAACCCGGATTGCTTAACCCTTCGGCCGCCCGAAGCTTAACAGCAAAAACTGCACAATGAAGTGATCAACGATATTGCGGCTGCGCCCGATAGCAGGACTACATGGTCGAGAGCACTCAGAAAAGTTGCGGTGCTATAATTTCGCGGTTGTTCCCTTCCCTTTTTCGCATCGGAAGAGTTGCTGTTACCGCCTTCCAAAGGTTGGAACAGGTGATCTTGGGGTCGGCTCGGAGTATGGGTGCCATCCGGTAGCATCTAGCGAGGGTGCGCGGCGCTGCGAGAATAGATTCAAGGGGCGTTCTGATCAGCGTGCAATATTCTACCGTAGAATTCGCGCGGCAATTCGGTGTCGCAGCGAACGAGATGCCCAAGACCTGCCTCGATCTGATCTCGAAGGCGGACTTCTCGTACGAAGAACTTTCTCCGGCAAAGCGTGACGGAATCATTCTGGGCATCCTGCGACACATCGATTCCGGCGCGGCGACGCAGGTGGGTCCGCAGCGCGAGGAACTCTGGGAGCGGTGCTGGGCCGAGACCTTCGAAAACTTCGCCGGTTCGCATTTCGAACTCGAGGCACTGGTCCCGAAATTCATCAAGCCGGACCAGCCGGTGCGGCTCAATCAGCGCTACGTGCTACCGCATAGCCCCGCCTTCGAACTCGCTTTCTTCCAAGTCTGCCGCGCATTCTACTTCCAGAAGTACTTCGCGGGCGTTGAGTCGGTCTACGAATTCGGTTGCGGCACCGGCTTCAACCTCGTAGCGCTGGCGCAGCAGATGCCGGGTCTCAGGCTCTACGGACTGGACTGGTCGCCTTCGGCCTGCGAGATGGTGAATTTCATCGGGAAGCAGCACCGGCTCGACATCTCCGGCATGCGGTTCGATTTTTTCAATCCGGACCTGGGCATCCGGCTCGACACGCGAAGCGCCGTCATGACGATCAGCGCGCTGGAGCAGGTCGGCCCGCGGCACGGCGCATTTCTCGATTTTCTCCTGGAGAAGAAGCCGGTAGTCTGCCTCAATATGGAGCCCATCGAAGACCTTTACGATGAAGAAAATCTGCTGGACTATCTCGCACTTAAGTACCATCGCAAGCGCGGCTACCTTTCGGGGTATCTACCCCGGCTCAGGATGCTCGAAGCAGAGGGGAAATTGAAAATCATGGAAGTCAGGCGGATGTATTTCGGCAGCCGCTACCAGGAAGGTTATTCCTTCGTCGTGTGGCGGCCGGTGTGATTAGCCGCTATCCTTGTCGTAGGCCACTACGGCACAGGGAAAATTACCCATGTACGTCAGCAAGACGAAACTCGAAGGCGTTCTCTCCATCCGGCCCGAGGCCTTCGAAGACCACCGGGGGTATTACCTCGAGACCTACAACGAGAAGGTCTATCAGGAGCACGGCATCCCCGTCAGGTTCGTGCAGGACGACATCTCGGTGTCCGCGCGGCACGTGCTGCGCGGGGTGCATGGCGACGCGGAGACCTGGAAGCTCGTGTCGTGCCTGCACGGCAAGTTTTACCTGGTAGTCGTCAACTGCGACCGCGATTCCGGGAAATTCGGCGAGTGGCAGTCTTTCGTGCTGTCCGACACTAATCGCTGCCAGGTGCTGATACCGCCCAAGCACGGCAACGGCCACATCGTGCTGAGCGAACAGGCGATCTTTCACTACAAGCAGAGTTCTTACTACAATCCCAGGGGCCAGTTCACCTACAAGTGGAACGATCCGCAGTTGAAGCTGTGGTGGCCGATCAAAAACCCGATCCTGTCCCAGCGAGACGAGCTCGGCCGCTTCGTAGAATGATGTGCATCAGCAGTCTAGGCGCCGCCGTGAGCGCGAAAGCGGCGCTGTGATCATCAGCAGAACGCCGTTCCGGGTCTCTTTTTTCGGCGGCGGCACCGATTACCCGGCCTGGTACCGCGAGCACGGCGGGGCGGTGATCAGCGCCTCGATCAACAAGTACTGTTATATCACCTGCCGCTACCTGCCGCCCTATCACAATTTCAAGTACCTGATCCGGTACTACAAGCGCGAGGAGGCGCAGGCGGTGGACGAGATACAACACCCCGCCGTCCGCGCCTGCCTGAAGTTCATGGAGCTCGAGGGCGGCGTGGACATCGTGCACCACGCCGACGTGCCGGCGCGATCCGGGCTGGGGTCCAGCTCCACTTTCACCGTGGGCCTGCTGCACGCGCTTTATGCGCTCAAGCACGAAATGCCCTCCAAGAGGCAGCTCGCGATCGAGGCCATCCATATCGAACAGGACTTGATCAAGGAGAATGTTGGCTCGCAAGATCAGACCAACGCCGCATTCGGCGGCTTGAATCGCATCGACTTCGGCGGGGCCCAGGAGATCATCGTCAAGCCACTCATTCTTCGCCCGGAGATATTAGAGCGGCTGCAGCAGCACATCATGCTTTTCTTCAGCGGCCATGCACGCACCGCTTCAGACATCGCGAAGGAACAAATCAGCAACATCCCGAACAAACGGCCCGACCTGCGCCAAATGATGCAAATCGTGGACGAGGCCCAGAAGGTCCTGCTCGACAAGCACGATCGGCTCGCAGATTTCGGGCGCCTGTTGCATGAGCAATGGCTAATCAAGCGCGGGCTGTCCTCGCAGATCACCAATTCGGACATCGACGCGATTTACGACGCGGGAATCAAGGCCGGCGCGTATGGCGGCAAGCTGCTAGGCGCGGGCGGTGGCGGGTTCATGTTGCTGTTCGCTCCCCCGGAGCGGCAGCCGGCGATCCGAGCCGCGCTTCGGACGCTACTCCAGGTACCGGTGCGCTTCGACTTTTTGGGCTCGCAGATCGTCTATTTTCACAAGGACGAAGTGACTTAGTTCCTCCGACATGAGTGCCGGACGGTTGCATAACTATTTGAATTATGGCATAATTTATAGGTTGTCCCGTTCACCCAGAGGCCTTAGGTACTGCGGCGCCGATGAGCAACATCCAGAATCTCAACCACAAGCTCGCCAAGCTGGGAGTCGTGCGCCCCGTAGCTACTGGAAACATCCCGGCGCCGGTGGACAACCGGGAGCCCCTCATTGTCGGGCTGGTGCAGATCAACAACAGTTTCTCCGGGCAGAACTATCTGCCCTACGCCGCCGGCCTCCTGCAGGCGTACGTGCAGAAGAATGCGCGGCATCCCGAACGCTATAGCTTTCGGCTGCCGATCTACTGCCGCGTCCCGGTGAAACGGGCGGTGGAGCAACTGGTCGACGCCGACCTAATAGGCTTCAGCACCTACGTCTGGAACATCCGCATCTCGCTCGAGATCGCGCGGCAGATCAAGGAGCGGCGTCCCGAGACGTTGATTGTGTTCGGCGGACCGCAGGTGCCAGACCGCGCGGAGGAGTTCCTGCGCGCGAACCCATTCATTGATCTTGCAGTCCACGGCGAAGGCGAGCCGATCTTCCTCGGTATCCTAGAGAACTTCCCGTCGCGCACCTGGGAAGGCATCCCCTCGGTCAGCTACCTGCGCGCTGACGGCAAATTCGTTTTCAACCAGCGCGCGGAACGGCTGAAGGACATCTCGGTGATTCCCTCGCCGTATCTGGGCAAGGTCTTCGAGCCGCTGATGAAGGCCAACCCGCAGGAAAGATGGCTAATCCTGTGGGAAACCAACCGAGGCTGCCCGTTCCGCTGCACATTCTGCGACTGGGGTTCCGCAATCGCTGCGAAGGTAAGCCAGTTCGATATGGACCGTTTGGTGAAAGAAGTGGACTGGTTTGCGCAGAACCGGGTCGAGTTCATTTTCTGCTGCGACGCCAACTACGGGATGCTCGCCCGCGACTATGACATCACGCGCTACGTCGCCGATACGAAACAGAAGCTCGGTTACCCGAAGGCGCTCTCGGTGCAGAACACCAAGAACGGCACGGAGCGCGCGTACGCGGTCCAGAAACTATTGTCCGACGCCGGTCTCAACAAGGGTGTTGCGATCTCGCTGCAATCGATGGACCCGAAGACGCTCGAAGCAATCAAGCGCGAGAATATT
>Ga0137378_10004942_pt1 | contig 11514 bp, 14 predicted proteins | sample SagtaG_21_FD_104813 | JGI IMG/M metagenome (GOLD analysis project Ga0137378, IMG submission 104813) | Vadose zone soil microbial communities from Sagehorn Ranch, Mendocino, California, USA - Sage2_L_60_16 metaG | ecosystem: Environmental > Terrestrial > Soil > Vadose zone | place: USA... | reverse complement strand
CCGTTCTTGATGTTTCGCCCTACCGGGCTCACGCTTCGCGCCGCGCCTCCAAAGGAACGGGACCATTTACTTGATGGCGCGGCGTCCCCTCCTTTGCCAAGGAGGGGACTTCGCCTTTCCCGCAGGTTGTCCCAGACGCCCGTGTCCAGCGGACGACTTGTGGGTTTGCTAGATGTTTCATCGGCTTCACCACTTCAGCAAGTTACTCCGATCCACATCGAGCGATTCCCGATTCCGGAATATTGCGATGACCAATGCCAGGCCCACTGCGGCTTCCGAAGCAGCCACAACCAGTACAAAGAATACGAAGACCTGTCCACTGATCTGAGCATGCTGGACGGAGAACGCCACAAACGTGAGGTTGACCGCATTCAACATGATTTCTATCGACAGCAGCAACGCGATCATGTTGCGCTTTATGAAGAAACCCAGCACGCCTATCAGAAAGAGAACCGCGCCGAGGATCAAATACCATCCGACCGGGATCATAAATCCTTCTTGGCGAAAACCACCGCGCCCATGAGAGCAATCAATATCAGCAGCGACGTCGCCTCAAACGGCAGTAGAAAATCGGTAAACAGACTATGGCCGATCGCCCCGGCGCTTCCGCTGATCCCCGCTCGTGTGTCCACGCTCGATTCCACGTTCCACAATGTGGCGATCACCAGAAAAAGAAAAAACAAACCCAGTGGAATTCCGAGGAACTTCAGCCACCACAACCGGTCCGCTCCGTCTTCGTCCTGGGGTAAATTCAAGAGCATGATCACAAAGACGAACAGCACCATGATTGCACCGGCATAGACAATTACCTGGATTACCGCCAGGAAATCAGCCCTGAGCAAAATGAACAGGACTGAAACTGCGGTCAGCATGAGGATCAGCGAAAGCGCGCTGTACAGAACATGCTTCTGGACGAGCACGTTAATGGCTGCTCCAACGGCAACCGCTGCAAAGACGAAAAAGATAGTTTGCATCATGAAGCCGCTATCGCCACGATAAGGCTGGTAAGGACGATGTTTGCGAGCGAAAGCGGAAGCAAGAACTTCCACCCGAATTTCATCAACTGATCGTACCGGAGCCGCGGGACCGTCGCGCGCATGAGAATGTAGAAGAAAATGAACACGCAAACCTTCAGCACGAACCAGACGGTCGGCAGTGCCATCTGCAGCAGGCGGGACCGAACATCGGGCCGGCCCAGCCGCCCAGGAACAGGATCGTGGCGAGGGCCGAAACGGTGACCATATTCGCATACTCGGCCAGCATGAACATGGCAAACTTCAGCGAGCTGTACTCGGTATGCCAGCCTGCCACAAGTTCCTGCTCGGATTCGGCGAAATCCTCACCCCGAACAGGTACGACATGATCAGTGAAACCAACCCAAATCCTGTAGCAAGAATGAAGAAAATCAGGATGGGCGCCCAGTTTTCCAGCATGCTCTCTGTCTCACAAAACCGGTGGAGCTATGTCGATCAGGTTCGTACTAGTGCAAAAGGATCACTATAGTCAGCCGTTTGATGGACTGTCAATGGTGGGATCGGGGTCCAGCCGCTTCGTGGTAACATCCATTTGCTATGAGAATTGAAATTCGGCTGAATGGTGAGGCGCGCGAGATTCCGGAATCGCTGAATATCGCGCAGATGCTCGAGCATTTTGAATTCCCGAAGGACCGTGTGGCGGTGGAACGCAATCGGGCGATTGTGCCGAAGCCGCAATGGGAGAGTGTTTCGCTCGGCCAGGGCGATGAAGTCGAAGTGGTCCATTTCGTCGGTGGCGGCTCCGGCAACGATGCCCCGTTCGTGATCGCTGGCAGGACGTTCAAATCGCGGTTGATCGTCGGGACAGGGAAATATTCAAGCAATCAGGTGATGGCTGAAGCGCACCGTCGGTCGGGAACCGACATGGTGACCGTGGCGGTCCGGAGGATCGATTTGAAAGCGCCGAAGGGAGAGTCGCTTCTGGACTATATCGACCGAGAGAGGATCATGATCCTGCCCAACACAGCCGCCTGCTACAACGTCGAGGATGCGGTACGGACCGCCCGGCTTGGGCGCGAGGCAGGGCTTTCGAACTGGGTCAAGCTGGAGGTCATTGGCGACGAGAGAACGCTTTTCCCGGATACGGCCGCTTTGATTGAAGCGACAAAGATTCTGGTTAAAGACGGATTCGTGGTGCTGCCGTATACCAACGACGATCTCATCGTCGCCCGGAGGCTCATCGACGCTGGAGCCGCAGCGATCATGCCTTTGGGCGCGCCAATCGGGTCCGGAATGGGAATTCAGAACATTGCGAGTATGCGGATCTTGAGAGAGTTGATCACAGAAGTGCCTCTCATCGTTGATGCTGGTGTGGGGACGGCGTCGGATGCCACAATTGCCATGGAATTGGGCGCAGACGGCGTCTTGATGAACACTGCGATCGCCGGTGCCAAAGATCCTGGCGCCATGGCCGAGGCTATGAATCATGCGGTTAGGGCCGGAAGATTGGCCTATAAGGCCGGTAGGATTCAGCGAAAGCTGTACGCGACAGCGTCCTCACCCATCGAAGGAAAAATCTAGCCGCGGATTTCGCCGATTACGCGGATTCGAACCTGCGTAACTCGCGCAGTCCGCGGCTCAGAAATGACATTACAACGCCGGTCGTTCCGCTAATCAGGCAACCCACCATTCCTACCAGCCAGATTCCCCGATATTCCTCGAGCGCGTTTCCAGGAGAGGAGTTCAACGCGATTCCGAGGTAGCCGCTCACCAGCAGAGCCGTTGCCCCCGAGAGCTGCGCAAATGTATTCAGGAGTCCCATAACGGATGAAGTCTTCGTTGGACCGAATGTTTCCGACACGGCCGTGGTGACGAGTGGATACATGTTGATGGAGATCCCCATCAGAAAAGCGATTACGCCAAGAATGCTCGTCGAGTGGAGACCCATCGGCATGAGCTGGAAGAGAATCGCAGTGAAGAACAAGAAGCCGATAGCGAGTGACCTTCGAGAAATTCCACGGCTAATGAGGCGGTCTGAAATCAAACCCGCAAGCGGTACGCCTCCGAGTCGCCCCGCCAGGTAAAGCGTGCTCAGCACACCGGCAGCTAGCACCGCTCGTTCCAGAGGCACTCCTTGGCTAATGTAAATGTCCGCGGCATAAATCGGGAGCCATATTGGGAGAATTCGAATCGCAATGATGGATCCGGAGTACACCAGTGTGAAGCACCAGAGGCGCAGGTCTCTCACTGTCGACCATTCGAGAGGCTTACGCTCGCTCACGGATTGGCCCGGCGGAGCAGATCGCAAGAAGAGCACACACGCCACTCCAATCCCGCCGATGATTCCCGCCAGAATTTCTGTCGATTGCCGCCAGCCTGAGGCGATGTTGATTGCAAGATACGGGAGAACCAGGTTCGCGGTTCCCTCGCCAATGGTTGCTCCGACGGCTGCGAATATGCCTTGGCAAAATCCTCGCTCTTTGGGTGCGAACCATCGCGAGAGCGCGCCCGCCATCGCGACGTAGACGGCCGCTGCGGCGATACCATTGGTGGTGCGCCAGAATAGCAGTTCGTTATAACTGCCACTGATGGCGAATCCCCACAGCGTAATTGCCGTCAGGAAAACTCCCAGGCCAATCGCCTTTCGGCTTCCCCATCGGTCGGATGCGAAACCCCATGGCATTTGCGCCAGGGCATAAGCGTAGAGAAACACGGATCCCATCACGCCCAGCGCCGCCTTATCGAGACCAAGATCCGCCGACACAAATTTCGCGATACCCGTGAAATTTGTCCGTGCAAAGTAGCTGGTCGTGTAAGCCAGCATTCCAAAAATAAGGATGATCCAGCGATAGGCCATGCAAGTGGGTGCATGCTATCAGATTTTCAGCCGCGGATTACGTGAATTACGCGAATGGCGTCATTCGCCGCTGTCTTCACCTGCCTCTTGATTCAAAGTCCTCAGCGCCCGGTGGATGTAAGGTCAGATCGATGGCGAGCCAAATTGCCTTGGAGTACCGGATGATCCAGATGCCGAACAGAAGAGCCACCGCGATCATAATGCCAAGCGTCAAAGCTGGGGACCGGATTCCGAAGACATAGCGCAGCACGGGCCATGATCCAAGTGCAACGAGGACGGTTGCAACGTAACCAACGGCAACGTGTGGAAGAAAGTATCCGGTCTCCCGCATGAAGTAGTATCCGCAGGCAGGGCAGCGCTCCGGATTGTCGAAATAACCGCGGAAGAGCGGGCCCTTACCGCAAATTGGGCAGCACAGGCGAAGAAGACTTGCGAGCCTCATGAAACCATTTTAGCGCATCGCAGCTATACTAGCCTTATGCCAGACAATAGCTTCGATGTCGTCTCCATAGTCGATATGCCAGAGGTATTAAACGCGGTACAGCAGGCACGCAAAGAAGTTCAGACGCGATTCGATCTCAAAGATTCCAAATCCCAGATCGACCTGAACGAGAAAGAAAAAAAGCTGATTGTACAAAGCGTCGATGACTTCAAGGTGAAGGCCGTTGTCGACATCCTTCAGCAGAAACTCGCCAAACGTAAAGTTCCTCTCAAGAATTTCTCCTATGGGCCCATGACGCCCGCGGCAGGCTCAACCGTGCGTCAGGAGATTACGATCCAATCGGGAATACCCGTCGAAAAATGCAAAGAAATCGTCAAAACGATCAAGGACAGCAAGATCAGAGTCCAGGCTTCGATTCAAGGCGATTTCGTCAGGGTCAGCGGCAAGAGCCGGGACTTGCTTCAGGAGACGATTCAATCGCTGCGGGCCGCAGACTTCGGGCTGGAATTGCAGTTCACCAATTACCGGACTTTCTAAGTAAGCAACCGCGGCTGCCTTTGGACTATTGAGGATTACATAATACAGTGACACTCCTGACCCGACCGGCCAAACAATGTAGTCGCGGGCTTTAGCCCGCGTTTGTCCCATGGTATTGAACGCGGGCTAAAGCCCGCGACTACATTTGGATTTTCGAAATGTCAACGACTTGTTACTATATTCTGTAATCCTCAATAGGCAGATCACTATTTCTCGATGCCGTAGGTTTTCATCTTTCGATAAAGATAGCTGCGTTCGAGACCCAAAAGCCGGGCTGTTTGGGAAACGTTCCAGTTGTTTTCTTTGAGCTTCGAAATGATGAACTCGCGCTCGTATTGGGCTCTGGCTTCGTGGAGGGTTGAAGCGCGCGCCGCGTGGGTTCCATTCGGTAGCGAAAGGTCTCTTGCCTGGATGGCGCCATCTTGGACCATGATGACGAGGCGTTCGATTTCGTTTCGGAGTTCCCGGACGTTGCCGGGCCAGGAGTAGTCGACGAGCAGGTCCAGCGCCTCGGAGCTGAACTCTTTGGGGCCGCGTCCATGTTCGGCCGAAAATACGCGCATGAAATACCGCGCGAGCACCGGTATGTCTTCGCGGCGCTCGCGCAGTGGCGGGACGACAAACGGAATCACGTTCAGGCGATAGAAAAGGTCCTCGCGGAACCGGCCGGCCGCGATTTCGTTCTGCAGGTTCTTGTTCGTTGCGGTGATCACGCGGACATCGACGCGAACGGCTGACGGCGCACCGATCGGTTGAAAGCTGCGTTCTTCGACAGCACGCAAGACTTTGGCCTGGGTTTTGAGCGACATGTCGCCGATCTCGTCGAGAAAGAGAGTCCCACAGTCGGCCAGCTCAAACTTTCCTTTCTTCGCATCGCTTGCGCCGGTGAACGATCCTTTGGTGTGGCCGAACAGTTCGCTCTCGATCAGCTCTTCGGGGATTGCGGCGCAGTTCACTTCAACAAAAGGCGAGTTTGCGCGGCTACTCATGAAATGAATATTCCGGCTGACCAACTCTTTCCCAGTACCACTTTCGCCGTAGATGAGGACGCGGCTGTTAGTCGGAGCGACGATCGCGATCTGCTTGCGCAGCGCTTTAACGGGGATACTTTCGCCAACTATATTGAATCGCTCTTCCAATTGATGCCGAAGCAGATCATTCGCTTGTTCCAAACGCCGGTGCGACAGCGCGTTGCGCGCGATCAGCAGTATGTGCTCGAGGGAGAGCGGCTTTTCGATGAAATCGTAAGCTCCTAGCTTTGTCGCGGTGACCGCTGTGGCGATAGTCGCATGACCGGAGATCATGATGATGTGGGTCGCCGGCGATTTCTGCCGTAGCTTGCGGAGCGTTTCCAGGCCGTCGGCACCGGGCAGCCAAATATCCAGGAGGACGAGGTCGTAAGTACCTTCGGCAAATTTTTCCAGACACTCTTCGCCGCTGGCCACAGCTTCGGTCGCGAAACCTTCGTCTTCGAAGACGCCTTTCAGCGACTGCCGGATGCCGGGCTCGTCATCGACAATGAGGATTCTTGGCATACAGGTAGCTCAACCACAAATCGTGTGCCTTTAGGTGAATTTGGCTCTGCGGCAATATATCCGCCGTGATCGGAAACAATCCGGCTGGAGATGGCCAGGCCGAGACCCGTACCGTTCCCACGTGTCGAGAAATATGGAGTGAAAAGACGATCGCGATCTTCAGGAGCAATCCCGCGGCCGGTGTCTTCAATGATCAGCCGCGCCATTGTGTCGTGACGGGCCAGCTCACAACGAATCTTCAGCTCTCGAACAGAATCTTCCGACAAGGCTTCCAGGGCATTGTCCAGCAAGTTTACTAACACACGCTTCATTTGAAGTGAGTCCATGAGGATGGGTGGCAGATCGTCAGGCACATCTACCAGAACCGTCACTCCATGCAAGCGATCTTCATAAAGCGACATGGTTTTCCCGACCAGGTCCTTCATACTGTTCGGAACGCGTGACACTGCCGGCAAGCGCGCGAACCGCACGAACTCGTCGACCAGGTTCTTAAGGCTGGAGACCTCTTCCACGATCGCCTGGACACATTCCTCGATCACACTCGTCACACGAGGCGGCGCTGCGGGAAGCCTGGCGATATTTCGCGAAATGCGCTCCGCCGAAAGCTGAATCGGCGTCAGAGGATTCTTGATTTCGTGAGCCAGACGCCGCGCTACTTCGCGCCAGGCACTGGCCTTTTGCGCCCGGACAACTTCAGTAAGGTCTTCGATGACCAGAACGAAGCCACCAGTCGTGAGCCGAGTCGCAGTGACAGCGCTGTGAATCGGGCGGCCGTGCGTGTTGAATTCGATCTCGCGCCTGGCCGAGCTGGTTTGGGCATCGCGGAGCAGTTCGTGAATGGACGTCAAATCCTCGCCGGAGAAGATCTGGTCAAGCGTGGCCGCACTGACGGGAAACATGGTGCGCGCAGCGCGATTGATCTTGTTAACACCAAGGTCAGGATCTAGCGAAATGACACCGGTCGGGATGCTTTCCAGAATGATTTCCATGTACCGCCGCCGCGCTTCCAGTTCACGCGTGGTTCCTTGAAGTTGCTCCGCCATGTCATTAAACAATGTGACAAGCAATCCAAGCTCATCCTGGGCTTCGATCTCGACACGATGGCCGAGGTTACCCGCCGAGATTTCACGCGTAGCCTCCGAAAGAGCCTCGATCGGAATCGTTATTCGTTTCGAAAGAAAAAGGCCGGTCCAAACTGCTGCGAAGAGAACCAGCACAGTCATGATCAAAAGTATGGCGACGTAAATGTCGCGATAAAACTTCTGGTTCTGAACGAGGGCACTGTAGTTGGCCCGCTCGTCAGCGATCTTTGATGTCAGCTCGATAATTCTCTGCGGCGTGGGGAACACCGCAGCGAGAATTTGCCTGCCCTGTCGGCCCTGGATACTCCGGACGCCAATCCAGTAAGGGGCAATTTGCATAAACGCCTCGGCACGATCACCCAGAGCCGAAATGATTTGGTCCGGAAGGCGCGACTGGAGAACGCCCGGCTCAGCGGAAGAACGGAGCAGATGGCCGTCTTCGTCCAGCACCATGAAAGCCTTCAACTGGAAGGTCTGGCGTAGGCGTCCGAGGTCTTCCCGGGGTTCCTGTCCGAGATCCAGAATACTGCGGGCGATCGACTCGTGCTCGTCTCTCCATTCCCCGCTCAGATCGGCCGTGGCCTCGAAAATCTGGTCGACCGGAACGCTGAACCACTTCACGATGCTCCGATTCACCAGTCCGAAAGCGAACAGGAAGAGGCAGGTGGCCGGAATCAGTGTCAGCAGGATCAGCGAAACCACTAGCTTTGTTTTGAACTTCGAGCCAGGTTTCTGTTGCTTTCGCTCCGCCCAGACCTTGATTAAGGTGCGAAGAAGTACAAACCCAAAAATGAGAAGTACAAGGAATATGAACGTCGAGAGCGTGTACAGAAGGACAATCTGATCCGGCTCGGATGGACTCAGGAATGGATCCAGGTTGAATGCGGCTTGCACAAACACCAACAGGGCCAACGTGAGGAGGAAGAACCCCGCGACATAGAGCTTCGTTGTTTGTGGCGGCACCTTCATACGGTTTTGGGGACCTTTACTACACGTTTTGCCTCACAATTGTACATTTGTCGGGCCTCAGACAAACTATTGATCCAACTTTTTGTTTCTATTCTGGATGACCTATTCATAAAATTCGAAGGCGATTCGAGGTAACTATGCCAAATTTCTCATTTAAAGGACGAAACCGGCAAGGCCAGGCTGTAGCGGGGGAGCGCGCCGCCGACAGCAGGCAAGCTCTTGCACTGGCGCTGAGGCGTGAACAGGTCTTCCTCCTGGACGCTCAAGAGAAGAAGGCGAGGACCTTCAATCTGGAGTTCGGAGGTAGTCCGACACCCAAGGACATCGCCGTTTTCACGCGCCAGTTTTCGGTTATGATCGATTCCGGGGTGCCGCTGGTGCAATGTCTTCAGATCCTGGCAGAGACCCAGGAGAACAAGAAGTTCCGTGCTGCCATTCAAAATGTGACCAGGGAAGTCGAATCCGGCAATAACCTGGCGGCTTCGATGAAAATGTCTCCGAAGATATTCGACGAGCTGTACACGAACATGGTGGCGGCTGGCGAAACGGGCGGTATTCTCGATACGATCTTTCAGCGCCTTTCCGTATACATCGAAAAAGCCGTCAAACTGAAGCGGGCCGTGCAATCGGCCATGGTCTACCCAGTTGCCGTTGTGCTCATTGCGGCCTCCGTTATCACTCTGATCTTGTGGAAAGTGGTGCCGGCCTTTACCGAACTGTTCAACAGCATGAACGTGGATTTGCCGCTGCCCACACGCATTGTGATTGGCGCGAGCCAGTTCGTGGGCAGCTACGGTATCTTCGTATTCATAGGACTGGGCATTCTCGTCTTCATGTTCAAGTCTTACTACGCAACACCGAAAGGCCGTTACACCGTGGACGGACTCTTGCTGAAAGCTCCTATTTTCGGTCCATTGTTGCGAAAAATCGCGGTGGCCCGGTTTACCCGAACCATGGCGACGCTTATCGCCAGCGGAGTGCCGATTCTGGACTGCCTGGACATTACAGCGCGAACGTCTGGTAATGCGATCATCGAAGAGGCTATCCTAAACGTGAAGAACGCTATTGCGGAAGGCCGCACGATTGTGGATCCTCTGAGGGCTTCCGGTGTCTTTCCTTCGATGGTCGTTTCGATGATCGGAGTCGGCGAACAGGCAGGCGCTCTCGAGTCGATGCTCACCAAGATCGCCGATTTCTACGAAGAAGAAGTGGACGCCGCGGTCGGGGACCTGATGACAGCGCTGGAACCGGCGATGATCGTGGTCCTGGGCGTGATTGTCGGCGGTATCGTAATTTCGATGTATTTGCCCATCTTTACGCTGGTTGGACAATTGAGTAAATAAAACGATGGCTGAGATCGCCGTCATGGATCGGCGAAAGTGGCTCCTGCGCCTCATCTATGTCCGCCTGGCGGTCTTTTCGATATTTGTCGCCGGCGAAGGCACGCGCAAGATAGTACAGCCGGATATTTTTGTCCTGCTGGCGGTTGTTTACGGACTATCGGCATGCTGGTTCGTCCTTCTCCGGCTGAACAAGTCATACGTTTGGCAAGCCTACGCTCAAATTGCTCTCGATCTTTTCCTGATTACGTGGACCGTCAACCGCACGGGCGGCGTTGACAGCTTATTCTCCTCCCTGTACTTCCTGGAAATTGTAATGTCGAGCATCCTCCTGGAGCGGCGTGGCGCTTTCATGTCTGCAACGGCCAGCTCGGTGATCCATCTCGCGCACATGGACCTTGGCTGGTTCGGCTACATCCCGTCGACTACCAACGTGTGGCCGGACCTGCCATCGCTGCAATACATCGTCAGTTTGAATATCTTCGGATTCTGTTCGGTGGCTTTCCTTTCGAACTTTCTGGCCGAGAGCTGGCAACGGACGGGCGCACAACTGGAGAAGTCGACCGGCCAGATCGCTTTCCTAAAAGCATTCAGCGACCGGATTGTGGACAGCCTTGCCAGCGGCATCGTCACGACCGATCTCGAAGGCCGCATTTATCTGTTCAATCATGCGGCCGAAGAGATTACGAGATATCGCTTGGAGCAGGCGTTGCGTCTGACGATCTGGGAAGTCTTTCCGGGCATGCTTCCGAAAATCAGTTCGGCGCGTTTCGAGATTCCTACCACTCGACGCGACGGACAAAGCATCCACTTGCGGTTCGCCGTCTCACCGGTCATGATCGACGAGAAGAACACGGCGGGTTATGTCTGGTGTTTTGACGACGTGACGGAGTTGCGCGCACTCGAGCAGCAGGTGCGGCAAAAGGAGCAAATGGCCGCGATCGGGGCAATGTCTGCCGGGATCGCCCACGAAATCCGAAACCCACTCGCGTCGATTGCCGGATCGTTCGATCTGCTCAAAACCGACCTTAGCTTGGGTCCCGACCAACGCCAACTGGTGGATATCATCACTCGAGAAACAGAACGATTGAACCGGACCATTACGGAATTCCTTTCTTATGCCCGGCCGGCGTCGCCGAAACGCCGCAGCGTGGATCTATCCGAACTCATTTCGGAAACGGTGCAATTGATGCGAAACAGTCCGGAGCTGAAGCCTTCACACAAGATCGAAACACGCCTGCGTGCCGTTAAATCTGAAGTGGACGAGAGCATGATGCGTCAGGTGTTCTATAATCTCGCGTCGAACGCCTTCAAGGCCATGCCCGAGGGTGGAACGCTGACCATCAGTCTTGAAGCGCGCAATGGAAATGCTCGCATTCGTTTCGAGGACACGGGAATCGGGCTCGGTGAAGAGGACGTCAAAAAGTTATTTGTCCCTTTCAACTCCTCATTTCGGAACGGAACAGGGCTCGGGCTGCCGATTGTTTATCAGATTGTTAACGCGCACAACGGCTCCATAGCCGTTAAATCCCGCAAAGGGATGGGGACGACTTTTGTCATTGATCTGTAATGCCTAAACGCGCCAAGATTCTCATCGTCGACGACGAGCGATCTATCCGGGAGCTGCTTGAAATCTTCCTGAAGAAGGAAGGATTTCAGGTCACCAGTGCATCCAATGCCGAAGAAGGTTTGGCGCTGGTGAAGGGAACGGACATCGATTTGGTAATATCGGACATCAAAATGGCCGATATGTCGGGCATCGATTTCCTTCGCGAGCT
>Ga0137378_10004938_pt1 | contig 11520 bp, 16 predicted proteins | sample SagtaG_21_FD_104813 | JGI IMG/M metagenome (GOLD analysis project Ga0137378, IMG submission 104813) | Vadose zone soil microbial communities from Sagehorn Ranch, Mendocino, California, USA - Sage2_L_60_16 metaG | ecosystem: Environmental > Terrestrial > Soil > Vadose zone | place: USA... | reverse complement strand
TTTTATGAATCTCGGCTAGGATCTAACTGGTGGCGCATGTATTATGAATCTCGGAGATGGGGCATGATCAAACTATTGTTAGATATGCTGTAGGTTAGGGGTAGAATTCGATAAATAAATGAGTGATTCAGCAAGACTGGATTTAATTGTGTTTGGAGGCCTAATCAGTATATGTTTAAATAAGCTTATTTGCTGGATTTTTGAGGATTCAGAGAAACAATTTTCGGCAAGTCAATTTCTTTTGGATTGTAGAGAAAATAAGCGAATAAGACTTCGGAAAATGAAAGAAAACGATGATGAAAGGCTAAAGCAATTAATCGTTTTGGTAAGAGAAAAACTTAGTACACAAGATTCATTTACAACCACTTTTTACTGTAATCATGTATCATTGTCAATTAAAAAAAGACTGGAACAAATATTTAGGGAAGAAGGATTTACAACAAAATGGGACAAAAGATATAATTTAGAAATTTCTGTTTAAAACTTGATTTTTCATCGATGAAATTATTCTACATCATTCCATGGTTCATCATTCCATGCTTCCAACATATTATTTCTCATTTCTTCCAGAGATAATTTGTGGAACTTAAAATCATCTATATCTATTGAAGGAGAATGGCCTGCTTTGAAAGGACTTTCACCAATATTTTCACATTTTTTTAAATATCTATCGAACCATTCTTCTTCTTCTTCATCCGTCTTTTGTACTCCGGCAGGCTGTACTAATATCCAGTCATCTTTCTCGCTCATCGTATTTGAGAATTCTCCATATAAATGGCGTATTTCTTTCCCGTAGAAAAGAAACTCGTTCTTTCGGATGACTCAATATCTATGTTTTCTTAGTCATTATGATATACCTAGTAATATTTCGGTGAGACAAAGAACGACGGTGATGGAGAAGGATTTAGAAAGACAAAAAATTATACATGAACTTATTTCCGGAAAAGATTTGTTCGAGAGATCAGTATCTATATTATTTGCTGCACCGGACAATAATATTCTCTATATATGTCCTTTTAGCTCAGGAGCACGGAAAATAGTTAATCATATTATGGAATCCTTTATTGATAAACTATCCTTTCCTGATATAATTGCATTAAATGAGATAAAATATATATTAGGTCGACATTTTACTTTCGGTGCAGATATTTTTACCAAAGAAAAGAAGATTAAGACTCAGAAATCTTCTATCAGAGACTTATTTAATTTGGGGAAGGATAGAAAAGAGGAAGATTATACTGAACTATTAAAGTTCGTCAAGGAACATTACTATATACCCATGGAAATAACAGAAGATACAGTAGATGATAGAAATCCTCTCAGATTTATTATTTTAAGAAAAGCAAAGATTCAAAAGTTTCTTTTGGAAAACGGATTCAATCTTTTTTCTGGTTATAAGCAAAATTTCTCTCTTAATGAGGAAATTGAAAATTTAAAAGAACAACAGATCACAAAAATTACAGAATTAGAGGGAGATGCATTTAGGAAATGGATGGAAGAGTATATGGATTATAAGATTCTCCCTTTTATTTCATTTGTTACCGGTGATATCGCGAAAGTTTTCTGGACGGAATTGGTAGAAGAAAATGGTTATATTATGCCCACCTTAAAGAAAAAGAAATTTTTATCCTTTCTCGAAATGTTCAAAGGGATTTATTATACAACCAATGAAAAAACTGGATTAGGAGTACTTATATCAAGTTATATGAAAGATTGGAAACATAGTCAATATTCTGAAACAGAATATATCCCATTCTCTAAAAATTCTCCTCATACATCTGCCAAAGGAGTATTAAATTTATTTATAAAAAATAAATATGAACCTAAAAAAAGACCTGATTTCATAAAGATATATTCCTTTCTTTTTGATGATTTATTTAATAAAATCGTCATGTCTCATATTGCGATGGAACATCGAATAAAAGCATATTATATACAGGAAAAAGAATTATGCGATCGATTTGTTAATTTCTGTATAAAAAAGAAAATTGTTTCTCTCTCAGATATGCTGATGGGAAAGGAATATGTTAATGGAGGGGAAGTTAATTTTATCAAAATTTGTGTCAATGTTAATTTCCTAATGCGACATATTTATGATGTCTTATGTTCAGGACATCTCGATAGATTTGTTTATCTTATTCATTTTTATCTCTATATTCTTATCAAACCTCTACAAATACCCAGAGTAGCTATTATTATGGCTTCTGAACAAGGAGCAGGAAAGACTATTATTCATTTCGGATTTGCCAAAAATCTTTTAGCAACTAATTCATTCATCCTTACCTCACAGGGAGAAAATAGTATGCAAAAATTTACATCGGTTTTCGAGAATAAATCCTTTATTGTTCTGGAAGAAATGTTCGAAAATAGTTTAGCTAAATCTCAAATCAACGCCAATCTCAAATCCTGGATATCTGATCCTACCATTACGATAGAGGAGAAGAATATCAACCAAAAAACAGATGTCAGAAATATATCTCATGTTATTATCGATACGAACAAAGAAAGTCTATATGTTATGACCAATGATGTCAGAAGATACTGCGTTTATACTCCTAACAATCCAAATAAATATCTATATGAGAAAACGGAATATTTTGATTCGATTGCTAATTCCTGTAAATATTTTCCTATTATTTTCGATTTATTTATGAATGGTAAATTTTATTCTGATAGTTTCGATTTCGAGAGACATCCATGGTCCTGTATCTCTGAACTTGATCAACATATTTATCAGGTGGAAAAAGATCCTGTTGCCGATTTATTTTATTCAATCATAAAAAATTTAGATGTTTCTCCTGTAATCAAAAAAGGAACATTATCTCATTTCGAGCTTAGTGAATTATATGATAAATTTTCAGAAGGAATGAGAGTCGATGCTTTTGCCAAACCTCATTTACATAGAGATGGAACAGAAGATCAATATTTTTGGTATCATTTGTTACCCGGAATGAATAAGGAAGATATAAAGGAAGAATTTGCTATCGATGATAGAGGAAAAGATCATTACTATAAATATTTTAAATTTATTTCAATATTGGCTTTAGACGATGTTCTTCAGCTTTTATCCAAATTTTATACAGATATTGAAAAATTGGAAATGGATATTCTTAGATTCGGGAAACTGCCGAATGGAAAAAATATTTTCTCCTTACATTCTAAAGTATATGAAAGTAAATTAACAACGAGATTCGTTATTTTCGATTATGCTGTTCTCTATATTGTTTTAAATGTTATGAAGAAAAGAAAATTACCGGGATTAGACACGATATATGAATGTTATAAAGAAGGATTTAATCATCGAGCTCTTTATGAATGGTATAAACATTTCCAATATATTTTCAAGAAAGATAATGAGGATACAAATAAGAATATCCTTCTCAAATATTTTGATTTTATCAGAAAAAATCATTCTACCGAATCCTATAAATTTAATGGTCTCTTCAATCCTCGTAAAGTGTGTTCAGAAATGAATTTCAGTTTAATGAATGATGCTTTAATTAAACATTTGCCTGGCATCCCAGATGCATTAACTTTCGGAATAAGATTAAATGACTCAGAAGATCCTAATTCCGATATTACTTTTAAATGTACTTTGGATGAAGAAAAAAGAACTATTATATTTATTTTCGATAATCAACTGCAAGAGGAAATAAAATCAGTATTATATTCAAGATTTATTATAAGACAATTAGGAGGATGTCCTGAAGGAACGTTGGAAATAGATTTAGATCAAGAAATAAATAATTCTGTGATAAGGATAAATGAATTAAGTATTTCTTTAACTCAATTGAATTTAATTGAATGTACACAGAAAATATATCATGAAATGAATGAATTGAACAAAAAAGCTAAGAAAGATATCGATAAACAAGATTTAAAGGAGGAAGTTTATCGAATGGTTGAAAATTACGTCGAACATAGTTTCCAGGCTAATATCATTGCTAAAGGGAAAAATGAGAAAGAAGAAGAAATTTATTTCCTTTATAAACCAAAAGGATTATTTAAGTTCCCCTTACCTATAGAACATGAAGATTCTGTAGAGGAAGATTTTATTGTGAGACAATTATCAGATTCTATTGTTCAATTATCTCTGGAAGGAGATTCGGATACTGAATCCTTGGCTCAATTTGTTGAGAACGAAGTAAGACATTCCCCCGGGATTAGAAGAAAAAGAAGTACTTCACCTGAAAAAACAAATAAAAAAACGAGACCTTTATTATAATAAAAAATAGGTAATATTATTTTCGGGAGTTTCTTTTTCATTTCGCAACCTAAATAAATCCCATAATTGTAGTGCGATCTGATCTTCTTTTTCGATAATACAAACAGTTAATTTCAGATTATAATGTCGGCGGAAATTAGCTACAATTTTCATTATATCATCTATATATATATCATCCATTTCCTGAGTCGAAGAATTGTGAACTTTCCCATTAGTTATCGAAAAATTCGTTATTCGGTGAATAATTTTAAAATTAAATTCGTCTAATTTAAAATAAAAATTATCTTCTTCAGATTTCGCGGAGGGTGGGAAAATAGAATTGAATCTACAGAGAATATATGCAAAGTCAACATTAAAATTTCCTTCCGTAATACACCAGTTAACAATTTGTGAGAAATGAATATTCTTTAAATTTTTCTGGGAGAAAATGATAACTATAATATAGTTTTTTATCTTTTCCGTATAGGGAGAAAATGCTTCATCCGAAAAATCCATTCGCGATTTAAATTAGCGAAATCTCTTTTACCGAAAGTGAAATCTCTCCTGCAAATAAGTTAAATTCCATATATTTCCTGGAGAGATGAGTGAGAAACCATGGGCGAAGAGAAAACCTGAAGCTAAACCGAAACGAAATAGACAAATGAATTTTATCGTCACGCTACTCAAAAGAATAGAAAAGAAAGTAGATGAAATATCCATTAGGATAGGCAAAATAGAGAACTCAATCGAAAGGAAATTAACTTTGTTCGATGATGATGTCGATGAAACTCCGATAATTTGGGATCCGAACATTTTATTCGGGGAAGAACCTTTCGGTGGTGGTGTAAAGGAAAAGAATTTTGTAGATCAATGGGATTTAATTTAATTAAAATTCTTTTACATTAATATCGTCATCTCCATAACATTCAATCCATTGATCATCAGAGGAGTCTATTAATAGTCTCATTTCAAAAAAGAGCTCCTGGGCTTTTGTCGCAAGTGATTTGCTTGGATATTCTTGTTCAAAGATACGGTAATAATATTTTCCATCTTCACAGTAAGTAGGTTCATTACTCGAAATTAGTTGTCCTTTAATATATTTTTTGAACAATTCGAAAGGTTCCATTTCAAATAAATCATTGTCAGTTTCTACAAACACTAGATATAGCTTATAAACCATTCGTTCTCGATAAAGAATTCTCCTATTCCAAATTTATTTTTTCTTTATACAACCAACTAAAATCATCATAATTTTTCGTTATATAATCTCTCAGAGATTTTTGTGTATACAAAGTTTTTACATTAATATAGGGATTGATTGCGGGATCCAGTATAGACCAATAAAATTTAGCCAATTCTTTCAGTTTTAGGGTATCTATATGTATTTTGGTCGTATGTTTTATCTTTATAAAAATATGAGTATGATATCGATGCATTTTATGTCCTATTTCGGTTGTATATTCTATATTAACTTCCCCTATATTATCTATCGTTCCTTTATCATCCAGATATTTAAGAATATCATTCAGACCTTCACGGGATCCTATATCCTTCTCTATCATGACCTGTGTCTGTTTCTGAACCAAATCAAATTCTGCCTGAGTAGAGATCACTTTATTAGAATTAATAGTGATAAGGAAATCGGATTCATTAATTCCATCTTCAATGGGATTTTCACGGATGTTTCTCACAAAGAAATCTGACATTTTTCCCCACCGAAAGAAAATAAATTTCCCGCGAATGCAACATATGGAAAAACTGAAAAACTTTTGTTTGTTTCTGAAAAGTAATGTTAAATGTGATGAGAAAATTGGGGATATTATCGATAACTATATCAAAGAAACTGATGAAACTCCCATGCAATGTCAATTTAAGCTTAATATGTTCTTAATGTACATCAGAAATGTTATTACGCTCCATAAAACTTTTCATCAATGGTGTATAAAACATATTAGAGATTTAAAGGAAGGAGATTTATCTTTACCTGAATATGCTCAGAGAATCTGGGATGATGCTGAGATAGTGCTAGATTCGGGAGATGACACGCCACCTCATCTTATGACGGATAATGGATTCATGATTTTGTATTGTCAGATGGTAACTGTGATGATGGGAATAACGGATATAAATTTCGAGAAACCTGTGGATAATTCATTAGATGATATTTTCAGGGATTTTAGGAGAAAATTTATAGATAGGGAAAGTTTTATCAAATTTTTTGCGTATATCGAATACTTTATTGATTGTGCTTTAATCCAGTGAATTGCGTTGATCCTTAATAAAATCTTCATTTAATTTAATTTTTGGTTTTCCTTTTACTCCCGTTCTTTCATGTAACATTCTCAAATTTTCCTTTTCATTATTTTGTAACAAAACCAACATATCCCTTTCATCATTCGTTTCAAGTCTAGATTGAGGTGGCACTAAATCATCATAGGGATTTCCTCCTGCTCTTCCTGGACATTGCCAAGTACAGTTCCAGTACATGAGAACTTTACCATCTTCATCTTTCGGAACTCTCATGTTAAGAATGATTCTCTTACCACATTTCGGCATCAAGCAAAAATATTTAGTATAAATGTTATCTTGTACTCCGGCAAATGTACTTTTTTTTCCTCCTTTCTTTTTCGGTTTCTCTTCAGGAGGAGTATCCTCTGGTTCATCATCCTCAGATTCAACTTCGACAACAGTCTTGCGCTTCTTCGTTTCCTTCATAGGTCTTTCTAAAGGAGGTTGTTTTCTTTTCTTAGCCCTTTTTGTTTGTCGTTCTTCATATGACAGTCCATCATCCGATCCAGAACCAGATCTAACGGGATCATCTTTGACAGAAGATCTTCCTCCTCCTCTCTTTCCTGACATGTTGTTTTGTTGTTCGTAGAATTAAATTACTGACGGGAAAACCGCAATACCAGAAGAAAATTGATAATATTTCCCTCTGGATTGCGAATTCTGGAAGGTTAGGATAGATGATATCTTCCGATCTTTTTTCTTATAGTGTTTAAAATGACGGAAATAAAAAATTTGGATCTGACATTTTTCGAGCAAAAAGACACGTATTGTATGGGTAAAGATTGTAAAAAAGCAACGAAATCCAAATCATTATCCCTTTTACTAGAAACAACATCTAAGGGAGATAGATATCGTCTTTCCATGAAATGTGTGAATTGCGGAAAAAATAAAAGTTCTTTCGTTTCAAAAGAATCCGTTAAACAAATATTAATATCTGATGGAGGAAGAAAAAACGATAATAATACCCCCGGTGGAGGAGAAACCTAGTGAGATAATAGATTTAACTCCTCTTTTCGCAAATTTTGAAAAAAATATACTGATAAAAAGATTTAGAATATTAACATCACTCATTCTGGATAAATTTGGTTATTTAAATGGTTTTATGTTAGGATCAATTGTTACTTTATTTTTGGTACATCGATGCATAATTTTACCAATGTAATAATCTTATTTTTTTCTCTATTTCGATGAGGATATTTTCTGAATGTAAAGAACAATCGAAATAAAATAAATCTACATTTCGCATAAATCCATCCGTAAAATATTTTTTATCATGTCGAAAATAAATATCCTCCTTAATTCCCTTAATTAAAGTAAGAAAATTAGACATAAAAGCAGGATCATAAGTGATAAACCATGCCTGAACTTCAACATGATTATTTAATTCTATCCTATTATCCTTATATTTTAGTCTGAGAATAATTCCTTTATCTGTTCTCATTGCGAAAGACTGAATACAATTTTGCATTGCGTATGAAGCAGGAGGATTTCCTAACCATGGTCTGGCACATGTATTCACCTGAGTTTTGATTTCGATTGGTATCTCAACTCCATCAGAAGATATAAATTTCATATCTGGGGAAGTTCCGATAATTATATCCTCTTTAAAATCGAGAATATTATAGATAAAATGTTCCATCGGAATAAATTTCGATCCTCCCCATATAAACTCTTTATCTCCCGAAAAACATAGTTGTTTAAAGATAGACTCTCCTTTTTTACCCCATTCCATCATAGAGAGAACATAGTCCGAATGAGCCTCTTCTTTTCTGTTTGTTCCTTTCCTCAGTATTCCCTGGAGAGATAATCTTTCTCTTATAATTTTCTTACATCTCTGGGTACATTTTGTCGCACTATAAATATTTCCGAATAATTTATTATAGATGGTAGATGATTGAATATGGCTTAAACTTCTTCTCCTTAACCAATGATCTTCCTTGTGACATTGTCTACCCATAATCGAGATATGTGTCATTCTTTTGGGGGGAGGGGGGATTTCCGGTGAAATAAGGTTTATTTACGGAAAAAAATATAGGAATTTTCGATCGCGATATCTAGATGTTTCGTCTTCAGAAAAAGTTTTTTCATTTTTTTAAGAGGGCAATTAGCGATAGAATATTTCATTCCTCTTTCTCTTGTCACCGTATAAAGATACTTGTATTGTTCATTTACTTGTTCAGGATTTATAGTTAAATCGACGAGTACCAATAAATATATATTCATTTCAATCAAAAGATCTAATATTGTTTCTATTTTGTTCTTTTCTGGGTGATTATTAACATAATTCATGGTCCTCAATGCATATTCCATTTAAATCAGAATTCGGGAATTAAGGTTATGAAATAAAAAGGAGAGGTATATCTTTTATTATATAATTCATGTCTTTCATCTACATTATCTGGACCATAATAATTTTCTTCTTTACTATCATATAATTTAAACTTCTCTGGATCCTCGTAAAAATAGGTAATTTTACCCCCTGAATTTGGATTAACCCCTAAAGGTTCCGTTCTCAAACCATTCTTCATCACCCTACTATAATCATTTCCTGAATCTGGCATGATACCGAAAGGTTTTATCAGAGCATTTTTGATATTTTCTATGAAATTGTCTTTCAGGGATTTCCTTTCTTCTTCTATTCCATCTTCCTTATTTTTGAGGAATAAGATGGCAACCGCTAAAACTAATAAACCAGAAAAAACAAATCTTATCGTCGAATTTGGTTGAGAGAAAAGTGAATTCGGTCTATTTTTGATGACCTGGAAAACCTCGTTAAATTGTCTAATTTCATCGCTCATTTCTCCGGGAAATAGAATTTTTCTGAGTTAAATGAAATGTGTACCAGATGTGAAGATAATATGGAATCATATCAAATTATATGGGATATTAATGGTGATTCTTGTTGCAATAATTGTGGACGTGTCATTGAATCTGATCGGTTTAGTGATGGGCCTATTTTTCAGAATAATAATCGTGAGTACGCTTTACTTACAGGAAAAGAGAAAAACTCTATATATGGTGATACAGAACCAGGAAAATCTGAGGATGAACAACGTATATCTAAATGTCCTACATTGTTATCTAAATGTAAACAAAGGGATAGTTATTTTTGGGAAGTGCTTAGATCATTTTCCGATTCTGTTTCAGGCTTGTCAAATGAACTTAAAAAAACAATTTGGATTCAGGCAAAGGGACAAGGGCAACTCTTCGACAAATTCATCGAATCTCCGGGAAAACATTCGACTCAAGCGCTTCTCCGAGCTATAACTCTTCCTGAAGATAAAGGTAAAAAATTTAAGTCTCGAATCACCGGAATGGATCTAAAAAAATTAAACCGAAAAAATATAAAGATGCGTTGGTTGGAGATTATGAAATTTATTTTAGATATGCAGGGTCTAGATTGTCATTTTATTCATCTAAATATCGAATTATCCATTATTCTGAAAACCATGCATCAATGGATTATGGATAGGTACGGTAAGAAACGCCATACGCGGAGCTGTCCTAATTGGGAAAATACAGGAATAGATAATACCTGTTGTTGTCGTAAATCTAGGATAAATGCTTATACCATGATATGGACTTTTTTATATATGCTTAATCCTTTGTTCATTAACCAATACCGATATACCATTCCTATTCCTAAATTAAAAACATTTAAGAAAAATTTATACTTAATGCAGGATATCCTAGAAAAAACTTATGGTATAGATTCTCTTCATCTTGTTAAAGATTCCATTCTGGGATATGTCCATGAAACTTTCGAGAAAAATAAATATATAGTTGATAATATTCTTTCCAAAGATATAAATAAAATAGAAGAATTTTTATGCTCGATTCTATTATCAAGAAAAAAAGAGGATTGGTTGATGACTCTTCTAAAAGTTTTGACTCCGGTATTTTACCCGACTATATGGAGAAAATACTTAGACCATTGCTCTATAAAGAAAGATTCGTCGAACAATTAATTTTATATGAAATGGCACCAGGATTTTCTACAAAAAAATCTTATGATTGGTTAAAAACAGATCTAAAATCCATAGAAATAAAAGAAGTTGTTGTCCAATTTACTAATAACTTTGCTCCTGCAGATAAATTTGTAATATTAAATTTAGGTCTCAAATTAGATAAACAATGGGATCTTTTCCAGATTGATAACGATAAATTCGATAGTTTTCATTCCGAAGATATTCCGATAACCCTTACCCAAACAGACACCGTTGCATCAAAATATGCCTGGAGAGAATATCCAAATGATTTCATGAAATATCTTTTATCCGGCTCGACCAGACAATCTGAAATAAAAATGAAAGCAACTTCGACAACAGCAAATCCTATTGTCGGATTTTCTGTTTTATTTAAAATTATTTATGTGGCAGGAGAATAAACGGAAATAAAATAACTATCCACTAAATCATGCAATTCAGTTCTCTCAGTTGAAATTAAGGTTTCGATTCGATCTTTCCCGAATCCTTTGTTTAATTCTTCCTCCATTCCCCGAACATAATATTTTTTCCCGAATTTTGATGGTTGTAATCCAAACCATGACATCCATGTTCTAGGGAGATAGAGATTAACCTTATAACCCTTCAGATTTTCGTAAAAATTCAAATTGATTTTTTTCATTATCCTTTTACAACGATCCAACTGAAATTCTGAGTAAATATAGGCTTCTAACCTTATGTTGGATTCATTCAGAAAGGATTTCTCTATATTAATTTGAACATCCACAATTTTAAATTTATGATTTAATTTTCCTATTTGTTCCAGGACATTCATCCAAAACACTTTTATTTCATATTTTAGACCTGGGGGATAAAAAACATTTTTTGTCTTGAATCCTTCTGGTATCGATATAAAATCGATATATACTGCCTCTGTCCCAGTTGCTATCGCTTCTTTCTTTTTTTTTTCAATATTCCAGGCCGTTATGATGGGAAAATCTTTTAGTATAGCACATAACGCATATCCCCTGGGTTGTACATCAATTCCGATGGATAAACATTTTTCCTCCATATTTTCATAAG
>Ga0137378_10004936_pt1 | contig 11523 bp, 13 predicted proteins | sample SagtaG_21_FD_104813 | JGI IMG/M metagenome (GOLD analysis project Ga0137378, IMG submission 104813) | Vadose zone soil microbial communities from Sagehorn Ranch, Mendocino, California, USA - Sage2_L_60_16 metaG | ecosystem: Environmental > Terrestrial > Soil > Vadose zone | place: USA... | reverse complement strand
GCGTTTGCTATTGTCTTCCAACTGCTTGACCTCACCGCGCTTATTCGTGATCTCAAGCTCATCCAGGTTATCGCAGAAATCCAGCGCGTCTTCCAGAGGGAACAGAACGATCTAACGGTTAAGGCCTGATGCTACGTAAGCTGTCATGAAGCGCAAAGTAATGAGCAGGAAATACCCTAACGGATACCCGCGGTATATCGTCTCGGACCTATCTTTGGGGTCAAAACCAGGCCAGCCGTCGCGCCATCTGCCTCGTGCAAGCTTATGTAGCTATCTCCACTCACCAAGCCTCAACAGCTACACTAGACAAGTGCTGAGAACCCGCCACTTAGCCTGATTTATTACCTCCTATAGTATACACGAAAAAGCCTCTCACGTCTAGAGATATAAGTAATATTTTTCCTAGCATTATAAATTCACTTCAACTACCGCTCCCTCCTTAAATAGCAGCATCCATATACGGAGACATAAATATCTGCATACACCAGGCATGCCAAGAGCCAGATGAGGGTACCAAAATCTCACTATACAGAAAAGACTTAAGTGACGTACAATTTACTATGACATTAAACATGTTGACGTAGAAAGGGAACGTAATCCATGGTTTCGAATCAAATCTACCTCCACCTAGAACAGACGATAAACTCGAATATATTACCACTGCTAAAACACCATAGAACAACCTGCTAGATCTACGAGCATAACTGAAAGGACACAATATCTTGGATATCCCTATCGATTGTATTATCCCGAATCCATTCCAGCCAAGAAAACGATTTGATCAAGAAGAACTCAAAGATCTTGCGAATTCCATCCGCGAATTTGGCATCCTCGAGCGCCTCAGAGTCCGTCGAGACCCGAATAATGATAACCTTTTTCAGCTCGTCTATGGGGAACGCCGGTGGCGTGCAGCACAGATGGCAGGCCTGCCATCTATCCCTTGTGACATCAGTGAGTATACTGACGATGAACTCACCGAAATAGGCCTGATCGAAAACATCCAGCGTGCCGATTTAGATCCCCTTGAAGAAGCTACGTCATTCCACCATCTTCTCGAGCAAACAGACCCAATCACTTACAAGAAGAAGTACTCAATCCGCAGAATAGCAGCAAAGATTCACAAAAATAAAAGCTACGTCGAAGACCGTCTGGCGCTACTGCTACTTCCAGATGACTTGAAAGAAGTACTGATAATCCATCCACATGCTCCCTTACGCGCCTTACGCGAAGCAGCGCAACTACCAACAGCAGAAGAAAGGGCCCCCTTAGTAAAAAGGCTAAAAGAGGGAAGCATCAACACCGAAGAGGTTCGCTACATCATCCAAGAAGTTCTCGCCGCCCACAAAACAGGTAAGCAGACTGCTATTCCAGAGCAAGAGACTTTCCAAGCTGCACTGAATCGTGCCAGACGACGGATAGACGCTACAGAAAGGGAGCTAAAAAAAGCAGTCTCCGAATACCAACTAGCCCCCAATTCTAAGAACAGGGATCTTTTACTCACATGTCTTAATGAACTCACAGAAAGAGCTCAACAGATGAGAAAAATGCTAGGATGAACAAGTAACCAAGATGGTGTATATACAGACAGCACCAAGGCTTTAGAAGTTGATAGGCCAGTTGATTATCCGTTTACTATCTCAAATGGATACTACTAATTGGCCGACTGACCTAAATCTATGAAACTGAATTGCGGCCTAGAACACTCTGAAAGAGAGGTTGACAAACTCTATAACATCGTGTATGCTCGAATGCAATGAAGGAATAGAACAGTCCAGCAACGTTGCCTTGTCACCTCCATGCAGATCACTCGCTCGAGCCCCAATTTATCCAGCACACTTTCTATGCGATTATATTTATATTTGTTTGGAGGAGTATATGTCAGCATCGAGGAGCACATTGCGTAGCCAGCGATGTTTGCTGGTCATACTAGCGCGAAATGTATGCCCTTTTCCATGTACCACATATGCATGCAAACTGCTCCAAACATGGTAATCATCGGAACCGGTGTGTTGGCGTCGGTTTCTTTGTTTGTGCTGCTACACATTATCTACGCCCTCCTGCTTGTCAACTTTGTCCTACTTATCAGTCTCATCCTTATCGGCCTTACCGGGTTTGATGGCCTGGTAGGGCTTTTAGAGGGACTAGAATCAAGATCGGCACAGGGGAGATTAATGGAGGCAATGTAGCAACCCAATCCAGAGCAGGTAACCTAACGAGGACCTTCCAGTGCGGATGGTTCTCGTTTTTTATTATCTGTCTTATTCTCTCTTATCGAACTGCAAAAACGGCCAGGTGCTCTACCCATGGCCAGGGCGCATAGTCCGTAAATAGGTGTATTCTGCCTACATTCCTCGATGACACGCATCATTTGATTTGAAGATCACAGAACTCCCTTCCACCTTGAGGAGCAAACCAGGAAGGATCCCCGGCTCGACTATCAAACTCCTACTACATATTAACTTTTGAGGTTTTACATGTTTGTATGTCAGTCCTATAGCCTTATTCAGACGCTCCTGAGTCGGCTAAACATTGAAATTTTTTAAGATTTTACATGTTTGAACGTCTAAATATTTAGAAAACGAAACTCCGAATAAATAAAAACGCCTCTATCGTTCATGCAAATGAGAAAAGATAAAACGGCTGGGACGGCCGATAACATCACCTCTATCGAGATGATAAGTATCTGATAACAATGTTATTCTCTGCCGACTGCCTACGGCATACTTTCTGTAAGGCTGGCATTGTCGATTACGAGGTGATGAAACGCATTGAACATCATCATTGTATTAGTTTTAGCAAGCCAGCGCAATATCCATGCTCTTCCCATAGTGGAAGCAATGTTCATCGGCACCGTCTGAATGCATTTGTAGGAAAGAGTAGAATCTCACTACGAATGGGAGGGAAAGGCTATGTGTATCATACACGTGCGCGTGAAATGTTCAGATAGGTTCTCTGAGGTGCTTGTAGATGATGCACGGTACCGAACTTACAATCGAGAGCATTGTGGGCACTGCTTTACTGGAGATCTTCGATACCATGCATGTCGAAAATGTATATAATCTATGATTCCGTAGAACACAGCAATAGGGATGGAGAGAACTGCTCCAATACCTGACATCCCGTGTTTCGGCTACGCTGGACCTGAATCCTACTACTTTGCTGCGCTGTATGGCCGAGGCCTACCAGAGGCTTTCGCTCATCCTCCAAGAATAAGCCTAATTGAATGCAACCCACTCATTCAAAAAGCCCAGAACGACAATCTCCTCTAGGACACCATCCAGCGATTAGACGATATCTTTCACTTCCTTTGACGAGTACCGTATAGTGAGCGCAATTTGGCAGTATTCGCATTCCACAAGATGCGCAAGCAACTGCTCCTGCTCGGTTGGAGGTGGTTGTCAATCACCTTCAACCACCTCCATAAGTTGAGGCCAAATATGCGGAGGTTTATCAAGCATAATAGAACTATTGCAGCATCCCCAGCTGTTCTTTCGTCCTCCACTGCTTTCTCCTTCAAACGAGTCCTTTCATTTGCTCCGCCACACTTGCAGTGAAGGCGGTCTTGCCAATCCCAGTACAGCCACAATCCGACCAACTCTTTCTCAGTCCATTACCTTTTCCGTCAAAATAAAAAGAGGTTGTGGAAGGATAATATTTCCTCAAAAACAGGAAAATAATTTTTCATTTCTTGTTGATAAGAAGGATCACTTCATGTTATACTTACCATAGGCATTGTAACAGTTGCGCTCGTGCCTCGTGCAAGGCTCACGGTTATCGCTTCCACTCACCAGGTCTCGGCGGTAACGAAAGACAAGTGCTGACAACGCCGACATACAATCTACTTGGATGTCGGCAACACACAGGTACTACGCAACCTTTCAACACATAGAAAGGAAAATAGTATGCTACCCGCCCAGGCCTCTAAAAGAGGCCCGTCACCACACGCTAAATCCAGAAAACGCCACAAGCAGCAAGGGTCCAAGCCGACACAGCCTCGAGAAAGGCTGCTAAAAGGTAAAGGTCCACTTGATAAACTCATTGAGGCCTTTCAGCACCTCTCCGAGCCAAACCAGGGGATCGTTATCATTGGCATACTACTGCTGCTCTTCTTACTCTTCATTTGGCTAGCAACCCATCCCGATGCGCTACATGCCATCTTCAAGGTGCTTCAATTCTGGCTCACAGCAAAGAGCACCCTCAGCTACCTTCATAAGTAGCAAAAGCAACAAAAACCGGGTGTCGATTCGACACCCGGCCACGCGATTGGCGAGCTTCGTGTTTTCTGAGAGAAAACTCTTGGAGGGTTGAAGTGATGCACTTTGGACTGCACCCTTTCGACCGGACAGTGAACGAAGTCAACTTCTCCGAAATGTCGTAAACTGAGAACAAGACAAGGAGAAGAGACAATGCACAAACGGATGCACAGCCGAGAATTTAAACTGGACGTGGTGCGCCAGATGGCGAGTGGAGAGAAACGGCCCGCGCAAGTGTGCCGCGAATACGGCCTGGCCGAAAGCGTGCTGTCACGCTGGCGCAAAGAGTACCAGGAGCGTGGAGAAGCGGCCTTCCAGTCCCAGCAGTCCGGGGAAGCGACGACGCAGGAGCAGCGGATCGCAGAGTTGGAGCGGTTCTGTGGGCAGCTGGCGCTGGAGAATCAAGTGTTAAAAAAAGCGTTGCAGAGCAAGGGGTCGCGGAGCGTCACGCCATGATTGAACAGGCCCATCAGCAGTATCCCGAGCTCTCCATCGAGGGCTTGTGTGAGCTGCTCAGCGTGAGTCGCAGCTGGTATTACGAGCGCAGCGGCAAGCCAGAGAGCGATGCGGAGGAGACGGCCTTACGCGATCAGATTGAGCAGATCATCCTGGAGTTTTCTGGCTATGGCTATCGACGTGTCACCCATGCGCTGCAGCGGCAGGGCTGGCGAGTCAATCACAAGCGGGTGCTGCGTATCATGCGGGAAGAGTCGCTCTTGTGCCACCTGAAGAAACGCTTCGTGGTCAGAACGACCGACTCGCGACACGGCTTGCCGGTCTATCCCAATCAGCTGGCGGGTGTGGTGCTGACCGCGCCCGATCAGGCCTGGGTGGCGGATTTGTCCTATATTCGCTTGAGGAGTGCCTTCGTCTACCTGGCCTGCATTCTGGATGCATACTCGCGTCGCTGCATCGGCTGGCATCTGTCCAGAGACATGACCACGCAGCTCACGCTCACCGCCTTGCGTCGAGCCATTGCGGAGCGCCGCCCGTCGTCTGGACTGATCCATCATTCCGATCGCGGGGTGCAATATGCCAGTTATGACTATGTCGAACAGTTGGAGCAGATCGGCGCGCAGATCAGCATGTCCTCGGTCAGTAATCCATATGACAATGCCAAGGCCGAGAGTTTTTTCAAGACCTTAAAGCAAGAGGAGGTGTATCTCAAGGAGTATGAGTCGTTTGCCGACGCGGAGGCCAATTTGGAGGTCTTCATTGAGCAGGTGTATAATACGAAACGGTTACATTCCAGTTTGGGCTATGTGCCGCCTGCGGAGTTCGAGGCAACCTATGCGGCACTGCCAGGCAGCTGACAGACCGATGCCTGTCGAGCCGGCAACGCATGAGTCTTGCCACTCAAACCAGCAAAAACCTGCTGTTTTTTTGCTTGCAATCAGGCCTAACAAACACGTACCGCGCAAGCGCACAGAAGTCAAGCGCATTGCGAGGAACGAGCAACTTGGCTTGACTTCTGTGCGCTTGCGCGGTACACTCATCCTGGCCTGATTGAACCGGAAGTTGACTTCCTCTTGTGTCCGGGAAAATGGGTTCACTCCACTTTCCACTCTTCTCTATTGTTTGTCGAAATACTTTTCCGCATCCAGCCCATAACTTTTCGTAGCATTTCATTGTTTAAGATGGAGAACGGGCAGACTCCGACACATATCTTTTCTTACTGTCCGTGAATAGCTGTTTCCGAACGATTGTTCCTCCATATTCCCGCCAGTTCTTCAAGAGAACGAAAAGATATCTGACACAAGCGAAAAGATATGGGGTGGAAACTTGCCTCTTCTCATTATCTCTGCTATACTTGCACAGGTTCGAGCCTCCAGTGTCATGGCGTGGGCGTCTCGTCGAAGCCGCTACTGGAGAGCCCGCGAGAGGGGAAAAGACGAATGACCCGGTTAACCGATGAGGAGTTTCATGCCTGGTGTCAACGCAACACAATCGAGCCAGAAACCGCAACCTACATTCAGCGCCTGCGTACAGCCTCCCCCGAACGCAAGGTTCGAGGTAGAGCCTCCAATGTGAGCGGACGCTATCCCAGTCAAAAAATGGGATTCTCCCTCCAATTTGAAAGCCAACATGTCGAGTTATGGGGTTGTCACACCATGGAGCGCGACGAAGATGTGCTGGAATATTACGATCAACCGACCCGCATCCAACTCCACTACCACGCACGCTCCGGGCGCAAAACCTCGCCATGGCATACTCCGGATTTCCTGGTATTACGGCAACATGGAGCGGTCTTTGAAGAATGGAAACACGCCTCCTCGCTCGATACGCTTGCCGTCACCATGCCTGAGCGGTATCAACGGCAAGCCAAAGGTGGATGGCAGTGCCATCCAGGAGAGACAGCAGCAAGATTGCTTGGCCTCTCCTACCGTGTGCGGACCTCTGCCGAATATCATCCGCTGTACATTGAGAACCTGAAGTTTCTCCAAGATTTCTGGACCCATCCGTTCCATTTTCCAGAGGAGCAAGAGGCGCAGGTTCTGGCCGCGCTCTTGGCCTATCCGGGGGTGAGTGTCACCGAGCTGGTTGCTGCTCACCCAGGTCTCTCCGTTGATGTGGTGTGGGCTTTGCTCACCCGATCCGTGATTTTTACAGACCTCTCCGCCACCTCGCTCATGCGTTGGGACCAAGTGCTGTTGTATCGCAACGAGGCAGAGATTCCTCCAACTACTGGTCCCGCAGTGGAAGTGCCAGCCCCGTTCACTTCGCGCTTCCTCTTTGATGGGCGCATCTTCGAAGCGAGCATTGAGGCGACAACCGTCATGCTTCAGCCGGAAATTGGCGCAGCATTCAGCCTGCCATCTGAACATTTCCAGCGCCTGATCGCATCAGGAGAGATGAAAGAAGTCGCGCCCTCAACTCCCTCGCCGCTGCAAGAGACGGTGCGAGAGATCGTCTCTCTCGCTGGTCCTAAAGCCCTGGAAGCAGCCAATCGGCGACTACGTGCCATCCTGGCCCGGAAGTGTGGCGAAGCGATCACCGTGACCACTCGCAGTATTCAGAACTGGATGGCCGCCTTTCGCCAGGCCGAAGCAGAGTATGGATGTGGCTATTTTGGGCTGCTCGACAAGGTGCGAGAGCGTGGCAATCGCAATCCGCGCGTCCCAGATGCCTCCCGGCAAATGCTGATCGAGTATTTGACCGCCCATTACGCCGTCCCACATCGTCCACGGGCCGCAGCGGTCTTTCGGCTGTATCGTGAAGAGAGTGTGAAGCAAGGCATTGCTCCCGTAGGGGAGCGTACCTTTTACCGCGAACGCGCCGCCTTTGAGGATCAGCAGGTGGCCACCCTGCGCCGAGGCAAACGAGCCACCTACCAGTCCTCGCCTTTTTTCTGGGCGCTCGACCAGACGACTCCGCGACATGGTGGGCGTCCCTTTGCGCGAGCGCACATGGATCATACCGAACTGGATATTGTCCTGGTGTCCTCCGTCACCGGGAAGCCGATAGCAAAGCCCTGGGCGACGTTTCTGACGGATGCCTACAGTCGGCGGATGCTGGCCTGTTACGTGACCTATGATCCTCCCAGCTATCGTTCTGCCATGATGGCCTTTCGGCTCTGTGTCCAGCGCTACGGACGACTGCCCCAGGAACTGGTGGTGGATCGCGGCCCGGAGTTTGGCAGTGTCTACTTCGAGTCCCTGCTTTCCCGGTGTTTTGTGACCAAATTAGATCGCCCAGGCCAGCAGCCTCATTTTGGTTCGGTGGTTGAGCGCCTCTTTGGCACGACCACCACGGAGCTGCTCAACCAGCTTCGCGGGAACACCCAGGCCAGCAAAACGTCACGGCAGATGACTCGCGAGGTTGACCCCAAACGGCTGGCGGTCTGGACCCTGGAGCGGTTTGCGAGCCGTCTCTCGGAGTATGTGCATGAGGTGTATGAGCAGATGGATCATCCTGCTCTTGGTCAAAGCCCTCGGGAAGCGTTTGAGCAAGGAATGTTGCTTGCTGGCCCTCGCGTGCATCGTTTGATCGCCTACTCCGAAGACTTTTTGATGCTGACGCGACCGACCACGAGGATGGGCACGGTCAAAATTCATCCCTCGCGTGGGATTACAGCCAATGGATTACACTACTGGCACGAGAGCATGCGCTCGACACACGTGGCTGGGCAAACAGTGGCAGTGCGCTATGAGCCTTACGATATGGGAGTGCTGTATGCCTACATCGGCGGGCAATGGATCGAGTGTATTGCTGACGCCTATGGCTCTGTCCATGGACGATCCGAACGGGAATGGAACCTGATTTTGGACGAGTGGCGAGAACAGCAGCGCCAGCACGCCGGCAAGCGGATCTCCCTCAATGGGCCACTGCTGGCGCAGTTCTTGCACAAACTGGAGCAGGATGAAGCCCTGTTGCTGCAACAACAGCACGATTTTGAAGAACACCCACTTCGCGCATCCATCCTCTTGGGGCCACAGCCTGCTCGACCCGAACAGGAGCCCTTGCCTCCGGTGGAACTGGATCTCGCCACGATCCCGCGTTATGAGGAGTACCGGTAATGCATTCTTTTGAAGAACAGGAACGACAAGCTCGTTTACAAGCCTTTATCGATTTCAAAGTGAAGCACCCTCGTTTAGAGGAAATGGATGACACCCTGATGCAGGCCATTTATGGACACAGGACCTACACGCTGCTTCCCATCTATGGGGCAGGTGGGGTGGGCAAATCGACGGTGCTCAAGCATGTGGCCGAGAGTTGCCGAGCAAAAGAGACGGATCCCGCCACGGTACCAGTGGTGGAGGTCCAGGCTTCCCCAGAAGATATTGGTGCTTCTGCACGGCTCGATTTTTACCGGCAAATTCTCACGCAACTGCGTGGCCACGTCGCGGTAAATGACCGCGTGAGGCACCTCAATCTGGCAACGCATCCTGGGAAAAAGAGTACAGACCCGGCGGAATGGCTTGATATGCGAGATGCAGTGATCTATGCCTTTGCCTTGTTACGCGTCAAAGTGGTGTTTGTCGATGAGGCACAGCATCTGATGTCTGTCGATACCCCTCACAAGCCCACGTCGCAACTGGATTGGCTGAAAACGTTAACAAACCGTACCAACGTGCTGCATGTGTTAGCGGGCAATTTTGATCTGTATGACTTCTGCCATCTCAATGGGCAAGCTGGCCGACGCATGCGAGACCTCTTTTTCCCTCGATACCATTTTGACAAGGAAGTTGAGTGCTCCGAATTTGTGGGAGCGCTCCGCACGCTCCTGGAACAGGTGCCGCTCATCGTCGATGTTCCGGGCCTGTTGACCCACTGGCGCTGGTTTGGAGAGTGGAGCCTGGGGTGCATCGGCGTGTTGAGTGATTGGATCGTCGAAACGGTGGATGCGCTCTACCGCCTGGGGGCAACCACCTTAACCATTGATGCGTTGCAAAAGCATGCCTTGCCGCCTGGCTTGCGGGCGCGTATGGAAAGTGAGGCCCGTGCAGGGGAATTCAAAATGGACCAGGCAAAAGCCCAGAGCGAGCAAGAACTCCAGCGGTTACTTGGAAATCCAATACCTGTTCCTGGCACCGCTCCGGCCACGACGCATCACGCAAATGGAGCGAGCGCATCCACTCCATCACCTGACACGCACCCTCGCACGCACGGTCAAACACGGGTGGAGCGTGCGGCAAACCGCGACCCCGTGGGAGATCAGATACAGACCGCCAAGACACCCAAATGCACCTTTTCTGGGGTAGTGGTTCGCATTGACCTCAAGCGTTTTCTGGACAGTGATGTTGCGCTCGTGGAATGCCCCGACTGTGCTAGCACGCGCACCCTCGAACCACATGGTGGGGTCCTGCGGTTCAAGTCTCATGACAAACGCAAAACCCGTACTCCCAATACCGAGCAACGATGGGCACGGCTTGATTCGGACTGGGATGTCGTTGGCAGCTAAAAAGATGTCTAGTTGGAAGGATTATACAATGAATTGGTCAGATGCAGAAAGACAGCTTGCGGAAGAAGAAAGAAAACGGAAAGCAGATGCAGAACGTGAAGCTGCATGGCAAGCAGAGCGGCTGAGGGAAGAGCAGATCAGCAGTTATAGAGTACAGCAGTTCTTGGCTACTATGAAAAAAGCGGGCAATCCAGGGATACGATATGAGAATCCCCTCGATTGGCTAAGAAGAAAGGGGTATTGGGAGTATCATGGGTCGGATTTCATGCGTGCTTGGGTGTGTACTGATGGAACATATGTATGTAAATGCCCTGATGACAGTCCTGGTGGCGCTCGGGGCGGTCCATATCATGTTGTAAAGATGCTTACAGGTATACTGCGAAGTTATAATGTTCTAATGCCAGAGGATTAACTGCAATACTAAAGCTCCTCCCTAGAGTGCAGTTCACCAAGACAGTTGATGTAGTTTCGCAGGGGAAAGTTCGTATTTACAGTCAGATCGTGGGCAGTATAGAGTGGAGAAACAGTCATGCAGAAGTGGGAATATCTTGTGATTACATACACAAACCAAGAGGGCAAGTCCTATGTGGTCTCGATCAATGGCGTATCGACATTCACACCGCCTCAGTTTCCGTTCGACCCACCGAATGCCCCCGAGTTTTTCCCATACCTCACCCAACTCGGAGAACAGGGATGGGAATTAGTGGATATCGGCTATAGTACACAGTGGGTATTTAAGCGCCTAAAGCCCTAGCTGGTGGTTGAGTACTCCATAAGTCTACCGCTTGCGGGTAGGCAAGAGAATGCGCGGCCTGTTAGTGCCATGATATGGAGTGGTTTATCCAGGAACATTTCTACGAGTGCTTATGTACCAGCTGCTCACACATTTCGGGTCATTTCCCAGGAAAAAGCGAAAAGATATGTGTCAATTTTCATGCGTTAGAACAGAAACAACGATGTGTTTTCTGTTTTTGAACGTGTGCCGTCACCGGGAAATTTTATATGGCAGTGCTGCTGCTGCTCTTATTCTCCTTCTTTGGCTTCTCTGGCTTCTTTACAGAGATTTGACGAAAAGTTATTCGTCTGAAAAAACGAAGTTTTATGGTTCTTACGCAGGTTTGCTGATTCTAAGAAATGATGAGTTGAAGATGAAAGAGCACATCAGCTTGTAGAGTCAATAGTTTCACCTCTGACTGAAGAGCTACTGTTCGAGATCAGCAAACCTGCGTAAGAACCGTTTTATGGATCTTACGCAAGTTTGCTGATAGTGGAAAGAAACACTTCCGTTGGAAACGTGCCGATGTGCTCCGCAAGCCAAACAGCTTTTTCGACCTTCTCTGATCAGTTGCTCGAATCAGCAAACTTGCG
>Ga0137378_10004933_pt1 | contig 11525 bp, 11 predicted proteins | sample SagtaG_21_FD_104813 | JGI IMG/M metagenome (GOLD analysis project Ga0137378, IMG submission 104813) | Vadose zone soil microbial communities from Sagehorn Ranch, Mendocino, California, USA - Sage2_L_60_16 metaG | ecosystem: Environmental > Terrestrial > Soil > Vadose zone | place: USA... | reverse complement strand
TCAGTTAGGGAGTCATAAACTCTGAAATATTCTCAAAAGCCATATGTCAAACTGCGGCATGTGAGGTGTAGTCACCTGTTTTTGCGGATAAAACATACGCTAATGCTGCGTTCCTCATTGGTGATACCATAAAAATGAGGTCAGGAATAGAATAGTGTGCCTCCACAAGCCAATTCCTTTTGTTACTACCAATGAGGAACGCAGCACTAAGTCCCTTCCGTCTCTCTGATGGAGGACTCCAGTTCACTTGATGCCGCTTGCTCCATGGATGCGGCGACTGACGCAGGTGTGAGCGGGAGGCTCACAGAGAAGATGCTGCCTTCCCCCACACGGCTCTCAATGGAGACATGCCCACCGTGTCGCTCCACGATTTTCTGAACGATGTACAAGCCCAATCCGACGCCACTGCTCGATCCCGTCTGCACCTCCACTCCTGGCACCCGGTAGAACCGCTCGAAGAGGTGAGGCAACTGCTCGGCAGGTATCCCCACCCCTCGGTCTTGCATCGAGATGCGGCAGTGCTGGTCCTGGCGTTCCAGTCTCACCGTAATCGGCGCCTCCTTCGATGAATACTTGCGCGCATTGGACAGGAGGTTGAGCAGCACCTGGCTGATGCGCTCCACGTCGACCTCTACCTCGATCGGTTCGGCCGGAGTGTCCAGGAGGAGCCTTCGATCCGGCTCGGCCATATACTCTCGCAGCACGTGCTGACACAGCGCTACCAGGTCGCAGGGACGACGATGCAGGACGAAGATGTCGGTCTCGACCAGGGAGGTGTTAAGCAGATCATCGGCCAGCAGTTCCATCCGGCCTGTCGCCTGCTCCATCTTCACCAGATACTCCAGGTGCGCCGACCTCTCCTGCTCGAGCCGCCGGTGCAGAAGCTGGCCGAAGCCCTTCAGGACTGTCAGCGGCGTCTTGAGCTCGTGCGAGGCCACTGCCAGGAATACATCTTTGGCGGCCATGGCCTCCACCAGTTCGCGTGTGCGCGCCTGAACCCTCTCCTCCAAGGACCTGGCATACTGTTCCAACGCCCGTTGCTGCTCCGCGAGCTGCCGGCGCATCTGGTGCGTTTGAATGGCGCGATGCAGGGAGGCTACGACGTAGTCACGATCGATGGGCTTTTGAATGAAGTCGTAGGCTCCCCCTCGCAGAGCCTGAACAGCGAGATCGTGTTCGCCATGACCGGTAATCAGGAGGGTCGGCGTCTCGGGCCGCACTTGCTGGATGCGTGACAGGAGTGTCAGCCCATCCATCCCTGGCATCTTGATATCGCTCACAATGGCGTCGTAATCCTGCGCCTTGATCAGGTCGAGCGCTTGCAGAGCCGAGTCCGAGGTATCCACCTGCACGTCGGTCATGCGCAGGGACACCGCCTGGGACAGCGCTTGCAGCAGAGCGGTATCGTCATCGACGAGAAGGATCCGTCCGTTATCCATCGTCATTCCCTTTCTGACACATTATCCGCAGCAGATATGGCTGGTGCAACAGCTCCAACTCCCCTCCTGTGAGCAAGAAAGGCGGTGCAACCTGCACTGCATTCTGTGACATACCATCTATAAGCGCCACCCTTTTCTCAATCAGATGTGTCAGACACAGCCGTAGCTGAGCCGAGACGAACGCGTTGATGTTGAGGAGAGCAACGCATGGAGAACCACACATATGTTCTCAGCGTCGTCAACGCATGGTTACCGGGCCGAGGGTGGCTCCTGCACATCCACCGCTTACGATGATGGGGTAGAGCGTGGTCTCTTTATACGCTGCCGTGTTCGTTGTTTCCAAGCCGTCAACACCTCGCACGGATTCTTGCCACCAGGGGCATATCCATGCTGGGCGAGAAAGGCAGGAACACCGCCATATTCTTCCAGGACGACCGCCGCTTCCGCAATTTTATCATGGCCTGGCAGAAAGAAGGAGCCGATCGCGGTCTCCTGCCCGCACCCACACCAGCAGGTCCCGGTTGGCAGTAAGCGTCCCGTCATATGCTACTCCTCCTTGGCTGCAATCCAAGACATCGCTCCTTGGATGTCACACTCACCTTCTACACGAGACAAATCCGCAATTTGGAGACAAATATGTGACCTGAATGTTGCCCAAAGAAATGGTCGCAAACTCAGCCATTTCTTTGGGCAACATTTCGGTAGGTGGTTATATGATCTTGTTGTTTGAAGCTAAAGCTACTTGTAACATGTGGCTATTTTCCCACCAGAAATCCAGCTCTCCTTTCTGCATCTTTCGCAGCAGTCGGTAAGCGGAGCATTTGGCCCCACACTTGTCAAAGGGATTTTTGCAGGATGGCTGATCGCATTAATGGTCTGGCTCCTTCCCGCGGCCGAGTCGACCAGGCTGCAGGTAATCATTATCCTGACCTATCTGGTAGGGCTTGGCCAATTCGCGCACATTATCGCGGGCTCCGTTGATGCTTTCTATCTCGTCAACCTGGGGAAATTGACATGGCTGGCGTGTATTGGAAGCTTCATCATCCCCACGCTGATAGGAAACATTATCGGCGGAGTATCTCTTGTGGCGGTGTTAAATTATGCCCAGGTAGCCTCCGAGACAGTGGGAGATGGGTAGCCATGGAAAGAAACTGCTGCTCCACTTGTAGACATTTGGTGAGAAGACTTCCCGTGAGCGGGCTTGAGAGGGGTCCGGCCTGTCATCCTGAGCGCGAGCTTTGGATCTGTGCGGCCGTCTCGCCAGACCCTTCGCTGCTCTCAAGGTGACACGCATGATCTCCAAATGTCTCCTCCACTTGGATGACCCTTGCTCCTACCTTCCTTTTCCCCGCCCCACAGAAAGAATGACTAAAAAAACTCTCGAGGTGCCAGAATGACCACCGGACAAACCATCGCATCACCAACACCAGTACATATCAAAATAAGCTCACCCATTTCCAAAAAAATCTCTCGCATCTCGATCTCAATCGCCTGGTGCCTCCAAATCTGCTCAAAGAGCGCACCTTGCTACAGATGCGACAAGTGCGACAAGTGCGACAAGTGCGACAAAGATGAGCACAATGGAGGGGCCGCAGTGCCCAATTCATTGCGCCCACCTGGGGAGCCGATAAACGTCATTAAGACAATTCATTGCGCCTTTTCAATTCACCTGTCAGAGCATCACTACGCGTCAAGGAGAGAGGGCTCCAGTATGGTACAATACTGAAGGACTTGTACCAGCTATTTTGTTTATATATGTACTCGATGTTGGGGGCGCTACCAGCACCTACTGTGGCCGGATGATTTTGTTAATGTTCTAAAATGACGGCGCAATGATACACGCGCATTCACGCATGCATCGCCAAGGGGAAGACGCAGATGACCACAACTAAACGACGAAGTGGAACGGAACCACAGCCCGAAACTATCCAGCAAGAACCAGTATCACTGGCACATGTGCAGAGAAACCCGGGCATGCCGTTGGATATGGACTGGGTAGATAGGGTACACATCAATCGCAGCGCGGTCGAGCGACGGGCTGCCACCATGAGCACGCGGCGCACTGTCAAGAAGGAGTGGCAGGCGGCGTGGCTGCTGCGAGCTATCACCTGCATCGATCTGACTACCCTGGCGGGTGATGATACCCCTGGCAATGTGCTGCGCCTGTGCGCCAAGGCCCGCCAGCCTGTGCGCCAGGAGATACTACAGGCGCTCGGCGTCAGTGATTTGAACGTGCAGGTTGGAGCGGTGTGTGTTTATCATAACCTGGTGCCTGTCGCGGTCGATGCTCTACGCGGTTCGGGCATTCCCGTCGCTGCCGTCTCGACGGGCTTTCCCGCGGGGCAGAACCCTATGGAGCAGAAACTGGAAGAGATTGCCGCGTCGGTAAAAGCGGGGGCAGCGGAGATCGACATCGTGATCTCACGCGCTCACGTGCTGACTGGTGACTGGCAAGCGCTGTATGATGAGGTACGCGCCTTCCGCGCGGCCTGTGGCGACGCGCATATGAAGACTATACTCGCCACGTATGAACTTGCCACGCTGCGCAATGTTGGCATGGCCAGCCTGGTCTGCATGATGGCGGGAGCCGACTTTATCAAGACTTCTACCGGCAAAGAGCCCGTCAACGCCACACTTCCTGTGGGGGTAGTCATGGTGCGTGCTATACGCGATTACTACGAGCAGACCGGCTATAAAGTCGGCTTCAAACCGGCAGGTGGTATACGCAGCGCCAAAGAAGCGCTCGATTGGTTGATTTTGATGAAGGAAGAGATAGGTAACGATTGGTTGAACAACACGCTTTTCCGCATTGGCGCTAGCGGCCTGCTCTCCGATATCGAACGACAGCTTTCGTACTTTGCCACCGGGCATTATGCAGCGGCACACTACAACCCCATGGTTTAGAGAGAAGGAGGCCCCGCGTGAACGTAATGGACATTTTTGAAACCATGGAGTATGGACCCGCGCCAGAATCGGCTACTCCGGCCTTGCAGTGGATCAAGGAGCATCAGCCCTTTGGCCTCTTTATCAACAACCAGTGGGTTGCTCCTGCCAGTGGGCAGTACCTTGAGAGCATCAATCCGGCGAATGGGAAACCGCTGGCACAGGTTGCAGCCGCCAATAGCGCCGATGTTGATGCTGCCGTGGCAGCCGCCCGTGCAGCGTTTGAGAGCTGGGGCAAGACGCCGGGTCATGTGCGTGCGCGCTACATGTATGCCATCGCGCGTCATATCCAGAAACACTCGCGCCTGCTGGCGGTGCTGGAGTCGCTGGACAATGGTAAAACTATCCGCGAGACACGCGACCTGGATATCCCGCTCGTCGCGCGCCACTTCTACTATCACGCGGGTTGGGCGCAGCTGATGTCCTCGGAGCTACCGGGCTATGAACCCGTTGGCGTGGTAGGCCAGATTATCCCCTGGAACTTCCCCTTGCTCATGCTGGCCTGGAAGATTGCCCCGGCCGTGGCAATGGGGAACACGGTCGTGTTGAAACCGGCCCGTTACACCTCGCTGACGGCCCTCAAATTCGCCGAAATTGTACAGGAGGTCGGGCTTCCTGCTGGTGTAGTCAACATCCTGACAGGAGAGGCTTCCCAGGTTGGAGAGGCACTGGTGCGCCATCCCGATGTGAATAAGATCGCCTTTACCGGCTCGACCGATGTGGGGCGTAGTATTCGACGCGCTACAGCAGGCTCGGGCAAAAAGCTTTCGCTTGAGTTGGGCGGTAAATCCCCCTTTGTCGTTTTTGATGATGCCGACCTGGATAGCGTGGTAGAGGGTGTAGTGGATGCCATCTGGTTCAACCAGGGTCAGGTGTGCTGTGCGGGTTCGCGTTTACTCGTGCAAGAGGACGTTGCGGACAGCCTGATCAGCAAGTTACGCGTCCGTATGGAGAAGCTCCGTCTTGGCGACCCACTGGATAAAGCAGTAGATATGGGGGCGATCGTCTCTCCAGGGCAGCTCAAGGAGATTCAACGCCTGGTAGCGCAGGGCGTCGAAGAAGGTGCAGACATGTGGCAGCCCTCGTGGGCGTGTCCAACGGAAGGGTATTTCTTTCCACCAACGCTTTTCACCAACGTTTCTCCCGCGACAACTATTGCCCAGGTGGAGATCTTTGGCCCGGTGCTGGTATCGATGACGTTCCGCACTCCTGCCGAAGCGGTTGCGCTCGCCAACAATACGCGTTATGGGCTGGCTGCCAGCGTATGGAGCGAGAACATCAACCTTGCTTTGGATGTTGCGCCTAAAATAAAGGCTGGCAGCGTGTGGATCAACTGCACCAATATGTTCGATGCTTCGAGCGGTTTTGGTGGCTACCGTGAAAGCGGCTTCGGTCGCGAGGGTGGAAAAGAAGGTCTGTACGAATATGTGCGGCCGGCATGGGAAGCTCAGGAGAGGTCAAAACAGGCCTCATCTACGAACGGAGCAGCCACACCGGGCGATAAAGCCTTGCATGGGACGCAGCCTGTGCTATCCGGAGATGATGACGAGCAGGCTAACGGCCATAATGTGTGGCGAGCCGGTGATGAAAGCGGTTTTACAGCTGCGTTACCTCCTATCGATCGCACGCCCAAAATGTTTATCAAGGGTAAGCAGGTGCGGCCCGACTCAGGCTATAGCTGTGATGTCGTCGATCCTCAGCAGCGCGTGATCGGCCAGGTGGGGGAAGGCAATCGCAAAGATGTCCGCAACGCGGTAGAAGCGGCCCATGCCGCCAGCGGTTGGGCTGCTGGAACGACGCATAATCGCGCGCAGATCCTCTATTATATCGCGGAAAACCTGGAGGTCAGAGAAAATGAATTTGCGCGCCGCATTGTGCAGCAGACGGGACGCCGGTTGGCGGACGCACACGAAGAGGTGCAGGCAGCTATATCGCGCCTCTTTAGTTATGCTGCCTGGGCCGACAAGTATGAAGGCGCCATTCATCGTCCACCGTTGCGCGGTGTTGTGCTGGCGATGAACGAGGCTATCGGTGTGATCGGCATGGCCACCCCGGACGAGTATCCTCTGCTCGGTTTTGTCTCGCTGGTTGCTCCCGCCATAGCCATGGGCAACACGGTGATTGTGATCCCCTCGCAGCGGTCTCCCCTCAGCGCTACCGACTGCTACCAGGTTTTTGAGACCTCAGATCTGCCTGATGGGGTGGTGAATATCGTCACGGGCGAACGCGATGCGCTCTGCCAGGTATTGGCCGATCACGAAGATGTCGATGCGATGTGGTACTTTGGCTCGGCGGACGGCAGTAAACAAGTTGAACTGGCCTCGGCCGGCAATATGAAGCGCACGTGGGTCAACTATGGTCATGCGCGCAACTGGCTAGATTCAGAGCAGGGTGAGGGCGAAGAGTTTTTGCGCGAGTCCACGCAGGTGAAGAATATCTGGGTGCCATATGGGGAGTAAGAAACAGCCTGTTCGACAAACAGCGCCTATTGAGGAGGTTTCTACACAATCTCTCACTAATCTTTGGCTTCGACGACACAGAGCGGAACATTTTCACTGCTTTCAACGTGGATGACGCGATAGGCGGAGCTAGCACCATTCTCCCACGTCGGTGCCACATAAAAGTCAGGCTGCTGTGTATCAACGTGGAAATTACCTGGCAGATAGAGCATAATGAGTTGTTCAAAATAGGTAATGCCTTGCACTGATGGATTGTGTTTTGTTGTGTACTGTTGATAATGCTGCGCCAGCCATTGTGCACCAGCCTTATCACATGATGCCCAATAGTCAATCTCGTACTTGTTCGCAGATCCAGGAAGGCCGCCGACGACAGGACTGAAATAGATGTATTCGTATTTTCTCGCCTGGATCGCACCCCATTGATAACCCACCAACTGCCTAAGAACACAGCGAGAATACCATACCAGATCACTGCTGTTACTCTAATGGACGCAGCAAAACCAATACAGAAACCGACGAGCGCGCAGTACCAGAGAAACCGTTTGCTTTTCCAATGCTTCACTAGATGAATGAATTGAGATCTTGCCGTTCGTAACGTTTTCGTAACACTTTTGAGACGGTGAGATGATATGCTGAGAGCTAGATAAACGCTGCCACAATGTATGAATGCGGCGTCTCGATCAATTGCAGGATCAGCATGCGTGCAAAGGGGAGCAAAGCGATGATCCTGTAACCGGGTCCCACAATTGTCCAGCGCAGGCGTCTGAAAAAGCGAGCACAACATCTGAAAGGAGTATACCCATGGGACAGGATGTAGGAAGCACGTCCTCTGCGGAGGGCGGAGCACAACGTATGGCTTTACAGAGTACTCCCGCTGAACAATCATCACCTGCTTCTTTGAAGGGAGAGGTAGAATGCGGCACGCTGGCTATCCCAGCACTCGCAGCGCAGTGCTTGAGGGAAATCGACAGCTTTCGTCGGGGTGAGCCATGCACGGATACCTGTAGCGTCGAGTTGGTACGCCGAGCGACGATCCAAGGGGTCCAGAAGGCCCAGGCATGGGTGCAACACTGCTTCGGTGAAGTAGTACGCGGCTGGCTACGAGGCCATCCCAGCAGAGAGGCTGCCTGCCGCTTGGAGAGCGAAGAGAACTATATTGCTCAGACATTTGAGCGCTTCTGGCAGGCGACCGCGTTGACCCAACACGTGGAATTCAGTACTCTTGCTGGCACGTTGCGGTACATGCGTGCGAGTCTGAATGGGGTCATCGTGGATATGCTGCGGACGGTTGCGCGGCCAAGAGAGGTCTCATTGCCGGAACCAGGAGCGCCAGAAGAACCACACATGCGAGACACGACCAACAGCAGCGAGATCTGGGAGGTCTTACAAACGATGCTGCCTGACATGCGGGAGCAAAGGGTGGCCTACTTGCTCTTCCACGGTGGGCTCGAGCCCAGGGAGATTGCCCGTTTCTGTTCTCAGGAGTTTCCTGACATACAGGAAGTCTACCACCTGCGCTGCAAGATTCTGGAGCGATTGCTCCACAATGTTGATCAACTTCGTTGGCGGCCTACCATGGTCCAGGGAGTTCGATGAGGTCATGATGAATATGATGCATGAGTGACAAAAGAGCTGGATTGTACGTTCTATTTTTATAGAAAACTCAGCTTTTTTCCTACTTAATGTCTCAAAGGAGAAGCGCATGCTCCATTTCATCATTCACAGTACTGTTCTCGCGGATGGCATCACCATAAGGTTTGGCAATAATGCCTGGACTTTTAGTAGCAATTTCATCGTGTACCTGATCGTTGGGGCGGTTGTCGGACTTGTTGCCGAATTCCTCGTTGGCTGGAGGCTCCCGTTTGGAATCTTCGGCGCGATCGTCGCTGGCCTTATAGGTGTCTGGTTGATGACACAGGTCATTGTTCTGACTGGTGTTGGCGATATCACGGTTGCTGGCGTCCCCATCCTCAGGGCGTTGATTGGTGCAATTATACTGGTAGCGCTCTGGCACATGTTGACCTACCGGACGTGGCGTCCCCGCCGCCGTTATTACCAAGGTCGTTATAGAGAATAGCGCCTATAGTGGGTTCACTTGCTATCATCGGCGAAGACCGTGTCACCGACGCGTAATGTTAAGTTGTTTTGCTGTCCTTCCAGGCGGGCGTAAAAGCCACGTGTGCCGCCATCGAGAAACTGTAGTGTTTCCTTGAGCGGTTACTTTCCAACGACATCACGCAGCTCGTTTACGACCTGCTCCAATTGTGCCGCAGCCTTGGTGGCCGAAGTAGCTCCCGTTGCTAACTGCTCGTTAACCTGTGTCGTCACTTTGAGCGCTGTAGACAATCTCTGGTTACTGGTGGTTTGATATTGCGCCGCATTTTCGATATACTGTGCCGTTCTGGTCATCTGGGTCAAAGCCTCTTTAGCCGTGCGTTCGTCAAGTTGATGCCAGTGATTGGCTAATTCTGTGCCATAGTCGTTCATGCGGTGTGCTGCAACCCTGGTGGCGTCAGTATAATATTGAACGGACTTTAGACCTACCTGCGATGAATCTACCACCCACGTCTGTTCGGTGGCTGCGCTCTGCTGCCTGGTTGCCAGTATTTTCAGGGCCTCACTATTACCGCGCAGGTACTCGACAGATTTCAGGATAGGACGTGTGATGCGTCGCCCAACGCCTACTCCAACGAGCGCGGCGATCACCAGCACGGCAGCGGCAATACCAATGGTAATGAACAACTGCTGGTTAGCTACTGCCGTCACGGTGCTGACCGGACTGAGGACGAAGTAGGTCCAGGGAACAAATTTCGAGTTTTGCCGGACCACTTGAAACGTCTCGCTTTGCTGCGCAGGCGTCATTTGAAATGTTTGTGGTTGATTGTCACCTGCCTGGGTTTGCGCAAGGGTCTCATCAGCAATAACCGGGACTGGTTGCTGCGTGCCAAAGCGTTTTTCGCCCGAAATCAGTGATTGTGCCTGCGGTGAAACCGGTGAAATTGCCGAGAAAAGACGCGAAGGCTCTGCGTCGGCTATGCGAACTCCATTCTCATCGAGGATGAAGGCATAACTTCCAGTGCCATTTGCCCCACGGTCATTACCGACGATATCCCAAATGTAATCGATAAGCAAGGAAGCGCGTACGAAGCCCAGCAATTTTTTTTGCGCGGCAACGATTACGGGACTGTAAATATCAACCGAAGCCTTTTTGATTTTAGGATCGTAATAGACCGCTGAGATCAGTGACTTACCAGATGTTACTGCCTTCAGGTACGCTGGTGGCACCATAAATTGCCCGTGGGCCTGAGGAGGAGCAGGATAATACAGGCGGATTTTTCCCTGCGGATCAAAGAGAGACCAGTTTATGTAGCGATGGTCACGATAACTGCCGGCGACCAGTGCATAGATAGCATGAGTGGCGAGGTCCTGGTTTCCGGGGGGAGAAGCCATAAAAGTTTGTAATGAAGGAACCTGGGTCAGTGTCGCAGCATCCAGCGATCGTTCGGTCAAATATGTGTCAATTAACTGTGTCCTGGACCTGGCATCATTTGCCATTACGGTATTTGCCTGGGAAGTGAGAGTTGGACGTGCCAGTAGTTCGCTACTGGCAACGACAATGAGTAGCGGCAATAGGGCTGCCAGCATCAGTAGTAATGATACGCGAACCGACAGCGAGAGCCGTCCCCTGCGATGTTGCTTGAAATCTGGTTCTTGATACATGAGCTATCCATCCTTTGTAGTTCTACTATCGTTGGATGAGGCCAGCCAGTTCTAAATCATTGAGTAATCGCTGTACTTCATCCTGTTCACGACCCATCAGGCGCACTAACTCCTGGATACCACGATAACCATCTATTAACAAAAACAAATGCCGGTGGGAGCGGGAAAGCCCTATCTGATCGATCATATGCAGCGTCTCCTCAATTTGCCTGGTGCGGTTTGGTATGGTACCCCAGGGCTCGAGTCTCACAGGTGAATGTTCTTTCCAATGATTCACCCCAGCGCCTACATTCCCGTTTTGTGATGATTTCCACTGGTCTCTGGGTGCTGGCTTTAGTGCTGTCAGACCTCCAGTTGTGTTTGTTAATTTACCGGTTATGGGACCGCGGGTCGGTGCTGTCGTTTCAGCAGAAGTCGTCGGAGTAAACGCAAAGAGACAGGGGCCCCAGGTGTTAAGCCAATTGAATGCATCTATGCCAGTATATTTCCCAACCTGTGCTTCTCTCGCCTGTCCGTTGACAAACGTAATCGCACCTTCCTCGAAGGTGATGCCTTCACCCCGTTCAACTGTCAGCAAGCCAGATTTTTTCCCGAGTTGAATTACCTGGATGACGTTGGAGAGCCGATCTGTTGCCGTTTCCCGCTGATGTGGCATGAATGTACTACTCCGTCGTATGATGGGGTTCTCCTTAGAAACTGTACAAAGCTATTTAAACTGTAATTATGGTTCAGTTGTACACAAGTTATCTGATGATATCACAAAATATACCCTCTTACAAAAATGCTATGCCTTTTTGGTATGATGGCTGATTATATGTCATGTCGTGCCATGATTATCCAGCTCTATCTTTGCACTTTTTAATTGCCTACTACATGTTGTGGCAAGAGATGAGCTTCAAACACAAGATGTAGTAGACAAAGTTCTATTGAGCTGACAATAACCAAAAACTGCAAAGAAAGAGAT
>Ga0137378_10004931_pt1 | contig 11531 bp, 10 predicted proteins | sample SagtaG_21_FD_104813 | JGI IMG/M metagenome (GOLD analysis project Ga0137378, IMG submission 104813) | Vadose zone soil microbial communities from Sagehorn Ranch, Mendocino, California, USA - Sage2_L_60_16 metaG | ecosystem: Environmental > Terrestrial > Soil > Vadose zone | place: USA... | reverse complement strand
TTACCCCCAGGCCATTGCCGCAGTTGTTTTCAATTGTCCCCAGCGACGGAACCAAGCGGCGCGGGCCTCGTGACGCGTAGAGATGGGATCATTTGCGCGCCGCGCCCAGCCCCAGCCTGTCCACTTCCTTCAAGACTTCGCGGTTCAGCGCCTCAATGTGCGCCTCCGTCGCCCGATCGAGGCGGAGTTGAGGCTCGCGGACCGTGACGGAGCTGAGCAGCCCGCGAGCCCGCAGCAGCCGCTTTTCGCAGTGGTGGTACAGCTCCAGGTTCTGCAGGCTGTAAACGATCTGCGGCAGCATAAAGCGATAAGTCTCGAAGGCTGTCTCGATCTTCCCCGCCGTGGCGAGCGAAAATACCCGCGTGAACAAGTCGCACATGGCCAGGCCCGGCACCGCTCCCGAGATTCCGTCCGCAATCAGTTCCAGCAAATACATTCCACCCCAGCCCTCGAACACCCCGACCTGACCGCCGGTTGCTTCCCGAATGGCCCTCACCTTGGCGCCCATCAGGGGCTCTTCGAGCTTCAGGTACCGGAAGTTGTCCGTTGCTTGGACCAACCGCTCTGCAAAGTCAGCCCCGACGGTCGCACCGCCCGGGCTGAAGTCCTGAATCAAGACGGGGAGGGAGACGGCCCTCGAAACCGATTCGCAATAGCGGAGGACGTCATCATCACTCAAGGCGAACTGTCGCGGGATGGCGAACGAAATCACGTCTGCGCCCATGTCTTCGTAGCGGCGCGCCAGCTCGGCGGCCAGCCGGCTCGACGGATGGTTCGACTGCGCCATCACCTTCACTCGCCCGCCTGCCTGCTTGATCGCCGTGGCCACGACGCTCGACCTTTCGGCGTCCGACAGCTTGTAAAACTCGCTGCCGTAGGCCGGCAGGCAGATGGCTGGAACGCCAGCCGCAACCGCAAACTCCACCAGGCCGGCCAGAGCGGCAAGATCGACCGCTTCATCCGGCGTGAACGGAGTCGGCGCCACGGGCACGATGCCCCGCATCAAACCTTCCGGGTAGAGCTGTCCAGAAGCTTTGCTCACGCGACCTTCCTGATAAGAACTTGAGAAATCCAGAAGGCTCTCGGTTCGCTTCCCGAAGCGAGGGTCCAAAGGATTGACGGTTTCGGAGTCAATTTCATCGGCCCCTATTTTCGTGATGATCGAAGGCAATGTTCGACATGTTGATCGACGACCTCGGGGCGACCATCTTCCGCGTGGTTCCCTATCTTGTCTACAGCCACTGGGAAGGAGTCAACGACGACCCCAACGTTATGAATTGGGAGTATTACTTCCGGGCCGATTTTGAAGCCACCTGGAAAGGGCTGGCGATTCCCAAGCTTCATGCGCGCTCCTTCTGCATGCCGCTCGTTGCCGATCACTTTGCCGACCCGGGCCTTGTCTCTTTCGATTGTTCTGCGGTGTAAGACCCCACCCGGCTGAGTGCGTCCTTCCACGTTTCAGGCTTCGAATAGATCGTGGCGGCAAGTTTCACCTCAAACCTCTCACCCGTTTCGAGTTACCGGGCAGTTCCCTGCTTGACAGCCGCGGCCAAGTTCACCGGATAGCTTGTCCAAGGTTCGAGGATCAGATGATAGTAACCGCGCCAGCCACCGTAGACCATCCACATCCAGAGGTAAGGACACAGGTCAACGGGAAACGTCAGCAGAAAACCGTCACCCGTCGTTTCGTCTTCCACCGCGTACCATCCGGCATCGAGTTCCGTAGCGTAGTGACCGCAGAAGACACCGGCGTCAATGGATTGTGTGCGACTCATATCCGTTGTACCGCGCGGGGTCTTGAGTAGCGGCCACGAATAACGCTGGCCCGGTTCGCCCATCGAGGGATGAGAGGCCAGCCCCACAATCCCCGCCTTGGCAGGAATGCGCAAGATCATTCTCTGGCTCAGATCAAGCGCAGGGTGCGTTCCCCAAATGAATTCGACGCGCAGCGGCCCCAGATTTTCGATCTCATAATGCACGCTGACGATGGGTTGCTCTCCCGCGAGGATCACGGACTTCCTGGCCCGCACCGGACTGATAGGGCCGAATGCAGTGAGCGCGGCCACGACATTGCCGCCGACCATTCCGGCTGAGGTCACGCTCCAGCGCACGGCGCGCAACTCACCGAGGTTTGGGTAATGTTCGCCTTGGTGATCACACTCGTCGCAAGTCGGAAAGCCTTCGTCCCACCCTCCGCACCAGTAATTATCAAAATTCGCTTCGATTGCGTACGGCTGGGGCGATATCCGAGGGTTGTGCCAGAGGAAGTTGCGGCGGGTATTTTTCCAAACGAGATCGTAAATCTTCGCACCGACGTCGGGCAGAACCGTGAGGCGCAGCCAGTCGTTCTCCATCTCGACAGCACGCAATCCGCTCACGTCTGCTCTGGGATTTATTCTTGCAGTCATTCACTCCTCATCGATGCGCACCGGCAACCGAGTCAGCTTGCACTTGCGCGAGCCGGCGGTGGACTTCGGGATCAGCCGGATGAAGTTCCGCAGCCTTTCGCAAATACTTCAGGCTCTCCTCATACTGCTTGCTTGCAGCCTTGGTCTGAGACAGGATCATGGCCGTCTTGAAGAGGAGGTCCGCGCTATCGGCGTGCCGCGGATTGAGTTGATGAGCGTGATCGAGGACGCGATAGGCGACTTCATCCTCTTTTAGCGCATAGAGGGTCGCCCCCAGCAGAGCGTTGGACCCGAAGAAGTCGGGGCGCAACGCGACGGCTTTCTCCAGCGGGCCGCGCGCCCGCTGGTATTGTTTGAGACGAAAGTAAGTCAGGCCCAGGTCGTGCTGGACCTCGGAAGAATCGGGGTCAAGGCGCGCTGCCCGTTCCAGAGGCCCAACCGCATCCGCGTAGTCGCCATGTTTTCCGTAGAGCATTCCCAAAGTGGTGAGCTTGTCAGGGTCGTCGAGCACAAACAGTTGCTGACACATGGCGCGCGCCGCCTCCGGCGCCCGGGTCTCCAGGGCACGGCTGCAATCGGTCGCCTGCTGCGCGGCATCGTTATAGTGCTGTCTCAGCTCGGCAGCGCGAGCATATTCTCGCTCCGCATCCTGGCGGCGGCCCAGCTTCTGGTAAACGCGCGCCAAGTGATCGGGAATGCGGAAGTCGCGGGGGTCCACTTCCGCCGCCTTACGCAGCCACTTCTCCGCTGCGGCCGCATCACCCTTCTTGAGAGAGGCAGAGCCCAGATAGTAGGCCGTGTCGGGAAAAGGCGGTTTGGACATCAAACCGTTCAACAATTCAATGGCGGAGTCCAGATTGCCTTCGGTGAGATCCAGCCGGCCCAGGTAGTAGATCGCCGCCGGATCGTTCCCGGTCTCTGTGCGCACGCGTTCCAGTTCCTTGCGCGCCTCCTTTCGCTGCCCGATCGCGAAGTAACAAACCCCGAGCTGATAGCGGATATCAACAAGATGGGGGTCAAGCTTCAGCGCGGCGTCAAACTCTTCCGCCGCTTCTCTGTAGCGCTGGTCTTTGAGATCTTCGTGGGCCTTGCCGATGTGAGCTTGGACCGTTTCCCTTGCGCTCGTCTTCGCTCCTGCGACCGGTTCCCGATTCGTTGCTTGCTGCGCGCCTGGAACTTTATGGCAAGCCAGCAAAAATGACAGAGCGAAAATCAGTCGAGAAGCCATCCGGTAGATTTTAGGCGTAAAGCCGGGAGAGCTCAATGGAGGCGCAGCCGGCACCGTCGGCATGAAGCCTGAAAACCAAGTCCGCAATTGTTGGCTCCCCACGCAGAGAATGGCCCCGGGGCGGCCGACCAGCGCCATTCCGCACCAGAACCACGCAACGAAGTGGGCCTACCAGAAACATTTAAGAGCGAGCTGCACGGAACGCCTGTCATTCTGGATATTCGTAATCTGGCCAAACGCGCAACCAACCTGGTGTATCTTGTCCGTGTTGCCATTGGGCAACGATGTCAGGCACCAACTGGCGTTCGGGATTGATTGAGCGCGTTGAGGAGATCCCACCGAAACTGGAAGTGCCTGCTTTCGCTGAAATGGAACTGCTTCGAGAGCGAAGGTCATCCGGCAACGCCCGACGCGGTGGTGCTTTGCTGGGCCAGGGCAGTCAGGCCGGAGCTTTGCGAGTGTTTTCCGACCAAATTCTCCCTTCATTCATCTCTTCGGCGTGGGGACGAAATTTCGAACGCCAAGGCGCTGTTCAAGGAGCTCGGCATCCGGTCCGACGAGGCCGGCTTGCCACTCTTGCGCTGTACTCCTGAGCTTTTGAGAAGTGGTGCTGGCCTACGAACAATGCGTGAGCAAGTCGCGCGCACGCGCCAGCAGCCCGGCCGGTCAGGCGTGAAGCCCGGCCCGAGGGATTCGCTTCGAGTACTCTTGTGGCATAATTCCCTCCCGTGAGACCTCGCGCCTTCCGCGTTGCCCAGTCGATCCGAGTGGAATCCCTCGCTCCCTTCGCCAGCGGTCTGGCCACTTTCCTTTTGTTCGTGGCTCCTCAGCCGGTTTGTCTCGGCACCGCCGTGAGCCGGATCTTGAATCTCAGTCCCTCTCCAGGCCAGCAGACTGATAGCGAGATCAGTAAGCAATCCCCTGATTCGCTTGCTCGGGCTCTCGCGACTGCGCTCTCGCAAGGACAAGACAAAAGAGCCAGAGAGATCCTCGGAGAAATCCTGAAGCAACCTCAACTTGACCCCGACTTTCTCTTGGCCGTCGGGGGCCAATTCGCCCAACACGACCGGTACGCCGAAGCCGCGCTGGCGTTCTCGCGATGTGTCGGGGATCATCCGGCAGTATTCGAAGCCCACTACAACCTTGCTCTGGCGGAGTTCGCGGAGGGAAAACTGGCAGAGGCACTCGCCGCGTTGGAGGCTGCTCCGCACAGTTCGGCGGCGCAAGAGTTGGCGCTCTTGTACCTGCGGGGGAAGGTCGAGTACGGTTTGGGGAAGAAGACCGAGGCGGAGCGTGATCTCACAGCCGCCTTCTCTAGAGCCCCTCAGCAGGAAAGCTATGCATTGGACCTGGGGCTTTATTACCTCCAGCAGCACGCGTACGACCAGGCCGCCAGGGTCTTAGAGCGCGGAGCGACTCTAAACCCCCAATCGCCTTTCCTCCATCTGGGTCTTTCCCTTGCTCAATTCCTGGGTGGGCGTGAGGCACAATCGCTTGAGTCGGTGGAGAACCTCCTCAAGGTTCAACCGGACTTTTCGCCGGCCTTCCTTCTCGCCGCCTTCGTACTCGATGTGAACGGAAAGCTCGAGGATGCAGAGAAGTTGGCGGCACAGGGATTGGCCCGCCATCGGCCAACGGCCTATCTCTACTACCTTCACGCGGCGATCCTGGTAAAGCTCGAATCCAAGGACTATGGCCGGATTCTTAAAGAGCTTGCGCTGGCAGGCCGCGAGATCCCCGACTGTGGCTTGTGTTCACTAACGGCGAGCAAGGTGCACGAGGCCCAAGGTAATTTCCCGGCAGCGACGGCTGACCTCGAGCAGGCGGTCCGATTCGCCCCGGATTATGCCGACGCATGGTATCGTCTCGCTTCTCTCTACGCCCGCGTTGGCCGGAAGGCAGACGCCGCCCAAGCCCGCATACGATTCGAAAGACTCAAAGCCGACAAAGAGGACCGCGAAACCGCTATGTTCCGCAAGGTTTTGCTTCAGACGCTCTCCGGCGAGGGGCAGTCCGCCGCCTCACAGTGACCGAGCGTTTGTGGTTTCGCCCGGAGCGCGGTCGCACTCGTCCCTTCATCAGCGGGCCGGTTTCCAGTCAGTCGGCTACGAGCGTCCGAGTTAGGCTGGAATTGTTTTGTCGCAGCCACCCAGCAGCACCACGCCATCGAGCGGGTTCGATCGGATCATTTCCTCGACCTCCATTGCCATGAGGTTGAGATAGAGCATGGTGGTGGGCATCATCAGCTCTTCGCCCAGGGAGATCGTCATGAATTCGAGGGGGAAGCCGCTTGCCGCCAACACCCGCGCTTCACCGCGTCGGCCACCGAGCGCAAACGAACGTTGCAGTCGTTCAGTTCACTCCAGGAATTGCAAATGCCAATAACGGGCCGGCCCGCGAAGGCCTGCCACGTGAACTCCTGCGAACGGGGACGCCCGATGCTGAAAGCCGGTGTCATTGTCACGCTCAAGCCATTTGGCGCTGTGGAGCTTTTTCCCCACGCCCACTCCTCAGGAAGCGCTGACCACTACATCTTTGGCGCCGTGATGGCGGATCCGCACCACGCCCGTCGACAGATTGAGCGTCCAACCGGGATGCGAAAGATCCGGCCTCTTCGTGAGCGCGATGCCGCCTGCCGTCACGCGGGCTGGGGCAAACGCGAGCCGCAGGGTCTCAGTGGCGTCGCCGTCAAAGGTCGAGTAGCGCAGTTCATGCGTTCCGTAACTGACCTTGGTCACGACGGAACTTGAGTACAGCAGATGATTCTCCTTGGGTGGCGCCCATTCCGGCATCGACCCCATGCTCGCCAGGAATTGGCGGATGTAGTCTCCGTAGCCATCGGAGTACCAGAAGTTGTCCTCGGCCATCGCCTCCGTGATCAATCCGTCCTCATGCGCCATATAGGTCGCCCAATTGAACGACCGGAACGACTTCTCCTTGAAAGCCTGGTCGCCGGTCTTCTCATAGAAGAGAGCGCAAACAGAAGCGTAGCGGCCCGTGTGGCTGCCCATCTTGTCCATGTCCTGTTGTGTCTGCTCGGAGATAACGTTCGCTCCCCAGCGTTGTCCGTACTGCATCGGCTCCTGCTGAACCCAGCGGTAGTGTTCGGTGGCCGACACATCGACGGCAAATGTGCGCTCCACCCAGGCGATCAAGCCTTCCGAGTGCCTGCGCCAGTCCGGATCCGCCTCCGGATGCTGCAACAGGTAACGCCCGGTCTCGAGCGGCGAATACTGGTTCCAGTTCAGAAGATCAGTGTCAAAAGGGATGTCTTCGAAGTAGGCGCTCCAGATATTGTTCCTCATCGGATATTTCATCAGCCAGTTCCAGGCGGTCTTCCGAGTGCGCGAGTAGTCGCCCGCACCATCCAGACCGAGCCGTCCCAATTCGTCAAAAAGTTTGATCGCGGCGATCACTTGGGCGGAGTATTCCTCTCGCAGCAGGTTCGTATGCGCGAAGACGCGAAACGGCCAAGGTGAATGGGTCAGGTCGCCGGGCCGAACGTGCCCGGCGAGCGCCTTGGCGCAGGCGAGTGCGGCGTCGCGATATTTCTGCTCGCCGGTCATCTCGTAAAATTTCAGATAGCCGACGCCCAGTTCGGCCACCTTGTCGGGCTCCAAGGCGTAGTGGCCGTCGCCTCGTCCACAGTGGTCCTTGTCTCCTTCATGCCGGCAGTACTTCGTGTCGTCAGCCCCGAAATATTCCCGCGCGCCCGGATCAGAGCTCGAGTAAGGGACGCTCGCCCAGTCCCAGTCCGCGGGTGTGGTGCCGTGCGCCTGTTGATAGTCCAGCATTTCGCGCACACGATCGATCACCGTGCTGTCTCCGGAATAAGCGTAATAACCCAGGGCGCAATCCACAAACATCGCGTACAGACCGGCCGGGTCGTGAGGCCAATCCGTGCCGTGCAGCGTCGCGGGGTCAAAGGTGGCATAAGTCAAATATGTCTTCAGACCATTGGACTCCACGGGCACTTTGTTGAGAATGAACTCCCATCCCAGCCTGACGACGTGGTCGTATGCGCGCTCTTGCGGCTCAACCCAGGAAAGCAACTTACCCTGCGAATCGAGTACGACGCGGTGGCCATTCAGACGAGTGTTCTGCTGGGCCGGCAAGGGCTGAGCGCAAGCGAGCATCAGGATCATGCAGAACCACGGCACGAGTGGACACAGCTTCATTCGCAACTTCTCCCTGCCGCTCCCGGTTTAGTGAAAGGATTCATCTCGGCCCGATCTTGACTCTCCGCCGATGTGCCGCGAGGCGCAGCGATGCTCTCACAAATTGAAGTGCCTTTCAATTTGTAATTTAGTATAGTGGCGGCGCTAGAGCCCCGGTCACAGTACCGCGCGGAACCCGTGGACGATGACTAAGGGACATCAGAACGTGTGCGTGATTTCAGGGACTGCGCTGATCGCGGGCTTCACGGCTGCTGCTGTCTTCGCCCAGAATGCCGCCACAACCAGCACGATCGCTGTAAACCCGGCCGAGAGCTTTCAAACGATCGACGGTTTCGGCGTGAACTTTAACGGGACCTATTTCCGTGACGCCCAGAAGCCGATGATCGACATGTTGATTGATGATCTTGGGGCAACGATCTTCCGCCTCGACCCTTACGGCCTCCTCAATTGGGAAGCGGTGAATGACAACGACAGCCCGCAAGTCATGAACTGGGAGTATTACAACGATCGATACTCCATTGCCACGTTCGAGGCTTCTTGGGCCGCAGGCCGATATCTGAACTCGCGCGGCATCCGGCCATTCCTCGCATTAAGTGGGATCGCTCCCGACTGGATGCTGGACTCGAATGCGCCTCCACCTCAACACAAAGTCTGCGGGGGTTCAAGTGGCATGGGCCACGCGGGCCCGATGAAGCCGAACCATTTGAATCCGGACACGTACGACGAGTTCGCCGAGGAGGTGGTATCGCTCGCGGTTTACGCGCGGACTAGGGCCCGAATCGATTTTCGGTACTTCGGCCCGATCAACGAAACCGACTGCTACCCGGCTGAAGGACCGCGCGTGGATCCCGATGAGATGCCGAAGCTCCTAAGCGCCGTGGCGCGCCGGATGAAGAAGGAGGGTTTGGGGGACGTCAAGCTGGTGGTCGCCGAGCAGGCCATCGTAACCAGCAACTACATCGGCCCCATCATGCAGGAGCCTGATCTCATGGACCAAGTGGGCGTCTTCGCTTTCCACACCTATGGGTCGGACTCGGTAGGTCCGCAGCTGGAGCGCGTGCGCTCCAGCAAGTATCCCAACACGCCGGTCTGGCTCACTGAATACGGCGACCTGAAAGATTTGGACAAGTCCGCAGAGAACGAGTGGGAAGGTTTCTCGGTTGCCGCCACGCAGCGAGCCTTGCGCGCTCTGAACCAGGGGGCCAGAGCGGCCCTCTACTGGGACGCTTACGACAATTACCACGAGCACTATCCCCGTCTGACCTTCTACGGGCTTATACAGAACGTCGACCATGTCTACTCGCCCAAGAAGCGCTACTACGCCGCCAAGCAGCTTTACAGATTCGTGCGCCCGGGCTCGCAGCGAATCAGCGCTGCTGTGGACTCTCCCGGCCTGACGGTCTCGGCGTTCCGCAACGACCGAGCGGATGAGTTCGTCATCGTTGGGGTGAAGAGGGCCGGGATCGATCACGTCCAGGTGGTTCTGAGTGCCGCGGCACCGCTGCCGGCGCAGTGGGAACTCTATCAGACGACGCGCAAGCTCGATTGCGTGAAGACGCACACTGTACCCATCCGAAACGGCGTGGCCGATGTGGACTTGCCAGATGAGGCGATCTTCACGTTGGTCGGAAAGGTGGGGAAGAGCTGATCGTGTGGCCGGTGGTTCCAGCCGGGACTTGCACCGGCCTCGGCCAGTCCCGCAAGGAGGGAGCCGGCCCTACAATTCATCCCGAAGGTTTGCTCCACACCCACGGCCACCTCGTTCGAGCTTGAGTGCCGAATGCGCAAGACGTAATCTCCGCCGGGAAGTTGTTGAAGCGTGTAGCCGTCGTGCTTCAGATCGTCTCGCAGATTAAGTAATGCGCCGCCAGCAGTAACGCGCACCAGCTTGAAATTCAATTCAAGCGCAGGACCTCCGTCGCCGCGGCCAACAGCCGGACCCAATGAAGCGACGCATCATGTGGACGATTTTCCTCTGGTGCAGCGGAGCCCTCACCGATAACATCGGCGGGAAGTTATCGCGCCGAGACCTTTATTTCGCCGGAGCTAGAGTGTCGAACCCGGACGACGAAATCGCCGCCTTGGAGCGGCTGGATCGTGAATCCGTCCTCGGTGAGATTGTTACGCTCCGGCAGCACTGTATCAGCAGCTGTGATTCGTGCCGGCTTGAAGTGCAGCCGAAGCACTTCCGTGGCTGCGGGGTCAAAGGTCCGGTACTGGACGCTGCGGTCGTCATATACGACCTTTTGCACGACCGACGTTGACCGCATCAGATGGTTTTGCCCGATCGGCGCGAAGTCCGGCACAGCGCCCATCGCCCACAGGTAGTTCCTGATGTAGTCTGCGTACCCATCATCGAACCAGTACTGGCCGGCGAAGCCGACGCCACAGCATGAGATCTTCCCGTCGGACGCAGCAAAGTAGGTCGCATAATTCAAGGATCGGAACGCGTCCTCCCGCGCCTGCGCATCGCCCGTCTTCTCGAAATACATGGCGTTGATGGCGCCCCAGCGTGACGAATCGCTCGCCAAGCCGGCGCGCGAGCAGCATCCCGCAAAGTCCGGCGGTACGCCCTGCTCGTCGATCGCCCACGCGCCGAAGTACGGTCCGCGACCCAGGCTTCGACGCACCCAGTCGATGATGTGTCCCACATGGTTGGTCCACTCGCGGTCGACGGTTTCGGGATTTTCCCGCGTCATGATGTAATAGGCAGTCATCGTGGGTGACGCCTGGTTGAGGTTCGCAGTATCCTTGGGTACATCCTCAAAGTAGCCGCTCCAACGATCGTTCTGCATGGGATGGTCTAGAATCCACTTCCAGGCGGTACCGCGGGCCTTCTGGAAGTTGGTCGTGTCGCCGACCTTGAGGCGGATCAGCTCGTCGAAGAGCCGCACCGGCGCAACAATCATGCCTCCGTATTCCTCACCATCCACCACCTCGTTGGGATTTCCGTGCATGTGCCCGCCCAGAACCCGCCCGTTGTGCGCATCGACGCGGAAAGGCCAGGGAGTGTGCGCGGTATCGCCGGGGCGAATGTGCTTTGCCAAAGCTTCGGCGCAATGAATCGCCGCGTCCAGATATTTCCGCTCGCCGGTCATCTCGTAGAACAGCCCGTAGCCAATGCCGAGCTCTCCCAACTTGTCGGTTTCGATTCCACCGTGGAACTCGCGTGGCATATCCTGGACGCACCCACCGTATTCGGGCTGGTCGTCGCAGGTGGTTGCGTATGGAACGCTGGCCCATTCCCAGTCTGCGGGTGTTGTTCCGTGGGCGAGCTGGTGGTCGAGCATCGACCGGACGACCTGCACGGCTTCCTGGTCGCCGGAGTACGGATACCAGGCGACGAGCGAATCCACGAACTGTCCGAACGTGCTGGCGGGATTGCCTTGCCAGTTCCAGCCCTGTAGCGTGGTGTCATCAAACACAGCGTTGATCAGGTAGATCTTGAGGCCCGTGCTATGCCGAATATCGTTGGGCACCTTGTGCTCAATGAAGTCCCACGCCAGTCTGACGACATGGTCATAGCCCAGATTCCTTTCCGGACTGTACCACGCGAGCAGGCGTCCTTGCGGATCCAGTACGGCGTCGTGCCATGGCAACTGGGCGTTCACGAAATTGTTTTGCTGTGCCATCAGCGCGCCCGCCAGAACCAAGCTGGAGGCTGATGCCCAAAGTAACGACCACAAGCGGCGTGATGACGGGTTCGGCGACAAAGAT
>Ga0137378_10004929_pt1 | contig 11533 bp, 12 predicted proteins | sample SagtaG_21_FD_104813 | JGI IMG/M metagenome (GOLD analysis project Ga0137378, IMG submission 104813) | Vadose zone soil microbial communities from Sagehorn Ranch, Mendocino, California, USA - Sage2_L_60_16 metaG | ecosystem: Environmental > Terrestrial > Soil > Vadose zone | place: USA... | reverse complement strand
GATCCAGAAGACCAAACCGCTAAACAAACAGGCGTAAAGACCGGCCTGCGGAGGCAAGTTAGCAAGAGACGCGTCGCCTAATGCTGCGGGGAGCAAATAGGCGGCCAGCGTAACGCCGGCCACGAGATCCATGCGGACCCAGCCGCGCTGGTAGCTGCGCAACCAGGCGAAGGCAGGAATCGCCGCTCTCCACCAAGGGTTGTTGCTTTCGGTTTGCATTATTTGGACTGGACGGTTACCGCAAAAACAAACGTCGCTAATAACCAGCGCGTGAAATCGCGTCCTGGTATTTATTCATCGCAGAGCATTGCATGGATGTAGAGCGATGATTTAATCGCATCTGCTCAAGGTACCGACTCACTGAGAAAGTGGTCGATCGCATCAGCGACAGTGGTGAAGCGGTTGATACCACCCATTTTCGCGTCCACACCCTCGTTACGGAGCCGGTCGCGCACCGATGAACGTGCTTCAACGGCTTGAAAGTGGATTCCCTTGGCCGTGACTTCGCTGGCCAGGTCGCCCAGTGTCTGCGCGCTTTGCAAGTCCACGCGCGGCGCAGCCGAGAGATCGAGCAGCACGAGTTTTGGCAGGTTTGCCTCGGCGTTTACCCGATCAAGGATCGTCTTACACACATGGTCCACGTTGAAATAGACGAGACCCGATTCGGGTCGAAAAATCAGTATGCCTGAAATCAATTGATTATCCGGATGCCGTGCGCGATCCGAAAAACGACGACTTCCCGGGATCCGGCCGAGAAACGCAACGTTTGGGCGGGAAGCAGTGCGAAGCAGTTGCACGAGTGAAATGACGGCCCCAATCATCACACCGCGCAGCAGACCCGAGCCGAGCACGCCGAGCAACGCCGCGAGTGCCACCACAAACTCAGCGCGATCCGCGCGCCAGAAATGTTTAAGTGCTGATAACTTAAAGAGACCTGTTACTGCCATCAGCACAATGGCTGCGAGAAGCGGCTGCGGTAGATCACGCAGCGCACCCGATACAAATAACACGATTAACAGCATCAGCAGGGCAGCGATAAATCCCGATAACGGCGTGCGAGCACCACCGCTTTCGTTGACGAGCGACTGTGACATCCCCCCACTGACGGGAAAACCATGACCCAGGCCAGCCATGACATTTGCGCTGGCGATGCCGAGCAGTTCCTGATTCGGATCGAAACGATAGCGGTGCTTCACAGCGAACATGCGACCAAGGGCGGCCGTTTCCACCGTGCCGAGAAGAAAACAACCCAGCGCGAGCGGGAGCAGGTCATTAAGATCGGATGCGTGGACTGCCGGAAGCCCGAATGGCGGCAACCCCTGTGGCACCTGGCCCAGTAGTTTCACACCAAGCCTGCCGAGATCCATGCTCGAAGCGATGATGATGCCGGCGATGACTACGAACAGGGCGATGGGCTTGTTCTTGAGAAATCGTTTGCCCAACAATAACACCGCGAACGCAGCCACACCGAGCAACAACGATGGAGCGTTTGTTTCTCCCAGGTGTGAAAAGAAATGACTGGACCGTTCCCAAAAATCGCCGTGCCCTCCCTTGAATCCGAAGAGCTTCGGCAACTGCGTGCTGGCGATGAACAGAGCGATACCGCATTTGAAGCCGACAAGAACGCTTTCAGAAATAAAATTGACGATCACTCCGGCCTTGGCCAACCAGGCGAGAAAAGCCAGCACGCCGACTATTACCGCCGTGCACGACGCCAGAGCCCAGAATCGTGAGGGGTCGCCTCCAGCGAGATCGCCGAGTGAAGCTCCTACGAGCACCGAGATAGCGGACGTGACTGTAATGGCTGTGTGCCGCGAGCTGCAAAACAACCAGAAAACAAGGCCAGGGAAGAGACAGGCATATAGGCCTGCTTCGGGCGGCAAATTAGCAAGCGAGGCATCGGCCAGCCCAGCTGGCATTAAATAGGCCGCGAGAGTAACACCCGCGATTAAATCCGCTCGCAGCCACTTGGGTTGGTAGGCACGCAACCACGTCAGGGCGGGAACTATCTTATTCCAACTGAAGCGAGCGAATAGATGTGACTCAGGTCCAGTCGACGTTATCTCGCCAACCGTCGGTTTTGCTGCGGCAACATCCTCCTCCATGATCTTGAGTTAGTTTAGCCACGTCGCTTTTTGCGATGCCGCTCCTGGTATCCGACTGCCCAGTCGCGAGCCGCTTGCAAAGGGTCGCCGCTTTTCTGACGCTCCAGCCACGCCTTCAGTCCTGCCTCGTCGACGGGCAGGTCAAGCACCTGAGGTCGGCCGATCAATCTACCGAACATTGCCATCACTTGTGTCGTGGTGGAAAAGACAAGCTCGTCCATGGCTTCGGGCTTGCCCTGGCATGCATAAGCATTGAAGTCGACCCACCGTCCATCAGGACGAAGCACGAACATTCGCTCCTTTGGCAGCGGATCGTTTGGGGAAACGCCCGTTTGAGTTACGAGATAAGGACCGCGTTCGCCGCCGGAGCCCAGGTTTAAAAGATGACTATCTCGATAGTTGTTAGTAATCGTGCGCATTCAATAAACCGAGTTGAGGACTTCTCTCCTGGCGTTCAAGATCGGTTTTCATTTTTTTCTCCTTGCCGGGTAAAACCAACCCTCTTGTCTTTGATATAAGGCTCTCTCTTTACCGATTTCAGAGGGTAACAACCCAACATTGGCGATGACAATGATCGTGTACGTATTGGTATGTCGCCGAAGGGGGCCAGTGATAAGCTGTCACGCCGCGGCGTGCAATTTCTCGCTCGATGGCTTCCTTTTCTTCGGGGTCGGCCCTGACGTCATCATAAGCGTTGCTTTGCCACGGTCGCTTGTCCCAACTCATGCGCGTCATGCTCAAGCAATACATGAGTTCGTAGCGCCGCAGTTGCAGATCGGAAGTGGATAAATGTTGAACTTCATTCTGCGTCGAACAACAGCCTGCCACAACAAGCCCGGCTATTATTAATAGTAGTACCTGTTTCATGCTTCTCCTTCTCTTCACTCTTGCACTACCCGATGCAGGCATAACGAGTTCGCTTAATTATTGGTAATCGTACGCATTAGCTAATTCTTTCTATCGGCGATTCGCTATTTTAAATCTGCTGTGGCACCCCCGCCGAAAAGTGTTGAGGTCATTTCCCCGGGACGCCTGTTCCATCGAAATCACCGCCAAGGGCCAGGTACAAGTTTACGCGTTCGCGGAGTCGGGAAGCGCGGATTTGAGTCAATTGCACTTTCGCGGCGAGGTTTTCGCCGGCGAGACGCAAGATTGTGAACATGTCGATTTGACCCTGTTCGAGTTGCTTCCCTGCGAGATTCACCGACTCGCCACTGCTCGAGACCGCGCTGCCTAGCGCGCCTTCGCGTTGGCGCAGATAGTAATCGTTGGCGAGCGCGTCTTCCACATCTTCGAATGCGCGTAACGCATGCCCCACGTAACTCGCGGCCGCTGCTTTTTGCTCGGCGGTGCGAAGATCTTGCGCAGCTTGAAGTTCGCCGCCGAAGAAAATCGGTTGAGTGATCCCGCCGGCAAAAGTCCAGACGAGGGCACTGAGCGAGCCGATTGAGTCGAGATCCGCGGTTCCGAGCCCGCTGGCGGCACTGAGCACAAAGCGTGGCAGACGCGCCGTGCGAGCTTCGTTCACCCGATGAAAAGCGGCGGCGAAACGGCGCTCACTGGCAATGAGGTCTGGTCGGCGTTCGAGCAATTGCGCGGGCAGGCCCGCGGGCACGCTTCTTGGTTGACGGGGAAAGGATCGTCGCACATCAAATCTGCCAGCGGGATAGTGGCTCGTTACGATTTCGATCGCGCGGATTGTCTGCGCTCGCGCCTGTTGCGCGGTGTAGAGAGCATCTTCCGCGCTCGCGGTACGTGACTTGATTTGCGATACGTCGAAATCGCTCGCGAAGCCGTGCTGTTTTTGTATGTCGGTCAGGTTCGAATACTGCTGGTAGATGTCGAGTGTTTCCTGCGCGTTCGCTTCCTGTTGCGCAGCCTCAATGGTCGTGAAGTACGCGCGCGCGACGGCAGCGGCGAGCGATTGGCGAGCAAATTCGTAGTCGGCTTCCAGCGCTTCGCTTTCAGCTTTTGCCGCAGCCTTCTTCGAGCGAATCCGTCCCCACACGTCGGCCTCCCATGTCGCACCAGCAGCGATGCCGTAGACCCAGCGCCGCGAAGTGTCATCCATGCTGGTGTCGAGACCGGCGCCGCCGCTGTTCTCGACTCCCGAATTCCCGAAGTCCGGAGGGTTGATGTCGCGACCGAGGTCGCCGCTAAGATGCTGCCCCTGGCGCTCACCCAGTCCCTTCATTGCGATTCGCGGATAGAGCGATGCTGCAGCGATGCGCACAGCAGCACGCGATGCTTCGACGCGCGCGGCGGCGGCCTTGAGATCGGGATTCCGCTCGACGGCATCCGCAACAAGCGCGGTCAGCTCCGGGTCGTGGAAGGTGAGGATCCAGTTCGGCACCACGGCTCCGCTGCGATGCGGCCCGGCCCAACTTCGCGGGATTTGCGCACGAGCCGATTCCGGCATGATATCCGCGCCAAACGGCGGATGCTTAAGCGCGCAGCCGGCGAGTGTGAGGCACGCAGCGCCCAAAAGGACTCGGCAATTCATAGCGGCGCGGCTAGTGGAGCTTGAAAACGAACCAGTCGAGCTTCGCCGAGACGCGGACGAAGACCTTACGCACAATATGAATCATTTTGCCATGCTGGGTATAAATGGCACCTGCCCCGCGCGCGCCGGCAGCCAGGAAGGTTTCGCGGTCCTTAGGCGCAAGGACGAGGCGTACAGCGATGCGCTGTTCCGGTGCGGCTATCGGTAGTGTATTCTGCAGGTTCCCGCTGATTGGCATCTGACCTTGTGCGGTGGCCCACAGGATGGAGTCCACCGTACACTTAATAATGCGACCGGGGTACGTCTCCATGTGGATTTCTGCCTCGTCCCCGGGCTCCACGTAGCGCAACTCGTTCTGGCGATAAAAAGCGAGCAACCATGGATCGTCCTCCTCGATAAAGCTCATCACCGGCATAGTCGCAAACTGTGTGGCACGCACCCCAGGGCGCAGCGCAAGATTCGCTACGCGGCCATTTGCCGGCGCGAGGTGCGTCGTGCCTTCGAGGTCGAATTTCGCATTGATCAGGTCCGCTTCCGATTTACTAATCTGCGCTCTGGCCTGCGATTCCGTAGCGTCGGCGGCGAGGAATTCGCTCTGGAGATTGCCCAGGTCGCTTTGCGCCTGCTCAAGATCGGCCCGCTTCCCGGCGCCGGCTGCGGAAAGGGCCGTGAATTGCTCGACGCGCTTTTTCGCCAAGTCGATCCGCGGAGTCAGCGAGGCTTTTTTGTTCGTGGCATTGTTGAGTTGATCCTTCGCTCCCTTCAGCGTGGCCTCGGCGGCCTTTTCCGCCGCTTCGAAAGGCACTGGGTCGATCTTGAAAAGCACGTCGCCTTTCTTGATGGGCCGGTTTGGTTCAATCGGAACTTCGGTCACCTGACCCGTCACACGCGGCACTATCGGGATTACGTAATTCTGCGCTCGCACGTCGGACGAGGAAGGCGCGCAGATGTTCATGAACAAAATCAGAATCGTCAGCGCGATGATCGGGATGGTGACAACGATTACCTGGCTCGTAATGTTCCAGGGCAGCAACTTGAACTTGAAAAAGATCAGCCAAACGATGATCGAGTAGATGATAAGGAGAATGAGTTCCATTGCGCCTTAACTCCGTCCTGACCTGATTTTCGCTTCGAGTTCCGCAACCCGAGCTCGGAGCGTTCCGATTTCTTTCTCCTCTCCGGGCGCCTCCTCACCACCGTGGCCATGGGATTCATCCACGTCTGTGCCATATGCCATCTTGTGCAGGACCGGCTTCGTGTAAGCCCAAAGCCACGCGAATGGCCAGAGCAATCCGCCAAAGCAAAGCGAGAGCAAGCACACGCACTGAATGGCCTTGGCTTGCGGATGCTTTCTCTTTTCCGCGATTTTTTCCGGCAGGATATGCACCATCCAAAAGGCGACGACGCCAATAATCGGCGCGATGATGAGCACGACCCACGAAATGCCGTTGGCGATTGCGTCGAGCGTTTCACCGTGGAAAAGCGAGGCGTGAGCGCGAGATGGCAGTGCTAAGAAAGCGAAAGCAATAAACGGAACGAGAATCGTGCAACGGCGCAGGCGCGGTCTATTTGTGGACTGGCCCGCCACGTCCTGCGCTTCACGCTTCATCAATTGCTTTTTACCGTACAAGTTTCGCAATTCGTTTTGTCGAGACGCGCGAGCCGCGGCGGCAGGTTTGCGCCCGTTCTCTGCTTCCCGCGAGCATAATTGCTCCAAAGCGCATCATATCGATATTGGACTTTAGGCCAACGTTAGAGGCCGCCGACATGTCGCATTTTGTTTCTCGGGCGATTTCGCTCAATCCGGGTGAACTGGTCTGATCTTTGTTCCCTGCAAACGAAGTCCGTCGATCGACAACCGGCCTCAATTGACTGCGAAAAATGTGGAATCAGATTTGGGTTTCCGGACCACCGGATAATCTGTGACGATAACGGTTGTGCCCGGTTTCATTTCATTAGCGAGCTTGTCAGCGAAATCGGGACTGAAGCGCAATCTCGACGCCAAAGTGTCGGCATCGACAGGGCGCCCTTCGCTGGTTACCCGCATCCATCGAGCCTCTTCGTGTTTAGGGGTGAACCGGCTAGGCTTTCCGGTGGTTCCTTCGAGCATCGTAAATACGTGGTTACCCAGATTATTGCGGCCGGTTACACCGCCGCCGGAAATTTCGACCGCCGCTCGGCCAATCGGATTACCATTGCGATAGACATACATCGCGTGATCGGCTGAGCTGAGCACAATTGTGAGCGGCCCCTCCGGGCTTCGCTCGGGATGCCAATCGTAGTCGTTCTTGTCCAGCGGATGCAGCATCTCCGGCGTGAAATCCGTGGGCGCCAGGATCAGACCCGGATTTGAGGCAAGGCGCGGTACTGGCGTTTTGCCATCACCGATGATGACCGTCCCGCCCCGGGAGGTCGTGGCAAACAGCAGTTGCGAGAAATCATACGGAAGCCGAACACAGCCGTGACTGGCAGCGTAGCCAGGGAGTTGGCCGGAATGCATCGCGATACCGGTCCAGGTGAGCCGCTGCATGTTAGGCATCGGAGCGTCGTTGTATTTTTTCGACCGATACGTTTGCTGCTTCTCCAAAATCGAGAATACGCCACCGGGTGTGTCGTGACCTTTGGAACCAGTGCTCACGGTGGAGCGACCGATCAGAATGCCGTTGCGATATACGTGCATCATCTGCTCCGGGATACTAACCAGGATCATGAGAGGCCCCGCGGGAGAGATTTCCGGATGCCACCAGTACTCGCCGGGCTTGAGCGCGCCGGTTGGTTTTCCCGTGGGTGTGCCCTTGGTGTGAAATGATGGCTTCTCCATTGCCTGAGAGGCGGTGAGGAGGCCGATGGAAACAGCGATAATGGCTACGAACTTCATGGTGTAATAGGTGTAAGGTGAAGTGTGATGACAGCAGAAAGTGCCGGTACGGTCAAGACACAGTCCGGCCGGTGGTAGAATTCCAACTTTCGCCGTCTCCAGTATGGGCGTCGGATCAGAGGCGAGATTTGTTGCGCGCGAAGAAGCCCAAGGCGACCTCGATTATGCCGAGGGAAAAACCGGTCAATTCAAACCCGGTTCGTTCGCACGAGCCGGAGCTTTACCAATAGCGGTACCCGTGACGGCCTGCAACCCACGCCCGGTGCCGATAATAATGGTGGTTGTAGTGATATCGATAATAATGGCCGTGGTAGCGGTACCGGTAGTGACGACCACCGTAATAATAAGCAGAAGCCGGAGTTGGGGCGAGACACGCAGCCCAAAGTAGCGCCGCCGCAAAGAGTCGTGAGATCATGTGTTTGATAAGCTTGTCAGATGAGTTCGAATTGAAGTTTAACTACGATCTCCTTTTTGTCGACTAACGCCTTTTGCTCGGGCGACGTCGCGCCCAGTGTTCGTCTTCGACAAAATGAATGTGCCAGCGGCGCCGGCCACGACCGACGCTGCTAGAATGCCAACTTTCGCCGTCTCCAGTGTGGGAGTCGGTCCAAAGGCGAGATTTGTCACGAAGAGCGAAATGGTGAAACCGATTCCGGCGAGCGCACCCGCACCGAGGATTTGTCGCCACCCAACACCGTTCGGCAAGAATGCCAGTCCTGTCCGCACGCTTAGCCACGAAAACGAAGCGATGCCGATTGGTTTGCCTAAGGCGAGACCGCAAACGATGCCGAGGCTAATCGGGCTGGCGAGCGCGCTGGCCGCATCCCCGCCCAACGCCACGCCTGCATTCGCGAGCGCGAACACTGGCATGATCAGGTGCTTTATCCACGGGGCGAGCGCGTGCTCAAAGCGCAGCATCGGCGATTCAACGCTTTCGCACTCTTCCGCCAGCATATGCACCGCGGCGCTTTTGGTTGCGCCATCTTCGATGGACTCACCCGCTTCGTCTGCGCGTCGGAATTCGGCGAGAATTTTCTCACTGCGAGCGAGAAAGGCACGGCTATCGATTCGTTGCCGTGCCGGGATCGTGATCGCCAGCAAGACTCCGGCAACGGTCGCGTGAATTCCGGATCCAAGAAACGCGAGCCACAAGGCGACGCCGAGCACCGCATAAATCAGCGGGTGCCGCGCGCCAGCGCGATTCATCGCAATCAATGCTGCGAAGAAGAAGCCGGCTACGGCAAGATGAATCCAGGAGATTTGTTCCGTGTAAAAAAACGCAATCACCAGAACTGCGCCGATATCGTCGGCAATCGCGAGTGCGGCCAGAAAAATCCGTAGCGAAACCGGAATACGATCGCCAAGCAGGGCGAGCACACCGAGCGCGAATGCGATGTCGGTGGCCATTGGGATTCCCCAGCCAGACGCGCCAGGTCCGCCACGGTTGAAAAACCAATAGATTGCAGCCGGGACCAGCATTCCACCAATTGCCGCTGCTATCGGTAACGCTGCTTTTCGAAATGAAGCGAGCTCACCAACGAGCGTCTCACGTTTAATTTCCAATCCGACGACAAGAAAGAACAACGCCATGAGTCCGTCGTTGATCCAAAAGTGCAAAGGCTCGGAAAGGTTTTTGCCAGCGAAACCGAACATGAGGTCGGTGTGCCATAGATGAAAGTAACTGCTGGCCCAGGGAGAATTTGCCCACACCAACGCGATGACAGTGCAGCCGATCAAGAGCATTCCGCCGGACGTTTCGAGCTTCGCGAATTCCTGAAACGGCCTGACGAAACGATCGATCGGCGTCGCTTCGTTCGCTTGTCGGTTATTCATCGCAGGCCTGCAGCAGCACGTGCCACTGTCTCTCGTCTTAAGCTATCGAATCGCGTTCTTCAATGTCATGCTGCCAAGCTGCCTCTGACATCGACATGATTTCTGATTCCAAGGAGAAGGGAGTAAATTGTCGGAAGAAGCACCATCGTAATGACAGTTCCCAGCGTAAGCCCGAACATAATCACGACCGACATCGAGACCCAGAACACATCGGTCAGCAGAGGCATTACTCCTAGCACGGTCGTCCCGGCAGCGAGCAACACCGGCCGCAAACGGGAAACCGCCGCGTTAACCACCGCGTTGAAGGGGGTCTGACCACCAATTTGCGGCCCGGATCAGTTAAGCTTGGTGGCTAACGTTGGCGCAGGCGCTAGTCGCACAACCGCCACTACTTGCTCAATAACTTCTTTTTCGCTGCGGCGAGTTCCTTGAGTTTTCCTTGATCCACTTTGGGATACGCCAGGTCGAGTGAGGCGAGGGTTTCTATCACCGCCCCCGCTACGACGACACGCGTAAACCATTTGTTGTCCGCCGGCACCACATACCATGGTGCGTCATTTGTCGCGGTTTCACGAATCATTTCTTCGTACGCTTCCATGTAATCATCCCAATAGTCGCGCTCGGCGGCGTCATTGGACGAGAACTTCCAGTTTTTCAGCGGGTCATCGATTCGATCGAGGAATCGCCGTTTCTGTTCCTTCCTGGAAACATGGAGAAAAAATTTTCGCACAACTACCCCATTTCGCGCCAGATATTGTTCGAAATTACGAATGTCTTCGAACCGCTGTTGCCAAATCTTTTTGTCCACCAGTTTTGGAGGCAGCTTTTGTTTTGCCAGGAATTCCGGATGCACCCGGACGACAAGCACCTCTTCGTAATAACTGCGATTAAAAATTCCAATGTGACCCCGATTCGGCAGGCATTTCATGCAGCGCCAGAGATAATCGTGATCCAGATCTTCGGAGGACGGCGATTTGAAAGAATAGACTTCGCAGCCCTGAGGATTTACGCCAGACATAACATGCTTGATGGCGCCGTCCTTACCAGCCGCGTCCATTGCTTGAAACATGAGGAGCACAGCCCACTTGTCCTGGGCATACAATTTGTCTTGCAACTCGGTCAGAGCAGAGAGGCCCATCTTTAGCGCTTCCTTCGATCTGGATTTGTCCGCCTCCTTGGTGAACTCAAGCGTGTCGCCAGGATCGACATTCTTGAGACGGAAATCTTTACCTTTGCTAACCCGGAATGACTCGGCGAATTCACGGACTCTTTTAATGATCTGTTTTGTTTTCATAAACTTGCAATGATCAACTAATCCAATTCCGGTAAAGCTTATCGCTTGTGTCCCCTAACAAAAGCAGCAATCCCATTACCCCGAGGCTGCAGATTCAATTGCTGCTAGAAACTCGTCGTGACCTTCCGTTTTAAGGATGAACGCGTGTGCTCCCGCGTCCATCGCTTTGGAACGCACTGCCGGATCGTCGTTGCTGGTCAAAACGATGACCCGCGTTGAAGGCGATAAGGTTCGCAGCCGCGTTTGCACTTCCAGTCCGTCCATCACTGGCATCCAGATGTCGAGGACGACGACCTCGGGCCGATGAGTTTGCGCATAGCGCAGGAAGACGGTCGGATCCGAAAAGGATTCTATTTTCCAACCCCCGAAGGAAAGAAGTCGGCTCGTCGCTTTGAGCACCGACGGATCATCGTCGACCAGGCAAACAGTTACGGCCTGCTTACTAGGTGTAGCAATCACCGCACACCTCACTTATTAATCGAGAACTCCCTGCAAGCCCAAACTCGCTTGATTTTACGAAGGGACGTCTTATCACGGTTCTATTTAGCGCGTGGTCGCAAAAGAATGGTATTAGACTTTGGTCTCACGCCTGACTGGCGGCGGAACAACCGCCCTTTCCGCGACTCGCACCAGTTCGGCTACCGAATTAACGCCGAGTTTCTGCATCACGCGTCCACGGTGTACCTTCACTGTTTTCTCCCCGACGCCAAGGTCGCTGGCGACCTGTTTATTTAGCATTCCCGTAATCACAAACTGCATCACTTCGAATTCGCGCGGCGTTAGCAAATCAAGTAAACGCCGAGCTTCATTCTTTGCTGCTTCGCGATGGCGTTGTTTGGCAGATCGATCCAGGGCTTGCTCCACGCATTTTAGGAGCTCCCGGGATTTGAACGGTTTCGGAAGAAAATCGACAGCCCCCG
>Ga0137378_10004924_pt1 | contig 11537 bp, 11 predicted proteins | sample SagtaG_21_FD_104813 | JGI IMG/M metagenome (GOLD analysis project Ga0137378, IMG submission 104813) | Vadose zone soil microbial communities from Sagehorn Ranch, Mendocino, California, USA - Sage2_L_60_16 metaG | ecosystem: Environmental > Terrestrial > Soil > Vadose zone | place: USA... | reverse complement strand
ATGGCCTTCATGAAAACCTCGTATCGCATCGCCGAACTTTTTAGCAGCGTTGATACCCAGGAGATGATGGGCATTTTCGAAGAAGCCGGTGACTCGCTCGGTAGCTAATCGCCGACCCAATGCCAGAACCAGGAAGTCGTACGGCATTTCTCCAACAAGATCGCCGTGCGCAAACGTGATGTGGCGTTCGTGGGGATTGATTCGCGCGACTTCGCCTTCGACGAAACGAATTCTCCGATCGAGCATCGCTTCACGTAAATCGAACGAAATGTCTTCGACGTGATATTGCCCGAACGCGAACCGAACGAGCGCCGGATAGAAAAGAAACCGGCGGCTGTGCGACACCAGCGTGATCTGGTGATCGCTTCCAAGTTTCTTAGCCAGTGACTCGGCTGCAAGAACGCCGCCAAAGCCCCCGCCCACTATCAATACGTTTGCCATTGCACGACGATCCATCAACTGCCAGAAGAATTTTCATACCTTCTTCTTGCAAGGGCTTCACCTTTCACAAGGCCACCGCAGCAACTCCAGCCTCAGCTTGCCGCACGCACGACATTGAAGGCTTCAGCGGGCGGGTCACCAATACCGGACAAGGCGCTTGACGTAATACTCGATCTACATTCGACCCGAACAGAGCCCGCATTCCGAAACCTGCTCCATGCGCCCCCAGGCAGATGAGATCTATTTTGTTTCTTTCAGCGTAGTTCAATATTTCCCGATATGGCTGACCTTCGCTGACGGCGTGTTTGATGTCGCACCAAAGGTGCGCCTCCGGAGGAACTGCCTTCTGCAAACGGTGCGCTGCTTTGTGGTAAGTTCCCTCCCGCCCGAGTGGATACCAGGAGATCTCCGATTCATTTAGCGTGAAAGGCGGTAGCACGTGCAGCAAATGCAACTCCGACTGATACTCTTGCGCGAACGATAACGCATAGTTGAGCGCCAATTCCGAGTAATCCGAAAAATCGTAAGCCACGAGAACGCGTTTGAGTTCAATCTTCGTGTCAGAGCCGCTTACCCAATCGCGTTCATCGGTATGCATCACCATGACAGGGCAGGGTGCGGTCCGTGAAACCGACTCGGCGGTCGATCCCAACAACGCCGCGCGATGAGGCCGTCGGCGAGAACGCATGACGATTAGGTCAACGCCATACTTGGCGGCTTCGCGCGCGATGGCCGCGCCGGTGTCATCACAATGGACAACCAAACTCTTCCAATCGAGTCCAATTAGGTTAGTCGAACCAGAATGCTTCTCGATCGCCTCACTCATCGCTTGAGCTGCCTGATTCTCGGCGTCCGGTGTCGTTAGCCCATCGTCGGTCAGGTCGCAATGCAAAAGGATCAATTCGGCGTTGTAGCTCCTGGAGAGCGCGATCGCATATCGCAGAGCCTCGTCGGAATCAGGCGATAGATCGGTTGGACAAAGGATGCAGTCGATTTTCATAAGCTTCGTCAGGTGCCTCCTAAAGCGAAATGAGCAACGGTTGTGCCGGAGCGTAATCGCGCATTTTCAGCAATTCATTACCAGCACCTGCGAATAATCCCTTAATCATCAGGGGATATTCCGCAAACAAGAGACGAGCCCCTCAATCGTCCTCAGTGAGCGATGTCCTTCAGCAACACTCCTACGACGTACGCTAATTCCGCAGCAATCCCGCCGATAAACAGCGTCGAGAGTGCGGATCTCCACCATGTGACAGTGGACCAGCAACTCTTGATGGAGCCAATAGTAAAGAACACAACTCCCGTGAGAATAATTGAAGGCCGAAGCGGGCTTTGCATGCTGATACACGCCGCGACCTAATGTTGGGTTTGCATCCGCTGCCAGCAGTCAATGCAAAACGCTATGGCAGGATCAAAATAGAGCTTGGTGTCCTCGATCCATCTGCCGCATTTGGCACAGTTGCCGTATGAGCCTGCCATCAATCGATCAAGCGCGTCATCGATTTTGGTTAACCTCGCCTGAAGTAGATCGCGGTGCCAGGTTTCAGAGTCGGGCGCATCCGCTTTCGACACTCCCGCGAATCCTGCCTGAGGCACGGAAACCGGTCGAGACTCTTTGAGGAGAGCTTCGCAGATGTTCTCTCTTTCAGACCGCAGCCGGTTCCAGACAAACCCACCATTTCGATTAACTGCATTGTTAGTTTCTTGAGCATTGAGATTAGCGCTCATGATGATTGCTCCATAGGTTTTTGCGTGTTATAAGGCTCGACCTCTTGAATGTCAGGCCGCTCTCATCACCGGCGGCTCAAAGCGCAGCAGACTTGTTTCGCCTTGAGCGCTAATGATCTGAAGCGCTTCGTCGCGTCCGTCTATGCCTCGCTTCGGCGTGATCTCCTGAACGTTAGCGATCACGTGGGTCAGATGGCGCGGCTCCATGGCGTCATGTCCGCCAAACATAATCTCGACAGAGGGAAGTGCACTGCCGTCTGTGTCCAGTGCGATCCCCGCAAATGGCAGCCCGCCCTCTTCTTCCTGTGCACCCAGTTCGCCAAATACTTCCAGCCTCGTCGGTCGCATTTGATTGCGCCTGGTGAACTCATTGAAATAATTTATCCAAACACTGCGATCAATGTTCTCCTTCATGATTGCTTTCCTTTCTGACTTCGGAGCGCGCGCTCTTACTCCTCAACCACACCTGTAATACGATCGACACGAATGCGGAAAACAACGCTGTCTGGCGCGCCGGCGTCCTGGGCCATCACTGACTCAACCGGGGTGAGCAGTGGAAACCGAGCTAGCAGTTTGCTCAGGATTGACCTCCGATCACTCGGGACGCGAATTTCCTCGAAGTTGCCGTATGCAATGACGCTACGCCAGCTAAAGTCATTCTCGATTTCATCGACCTGAAGGCACGCGCGAGGATGAGCGCGCAGCGCCTCGATCTTCCGGCCGGGCAAGGAATGACTGTAGATTGACTCGTCCTCAAACACGAAATTGATCGGCACAACGTACGGCTCGCCGTTATCCACGCAGCCGAGACGCCCGATTCTGCAAGCCCTCAACAGCGCTCGTGCTTCGTCCTCTTGGATTACTTTCATCACAAATGCGTCCCTCCGACCTCTCAAGAGGGCAATGCTTGTGCCGGCAAGAGTTGGTCGAATTACCCTGATGGATTGTTCAATCCAAGGCTGCCATGCGAGCTTTCGCGCACTCGAATGAGAAAGTTTGCGCAGTGGCTTTGAAAGGTCGTTGGGGAAGGAATCTATTTTGGCGGGTTCATCGGAAGGTGAAGTGTAAACGTCGAACCTTTATCTAAAGAAGATTTGACTTCGATGTTTCCACCATGCGCGCGGGCAATCCGGCGTACTGCCGGCAGGCCGAGGCCAGTTCCTCCGGGCCTCGTGGTGAAGAACGGATTAAATATCCGAGTGAGATCTTCTTCACTGATACCGCGGCCGTCGTCTGAAACTTCGACTATAGCTTCATCTTCAGATTCACCACCACCCCCCGCTTCTGAGCGATCGTTTTGAGAGCGAGCGACGCGAATCTTAACTTGACCATCGCCATCGACTGCCTCAATTGCGTTGATGATCAGGTTAAGCACCGCGTCTTCAATTTGCGCAGGATCGATGTGAACTGTTATCGGATCGGCAGGAGGCTCGAATTCTATGCTCACGCGGGGACCGTCGGCGGCTGCGTGCGTCAACTGCGCGTGCGCCAGGTTTACGGCGCGCCCCACGATGTCAGTAAGTGAGGTTGATCTTACCGAGACCAGACGTGGACGAGCGCGATCAAGCAGAGCGCGCACCGTGTTATCGATCCTCTCGACCTCGTGGCGCATGCCTTCCAGCGCCTCGCGCTCAGGATCGTTCTTGTCGCGGCGGCGAATCAGGATATCAACTGCGCCTTGAATGCCCGCCAGTGGGTTCTTGATTTCATGCGCCAGGCCGGCGGCAAGTTCGCCGACGAACGAAAGCTGAGCCGCCCGTTGCAGCTCGGCTGCCTGTTGGAGAACCTGCTCTTCGGCTAGCTTGCGCTGCGTGATGTCATGCCTGATGGCTACGTACTGATACGGTTTGCCTTCGGAATTGAGAAAGGGGACGATGGTCGTGTCCACCCAGTAAATGCTTCCATCTTTCGCACGATTGCGAAGCTCACCCTTCCAGACTTGGCCGGCAGCGATCGTAGTCCAGAGTTCGCGTATGAATTCCTTGGGGTGATAACCGGAATTGATGATGCGGTGGTCCTCACCCAGCAGCTCTTCACTTGAGTACTTCGAGATGCGGCAAAACTCGTCGTTGACGTAGTTAATAATCCCGCGCTGATCGGTAATCGCGACAATCGTCGATTGGTCGAGAGCGAATTTGATGTCCGCAAGCTCCTTAAGCGAACGCTCAAGTACGTCGCCGTCGGTTGGATTGCCTTGCTGGTTTGTTACTGCGGAGTTGGACATGACCGTGAAATCAAAGCTTATGCGTGACAAACTCCGAAGCCATCGGAATCATTCAACAAGCCAGCGGAGTTGGCAACAGAATGTAGCCCAGGGTGAAGCGAGCGAAGCGAGCGGAACCCTGGGTACTCAACAAATATTAAACCAAGCCTGCTTTTAGCGCGCGAACATGATCACAGAATATCGGTCGCCCGCTGAAGCAGGCTCCGAGGGCGGCGCTCCGCTCCACTCCGTTCCGCTGCGCTTGCCCTGGGCTGAATTCTGCCGCCTGCTACGCAGGCTCGTTGAATCATTCCACTCCAATTAGTCGTTGGTTATTCTGCCGACGGTCATTCGCTCGCCGCTGCGCCCACCTCTTCCAGCTTCTTCATTCGATACCGCAGTTGATCACGCGAAATGCCTAATAACTCGGCTGCCTTCGTCTGGTTTCCTCCGCTGCGCTCCAGAGCCTGCCGCACTAACGACATCTCGACTTCTTCAAGCGACACGCCAGTATGAGGCAGGCTAAACTGATCCGACTTAGCTCCGTCAACTCGCGAATCGCCTCCCTGACGGAATTCGCCAGCCAGACCACGCGGCAAGTATTTAGCGGTAATGGTGTCGCCGTCTTCGAGAATCATCGCGCGCTCAATGACGTTGCGCAGTTCGCGCACATTCCCAGGCCACTCGTACCTGCGAAACGCGGAGAGCGCCTCTGGTGTAATGCCGTCGATATTCTTGCGTAGTCGCTCTCTGAAGCTCGAGATGTAATGCTCGGCCAGCAATTGCACGTCATCACCTCGCTCGCGCAATGCCGGGATATCGATCTGTATCACTGATAAGCGATAGAACAGATCGGCACGAAAGCGGCCAGCTTCGCTTTCGGCTTTGAGGTCCCGATTTGAAGCCGCAATCACGCGCACGTCCAACGGCAGATCCTTGAGCCCGCCGACGCGGCGAAACGAACCTTCTTCGAGTACGCGCAACAACTTCGCTTGCAGGCTCAGCTCCAACTCGCCGATTTCATCCAGAAACAGAGTTCCACCTTCGGCCTGTTCGAACAGCCCTTCCTTGCGGGCTTTGGCATCGGTGAATGCACCTTTTTCGTAACCAAACAGTTCACTTTCGATTAGCGTGTTCGGCAGTGCCGCACAGTTAATAGCGACGAATGGGTTGTCAGCACGCGACGAGTGATAATGGATAGCTTTCGCGACTAGATCTTTTCCCGTACCCGATTCGCCTTGCAGCAGGACGGACGAAACTTCACTCTCGGCGACCTTGTGCGATAGGGCCAGCATTTCACGCATGGCCGGCGATTCGCCCACAATCTGATCGAAGCTGAATTGCTGGGCGCGCTCACGCCGAAACAGGTTCACCTCTTTCCGCAAACGGTTGGCTTCGATGCCGTTGCGAATGGCAACTTGCAGCTCTTCGAGGTTAATCGGCTTGCCGATAAAGTCGTATGCGCCCCCGCGCAGCGCCGCGATCGTTTCGTCAACCAAAACGTTCGCGGTAATCATGATCACGATCGCGTCGGGCTTCCTATGCCGAATCTGCCGCAGCACTTCAAGGCCTGAGCCATCGGGCAGATTGATGTCTAGAAGAATTGCTGCAGGCTGGTCGGCTTCAAATGCGGCTAACCCGGCCGCCGCGGTTTCCGCCGGGATTGGTTCGTAACCCCAGCCGCGCAGCGCTTCGCCAAGCGACCAGCGAATCATCTTTTCGTCATCGACGACGAGAATTTTCTGTTTATGATTAGTCAGAGTTTTTCTCACTTACCAGATTGCCCGCCAGCTCAATTGCTTTATAGCAATCTGGATTATAGAGGAGAGAGTAAGCAAGCAGATAGTTGGGACTCCCTTTGAATCTAAACGGCCTGCCCCTCAAGGCGCGCGGTTTCGATCTCTTTGATTTTGGCGCGCAGCCATTCCTTCAAAGCCCTTTCAAGTTTAGCTTGATTACCCGAGAGTTCCAGATCGTCCACCGTTTCTCCTGCTTCGTTTAGAGGGATATAGTGACAGGGAAGTTCATCGCCTCGGTGATCCGAAGCCACAAAATCAATCAAGTGGCATTCAGAGCACGGATGCGCCTTTTCGGCAAGCGCATAGTTGACGCAAGTCAGAGAATCGCGGAAGGGCGAAGTCTCCTTCCAAGGCGTCCGAACGGACCGTCCGTAACCACCCTTCTCGAGAAAGTCGAGTTCGGTTTGCAGTAGTTCGAGAATATCGCGATCGTCTTTGGACATAACCACCTCCTTTTCCTGATCCCCCACATGGGAAATCATGCCGTCGTCCTTGGGCGCCGAACGCGTCGATTCAATCTCGGCGATCCTTGCTCGCAACCAAATCTTTAGAGCTTCCTCGATGTCGCGTAGCAAGACCTCGACTCTCAGCTCGGTGTCGCGGCAGGCACAGGGAATCAGGTCAACCAAATGAAATCCTCGTCCGGCGCCTGACCCCCGATGTTCCATATCATTGAAGCTCCCCATGACTGTCATCCGGTTTCGCGGGATGCGCTCTGTCCTATGGCGGAGCAAGTGCAAGCGATGTGCCGCCTGATCGCGGGGTCATTCGTGGGATAAGGTGCTACCACAAGACGGGTTAGTGGGTAACTTCACGCACCAAGATGAACTTTCTCGCAGTTGGAAATCCAAGAGAGCCCTTGAGAGCTTAGCGTTCTCCCGAACGGACCTCATGCTTCCTCGGATGGCATTCCACACAACTGAACATCGAAATGTCGCCGAGGTTCACCGGATGCTGGAAGGGCTTGTTCGCCTTGTGGCAGAACTCGCATTTGTGATCCGCGAGGCCTCCCAGGTCAACCGGATGTTGAAAGGGACCGGTCTTCACATTCTTGTCTGGCGGGCCGGCCGAGTCGTAGATCACCGTATGGCAGATGTTGCAATCATTCCTGATTACTTTGCCGGAATTGCTCACATGCTCGCCATCATGACAGCGAAAACAGCCCGAGGAATAAAGATGTCCGATGTTGTTGGGATGCGTCTGCCAATCGGTCTTCCTTTCGGGAAAGAAGTAGGTTTGAAAAATGCGCTGAATCTCTTTAGTGACGGACTTGATTGAGTCATTCTTGCTTGAATAAAGATCAGCATAGTTGGTGCGATAGAACTGATCCAAGCCCGCGGAAATTGACGCCAGAGCTTCGTCAGTTGAGTTGTACGGTCTGCTGAGAACTGCGATTGCCTCGCGCTTAAAATACGGAAGAGAAGCATCCAATCTGCCGGCCGCAAACGACTGATCGACGGCCACATCAGGAGGCAAGAAAGTATGCGCCGGACGATTGTGGCAATCGATACAATCCATTCGCCTGCTCTCAGCTTTCGCTAACTGCTCGGAAGAAGGTGGTCTGTTCCGGTCGACGTACTCAGTAATGTTGCCCTGGCGGTCTTTGATGCGCACCCAGGGAATCACTTGCCGGTGATCGTCTGATGAAATGTAAGTAATCTCATTCGCGATGTTCATGTGCCAGTGGATTCCCGTAACGGGTCCGCTTGCCGGGTCGCCACCTCCGACATTTATTAGCATTCGCACGCTGCGCAAAGAGTTTTGCTCGTCATAGCCGTAATGGCTGAACGTCTTGAATTCGTTCCCGTAAAACTTCGAGGGCCAATGACACTGTTCGCACGTATCGCGTGCCGGTCGCATGTTATGAACCGGAGTAGTAATTGGCTTGGGCACTTTATTGAACGCCACGGCATAAAGTTGATAAGCGCCGGTAATCTTTGATCTTGCGTAGGATTCCGCGCCCGACCCGACGTGGCATTCGACGCATCGCACCCGCGCGTGTGGCGACACTCCGTACGCGACAAATTCGGGCTTCATAGTTTCGTGGCAGGTTTGGCCACAGAAAGCAACCGATTCGGTGTGCTCGTAAGCCCGGTAACTCCCAAACGCACTCATGAAAACAAAAATCATGCTGAGGCCGATAAAGCTGAAAAAGGTGCGCCGGCTATGCGGATTATTGAAGTCAATCTTGGGAAAGGCGGCGATCTCTTCGGGCGAAAAGCGGCGACGCCGCCGCCGCTCAAGTAACATCCCAGCGCCAAATACTGCTAGACCGAAGACAAGAACTGAGGGAAGAATTACGTAGGCGAATATTCCGAGATAGGCAGCATTCGTGGTTTGGAGAAGTTCCAGCAGAAGCAGCAGAACGATGCTGCTAAGGCTGGCAAGGGCGATCGCGGCGCCGATAAAGCTTATGTAGTTACGAGCAAGACTGGGAATTTTTTGAACCAGTTTCGTTTCGTCGTCCAAGGCAATGTTCCTCGACTTTGTTGCCTAACACAAATAGTCCTATGCCGCCAAGGTAACTTAGCAGCATAGGCAGAGCCGGTCCAAAAACCGACCATTATCAAATGGACTTTTCTTAACTCCGAAGCAGACTCTATTGTTTCAGCGACTTCATGTACGCCACCATCGCTTTAGCTTGATCGGCAGTAGTACCCTTCGCCTCAAAACCCGGCATGTTTGGCGGCTTCTCCGCTTTCTTGCCCTTCAAAATGGTCTCGACAAGCTCCTCTTCTTTCTTGTCTGCGTCAAACTTTTTCTCAGCCTTCTGGCCATGACAGACGACGCACTTTCCGTCCTTATAGTAAGTGGCCGCGTCCGTAAACTTAGGCTCCGTTTGAGCTGCACCTGAGACTAAGAAAATCATTGTCACAAGCGCCACACTGATAACGGCAGCTCCGATTATCTTCACCCTGGCGATTTTCATTATTCCTGTTACCCTCCTGAATATGAAGCGAGATGGACTTCAATCACCTGCTCATGCGTTAGGGGCAATGACCGTGCCGGACGACCCGACTCGCCTTTCGCGGTTGCTTTTTGTGCTTCTAAAACAAAATTCATCTTTCATAGCGGGCTTTTGCTCAATGCTGCGAAAGTTTCCTCAGCCTTCAGAAGTGCCATGTGTCTCGGTTGTGACATCTCTTGCAGACCGAAAAGTCCTCGCCGCCAAAAGCACGCTTGCCGTTATGGCAAGACATGCAACTTAGCGCGCGCCCGGTTGCATGATGATTGAGGGGTTCCGGCGCACTCACTTGTCTTCGTTGTGGCATTCCAGCTCGAACTTGATGACAGTCGCTGCAACTTACTTTTTGATGATTTACGTGGCTAAAGCTTACTTTGAATGCCGACGCGAATTCCAGTGTGCGAGAATAACCTCCTAACTGATGACAAGTTCCACACGAAGATATATCGCGGCCGTTCGATCGCGCGCGCGGAGTGTGGCAACGATAGCAAGTCACGTGGGCGTTGAATCCCGCAGGTATGGAAAGCGCTACGCCTCCACGCGAAGGCCGATGACATGTCGCGCAACTTACGCTGCCCATCTTCAGATGAAGTGAGTGATCGAATTTCATTCTGAAGCTGGTAAGTCGCGGAAAAGATTTCAGTGCTCCCGACTTCACGTCTGTGTGACAGATAGTGCAGATCGGGCTGTCTGAACTTGAGAACTGTTGCGCGTGGCATCCGGCACACGGCAAGTGCCCAGAGCTTCCCGGAAGTTTCGGGCGCGGTGAATTAGTCTCTCGCCGATGACACAGAAGGCACGGCAGCCGAGAGTGATTTCTAGTGGTATGCAGAAACTTCGTGTAATCGAGACCTTCGGGGAATTGCATTTGCTCCTGGGACGATGGAGATTCAGTTAGGTTAGGCATCGATCCAGACGCCCGCGAGTTAATTTCAAAGCAAACCGCGATGCCGGCAACCAGCACGACCAGTCCCGTAGGGACGAAATATTTATAGAAAACGGAGACCAGAGGTATCCGCAAGCTCCGTAGGAGCGACATGTCGGCCGCTTGCTTCTCCACTGCTTCCGGAGGAAATATTTCGCACCTACGGAGCTTAATTTTAATATTGGTTCGCTTCTCTATAAACATTCGGCTCCTACGGAGCTAACGCCTAACCGTTACTTCTTTATCGCTTTCGGAATAGCCTCAAGGTGATTCACCGGCACGCCCTCTCTGCCAAACGTGATGTGACACTTCGCGCAAACGAAATTCGCACTCGTCTTCTTCTGATCGATTTCATAATTTAAGATTCCGCCATCGTCAGTCGTGGCCGTGATGTGACACCCTTCTGCGCCACCGCACGACCGCGCCGGAACTCTTAGACTTTTCACATCGAGCGTGTTCATCGTTGGCACATTGTGACAACCCAGGCAGCTTAAGTTCGGATGGTCGCCTCCTTCATGTCTGAATGTGCCGGAGGAAATGCGTCGACTCCATTGGCGAAGCATTGTTTTGTCAATGATTCCCATGTCGGTCGCAACCTTCGGATCGAAATCCACTTTCAAGGTTTGCGCTGCGGGCAGGAACTTATGACACAAGCTGCAGTCGCTGGGCGCTGGCGGGATTCCCAAATCCGCATTATGACAACTGAAGCAGACTGTGTGACTGCTCGGCGTCATCTTGAACGTGCCCTTCTTCAGCCAAAAATTGTCGCCGATGTTTTTCGGCGGCCTGGTGACGTATTCTTCGCTTGACTTGCCCTGCGGCTGGTAGGTCTCGTGACAAACAGGACAGCTCTTCGGCGGCGCTGGTTTCTTTTCCTGGAACAGCGCATTAACGAACAACGCGCGATTCTGAGAAGCGGGCAGATTGAACCCAACCACATCGAGGTGCTTGTCATGTGGAAAGCCGACACCGAACTCCGAGACCAACTCTCTTCGCTTCAGTTTTGGATCGGTGACATCGCCAAGGCTGGGAAAGAGCCAGCGTGTCGTATCGCGCGGACTGACGGCGATATGGCAGTTGAAGCAAATTACCGGCGCGGGTCTTTCACGCGCGAAGAACTGTTCGCGATGACAATTCAGGCACGACGAGTGCTCGGGAAAATCGGTGACATCCTGGAAAGCTGCCTCTCCTTTGCGCACTTCCTTCCAATTCTTCGACGGAACTTTGTGACACGAACTGCATTCCAACTTTTGGGTAATAACATGAGTGCGATGCGAGAACCTGGAATAATCGACGCGCGGCTTCGGTGGGGAAGTGGTTTTCTTCTGGACACGAGCCCGCGGTATACGGCGCTGGGCCGCAGCACGGCTTGATCGTGCGGCACTCGCAAGAAAGCACAATAACGACAAGGCCGTGAGCGCTAGGAAGACACGGTAAAATCCCCGAACATGAAACTGCACTAGGCTCATCTTTCAT
>Ga0137378_10004922_pt1 | contig 11540 bp, 10 predicted proteins | sample SagtaG_21_FD_104813 | JGI IMG/M metagenome (GOLD analysis project Ga0137378, IMG submission 104813) | Vadose zone soil microbial communities from Sagehorn Ranch, Mendocino, California, USA - Sage2_L_60_16 metaG | ecosystem: Environmental > Terrestrial > Soil > Vadose zone | place: USA... | reverse complement strand
CTTCTCCTCGCCCGCCAGGGCAAACTCCCCGAGGCCCGCACCGAACTCACCACTGCCACGACTCTCGATCCCGGCGACACTGGACCAGCCGTGAAAGCCCGTGCGTGGCGCGCCCTGGCCCAGATCGACCGCACCAGCAATCCCACCGAAGCCTCCAACGAACTGCTCGAAGCTCTCAAGATCAGTCCTGAAACCGCCGACGACACCCTGCTTGCCGCCGAACTTGCCCAGGCCGCGGGCCAGTTCGATACCGCCGAGGCCGCCTATCGCCGCCTGCTTGCCAAAGATCCCAAATCTGCCCCCGCCCATGCTGGATTGGCTCACCTGCTGATCGCGCGCAAACAATATCCTGAGGCCGAGACGCTGCTCCGCGCCGCCCTCGCCGATGCTCCTGACGACCGCGCGCTCACCGCCCAGTTGGCCACGGTTCTCGCCGCGCAAGACAAGGCGGAAGCCGTGCCCATGCTCCAGAAACTCCACAACGCCCATCCCAACGACGACGCCATCACCCGCATGCTCGCCGAGGTGCTGGCCGAGGCAGGCGATGCCTCCGGCTCCGATCAGCTCTATGTATCGCTTTTGGCTGCGCACCCTGACGACGCTGCCCTGCTCGTCGCTCACGGCCAGAACCTGATTCGCCAGTTGAAGTACGCCGACGCTTTCCAGGCCTTCACCAAAGCCACACAATCCGACGCGACGAATGCGGATGCCTGGAGCGGTTTGGCATTCGCAGCATCGAAAACCTCCCGCCCGGCTATCACACTGCACGCGCTTACCATGCGATCAAAATATCTTCCTGAGGTTCCTTCGACGTACTTTCTCTGGGCAACATCTTACGATTCATTGCACGACAGGTCAGCGGCCATCTCTTACTATCACCACTTTCTCTAGGCTGCCGCTGGAAAGTTCCCTGATCAGGCCGGGCAGGCCAGGCAGCGTCTCCTGCTGCTTGAGAAGAAGCAATAAACCCCGCCAGAGACTTTGACATACTTGTGCTTCAGGCCGGCGCCGCAGGAGATTTGATGGACTGTGCGATTTGCCCTTGCACAATTCCTGAGAAGCTCCTATAGTCTCGGCCCATAGCACAGCTGTCCAATCAGCCCGGAGGGTTACGGACTGGTCGTATTTTTTACGAAAAATACGTCCGGATCACCATTCAATGTTTATGGGCAGGTTGGAGAACTTAGCCGAATACCCGCAGCAGCGGAGGTTCGTCATGCGTTTTCGGATTTCCCCATTTGTGCTTGTACTTGTCAGCGCCCTCTCGATCCCGGCATATTCGGGAACCTTGGACGACAAAATCATCGATCAGCAAACGATCGATGCCCTTGAACTTCGCGCCAACCAGGCGCAGCCTCGCGAGCAGTGCTTCCTCTACGCCCAGCTGGTGCATGAAATGATCGAGTTCAGCGCTCATCAGTATGCCTCCGGCGACGTAGACAAGGCCAACACCCTGCTCAAGCGCGCCCAGGAATTCACCCACAAGATCCACCTGGCGGTATCAGAAGACAACAAGCGTCTCAAGAATGCCGAGATCCTTCTGCGCCACACGGCATTTCGGCTCAGCGAAATGCTCCACGCCAGCGCTTTCGAAGATCGCCCCCTTGTGGCGGAAACCCTGTCGCAGCTCAATGACGCCGAAACCGAGGCGATGCTCAAGGTATTCCGCAAGTAGGCTCCGGCCTCGTTCCTCCCCCGTGCTCAAGATCGTTGTGCCCCGCCCTTTCCCTGCCGCTCTGGTTGTGGTTCAATGAGAGCCGTTGGGGAGATCTAGCTTTGCTTTCACTGCGTGGTGTAACTCTGGCATTGGCTTTTCTTTTGTGCGCGGCGCTCCTGCCCGCCCAGAAGGAAAAGCGTGAGCCGTTGACCGAGGCCCAGGTCGAGCAGATCAGAGAAGCGGGCATCTATCCCGGCGATCGCGTCAACCTCTACACCAAGTTCATTGAAGAACGCGCCGACACCATCAAAGGCCTCACCAACCGCGGCAAATCCGCGGCCCGCAACCGCCGGCTTGACGATGAATTGCAGGATCTGACGGCCCTGATGGACGAGATGGGAACTAACCTCGACGTCTACTCCGAACGCAAGGCCGACATCCGCAAGGCCTTGAAGAAGCTGACAGAATCGACCCAGCACTGGCTGACCGTCCTCCGCGCCCTGCCCGGCGAAGCCGGATTCGACCTGGCCCGCAAAGAGGCCATCGAAAGCGCCCAGGACCTCGCCGACCAGGCCTCCCGCCTCCTCTCCGAACAAACCGAATACTTCAACCTCCACAAAGACGAGCAAGGCCAGGAACGCGCCGAGCCGAAATAAAGACGGTGCTCACTGTTCAGTCGACAGAGCTCAGTCCGTTGCCTTTCGGTAAACATCCGGAACCCTCTTTGCATTCAGATGGCGATCCCGCGACCACCCACTGTCCACTGCTCACTGCCACCGTCCACCGAGCAAGGCCCGGCATAAAGGCGAGGAAACACTCACTCCCGAATTGTGCTCCCCATCACAGACGCTTGGTCATTCCCCGAGGAACATGGCTACTGCTTCGGTAGAAAGCAAGCACACCGAAACCAAAGACGGGGATGCAGTCATCGCGCGTTAAATCCATGCGCATCCCTCTCGCGCGCGAGCACAGAATCCTCGCGCGAAAGTCAACAACGGCTTCTCGGGATCGCAGTAGCTGAAAATGCGCTGAGTGCAGTTCCCGAATCTCAGCAGCGTCTTTACATCACCGCGAATCCGCATGCACGCGCGGTTCGCCCCTCCGTTTCAGTATCAGGCTGCCTTGGAACGATCAGGCACGCCACGGAGAACCGCCATGCGCAAAACCTACTTCACCACCATCGCCCTCGTCCTGGCTATGGCCACCACCGTCCCCGCACAAAACTACAAAGTGCTGTACAACTTCGGCAGCAACCCCGGAGATCCGACCGCTCCTTATTCCGATACCCTCGCCCAGAGCCCCGGCGGCAACCTCTACGGCTCCGCGGGTGACCTCTGGACAGACCGCCTCGGAACCGCTTTCAAGTTCAGCCTCAGTGGATCTTTGACTGTCCTTCACCGGTTCAGCAGCATCGGTGGGTATTTTCCCGTCGGAGGCTTGACTTTTGCCATTGACCAACGATTCCACGGCACCACCGCGCACGGCGGACTCTATGGCCATGGCACTATCTTCAGAATCGCGCCGGACGGCAAAGTCACAACTCTGTATAGCTTCAAAGGCGGCCTCGATGGCGGCCTTCCTTTGGCCGCGCCCATCCAGAGCGTTGCCGGTCACTACTACGGAACCACCTACGGAGAAAATGGAAACTTCGGCTCCGTGTACAAGATGACCGCTACCGATCAGTTCATCCTTCTTCACACCTTTGCCGGCTCCGACGGAGCTAATCCCTTCGCGCCACTGGTTCAGGGGAACGACTATGGATTCTACGGAACTACGTTTAACGGAGGCACGCACGATGCAGGCACCATCTTCAGGATCAGTTCCCAGGGTTATTTCAAAGTGTTGTACAACTTCGACTGGACGCATGGTGCGCGTCCTTACGGCCCGATGATCCAGGCCAGCGACGGCAACTTCTACGGCACCACGACACGCGGTGGATCCACCAACGACGCCGGGGTTGTCTTCAAGATGACCCCCGATTACACGTTCACCGTGCTTCACAATTTCAACGGAGGCTCCGATGGGGGCAATCAGGTCGCCGGGTTAGTCGAGGCCACTGACGGAAACCTATACGGCACAAATGACATCGACGGAGCTCACGGTTGGGGTGTCCTTTTCCGCATCACTACCGCGGGGGCGTTCACAGTGCTCCACGACTTCGCTGGGGACTCCGGCGCCAGCCCGCAAACCACGCTGGTCCAGCACACCAACGGAAAGTTCTACGCAAATACAGCCGTGGGAGGTACCGCCAACATGGGCGTGTTTTACCGTTTCGATTTAGGATTGCCGCCGTTCGTAACTTTCCTGACTGTTTACGGTCGGGTCGGCGCTCACGTCGATATCCTCGGGCAACACTTCACTAACGATAGCGTTGTCTATTTCAATGGAGTGCCGGCCCAGAACCCGGAAATCCTTCCAACGTACATCAAGGCGATCGTTCCCGACGGCGCAACGACCGGACTTATCACCGTGACCACCACCAGCGGCACATTGAAGAGCAACAAAGTTTTCGTGGTTCATTGATGCGTCGGCCTGCGAGGACACCCGCCGTCTGCTGCAAATTCCGCAACGGATCGCTCGCTGCAAGGGGCGCCGGGTGCAACTCCGAATCTGTATAACGTTCTTACATCACCGCGAATCCGCATGCACGCTCGGTTCGCCCCCTCCGTTTCAGTATCAGGCTGCCTTGGAACGATCAGGCACCCACGGAGAACTCCATGAGCAAATCCCACTTCACAACCATCGCCCTTGTCCTGGCTATGGCCACCTCCGTCCACGCGCAAAGCTACAAATTGCTGTACAACTTCGGTAGCAACCCCGGAGATCCGACTGGTCCTCGTTATTCCGGAACCATCGCCCAGAGTCCAGGCGGCAACTTGTACAGTACCGCCGATGATCACTGGACCGACGGCCTTGGAACTGCCTTCAAGATGAGTATCAACGGAACGTTGACGGTCCTGCATCGGTTCGGCGGGATCGGCGGCCAAGCTCCCACAGGAGGCCTGGTTTTTGCCACCGACCAACGGTTCCATGGGACCACCACTTCCGGCGGCCTCTATGGCCATGGAACAATCTTCAGGATTGCGCCGGACGGGAAAGTCAGAACACTCTATAGCTTCACCGGCGGCGCCGATGGCAGCGATCCAGAGGCCGCGCCGATTCAGAGCGTTGCCGGGCACTACTACGGAACCACCTACGGAGGAAATGGAAACTTCGGCTCCGTGTACAAGATGACGACCGTCGATGAGTTCATCCTCCTTCACACCTTCGTCGGCACCGACGGTGCCAATCCCCTCGCTCCTCTTATTCAGGGAAGCGACTATGGCTTCTACGGAACCACGCAAACCGGAGGCACACACGACGCAGGCACCATCTTCAGAATCAGTTCCCAGGGTTATTTCAAAGTGTTGTATAACTTCGACTGGACGCATGGTGGGTATCCTTACAGTCCGTTGATCCAGGCCAGCGACGGCAACTTCTACGGCGTCACGGCGCGGGGCGGCCCCTCGGGCTGGGGGGTTCTTTTCAAAATGACTCCGAGCCATACGCTCACCGTGCTTCATACTTTTGACGCAGGCCACGACGGGGGCAATCAAGTCGGCGGGTTAGTCGAGGCGACTGACGGCAATCTGTATGGCACAAACAATATCGGCGGAGCGAACGGTTGGGGCGTTCTTTTCCGCATCACTAAAGCGGGTGCTTTCGCAGTGCTCCACGACTTCGATTGGAACTCTGGCGCCAGCCCGCAGACCACGCTGGTCCAGCACACCAACGGAAAGTTCTACGCAGATACAGCCGTGGGAGGTACCGCCACCCAAGGCGTGTTTTACCGTTTCGATTTAGGCTTGCCGCCGTTCGTAACTTTCCTGAGTGTTTACGGCAGAGTCGGCGCCCACGTCGATATCCTCGGGCAACACTTCACTGACGCCAGCGTCGTCTCCTTCAATGGAGTGCCGGCCCAGAACCCGGAAATCCAACCGACCTACATCAAGGCGATCGTCCCCGATGGCGCAACCACCGGGCTTATCACCGTCACCACCACCAGCGGCACATTGAAGAGCAACAAGGTCTTCGTGATTCATTGATACGTCGCCCCTGCGGAGCATCCGCTGTCTGCTGCAAATTCCCCAGCGGATCGCTCGCGCACCTTACCTCAACCCGCGAACACACACTGTCCCCTGTTCACTGTCCACTGTTCACTGTCCCCTGTTCACTGTCCCCTGTTCACTGTCCACTGTCCCCTGTTCACTGTCCACTGTTCACTGTCCCCTGTTCACTGTTCACTGTCCCCTATTGTGCTACTCTCCATTTTGGTGGCATCTCAGTTCATCCCTATCTTTCAGGAAGAGTATCGCGCGTTGCGCCCTCGGGCGCCGATGCCTCCCATTACCCTTTGTTTTCGCCGGTTTACATCGCTTAACACTACAATTCGACTGCGCGAGGGCCAGATCTTTGTCAGCCTTTCTGACCTGCTGGAAGGCGCGCCGGAAACCGTGATCCGGGCCATCGCCCACATTCTGCTGGCCAAGCTCTACAGAAAAACCATCGACGCGGGCCACAACCATCGCTACAAACGATTTGCGTCCAGCGCGGCCGTCACCCGCCAGACCGAGCTCATCCGCGGATCGCGCGGCAGCAAGCGCTTTGTCGGGCCGGAAGGCCGTTACTACCACCTCGAAGAGGTCTTCGACACGCTCAATGTCCGGTTCTTCGGCGGCCTGCTTGGCCGTCCCGAGCTGACCTGGAGCGAGCACATGGCCAAGCGGTCTCTCGGCCACTACGATGCCGCTCATAACACCATCGTGGTCAGCCGAGTCTTCGACCGCCCCTCCAGCCCCCGCTACGCCATTGAATACTTGCTTTATCACGAGATGCTGCACCTCAAGCATCCGGTGAAAATGCGCGGCGTTCGACGCTGCGTCCACTCTCGCGAATTCAAAGCCGAAGAAAGACAGTTCCCGCAGCTCGACCAGGCCCTCTCCTTCCTCAAGCGTCTCTAAATCTCCCACATCGTTTGCACAAAATAGCCTCCCATCGGCGCACAATAGAAGTAACTCAGAGCAGAAGAGCGGAACCTCCGGTTCCGGGCCATGCGCTAACGCATTTTCGGAAATGGTGTAGACCAGAAACCACAACTGCGATACCCGCGACCCTCAGGGGAGCGGCGGCTCCCAATAAAGCGTGAAAGACCGCAGTATTTTTCCGAAAATGCCGTAAATTGCACTTCAGAGCGCTTTTTTCCCGTGTTTTGAACCATCTTAATTTTGATAGATCAAACCAGATCTCGAACAAACTAAATGGTTTGTTCCCTTGCGTAACGCGAAAAAACGTCATGCCCTCCCCTCCCCCTCATTCGGGTTCTCGGTTTTCCTTCGTTTTTCTTCGGCTTTTGTCCTCATAATCTAGATTGCAGGATTCGAAAACATGTCGAAAGAGATCGTTCGTTGTTCCTGGGCCGGAAACGACCCGCTCTACTGTGCCTACCACGATCAGGAGTGGGGCGTCCCGGAGTACGACAGCCGCGCCCTTTGGGAAATGCTCATGCTGGAGGGATTTCAGGCCGGCCTGGCCTGGATCGTCATCCTCCGCAAGCGCGATTCCTTCCGCAAGGCATTCAAGAACTTCGATCCGGCGAAGATATCCAAATTTGGAGAAACGGACATCGAGCGACTGCTGCAGGATCCGGGAATCGTCCGTTCGCGCGCCAAGATCGAAGCCACCATCAACGGCGCGCGGATCTATATGGAGATGCAGGCGGCCGGAGATGACTTCGCAACCTTCGCGTGGAATCTCGCGGGGTGCAAACCGATCCAGAACAGTGGGCAGGTTCTCGCCAAGACTCCGCTGGCTGAAGAGATTTCCAAAACCCTCAAAAAGCGCGGATTCAAGTTCGTGGGCCCGGTTATCGTCTACGCCTGGATGCAGGCCGTCGGGATGGTCAACGATCATGCACCCGATTGCTTTCGCAAAAAGGCAGTCACGGCATTAGCCCAGAAGAAAGCCAAACCGTGATTCTCGCCTTTATCGAGACCGCTCTTTCGCTTAATTCAGCGAGGGCCCGGTCGGTGGAAGCGGCGCCGGATTAGGTGGTGTGCTCGTCGGACTTCCCTGCACCGGAAACGGTTTGTACAGGCTGCCGGGATCGATCGCCGGCGCTGCATTGGGCGCTGTTTGAACCACCGGTCTGGCCGCATCGATCACCGCGCGAAGCGACTGGAACGCCGGCGTGGGCTGCAGGTCATCGTCGAACGGCAGTGGCCGCTGGCGCGCTCCGTCCGCCCTCGTTGTCCACGGCGCCGCTCAGCCAGCCGGGCACAGCAACCGCCGCCCCCGCCGCCAGTGAAGCTCTCAGCACCTGCCGCGGTATCCAGCGCGATCCGCCCACTGCCGCCATTAACGCTCCATCTACCGACCCTGTTTTTGAACCACCCCAGTGCCTCAGGGCTTTCTCCGAGCGTCGCGCTGCACCCGCCCCGTCCATACGAGGAAACTCAACAGCTCCCACCGCGAAGCCCAGACAAAACCGAGTACATCCCGGGCCTTCAGCTTTTCAGCCCACATGCCGGAGTACGTCTCCACCCGCCAGCGAAAGTATGCGCTGCGCCAGGGAGTCAGCCGCGAGCCGCGAGTTGCATTCCACAAAAAACGAATCGGAGCGAACAAGATAAGTTCAGTATAGAAGCCGGAAAGCAGGTATATGAATTCAGTCGCGGGTCTGCCGCGATGACGAACTGAAAGCTGCCAGACAATCGGAATGGAATCGCCTCAGAGCTTGTCAAACAAGCTTCCGGAGCCGAGCTGCGCAATCACAGACTGCAGAGCGGTCTGCTGGGCCTTCGAGAGAGCAAGCTGGGTCGCAACCGTCGCCACGTTCGCCTGCATCAGGTTCGTTTGCGCCGCGACCACCTGGGTTTGCTCACTGCTCACTGCGTCTGTCGCCGCGGTAAGTTGAGTGATGGAGTTGTCCAGGCTCACCCGCTGCTGCGAAACATAGTTCAACGCGCTGCTAAGCGCCTGCGAGTCCTTCACTGCCTGCGCAGTGTCCACGGTGCCGCTGGAGTAGTCGGCGACAAGATTGTTGAGGGCCGCAAAGACGTCGTTTACCCCGCTGCCGCTGAAGATCTGGTCGCCGGGAATATTCAGCTGGATCTTCTGCCCGTTTGGCGTTTCGAGATAGTTCGAATCCTGGTCGCCGTTGTAGGTGACGGTATCGCGTGTGACGCCGCTCGACAGCGTGAACGGAGAATTCGCGGTCTGCCCGCCGGCGAAGATGTATTGCCCCTGGTAACTGGTGTTGGCCAGCCCCAGCACTTCGCCGCGTATACCCGCAATCTGGTTGGAGATCGACTTCACGTTGCTCGCGTTCATCGTGCCGTTGTTGGCGCTCACCGACAACGAAACGGCCTGCGTCAGCTGCTGCACTACCTGGCCGAGTACTGAATCCGCCACCTGCAACTGGCCCATCACCAGGTTTGAGGATTGCGTAAAAGAGTCATCGCGCTGGACCTGGTTCAGCAGCAGTACATTCTGTCCCGCAGCCAGCGGATCCTCGCTCAACGAGTTCACACGCACCCCGCTGCTTAATTGCGCCGTAAGCTGCTGCTGGCTCAATTCAGATTGATCGAGCGCACCCACCAGGTTCGTGACATAACTCGGATCCACCCGCATCGTCTTCCCCTTCGTAAGCAGCGACCTCCAGGTCGCGCGCATTGTGTACCTGAGAACGTGAGTCTTACGAAACCGTCGTCGGGCTGCCCAGATTGATCGCTGACCCCATCAGGGTGTTCAGCAAAGCAAAGACCTTGGCCCCCGCCTGATAACTGCGCTCGATCATCATCAGCGCAGAAGCCTCGTCGTTGAGATTGACCGCGGAGAGCGCGTTGTTCTGGGTCTGCAGCTGGGTTACCGAAGCAGTCTCCGCGGCGTTTTCTGTCTGCACTTGCGACACCGTCGAACCAAACGAAGTGACAAATCCGGAATAGAAGTTGATCGGCGACTGACCATCGACAATCGTTTGATTTGCCAGGTTCGCCATCGCAATCGCGTTGGAATTGTTCCCCGACGCCTGCCCCAGGCCCGCGGCGGCGATGCGGTTGGGGTCAGTCATCACCACCCGCATGGCCTCCGCACTGCCGGTAACCGCCGTCCGCTGCGCGAAGATATCTCCCGACGTGCTGTCATCCGCAGCCAGATCGATTCCGGCATTGTTCTGCGTGTTTACCGAACTCGAAATGTTATACGCCAGCGTATCGAGTGCGTTGAGCACGCCCGGAATGTCCACATCCCGGGCAGCCAGAATCCCGCCCAGTTGACCGCCCCCTGTGGTCAGTTGCGAAGTCACATCGGTCGTGCCCACGAAAAAGTGGGTCAGCCCGTCAACCATGCCGTTTGTCAGCGTATAGCTGGTACCGTGCGAAACCAGCGTCTGCCCCGACGTGGTGGTGACTGCGAGGCCGTTGTCTTCAGTCGGAACCTGGTTGATGCCGATCAGTTGCGAAAGCTTGCTCAAAGCCTGCTGCCGCTGATCCTCAAGCACCCCGGCATCCCCATTCGGCGACGTGGACTGAATCTGCACGTTCAGTTGCGCGATCTGCCCGGTCAGGGCGTTCACCTGCGCACTGATGCCCGATGCCTCCTCGTCGAGAGAGGCCCTCTGCGCATGCACGTTTGAGGCCGCATTTGAAATGTCGCCGGCCAGCGTCGAGCCGGTCGAGAGCACCTGCTGGCGCAGCGCATTGTTGGTGGGATTCGCCTCCAGCGACGAAAAGGAGTTGAAGAAGCTGGTAATGTCGCTGCCGATATCGCCCGCGTTGGTGCCGGACGATCCGGTGTTCGGCTTGAACAGGGTCTCCGTTGTGTCGAGCGCCGCCAGGCGTGCGCCCGAGGCCGAAGCCAACTGCTGCTGCTGATCGAGCCGCGCGGTCAATACCCGATCGCGCACCGAAGTCGCGCCCGTCTGCGTCACCCCGGTGCCATAGCGAATTCCATTGATTTCAACCGGCGTATTCTCGCGCCAGTTGGGAACCTCTCTCGTGTAACCCGGAGTGTTGGCATTGGCCACGTTGTTGGCCACGATGCCCAGCGCTGCCTGGTCGGCATCGAGCGCCGATGAAATAAGGCTGAATGCGGAGCTAATTGTCCCCATGACCCTGTCCTATGCGCTCGCCCCCGCCATACTCCAGCCGTCCTTCGCGCAGTTCCCTTAGGCGATGCATGACGCTCGCGTTGGCCCGCGTCGCCTCCAGCACCCGCGCCAGAATCGCCAGCTCTCCTTGAACTTCGCGGGAGATGATGACCGGCGCGGCGTACTCCTGTCCGTTGGCCTGCTGCACGTCCCGATTGAGGGCCTCGCACGAACGCGCCAGTTCCTCAAGCCTGTCGGTATCGAGCCGGGCCAGTGCCTGAGAAGCCTCGACAACCAGTTCTTTCAGCCCCGTATTGAACCGGCGATTCCCACTCGCAAGCATTTCCCGTTTCCCTTCCATCAAGCCTGAGCTGCTTCAAACTGCCCCGCACTGCTGCCTAGTGTCCGCCCGCCAGCATGGCGTCTACCATGCGAGAGGCCACGGCCGACGCAGGAACGTTGTAGCTGCCGGTTGCCAGAGCCGCCTGGATGCCGGCCACTTTGTCCATCCGCACCCCTCCATCGGCGGCAGTCTGCGCCACTTCGCTGCCGGCACTGCTCAACGTGGCGCGGTCGCTGCCCAGCAGGCTTCCATCCGCAACCTGGCCGCCCCGATTCTGCTGCGCCGGTGCGGGCGTCGGCTGCGTCACTCCTAGAAGCGATTTCAATCCATCCAAGCCGCTGCGTATATCCATAAAGAACTCTCCCTGTCCGGTGTATCGGCGTTCCTGTTCCTGACTTTAGTCATTCACGCGATCT
>Ga0137378_10004918_pt1 | contig 11546 bp, 10 predicted proteins | sample SagtaG_21_FD_104813 | JGI IMG/M metagenome (GOLD analysis project Ga0137378, IMG submission 104813) | Vadose zone soil microbial communities from Sagehorn Ranch, Mendocino, California, USA - Sage2_L_60_16 metaG | ecosystem: Environmental > Terrestrial > Soil > Vadose zone | place: USA... | reverse complement strand
TCGCCCGGAACGTACTGCGGTGGTAGCTGATGCCGCCCGTCCGGCGGTCCGCCGTGCTCGGCGGGCGCGGCATGCTCGGCATGCGCGGCGGGCGCGGCGTGCTCGGCGGGCGCGGTGTGGTCAGCGGTCGTCACGTCAGCAAAGTCTAGAGGGGCGCGGGCACCAGTGCGCGCGGCAGCGCATCGCCGCTGGCGCTGGCGGCGGCTACTGGCGGCCGCTGCGGGGGGCGCTGCGGGGGCCGCCGCTGGAGCCGCAGTCAGTGCCCGGCTCGCGAGCGAATCCGCCGCTATTATGCATTCACAACATATGCTGGCTTCCGCGCATGTTGCTGATCTCTTCCGCAGAGCGCCGCTAGCTGGCTATGTCACGAAGCCGCTAGCTGGCTATGTCACGAAGCCGCCAGCTGGCTATGTCACGAAGCCGCCAGCTGGCTATGTCACGAAGCCGCTAGCTGGCTATGTCACGAAGATGAGGTGATGATCCGTTGGCCGGGCCGTGGATCATTAGTCGCGACCAGCGCGACGCGGCAGGCGCGAACTTCGAGGCCGTGCTCGGTCGGATCGGGTCGTGGTCGCGGCGAACGCTGTTGAACCGCAATGCGGGCGCGCGCTTCCGGCCTGCGGCGCCCGGCCGGCGCGTGACCCGCGGACCGGTCACTGGCGTGCGTATCCGGCCGGCGAGGCGGGCCATCGGAGCCCGGTGGGCCGTCCCGCTGCTGGCCGCGATGACCGCGGCCGCCGTGTTCCTGGGGTGGGCCACGATCAGCCTGGCCAGGACCGGATTCGCGGCGACCCAGGCGGCGGCCAGCCGGGCGGGCGGCCCGCTGGTCGTCCCGGCGCCGCGAGCCGCAGGCAACCTGCCGCGGCGTTTCGGGGCTCGCATTGACCCGGCGTCCGCGTCGATTGCCGCCAAGGTGCATGAGCGGTTCGCCGCCGTCGGGACCCAGCTGATGGCGGCGGCCGAGCGGGCGGACAGTGGCGCCGCCGGGAAGGCAGCGGCGGGCAGCGGCGGGCCGGCGGGAGCGGGCCAGGCCGGCGGGAAGCTAACGGCGGTCATTCCCTCGGGGCTCTACGGCGAGCCCGGCCACCTCGACCCGGTGACGAACCGGCCGGCCTGGATCCTGTATGACGGCTTCGACGCGACGGGCAGACTCGGCCAGCCGGGGACCACCGTCACCAGCCTGATGATGGGCATACTCGGCAAGTGGAGCAAGGTCGGCCCGTGGCGAGTCCCGGCCGGTCACCGCGGCGGTGCCGCGAACTGCACGGTCGCCTGGCTGGCCAGCACCTCGGTAGCCGTCTGCGGCTGGGCGACGGACCGGACGATGGGCGTCATCGCGTCGCCGGTACGCGATACGGGCGTCCGCGAGCTCGCGACCTTGCTGTTGAAGATGAGATACGACCTGCAGCGGCCTTAGGGCCTGTCCCGTAGGTCAGCGCGCGGTAGCTAGGCCGACTTCTCGCGCGGAGTACGGCGGGCGACGTCCCGCGGCACCAGGGTCGGGTTGACGTTCTCCAGCACGGCCTCGGCCGTGATCACGACCCGCTCGACGTCCTTGCGGCTCGGCACCTCGTACATCACCGACAGCAGGACCTCTTCCAGGATGGCTCGCAGCCCGCGGGCGCCGGTGCCGCGAAGAATCGCCTGATCGGCCACCGCTTCCAGCGCGTCATCGGTGAACTCAAGGTCGACGCCGTCCAGCTCGAACAGCCTGCGGTACTGGCGGACCAGCGCGTTCTTGGGCTCGGTCAGGATCCTGATCAGCGCCTCGCGGTCCAGGTTATGCACGCTGGTGATCACGGGCAAGCGTCCGACGAACTCGGGGATCATGCCGAACTTGAGCAGGTCCTCCGGCATCACGTCGGCGAACTGATCCGATGGCGTGCGGTCGGTCTTCACCCGGAGCACGGCGCCGAAGCCCATGCCGCTGCGGCCGACACGCTGCTCGATGATCTTCTCCAGCCCGGCGAAGGCACCGCCGCAGATGAACAGCACGTTGGTGGTGTCGATCTGGATGAACTCCTGGTGCGGATGCTTGCGGCCGCCCTGCGGCGGCACCGAGGCCGTCGTCCCTTCCAGGATCTTCAGCAGCGCCTGCTGCACGCCCTCGCCCGAGACGTCCCTGGTGATCGACGGGTTCTCGCTCTTGCGGGCGATCTTGTCGATCTCGTCGATGTAGATGATCCCGGTCTCGGCCTTCTTGACGTCATAGTCGGCGGCCTGGATCAGCTTGAGCAGTATGTTCTCGACATCCTCGCCGACGTAGCCCGCCTCCGTCAGCGCGGTGGCATCGGCGATCGCGAACGGCACGTTCAGCAGCCTGGCGAGGGTCTGCGCGAGCAGCGTCTTGCCTGACCCGGTCGGACCGAGCAGCAGGATGTTGGACTTCGCCAGCTCGACGCCGTCCTCGGCGACCCGCTCGCCGCCGGACTGGATCCGCTTGTAATGGTTGTAGACGGCGACCGACAGGCCCTTCTTGGCCTTTTCCTGGCCGATCACGTAGGAGTCGAGGAACTCGTAGATCTCCCGCGGCTTGGGCAGGCTGTCCCACTTGATCTCGGACGGCTCGGCCAGCTCCTCCTCGATGATCTCGTTGCACAGGTCGATGCACTCGTCGCAGATGTACACGCCTGGACCAGCGATCAGCTTTTTGACCTGCTTCTGGCTCTTGCCACAGAACGAGCACTTCAGCAGGTCAGCGCCCTCGCCAATGCGTGCCACCGCATTACTCCCTCTCCCGCCGTCGCCGATATGGGCGATTCGAACCAGCTACGGCCATTTGCTCCCGTGCGACGGCTGCCGCGGACCGGAACTAGACGGTACCTCGTCTCGGGCCCTAGTTGCTTCCTCCGGGTCGTCATTGCACGCGCGTCGCGCGAGCGCATCGCACGCTTAGGACGACACTACATCGGGCTGGCGCTTCAGCATCGTCAGTACGTCATCAACCAGCCCGTACTCTTTCGCTTCGAACGCCGTCAGGAACTTGTCTCGCTCGATGTCCCGGCGGATCTGCTCTTCGTCCCGACCGGAGTGCTTGGCCAGGACCGCCTCCATGGCCTGGCGCATCCGCTGGATCTCCCTGGCCTGAATCTCCAGGTCACTGGACTGGCCGTAGCCGCTCTCGATGGCCGGCTGATGGATCAGGATCCGCGAGTTCGGCAGCGCCATCCGCTTGCCCTTGGTGCCTGCCGCCAGCAAGACGGCGGCGGCCGAGGCGGCCTGGCCCAGGCAGAAGGTCTGGATTTCGGGCTTGACGTACTGCATGGTGTCGTAGATCGCCATCATCGACGTCATCGACCCGCCGGGCGAGTTGATGTAGATCAGGATGTCGCGGTCCGGGTCGATCGACTCGAGCGTGATCAGCTGGGCCATCACGTCGTTGGCCGAGGCGTCGTCGATCTGCACTCCGAGGAAGATGATCCGCTCCTCGAAGAGCTTGTTGTACGGGTTCATCTCCTTGATCCCGTACGGCGTGCGCTCGACGAACGACGGCAGGACGTAACGTGCCTCGGCCAGGCCGGGCCGCGCCGATCCGCTGAGTCCGCTGGCCGCTTTCAGGTGTTCGGCTCTCGGCTGGTTGTTCATGAGACCGCGCCTTCCGTTGGGACTTCCACGGCGTTGCGCACCACGTGGTCGACGAATCCGTACTCCTTGGCCTGGTCGGCGGTGAACCACCGGTCCCGGTCCGAGTCGGTCTCGACCTGCTCCACGCTCTGCCCGGTGTGCATCGCCGTGCGCTCGGCCAGGATGCGCTTCACGTACAGGATCTGCTCCGCCTGGATCCTGATGTCCGAGGCCGTGCCGCCGATTCCGCCGTGCGGCTGGTGCAGCATGATCTGGGCATGCGGCATCGCGTACCGCTTGCCCTTCGCGCCCGCGCACAGCAGGAACTGGCCCATCGACGCGGCCATGCCCATCGCGTACGTGGCGACGTCGTTCGGCACGTACTGCATCACGTCGTAGATCGCCAGGCCGGCGCTGACCGAGCCGCCCGGTGAGTTGATATAGATGCTGATGTCCCGCTTGGGATCCTCAGCGGCGAGCAGGATGAGTTCGGCGCTGATCCGGTTCGCGAGATCGTCGTCGACCTGCTGGCCGAGGAAGATGATCCGGTGCCGCAGCAGGCGCTGGAAAAGCTGGTCGCTCATCGGCAGCATCTGGGTCTCCCCCGCCCGCGCGAGCACCCGGCTCGGCAGCTGATCCTCAGGCGACTGATCCTCAGGCGACTGATCTTCAGGCGACCTGGTCACCGTTGCCTCCTCACTGTTGCGATCTGGCCCGTGCGCGCGGCGCACCATGCCCTGTCCCATGCCGTTGACTCTCGTGGCTCCAATGAAAATGACCCTAACTCCCTGCCGAGGCCGTCAAGTCCACCGCTGCGGCCTGTTCGCTCTAGGCGCAGGCCCGCGCGCCCGGTAGCCCGGCGGCCGTCGAGGCGCGAGCCGCGGCCGTACTCGACCCGGCGGCATCGTCGGGCGGCGGCAGAAACCCGGTCCGAGCAGCCCGAGCGGCCAGAGCGGCCCGGGCGGCCAGAGCGGCCCGGGCGGCCAGAGCGGCCCGGGCGGGCCGCCTTACTCGTCCCCGGCGGCCTCGTCCTGCTGGTCCTGGCCCTTACGGCTGCGCCTGCCGCGGCCCCTCGGCTTGGCCGCCGTGTCCTCGGCCTGGCCCGCCGCGACCTTGGTCTCCTCGCCGGCGTCCTTGCCCTGCGTGCTCTTGGCGCCGCGGCGCGACCGGCTCGTGGCGGGCGCCGGGCTGGCCGCGGCCTCCGCGGTCTCGGCAGCCCCCTCGTCGTCGCCTGACCCGTCGCCGTCAGCTGCCCCGGCCTCCTCAGCGCTGCCGACGGCGACCTTGCGGCCCGACTCGTCGGTGACCTTCACCTGCTCGGCGAGCAGGTCGGCCGCCTTGGACCTGAGCACGTCGGAGACCACCGCGGCCAGCTGGCCCGAGCTGGTGAGCTGGCGGGCGAACTCGTCAGGCGGGACGCTCTGCTGATAGGCCAGCTGGGTGATGTACTGGCCGATCTCGTCCTGCTCGATGCCCAGGTTCTCCTGCTCGGCAAGCTGGTCGAGGATGAACCTGGCCTTCACCGAGCGTCGGACCTCGTCCGCGACTTCCTTCTCGATGTCCGCGGCGGAGACCTGCCGGCCCTCGGCATAGCTGTCCATCGTCAGGCCGGCCTGCTCGAGGTCGCGTTCCATGGACTCGCGCCGGTGCTCGATCTCGTGCTCGACGAGCGCATCAGGCAGCGGCATCTCGATCCTGGTGAGCAGCGCGTCGATGGCGCGATCGCGGGCCTGCCCGGCCTGGCCCGCCTTCCGCATCGCCTCCATCTGCTTGCGCGTGTTCGACCGCAGCTCGCCCACGGTGTTGAACTCACTCGCCGACTGGGCGAACTCATCGTCCAGGCCCGGCAGGTCCTTGACCTTGACGCTGCGCACGGTGACCGTCACCTCGGCCTGGCTGCCCTCGAGCTGGCCGCCCGCCAGCTCGGTGGTGAAGTTGGCGCTCTCGTCGGCCGACATGCCGACCAGGGCCTCGTCGAGGCCGTCCAGCATCGTGCCGCTGCCGACCTCGTAGGAGATGCCCGTCGCCTGCGCGTCCTCGACCGGCTGCCCGTCCACCTGGGCGGCCAGGTCGATCGAGACGAAGTCGCCGGACTCCGCGGGCCGCGCCGCGGCCCGCAGCGAGGCGAACCGCTCGCGGAGCGCTCCCAGGTATTCCTCCACCTGGTCCGGGCTGACCTCGGCGTCGTCGACGACGACGGCTATGGTGCTCAGATCGGGAATCTCGAAGGTCGGCCTGACGTCCACCTCCGCCGTGAAGGCCATCTCGGCGCCATCGTCGAGCTTGGTGATCTCTACCTCAGGCTGGCCAAGCGCGAATACCTGGGCCTCGCGGACCGCCTTGGCGTACAGCTCGGGGACGGCCTCGTTGATCGCGTGCTCCAGCACGGCACCGCGGCCTACCCGCTGGTCGAGAACCTGGCGCGGAACGTGGCCAGGCCGGAACCCGGGAATCCTTACCTGCCTGCCGACCTCACGGTAGGCCTGGTCCAGGCTCGACTTGAGCTCGTCAAACGGCACCTCGACCGTGAGGCGTACACGGGTCGGGCTCAGCTCCTCGACGTCGGTCTTCACGACGTTGTCACTCCTCGGATATCCGGCTTCTGGCCGTCCGGCTAGTAGTTCCCCGGCACTGGTGTTTGGCGGACCGGTTATCCGGCACCAGAGTCCCAGGCACCGCGTTTCCGGTCGGATGGGGTCATTTTGCTGCCGCGCAGTCAATGGCTCATTCGCTTGCGGCTACGGCGGCCAAGTCTAGGGCCTGGTGGCAACATTCACCCGTCACGGGTGGTGATCGGCTCGGCCCCGCGACCGAGCATGGAGGTCTGGCGCAGGCCGAGGCCCGCGCACGCGTTAGGCAGCCCGATCCGGCCGCGAGCCCGCGGACACCGGGTCAAGCTGAAGGAGGCCGCATGTCCACACCCCACTCGGCCCGGCCGGGTGAACCAGGTCGGCCGGGGGCGGGCGCGGCTGGGGAGCAAGGCCCAGTCGCTCCGCAGCAGACCGGGTCCGGCCTGCCCGGCGCGGCTGCGACGGGCTACTGGCCAGGCCCGGAGGCGGACCGGGCCGGCTTCGGGCCCGACTTCGCCGCCAGCGCCTGGCCGGCCTTCCTGGCCGCTGCCTTCGGCGCCATCGCCGTCGGTGTCGTGCTGCTCGTCTGGCCGAACGCAACGCTGACGATCGTCGCCGTCCTGATCGGGATCGCGCTGATCATCGCCGGCCTGCTGCGGCTGATCGACGGGTTCACCGCGCACGACGCGAGCGGCGGCAAACGGGTGGCCTACGTCCTGATCGGCCTGCTGGCCATCATCGTCGGCCTGTACTGCATCAGGCACTACAACCTCGTCATCGGCGCGCTCGCCATCATCATCGGCCTGTTCTGGGTCATTCACGGCATCGCCGACATCGCAATCGGGCTGTTCGGCGGCCAGTTCCCTGGCCGGTGGCTCACGGTGGTAGCGGGGGTCCTGAGCCTGTTCGCGGGGCTGATCGTGCTCTTCTGGCCGGCGATCACGGTGATCGTCCTGGTACGGGTGATCGGAATCTGGCTGCTCGTTTACGGCGTTCTCATGGCAATCACGGCATTCAGCCTCCGCCGCCACGGCGCGGTCGCCGCGGAGCCTGAGCATCTGGCATCCGCTTAGTTAGCCGGGAAGTGGGTTATGCCGCAGGAGGGGTATGACGCAAGACGATCGCAGTACTCGCTGGCCGCCAGGGGGAAGCACGACAGGCGCCTGCGGGCCACGGCCGCGAGCACAAGCTCGTGGCTTGCGAGAAAAGGGGGGCGGCTTGAATGAGTAGTCCACAAGAGCGGCCGGCCGGAACGTCAGGCTCCACGACGGGGTACCCGCAGGGACAGGCTTCCGGCAGGGAGTACGAGACGGAGCAGGCGTCTGGCAGGGGCTACGCACCTGCCGGCCGCCACGAGGCCACCGAGCAGCGCGGTGCCGTCCTAGGATTCACCGCGTTGGCCGGGACGCTCATGGTCCTCGGCGGGCTGTGGGGCGTGATCGAGGGCATCGTCGCGCTGTCGAGCAACCACGTCTTCATCACGGCACCCAACGCCAACTACACGTACCACTGGAGCGTGCACAACTGGGGCTGGGCGATGCTCGGTCTCGGCATCGTGCTGTTCGCAGTCGGCGTGTGCGTGTTCCTCGGCATGGCATGGGCCCGCTACCTGGGCGCCGCGGTGGCGGTGATCAGCGCGATCGCCCACTTCATGCTGATCCCGTACACCCCGCTGTGGTCGATCATCCTGATCGTCATCGACGCGTTCATCATCTGGGCCCTGCTCACCCCGCGTCGGGTACAAGGGGAGTTCTAGCGGTCGCTGACCTCGGGCAGCTCCCTGCGCGAGGTCAGCGACCGCGACCAGCCCCGCCGCGGGCCCGGTCCGCGGCGGGGCTCAGGGTCCCGCGATCGAGGAGACGACCACGGCCAGCGAGCAAGGCAGCGGCGACACTAGCGACCCGCCTCCCGGCCCGGGTGCCGGGAGGCGGGCCCGCCGGCCGGCACTGAGATTTCACGGCCGGTACGGGCTGCTCCTGATCATCCTGATCGCGTCGTATTTGCTGTCCGCGTTCTTTACCGGCAAATGGATTAACGACGCCCAGCTGGCACTGTTCACCTTCGCTGGCTTGCTGGCGATTCGCAGTGTCCAGCTGCGCCGGCGCACCGTGCGCCTCATCGTCCCGGCGGGATTCCTCATTTCGATCGTGATGATCGTCGTCGGCATCCACAATGCCGGTACCACCGGCCGGGGCGCAGCCTCGATCTGGACGGGGGTGCTGCTGCTGTTCATCGTCGTGGTGATCGTGCGCCAGGTCCTCACCCACCGCGAGGTGACCGTCCAGAGCATTTACGCTGCGATCAGCGCGTACCTCATCATCGGGCTGATGTTCGCGGCGTTCTACGCGGCCGCGTACTACCTCGGCCCCACGCCATTCTTCGCCAGCAACCGCACCGGCAGCGCCTCGGTCTTCCAGTACTTCAGCTTCACGACGCTCACCACGCTCGGCTACGGCGATTACACCGCCTTCCAGAGCGGCGGCCGTGCCGTAGCGATGCTCGAGGCCATGACGGGCCAGATCTTCCTTTCGGTGCTGGTGGCCAAGCTGGTGTCAAGTTTCCGCCCGGCCGCCGCGGGCGCCAGGAGCGCCGCCGACGCGGCCGTCAGCGGCGACGACTGAGCCCGGCTGAGGCCTAGTTCGGCACCAGTTGAGTACCCCTGCCCGCATCGCACCGGCTAATGTGCGATCCGAGGAGGGGACATATTTGTGGTGCGATCCGCGTTAGTTGAGCCGCTGCGCCGGTGGGACCCGGAGCAGGTCGGCGGCTACATCCTGATCGGCCGACTCGGAGCCGGCGCCATGGGCCAGGTCTACCTCGGCCGGTCAGCGGCCGGCCGCCTGGTCGCGGTCAAGATGATCAAGGTCGAATACGCCGACGAACCGGACTTCCGCACCCGGTTCTCCCGGGAGGTCGCCGCCGCTCGCCGGGTCAGCGGTGCCTTCACCGCCGCCGTCGTCGCCGCCGATCCCGAAGCGGACGTGCCGTGGCTGGCCACCGCGTATGTTCCTGCACCATCGCTGAGCACGCTCGTACGGACCTGCGGCCCGCTGTCCGTGCCGGCGGTCCGCTGGCTGGCGGCCGGCTGCGCCGAGGCGCTCGAGTCGATCCACGGCACCGGCCTGGTGCACCGGGACCTGAAGCCATCCAACGTGCTGGTCTCGCCGGACGGGCCCCGCGTGATCGACTTCGGCATCGCGAGAGCGGCCGAGCGCATCCAGCTCACGCTGACCCGCGGCGCCGTCGGCACGCCCGCGTACATGGCACCTGAGCAGGCTAGGGACGGCCGGCACGCGACCGCCGCGAGCGACGTCTACTCGCTGGGCGCGACCATGCTGCTGGCGTCCACCGGCCATGGGCCATACCAGGGCGACACGGTCATGGACCTGCTTGTCCAGCTGACGAGCAGGCCGCCGGACCTGACCGACCTGCCGGCCGAACTGGCCGACGCGGTGACCGCGTGCCTGGATCCTGACCCGTTCCGGCGGCCGACATCGGCCTCCCTCCTGGCCCGGCTGGCCGGTGACATCGACGGGGAATCCCAGCCGCACGACCTTGGTCCGGCACTGCTGTCCGGACCCGCGCTCGACCTGATCGCCGGCTACCGCCGCGACGTCAGGCCGCTGGCACAGCCGGACGCGCCGGCAAACGGCGATGATGACACGCTAGGCTCGCTCCCCCCGCTCGGCGTCCCGGCACTGGCCGGCCCCGCACCGGCCGCGCCCGCGGTGGCGGGCCCCGCACCGGCCGTGCCCGCGCTGGCCGGCCCAGCGGAGTCCAGCCGCGCCAGCAGCGGCCAGGCTCCGTCAGCCGGGCCGTACGCCCGCGGCGGGCGGCCGCGCCGCAGAGCGGTGCTTGTGCTCGGTTCGTCGCTGGCCGCGATTGCCCTGCTGGCCGCGGGCGCGGCCACCGGTGCCTATCTGGCCGAAGGCCGCAAGAGCGTGACGGGCGGCGCGGCACCACGCACTGCTCCCCGTTCCGGGGTGCTGCCCCCCGGCCTCGCGCCACCGCCGGGCAACGACCCGCGAGCGCTGGCCGCCGCGACCGGAAAACCGGCCGTGTCCGTCAGTCAGCCGACCGGAGATGGCAACACCTCGTTCGTCGTGATCGGCGCCGGCTTTGCGCCGGGAGCTCCCCTCACCGTCCGGCTGGCCGGCATCGGCGTCTCGCCTGACCATCCGGAAGCTGATAATGCCGGCCTGGTCAACTACGCGATCAACCAGAATCACGAGTTCTTCCCGGGCCCGCTGCCTCCCGGCGTCTACCGGGTGGTGGTGTCCGCTCCAGGCGGCATCCGGCGGACGGCCACGTTCACGGTGAACAGCAGCCCGCTCCCGCCCGCACCCGGCTAGGCGGCTGTCAGGTCACCTTGGTCCACCACAGGTCCTCCTGCCTCGAGCACCACGCCGGGTCGCTGAACCGGCTCAGGTCATCGGGCGAGATGATGCCGTTCTCGATCATGACCCCGACCGAGACCTCGTCGGACAGCCGGATGTCAGGGCGCACGAGCCCGCGCTCGGTGATCTTGCGGCGGATGACCTTGAGATGCTCGCCGACGCGCGCCGCCAGCCGGTCACGGTAGAGCGGATCGGTGTCGAAGCACTCGATCTCATGCTGGGCGCCGGTCACCTCGAGCGCGGCCCGGGCAATCTCCGGTGTCCGCGGCAGCGGCAGGCCACGGGCCGGATCGATCAGCCATGGCCGGCACCAGATCAGGGCGACCAGGAACAGCTTCGTGTTCGGGTCGAGATAGAGCGGCAGCACGGTCGGGTCACCAGCGGCCGTCTTATCGCTGGCGATCCGGTCGGCGTCGCCGGGGGCCGCGCGGCCGGACATGACGGCCACCCGCAGCGGCTGACCTTCGTCCAGCATTGCCCGCGAGCCGACCAGCGCTGTCCCGCGCCGCACGAACCATCCTCCGGCGGGTTCGCTCCCCTGGTCCATCCGCGGCAGCCGGATCCGGAACCCGTCGCCTTCGGCGTACAGCGCGTGCGTATAGCTGATGTTGGCCACGAGAGCCCCGCCGCCCAGGGCGCTGATGATCCCGGCCCGCCGGGAGAGCCCGCGCCCGGCCGGGATGACCAGGTCCGCGTCCGGTCCCCGGCCGAAGACCAGGCCGGTTCCGTCAGGAACCCCGATCACCCGCCCTGACGGGGTGGTGACGTGCGCCATCGCGCCGTCTGAATCGAGCGCCATTGCCTGCCCATCTCGGTTTGGACTGTCCGCGCGCTGGTGCGGCCGGCCTTGCCGCTGCCCGCACCAGCATGCGCCGGCGGCCGCTGACCTTCCCGGCCGGACCGGGCCAGACCCGGCCGGACCCTGCCGGTCGCGCCCGAAGGTGCGGTAGTGCGAATTCTAGGGTCCCGCGGGCCGGCCCGGCATCCCGGAGTTCGGGGATGGCGCGGCCGGCGG
>Ga0137378_10004916_pt1 | contig 11549 bp, 6 predicted proteins | sample SagtaG_21_FD_104813 | JGI IMG/M metagenome (GOLD analysis project Ga0137378, IMG submission 104813) | Vadose zone soil microbial communities from Sagehorn Ranch, Mendocino, California, USA - Sage2_L_60_16 metaG | ecosystem: Environmental > Terrestrial > Soil > Vadose zone | place: USA... | reverse complement strand
TGCGCGGGCCGGCGGTCTCACGGCGCAGGCGTACCCGGCGGGTATCCGGTTTATCCGGAACATCAACGGCATCGGCCGGATCAACGTGGACCTGGCGCGCGCGCTGGCGGATACGACGTCGCGCTTCAACGTGATCCTGCAGCCCGGCGACGAGATCACGGTCCCGGAGTATCAGCCGAGTGTGCGGATTGTGGGGGCAGTGAACTCGCCGGGGTCGGTGTTGTGGGAGCGCGGGCGCGGGCTCGAGTATTACGTCGGCGCCGCCGGGGGCTATACGCAACAGGCCAACAAAGGCGCGGTGAGCGTGCGGTTGGCCAACGGCGAGATTCGCACGCGGCACAAGAGCTTGTTGGGGAGCAGTGATCCCCAGCCGGGGCCCGGGTCGGATGTGTTCGTGCCGGCGAAGGATCCCAATGCGCCGCACACCGATTATGTGTCGCTGTTTGGGGCGATCGCACAAATCATCGCGAGCACGATTGCGATTATCGTGGTGGTGAAGAAGTGAGCGGGGGCGAGTCGCGTGAGGCGATCCTTCCGGCGGAGTGGTATGCTGCGCTCGACGCCCTAATCAGAGCGGCGCGGCGACACTGGCGGAGTCTGGCCGCGTTCGCTGTCTTGGGCGGCGTGGTGGGTGGCGGGACGGCCCTGCTGCTTCCTTCCTATTACCAGTCGGGCGCAGCGTTCCAGGCGGAGACTACCAGTCCCACGCAGATCTCAGGAGCTCTGGCTGGTCTGGCCTCCCAGATTGGCAATCTCCAACTAGGGACGCAGACGAGCGCCCAGTTCTTTGGTGACCTGCTCACAACTGATGCCGTTCTACGGCGCCTGATCCAGGAGCGCTTTCCCTGGCAGGGCCAGGTCGCCTCCCTCGCACAGATCTATGGTCTCGCGGATCAGTCTGAAGGCCTCCGCGATTTCAATACAGTAAGGAAGCTGCGCAAGGCTCTCGGCGTCGACGTAAACATCAGAACGGGCGTTGTACACTTCAGCGTCGAAGCACGAACTCCGGAGTTGGCGCAAGCGCTAGCCGAAAGCACGCTCGCCGCCCTCAACGCCGCGAACGTGGACCTGCGCCAAGCGCGCGCGGCTGCCGAGCGCACCTTCACGTCGGAGCGCGCCGATCATGCTCGGGACGACCTTCACGCCGCCGAGCAAGCGCTCGCAGACTTCTATGAGCGGAATCGCTCGATCACGGGCTCCCCGGCGTTGCAACTTCAGGAAGGTCAGCTCAAGCGCCAGGTGGACATGGCACAGCAGGTGTATGTGCAGTTACGTCTACAGGAAGAGCAGGCCGCGGTACAGGAGGTCCGAAATACGCCGGCAATTAGTGTGATCGATCCACCGCTGGCCCCAGTGAAGCGGAGCTGGCCGAAGAGACGCCTCGCCGTATTGCTCGGGCTATTCGCCGGCGGGACGATTGCCGTTGTCCGAATCGTTGGAGTGCGGCGATAGCGCCCGTTTCCACCGAATGGTCAATCATCTCGTCGTTACCGAAGAGTATGTCCGCGTAAGACGATACGGTACATCGGAGGTCGCGCGTGGCCGCGGGCAACGCCATTCCTGTCGTGGCAGTACTACGGCGGCTGACCGCTGGCGGTCCTATGTCCCACCGCCAGGGATATACTGATTCCTGGCGTTAGGTCCGTCACGGCCATCAGTGCCAGCATCGCATAGAGCTCGTACAGGATTGCCGTGTTGAGAGAGAGTTCTGTCGTACCAAGAGAGAGCAGCGTAAGCGCAAGGAGCGAGGCGACAACCCCATATGCGATGGGCGCAGCCGAGACGTCAACGCGACGCGCTCGCTTGAGCGCCCACTTGCAGAGCAAGACGCAGTACAGGATGTAGCACGCCAGACTCAAAGACCCACCTTCAAAAAAGAAGCGGACGAAGTCGTTGTGAGCGTTGAACGGAACGCCATTGGCAGGGTTGACCAAGGGATTCAGGACCGTAGTCATTCCAGCGCCATGACCCATTATTGGATGGGCAGCACCCATCTGTATTAGCACCGCCCAGTTGATCAAACGCCAAGTAAAGGAGTTTTCGGACTCTCCCATCATTGCCGCCTGCCAAGCGTCCCTCCCCACTGAAAGATTCGCGAATCGCTCCCGGATCAGATCGCCGCCGAAAACCCAACCAATCGCTCCCAAGGCAAGGAGTAGCCCCCCAGTCGTTACAAGCGCTCGCCAGCCAAGCCGCTTCGACTGAAGCAACGGAAGGGCCACAAGGCCTGCGACGAGGACTAGTAGGGCCGTCCGGCTGTAGGTCAACAGAATGAGCGCGCATAGGGAGAGCGCCCCTACGAGATACATCGCTTTGCGGGCGGCCCGGCGCCCGGCGATCCCCCCAATGAGAAAGAGCACGAAAGGAACGAGGTACACGCCGAACGAGTTCGGATGGGAGAGCGTACCCTGCAGTCTGTTGACCCCGGCAAGCTCAAGGTTTCCCCCGCCGGTCATCAACTGCCACGCAGCTACCATGAGTGGCGGGACGGCGCCCAGGAAGAGCAGCGCCCACCCGCGCCGCGCGCGCTCAGGGTCTCCCCCGACCCACCACACAACCACTAGGAATCCGCCAACGATGCTGCACACGCGACTGATTTCGCGCCCCGCAGTTACTGCCCCCATGTCCCCGCTCAAACGAATGGCAGACACCATGCCGACCAGGTACGCCGCGAAGAGCCACAAATGTACTCGGAGAGATGATGTGTCCGGCCACAGCTTAGAACCCATCTTGGCTCGGTGCACAGCCAGCACGACCGACGCCCAAAGTACGCACGCACCGAAGACTACCGCCGGGTTGAGAGCGAGCGCACCAAGGCCGAGGCGTCGCTCACCGAAGACGTCGAGCGAAGGGCGCACCGCGAGCACGCCTGCTGCGATGACACCAAGGGCTACATCTGGCCAGCGCCAGACCAGTTGCGTTAGTAGGATGACAAAGAACGCGAGGGCGACCGGTGGCCTCGCCGCAACTGCAGCGCTCGTTGCGGCCACGACGACAACCCAAGCCCCCACCTTCATCCCACGCCTCATGCACCAACCTCGCGGCCCAGAGGCTGAGGTCGCGACTGGACAGTCGCAAGTGCGATTAAGGACATCAGATATGTTGTCTCAGCGCCGGCATAGCCAATCCCGAAAGCCAGCAGACGCCGCGACGCCAGGAACGCCAAAACCAGCGCCACGCGCGAACCGGCTCGTACCAGAGACAGCGCGGCGAGGGTCCTATTCCGTACGCCGGCCAAGTAAAAGCGTTCGAGGAGAAGGGCTCCCATCGATGCGACAAAACCCACCGCTAGCACTCGTAGCAAGGATGCAACCGCCTCGACGTCATCGGACGTGAACTTGCCATGACGGAGGACGAGCGAGACAAACTGGGGTGCGAACAACACCAGTGGCAGTGCACAGGCCGCCGCCAGTAGCAGACCCTTGGCAACTGGCCGCGCGATTTCGCGCCACGTAGGCACTCTCGTGGGGTCAGCAAGCTGATTACTCCATCGAGCTAGGAGAAGTGGACCCAGGCCACCGTCGAAGAACAGGGTCGGAATCACGAGAAGGCGGGTGGCGTACTCCAAGTGTGAGATGGTGCCGGCACCGAGCGTCCCCGCAAGCACGCGTTCGACCACAGGAACCAAGCTGCCGGCAGCGCCAGCGAGCACCTGGGCCGCTGCTGCCTTCCGCAGCGGCGCGAGAGGAACGACGTTGATCGCAGGGGGCGGAATCCGTCTTACAAACCCTCGGTGCAGCCACCATAGACGAGAGATCTCCCCAAGTCCTAGGCCTGCAGCCACGGCCCCGAGGCCCCCTCCGACTGGCCACATCGAGAGGCCAAGGAGGGCACCTGCACCGCGCCACAACATCGACCCAGAGGCGGATGCGATTTCCCATTGCGATATCAACGCTCCAGAGTAAACGCCCGAGGCACACCATAGGAGCGCTAGCGGTGCAAAGGTGACCGCATAACGCCCGACATCGGTGCGGACCGCTGGGGGCGCACCCAACGTGAGGGCGACAACGGCGACCGCCCATACTACCCCCGCGACCGTCGTGGCTTCCCAAGCCGCGCGCCGCAAGTACCCGTGGAGCCCACCGCCAGTCTCCCGCAGAACCCGGGCAGCGAAGGGGACGACCGCCACCTCTACCCCTTGCCCGAGTGTCCCACCAACGAGCAAGACCGCGCTGTAGACAAGGAAGTAGGCATCGGTCTGCGGTCCGGCCCCGAAAGCTGTCGCGATGACCAGGGGCACAAGAAATCCAGGGCCGCGCGCAGCGGCGCTCACAAACGCCAGGTAAAAGGCGTGTCGTGTCCCGCCCTGGTTAGCGGGCACGGCCAGTTCTGTGAGCTATGGCCTCGTGATACACGCGAACCAATTGCTGGGCGATCGCTGGCAACCCAATCTGCGTGCGCACCTCAGAACCGTCGATGCGCCGATCCCCTGCCAGCACTTGGGCCAAGCCTTCCGCAATGGCTCGAGTATTCCTCTTCACAAGTCGACAACCTGCGATGGGCGCGATCCAGCGGTGCACATCCCCGGTATCGACGCTTACTACGGGGACGTCGCAGCACAGCGCCTCCTTCACGGTATTCGGAGACCCTTCTTGGTCGGAGGTCAGTAACATGCAGTCGGCTGCGCGGTAAAAATCAGGCATGTCGGTTTGTGCCACCCCGGAAACGAGTAGCAAGCGCGCGGCGCGGCCCAGCGCGGCAAGTTCGCGAATCGCGTCGTGAGCGAGGTCGACCCTCTTCCGAGCAACTGCCGGCGTGTGCGGGAACAGCACGAGGTGCTCATGCTCGTCGAAACCGAGCCGGCTGCGCGCCTCTGCACGACTTCCGGGACTGAAGAGCTCGAGGTCTACACCATTGGGAATCACCCAGGCACGCCGACGGTCATCTGCTCGGCGCAAGGCATCACGTAGCTCCGCGCTCTTACATATGACCGCATCCGCACGGAGGGCTGCCAGTTGCGATAGCCACCTGAAGGCACGGCTCTTTGTCGTGGTCCCCCCATGACCGTCTGGTGTCCCAAGCAGATCGTCACCGCAAAACGAGACAACGAGGGGGAGGGGTTGAACTGCCGCAACGATGCCCGTGAGCCCATAGTGAGCATGTACTAAATCAAACGAGCCACTGCGAACCCGCTGGCGTAGTCGCGGTACAGCACGGGCGTACTGCCACGCGCTTTTCCGCCCGTCGATGAAGTCGACCTCAACATGTGGCCCAATTGCCGCCACAGATGCCATCTGGGAACGAACGAAGGCACCGTACGCCGGGTCGCCGGGCGTCGGGTACATGTTCGTCACCGCAAGCACGCGGAGCTGGCCGGGATCAGCGGTAGCCAATGACGTATTGGAACTTGCCGGAGCGGGCTACCGGTATCTCTTCGACCTCCTCGATGTGCAACGTGACATCTCCCAGGTAATGCTGAACCCGATCAAGCAGAAACTGACGTTCTGCTTCGTCCAGCGGCGCCGACACGAGTCTCCATACAAGGTGATTCTGCGCCTCTTGCACGACCTGATATTTCCGCAGCGCACGCCGCTGCGAGATGCCTGCTTCATTAAGCAGATGAGTGAAAAACTCGGGGTGCACGCGCTTTCCGTTCGGACCCTCGATCACGTCGCCTATGCGTCCGATCACGCGATCCAGCAGCTCGTGCGGACGCCCGCACGCGCACGACCGCTGACCAGCTTTAGCCTGGTCGCCGTTCCGGTAACGAATGAACGGAAAGGCGAGGTTGTCGAGGTCAGTCACGATGACATTGTTCTGCGCGTCTAGCTCGAGGACCACCCGCTCTTCCACAACGTGACGCCCCTGATGACTCGGGCACTCCATCGCGATCGTTTCCACCTCTCCGCAGCCGTACTCATCAAACGCTTCGCAGGCGAACGCCTGACGAATGACGCCCCGATACTCTTCGAATAGAGGCTCGACCGTTGTGCTTACAGCCTTGAGGCGAACAAGTTCATCGTTTTCAACGAACCATGAGGCCAACTCATAGATGGACTGGCAGTACCCCTGGAGAAGCACGGGGGCAACACGTCGAAAAACCGCCGCCAACTCACGCGCCTGGGACCGACTGATCCCGAATGTGTCGACTTGCCTGGTGTTTGATAGTTTGCTCAACACCACGTTGCGGAGACGCCTTGACCAGCCGCTCGAGATGATTGCTGCCCCCCATAAGACAAGTACCGGCTCGCCAAAGCGCACTCCCATCCAATCGTAGAGCCGCAGCCGCGCCGCCTGAGCAGAGCTTCGCATGCCTGCGTCTTTCGGAATCCGGAGGGGCTCCCCAGTCGTACCACCCGTCTGAGAGTAGTGGATGGATCCCATGCCACGCGTGTCCTGCGACACAAACTGGTCGTACTGAGCTCTGACGCTCACCTTGTCAATCACTGGGAAAGCTTGGAGCACGTCGAGGCTGTCGATGCGATCCGCCCGAATGCCGGCGGTGCGCATCACGTTTCTGTAGAACGGCACGGATCGCTCGCAGTGAACGAGCAGGCGTCGGAGCTTACCAATGCGGAACCGATCCAAGCGCTCGCGATCGTACCACTGCGAATCGACGTACGTCTTGTAGTAGCGCCAAGATCGCTTACCGGATAACAAATCGATTAGTCGAACGCGGATCACAGGCTCGCGCTTGACTCGGTCTGGACTCGGCGCCGGGGGACATGGCCCTCCCACGCCTCGGGCAGCCGATAGTGAAGATCCGGTAACGGCCAGGTATCGCTGCGTACAAACTCGGCGAGGTGCTGAACACGCTGGGACAGAGTACCGCTGGTTAGTGGATAGTGTCTGACGTCGAACGCCCCAGAGACCTGCCTTATTCCTTTCGGATCTATCCCCATGAGCAAGCACACGACCAAGTCCACCAGGACCGGGTCCCTCCCGGCCAAGAGCACACCATCGTGTCGCACGTCCGGTTGCATCGGCCCGTCGTTCTCACCACCATACGTTCCGTCAACCAGACACAGGTAGCGCCGCTGAGACGTTACCCGGAGTCGCCCATCTCGATCTGCGTAGCGCACGATCTTGTTCAGATCCAGAATCGTACGCCAGAGCGTGTCATTCCCGTGCCAGCTTCCACCCATGACCTTCCGCAGGTCGGGCGGAGCACCGGGCGTGGCCAGCCGCAGTACCAGTCGCCCGACCGCACGGACCGCCCGATAGAGCAGCGCGTTCGTCGTCTTGAGTCGCTCAATTGTGTTGCGCTGCAGTTCCTTGATTGGGTGGTCAATGGCGAACTCATCTCCACCGTCCTTGGGACGTCCCTCGCGAAAATGGGGCAAATAGCTCTTGTGACCGCATGTGCCGACGAGGTTTTTCAACGCGCACGTAATCCCAGTTTTCCTGTGCGTCTTGAACTTGGGAAGGTTGATGAGGACGTCGGCCGACAGGATGGTCCGCGGGATGAGATACTCATTCCGCGTTGACGACATGTGATAGGTGGTCGTGGAGTCCTTGTCGTAGTCCCCCACCGCGAAGAGCGAGCGATAGGAACCGAGTTCCTCTAGCTCACTAGCTTCGCCCATATTGACGACGTGATACCCCAATGGATCTCCGGCCAACTTGTGTAGACCCCGGTACATGCCATCGTCGCGAACCTCGAGGTACTCTTGGCGGAGATCGCGAAGCTCAACGGGTGCGCCCGCGCGTTCATACTCAGCCATGACGCGGTCGAGTCCATTGAGCTGAGTTACCTTGCTGAACTGGGCGCTCTGAAGAGGGACATCGGCAATGATCACGCGACCACGCCCGCCCAATGCCTCGAGCACGAGATCGCACACAGCCTTCACGAACCAGCCGTTCGTCAATGCAGCGCGCGGGTCGGAGATGCGGTGGAAAACGAGATTGGGCTTCAGAACTACCGTGTCACCAGGTCGGACTACTTCCCCGAGCGGTTCCGTTGCGGTTCCGCCAATCTGGCTCAGTAGCTGGCGCAACTCTTGGCCCAAGGCGGCGACAAACTCAGGCCCGTACTCGAGAGCCGGTTTGATGCGGACTCCTACAAGGCCCTCGCCAATTGGACTCATAGCCAAGGCCCTCCGCAAGTGGTGGGGCCCTCGGCCCTGGTCGCGGCACGACAAGCCTCCACCTCACCACGCTCGACCCATTGCAACAACGGCGCACCCCGCAGGGACAGTGTTTGAATTGGCCGGTACTTCATGACGACAGTGAGGAAAAGATATACCGCTCAACCCTGAACCGGCGCTGTCTCTACCGCGCGGCGAAGTCTGGACGGGCAGCGCAATGCTCAGGGCATCTCGATTGTCGCCACTCCGAGGCGGAACGGCTGCCCCGGATCCTGCCGAATGAACATCAAGCGGTCGCCGGCCAGAGCAGAGTAATAGAGATTCGTACCAGGCGCGCCCATCAACTCCCCCTCGAATTGCCAGTGCACTTGATCCACACTCACAGCGGACCAAAGTCGGCTCCGAAACGTCTGTCCCGTCCCGCGGTTGTCACCTGTGAAGATCATGCGCCACAAACCAGGCGCGATCTCGGCGATCGTAGGGGAATAGACCGATCCTTGCGCTTCCAGGGGCATGTCTCCTGCCGTCAGCACGAGGCCGACGTAAGACCAGACCAATTGATCGGAAGATCGCCATTCCGCAATTTGCCATTTGTCGACGGTCGGCAGCGCGTGCTCATACGAGCCGACAATCATGCGCCACTCGCCGGATGGGAGTTGATCCACCACCATACCCTCCCCCACGGGCCACGGAGGAGTGTGCGGAAGGTCCGGGGGTACTGGGCCCCCGTTGCTGAGTCGGACGCCCGGCTCCTTCACCCAAGTTCGGCCGTCTGCCGACACAGCGGAGAACACTTGCCATCCGTAGCAGTCGTTGCTACCGGCAGCGTAGTACATGCGCCAACCGGCCGCGTCTCCCCGACGCACGATCGCCACGTTCTCGATGCCCGTGCCATTCAGCGCGCACGAGTCGGCGTCGTGATCCAGAACCAGCCCGTCGTAGGTGAAGTTTACTCCATCGAGTGACTTGAACCGATGCAGGCTGCTGCGCGGGATGGAGCTCGAAAGATCAGCGAGGGCCGCGTACACCTCCACTACCCCTCCTTGGACAAGTCGTGCCGATGGCGCCCACGGACTCGTGGCACTTGGAAGGCTGTCCGCGTTCAGGATATCACCCACGGCAGAGCTAGCGATTGGCCGCACGGCGAGAACGATGGGTAGGGAGGCTGTCACCGTATCGGCGACAACCCGAAGCGTATCAAAGCCAGAGTGGCGAACCCGCAGATCGTCGCACGCGTTTCCGCTCCAGCGACCCCCGCTGGATGGACCAACGCTGGGCACAGCGCTTATCGCCTGCCCATTCCTATCCCAGACACGGCACCTGACGGGAATGAGCGAATCTGCCGGCATGCTCACGATTTGTGTGCCGGAGTCGAGACTAACCTGGATTGAGGCCGCGACTTGGCGGACTAGCACAGCTACGTTCGCTGGCACGCCCGCCACCGTGAATGCGGCCGTGGTAGTTCCATTACCAACGGCTTTCACGGTAGCTGAATCGAACACGTGCGCGACCGATGGATCGGCGATCGCCAAGCTGGACACCCCACCGCTCACGCTGTACCCGAGGGAGTCAACGGCTACCGCTGTGATGAGGTGCGTATCCCCCAAAGCGCTGAGGCGGACGGTGTCTGTGCCCAACAGAACCCGCACTGGACGCTGTTGTACCCGGGCGATCACCACCGCGGAGTCGGCACCGTGTACCGCCAAAACCCGAGCGACACCGTTCGCGAGTGCCTCGATCTGGCCGTCGGCGCGCACCGTCGCGACTCCACTGTCTGCACTCGTGTACGTCAGCGTGTCGACCACCACGGGCGAGCCCAAGCGATCGAGCCCCACTGCGCCCATCGGCAGCACCGCGTGCAGCGCATTGAACGCTAGGGTGTCCCGCGCGAGGGCAATTCGCACGACCTGCTGAGCGACGTTCACCGGCGCCGTGCCGACAACGCCCGCGGCCGCCTGCACTACGACCCGTGTGAACCCGTTACCTCGTGCCCGAACCACGCCCGCGGTGTCCACGCTAGCGATGCTGCTATCGATGGACCAATAACTCACCCGCGCGCCGACGATGAGCGCGCCCAGACTGTCCGTGACCTGGGGCAAGGCACGCGCCGTGTCATTGAAGGCGTCGAAGGTGAACCCCGCTCCCGCAAGACTCACGCTCGCTGGCACCTGGGCGACCCGCACCGCCAATTGGCCCGGCAGCCCCGCAACGGTAAACGTCACCGTCGTCACGCCATTGGCGTGGGCTTGTACGCCCGTCGAATCCGCCGCCCCCGCGACGCTCGTGTCCGCCACCGCCACACCGATCACCCCGTCAACGAGCGGAGAGCCGAGTGAGTCCTCCGCAACGGCCGAGATCGCTAGCGACTGCCCCAGGGCGTTCAGGCGCAGGGTGTCGGTCGCCAGGACTACGCGCACGGGACGCTGCTTCACCACCACGAAGACCACGCCGCTGTCCACCCCGTGAACGGCCCAGACACTCCCCGTTCCGTTGCGAAGCGCCTCGATCTGCCCATTGCCATCCACCGCCGCCGTTCCGCCCCTGTCGCTCTCATACGTCAACGCGGCCCCAACTACCGGTGAGCCCAACCGATCGATGCCGATGGCATTCATCGGTAGCTGCGCGTGCAAGGCGTCGAAACCGATTGTATCCCGCTGGGCGACGACGCGGGCGACCTGCTGAGCCACGACCACAGGGACCGTGGTAACAACACCCGACAGGGACTGCGCTTGGATCATGGCCGAACCATTGGCTCGCGCACGCAGCAACCCGGAGCTGTCGACTGCCACCACCGCCGTATCAGACGACGAGAACGTAATGCGCGGAGTTTGGACCGGAACACCCAAGCTATCGAGGGCGATAAAGTGCGCCCGCACCGTATCGTTGAGCGCGTCGAACGGAAAGCTCGCTACCGTTAAAGACAAGCTCGCGGTGCGCTGTCGCACCACGACCACCGCCGATTGCGATACTGTGCTTGTCGAGAGATTCACCTTGGCCACGCCGTTCGCCTTGCTCTTCACGACCAACGGGTTGCTGATCTGCAAGGCCACGATACTCGTATCGCTCGGCACAATCGCCGGCAAGGAATCGGCAACCAGCAGTCCCTGGTCGTCCACCAGCGTTACGCCAAGCTTCTCATCCTGTCCCAGAGAGTGAAACCGCAGCGTATCGTGATCCACCTGGATCGACGCCACCACCTGAATCCCGTGGATTACGGCTGTGTCCGTGACTCCACCCGCTGTGGCGACGACGCGGGCGAACCCGCGGCGATGGGGCACGACGACGCCGCCAGTATCCACGGCCAACGCCGTGTCGAGCGAGGCGAAGCGCAGATCTTTCGGAACGAAGTGATTGCCGAACGGATCGGTAGCCAGCGCCTGGAGCTGTGCGTGGACGGCGAGCCGCACGTCGGTGGTCTCAGCCTGGATCGCGAGGGCGGCGACTTCCACCGGCACGGCCGCGGCAGTGACCTCGGCGGTCGGAGCGTGATTGCCACCCAGATGAACGCCGACCTCGAGCCGC
>Ga0137378_10004910_pt1 | contig 11552 bp, 10 predicted proteins | sample SagtaG_21_FD_104813 | JGI IMG/M metagenome (GOLD analysis project Ga0137378, IMG submission 104813) | Vadose zone soil microbial communities from Sagehorn Ranch, Mendocino, California, USA - Sage2_L_60_16 metaG | ecosystem: Environmental > Terrestrial > Soil > Vadose zone | place: USA... | reverse complement strand
GCGGGGGATCGCATGGACAAGCTCTGCCGCGAGAAGGCGAAGAAGCGCGGCTGGACGCCCGAGCGCGTCTACCAGGAATACGTCGACGAGATGGCGCTCCGCCGCGTCACCGTCTCTCAGGACATCGCCGACGCCGTGCTCTTTCTCGTCTCGGACGAGTCCAGGAACATGACGGGCCAGTCCATGACGGTGGACGGCGGCTGGGACGTCTAGTGGGTATAGCCGAGGGCGCAACACCCCTCACCCTGCCCTCTCCCCTCGAGGGGAGAGGGAATCGGGGGAGGTCCCTCGCCCCCGGAGGGGGAGAGGGCAGGGTGAGGGGGAGCATCGTCTGCCCCGCCAACCAAACTGTATGACCTATCGCGTGATCGGCGGATCGCAGCCTCGCGCGGATGCCTGGGAGAAGGTGCGGGGCCGCCCCATCTACGCGGGCGATCTGTCGATCGCGGGGATGCTCCACGGTCGCATCGTCCGCAGCCCCTACCCCTCCGCGCGCATCGTCCGCATCGATACGAGCGCGGCGCGCGCCCTGCGCGGGGTCATCGCCGTGCTGACCCACGCGGACGTGCCGCAGAACTCGCTCCGCACGGAATTGCCCGGACGCATGGCGGAGGCGACGGCGGGGGCCGTGCTCGCCACGCAGCCCGTGCTCGCCGAGGGGCGCGTGCGCTTCCAGGGCGAGCCGGTGGTGGCCATTGCCGCGGAGACACCAGAGATTGCCGCCGACGCGGCCGAGCTCGTGCGCGTGGACTACGAGCGACAGCCCGGCGTCTACGATGCGCTCGAGGCGATGAAGCCGGGGGCGCCCCCTGTCCACGAGGGCGGCAATCTCCTCCGCGCCTGGCACATCCGCAAGGGCGACGTCGCCGGCGGATTCGCGCGCGCCGACGTGGTGGTCGAGCAGACGTACCGGACGCCCTTCGTCGATCATCTCTATCTGGAGACGGAGACGGGCATCGGCTGGATCGACGCGGAAGGCGTGCTCGTCCTCCGCGTGAGCACGCAGGTGCTCGAGCACTTCCGCGACGTGGCGGAGGTGCTGAAGTTGCCCCACGGCCGCGTGCGTCTCGAGGGCGCCTATCTGGGCGGGGGCTTCGGGGGCAAGGAGGACATCACCGTCGAGTGCCTGCTGGGCCTGCTCGTCTGGAAGACGCGCCGGCCCGTCCAGCTCGTGTTCTCCCGGGAAGAAAGCTTCATCGGCCACGGGAAGCGCCATCCCTACGTCCTCCGCTACAAGACCGGGGCCACGAAGAGAGGCGAGCTGGTGGCCATGGAGGCCGAGGTCATCTCGGACTCCGGCGCTTACGCCGCGCTCTCTCCGTGGGTGCTCCTCTATAGCCTCGTGACGGCCACCGGTCCCTATCGGGTGCCCCACGTGAAAGTGGATGCCTTCACCGTCTACACCAACAATCCGATCGCGAGCGCCTATCGCACCTTCGGCTCCATCCAGACCTGCGTGGCCTACGAAGGGCAGATGGACGCGCTGGCCCGGGCGCTCGGCATGGATCCGCTCGAGGTCCGCGAGAAGAACTTCCTTCGCAAGGGGGACAGCATCGCCACCGGGCAGGTGCTCGCGAGCGAGCCCATGCTCGCCGAGACCATGCGCCGCGCGTGGGAGGCGCTCGGTCCGGTGCGGTCGAGTGACGGACCGGTGAGAATCGCGCGCGGCCTCGGGGCGTCCTTCACGCCGTACGGGCGCATGTGCTGGACGCGGGACTCGGCCTCGGCCTGGGTGGGCATGGAGCTCGACGGGACGGCGGTGGTCCGCTGCGCCGCGCCGGATGTCGGTGGAGGCCAGACGTCCTCGCTTTGCTCTATTACCGCCGAGGTCCTGGGTATGGCCCCCGAGCAGGTTACCGCCGTCGGTCGCGACAGCCACTTCACACCGCGCGCAGGGACGACTACGGCCACGCGCCAGCTCTTCATGTCTGGCAATGCCGTGCTCAAGGCCGCGGGCGAAGTGCGGCGGCACCTCGTGGACCAGGCGGCGGAGATGCTCGAAGCCTCTCCGGCGGACATCGAGTTGGCAGACGGGCGCGCCATGGTGCGCGGCGCGCCGGATCGCACCGTGCCCTTCTCCGCACTCGTCAGGGCCGCCACGGCCGCGGGCAGGCCCGTGCAGGCTCTCGACAAGTACGATGCGCCGTCGGCGCCGACCATCGATCCCGCCACGGGGCAGGGCAAGCCCTTCAACGACTACACCTTCGGCACGCAGGCGGTGGAGGTCGAGGTGGACGAGGAGACGGGGCAGACGCGCGTGACGAAGCTCGCGGCCTGTTATGACATCGGCCAGGCCATCAATCGTCAGAGCGCGGAGGGCCAGATCGAGGGCGGAGCGATACAGGGACTGGGCCACGCCATCCTCGAAGAGGTGATCCTGGAGGAAGGTGTGTCGAAGAACCCTCATCTCCTCGACTACCGGATACCGACCACCCTCGATGCCCCGCCCATGGTGATCGTCCTCCTCGAATCCGGTCAAGGACTCGGCCCCTTCGGGGCGAAAGGCATCGGAGAGCCGGCCATGACCCCGACACCGGCCGCCGTCATGAATGCGGTGTCCCGCGCGGCGGGTGCTCCCGTCGTGCAGTTTCCTCTCACCGCAGAGCGCGTCCTCGCCGCCCTCAAGAATCCCTCTCCCCCACCGGGGGAGAGGGCAGGGTGAGAGGGCGGCGCCTTGCCCCATTTCGAGGAGCGCTTCACTGTCAACGCCCCGCCCGACACGGTCTGGGCCTTTCTTCTCGACCCGAAGCGCCTCGCCCCGTGCATTCCCGGCTGTGACGGGCTCGAGGTGGTCGACGAGCGTACCTATCGTCTGCGCCTCACCGTCAAGGTCGGCTTCCTCTCGACGCGTCAGGATGTGCGCATGGAAATCGTGGAGGCGGATCCGCCTCGGCGTCTCGTCTCCGAGGGACGGGGCGAGGATAGCCGCCTCGGCAGCCGCGTGGAGGTTCGCACACGGATGGAGCTCTCGCCCGCCGGCGATGGAGCCACCGCCGTGGCCTATGCGAGCGACGTCACGGTGCTGGGCCGGCTGGGCTCGATCGGCGACGCCGTGATGAAGGTCAAGGCCAAGGAGCTCGCGGGACTGTTCGCCCAGAAGGTGAAGTCTGCCCTGGAGCAGAATCCCGCAGGGGCGCAGGGATGATCGCTCTCGACTTCACCCTCAATGACCGGCCTTGCCGGGTCGAAGCGCCCGCCCACTGGACCGTGCTCGACCTTTTGCGCGACGGGCTCGCCCTCAACGGCACCAAGTACGGCTGTGGCGAAGGCGTGTGCGGGACGTGTACCGTCCTCCTGGACGGTGAGCCGGTGCGCTCGTGCCTCGTCCTCGCTTCGCGTCTGCGCGGCCGGACCGTGATCACCGTGGAAGGCCTCGACCGCGACGGCGAGCCCGGCCCGCTGCAGGCGGCCTTCGCGCGCGCGGGGGCCGTGCAGTGCGGCTTCTGCACGCCCGGTATGCTCCTCTCGGCGCGCGCCCTCCTTGCCGCCAACCCGGCGCCCACCGAGCACGACGTGCGCGAGGCGCTCGCCGGCAATCTCTGCCGCTGCACCGGCTATACGAAGATCATCGAGGCCGTGCTGGCCGCGGCGGGAGGCGGCTGATGCGTCTTCGCCCCTTCGCGCTGGCCGAGCCCGAGAGCGTGCCCGAGGCGGTGGAGGTCCTGTCGCGGCTGGAGGGCGACACGCGCATCATCGCCGGGGGCACCGCGCTCGTGCCGACCATGCGGCTCGGCCTCGTCGCGCCGGATCGCCTCGTGTCGCTGCACCGGGTCCTCGGACTGTCCGAGATCCGCGTGAGCAAGGGCGTGCTCGAGGTCGGCGCCATGGCCACCCTCGCGGCGCTCGCGCGACACAGCGCCCTGCGCGCGGGTTGGCCGCTCCTCGCCCAGGCCGCGGGCCGAGTGGCCACCCCGGCCATCCGCAGCTCGGCGACGCTCGGGGGCAATCTCTGCTATGCGGAGGCGGCTTCGGATCCCGCCCCCGCCCTGCTCTGTCTCGACACCCAGGTGCGGGTGGCCGATTCGGTGGGCGAGCGCGTGGTGCCCATCGCCGAGTTCTTCACGGGATTCTACGAGACGGCCGTCGCGCCGGGCGAGGTCCTCACGGGCGTGCGCGTGCCCGCCGTGCCGCCCGGCGCCCGCGGCGGCTACGTGAAGTTCTGCCCGCGCTCGGCCGAGGACAAGCCGCTGATCGGGGTGGCCGCGCTCCTCGTCCTGGACGCCGCGAAGCGCGTCGGTGAGATCAGGATCGCCCTCGCAGGCGCTGCGCCCACGCCGATACGCGCGCGCGCCGCCGAGGCGACGGCGCGGGGGCAGGGGCTCTCCGATCGCGTCATCCGCGAGGCGGCCGACGCGGCGGCGGCGGAAGCCGAGCCGCTCTCCGACCTGATGGGCTCCGCCGATTACCGGAGGCAGATGATCCGCGTCTGGGTGCGCCGCCTTCTCACCGCGCTGCGCGAGGCCCGCCCTATCGCGTGACGCTCCTTTCCCCTGCGGGCTCTGCTGTCAATAGCGGCAGGGCGTGATCGAGCTCGTCCGCCAGCTCCCGGGAGATCCGGGTCAAGGGCAGGCGGCATTCGGGCGAGCTGATCAGCCCCAACTTCCACAGGCCGTACTTGATGGGCATCGGATTGGCTTCCTTGAAGAGAAGGGGCACGAGCGTCTCGAGGCGGGACCACACCGCCCGCGCCGCTCGATGGTCGTTGGCCGCCATGTGTGCGTACACGCCCACGAAGAGCTCCGTGGCCACATGGGACGACGCGAGGATCCCGCCGTCTCCGCTGTGGGCGAGCATGGTGTAGAGCGAGGCGTCCTCACCCGTCATGACCGCGAAACCATCCGGGCGCCGGCGCAGCAGGTCGAGGGACTGGGCGAGGCTGCCGCTCGAATCCTTGACGCCCACGATGTTGGGCAGCCGGGCCAGCTCGAGGAGCGTGTCGGTGGTCAGATTCACGCTCGTCCGGTACGGGATGTTGTAGATGAGGATGGGCCGGTCGGTCGCCTCGGCGATCCGCGTGAAATGCTCGCGCAGTCCATCCTGGCCCGGCCGATTGTAATAGGGGCAGACGGAGACGATGCCGTCGAAAGCATAGTGCTGGAGCCGTGCGAGGGTCTTCACCACCTTGCTCGTAGCGTTGCCACCCACGCCCACGAAGACCGGCACGCGGCCCGCGGTGACGGAGAGGGTCCGATCGATGATCGCCTCCATCTCGTCCTCGTCGAGGGTGGGGCTCTCGCCGGTTGTCCCGAGAGGGAAGATGCCGGTCACGCCGGCGGCCAGATAGTGCTCGAGCAACCGGTGGTAGCTGCGGAGGTCGATCCGGCCGTCGAGAAAGGGTGTGATCACCGGCAGCCAGATACCCGAGATCGCTTCGTTCGATCCGCTCATGCGACGCGCTCCTTTCCGTTCCCGGAAAAGCAAAAGGCCCGCGACGTGGTGGTCGCGGGCCCGAGGTTCCGGAAACGTGGCTGAAGTTAGATCAGAGCTCCCCGCCGGCGCGCGCCACTGCCATCGCTGGGCGTCCCTTTCGAGGGGACCCCAGCCGGCTCTTCTTGGCCGCGCGCTTGAAGGTGAGCGACATCACGTCCCTTTTGTACAGGCTGGATGCTTCGGCAGTCAAGCTTCCCATCAGCCTTTGACGCTGCCCGCGGTGAGCCCTTCGACCATGTACTTCTGCAGGTAGATGTAAGCGGCGATGACGGGCAGCGTGGTCAGCACCGCGCCCGCCATGAGATAGCCCCAGCCGTAGACGTCGCCCGTGATGAAGGTGGAGAGCCCAACGGGGAGGGTGCGGAGCTTCACGTTGGTGATGAAGACGAGGGCGTACAGGAACTCGTTCCAGGACTGGGTGAAGGCGTAGAGTCCGGCCGCGAGCACGCCCGGGGCGGCCAAGGGCAAGATGACACGCCGGAAAGCCCCGAAGCGTGTGGCGCCGTCGATCATGGCCGCTTCCTCGAGCTCCACGGGTATGGACTCGAAGTAGCCCATGAGCAGCCAGGTCACGAACGGGATGGTGAACGAGGGGTAGGCGGCGATGAGGCCGCCCAGGCTGTCGGCGAGGCCGAGCGTCCTGATCTGCGCGTAAAGCGGAATGAAGAGGATGGACGGCGGCACCAGATAGGTAATGAGCACGGTGCTGGACATGAAGGCCCGCCCGAGGAATTTGAGCCTGGCCAAGGCATAGGCGCCAATGGTCCCGATGGCCGTGGCCACGAAGGTGCTGCTGACCGCGACGAAGACGCTGTTGCCGAACCAGGAGACGAACTCGGTCTTGCCCAGGAGATGGCGGTAGTTGTCGGTGACCACGGGGCTCGGCCAGAACATGCTCACGAGGCTCCGCATCTGGTCTTCGCCCTTGAAGGACGTCACGGTCATCCAGTAGAAGGGGAAGACCACGATGACGAGCAGAGTCACGAGGAAACTGTACGACCCCGCGAGCTGGAGCCGCGCCACGAGGCCCTTGTTCATCTTGACTCAGCCCTCGCCTCATCGCGGGCCTCGCCTCCGCTCGCCCCGCGCTTCAGCTCGAAAGTCATCCCCCTCGGCCCTTTCGCATGTAGCGGGCGAGGACGATGATGACGGCGGCGAGGGCGGGCAGCATGTAGAGCGCGACGGCGATGGCCTCGCCCAGCCGCTGGGCGCCGAAGGCGATCTCGTAGGTGAAGACGGGCAGGACCTGGGTGGCTCCGCCCGGGCCGCCGCGGGTCAGGATGTAGACGATCTGGAAGTCGTTGAAGGTCCAGATGGTCGAGAGCAGCATCACGATGATCAGGATGTTGCGGATCCCCGGCAGGGTCACGTGGCGGAAGCGGAGGAGAGGACCCGCGCCGTCCACCGCGGCCGCCTCGTAGAGCTCCGAAGGAATCGCCCGGAGTCCCGCGAGGAAGCTGATCCCGAAGAAGGGAAAACCGCGCCAGATATTGACGCCGATCACGGACGCCATGGCCGTCCCGGGCTCGCTGAGCCAGCCCACACCCTGGGGCAGCAGGTGGAAGACCTTGACGAGCAGGTAGTTCAGCACGCCCAGGCTGTAGTCGAAGATCCAGAGGAAATTCAAGGCCGAGACGACGGTGGGGGCGACCCACGGGATGAGGAGCACGCCCGTCCAGAAGCCTCTCCAGCGGATGCCCGAGGTCAGGACGAGCGCCATCAGCATGCCCAGCACGAGCTTCACGGCCACGGAGCCGAAGGTGAAGATGAAGCTGTTGATGACGGCGCGCTGGAAGAAGCCGTCGAAGGTGAGCTTGACGTAGTTGTCGAAGCCCACGAAGACAGGTGGCACTCCGACATATTTCCGCGTCAGGCTGAGGTAGATCGCGTAGCCGAAGGGGTAGGCCACGAGGGCCAGCACCAGCACCACGGTGGGCAGGATGAAGACGAAGCCGAGCCTGTAGTCGGGCCCCAACATGCGGACGAGACCAACCAGCGGCCCGTGACGCTTGGGCCCGATTCCAGTTTTGGCGCCGAGCTCTGCGGTGCTGATGCTCATGAGATGAGGTTGAGCGCCTAGCTCCGCCGCACCTTGTAGATCTCCTCGACACGGGCATGCGCCTCCTTCAGCGCCGACTCCGCCGAGAGCCCGCCTACCACCACGCGCCCCGCCATGTCGCAGAGGATGTACTGCGCCTGCACCTCGACGGCGGCGGCCGTGAACGGCCCCGGATAGCCGGTCCACATGCCCCGGAGGAGGTTCTGCAGCATGCCCTGGAAGTTCGGGTCCGATTTCCAGTACGGGTTGTCGGCTCGCGACTTGTACACCGGCCCGGCCTGGCCGATGGACACCTTCATGTACTCCTCGAAGCGCTTCTCGTCCTCGACCCACCGGATCAGGTCCTCGCAGAGCTCGGCGTGCTTGCTCTTCTGGAAGATGCCCCAATTGTAGGCGCCGGCGGTGACGAAGCTGCCGGCGGGACCGCCCGGCGTGAGGATCACCTGCGTCTTCTCGGCCAGCGGGTGCTTCTTGGCCACCATGGCGTAGTAGAGGCTCGCCCCGTTATTGGTGCTCACCAGCTTGCCGGCCAGATACGCCTCGTTGTTGGACACGTCGTTCCAGCCCATCACGCCCGGCGGCTGGATCTTGTACTTCTGGATGGTGTCCACGGAGAACTGGAGCGCCTTGAGGTTCTGCTCGCGGAACGTTGTGGCCAAGGCGGGCTTGCCGTCCTTGTCCCACACGCTCCCGCCGTAGTCCCACAGGATATTCTGCATGTAGCCGTTGCCGTCATCGCAGCGGTTGAGCGTCTGGCCGAAGCCCCAGAGATCCTTGGAGGCGTCCTGACACTTCTTGGCCATGTCGACCACGTCCGGGTCATAGAGCCTGGGAAGACTGACGCCCTTGGCATCGAGTAGGTCCTTGCGGACGAAGAGGCCGCCCGGGAAGGCCTGTCGGGCTACACCGAAGTACTGCCCGTTGAGGTTGACGTTTCGCTCGGCGTAGGGGAGCAGCCCACCCCGCGTCGCCGCGAGGTCCTTCGCGAGCTTGCTCACGTCGCGCAGCGCGGGTTTGTAGCGGGCCGGCCCCTGGTAGTTCATCTCGGCCATGTCGGGCGGGTTCCCGGCCTCGATGGCCGCAACGAACTTTTGCTCGCGATCGCCGAAGGTCGCCCAGTCCATATCGACCTGCACCTTCCGCTCCGCCGCCCAGGCCTCCACCTGCTTGGCGAGGATATCGTTCCCCGCCGTCACGAAGCTCTTGAACAGCCATACCCGGAGCTTGGTCCCGCTCTGCGCATACGCCATCCGATCGAGCGCCTTGAGCCCCGCCGCGGTGCCGCCCGTGACCACGGCGGCCCTGCGGAGGAACTCGCGGCGGGCGATGAGGCCTGCGTCCAGCTTCTCGGCCAGCTCCTTCAGTCGGCTGTCCATCACGTCCCCCTTTGGATGTGCATGGCATCGGGACGTACGGTCCCCCGTTTGGTTCAAGGGTGGCTTGCGGCCGAGATGTTAGCCCAGCCGCGCGTCTAGGCACAAGGGGAGGGGCGTCAGGCCTCCGTTTGGATCTCGCTCTCGTGCCAGCGGCCGAGGGCGAGGCGGGAGAGGCCGGTGAGGAGCACGAAGATGAGCACGCCGGCCGCCGAGATCAGGAACACCGCCGCGAACATCCGGGGGATCTGGAGCTGGTAGCCGGCCTCGAGGATGCGGAAGGCAAGTCCCGACTGCGCGCCGCCCGTGCCGGCCACGAACTCCGCCACCACGGCGCCGATGAGGGCCAAGCCTCCGCTGATGCGCAGGCCTCCGAGGAAGTAGGGGAGGGCGGCGGGGAGGCGGAGATACCGAAGCGCCTGCCAGCGCGTGGCGCCATAGAGGCGGAAGAGGTCGACGAGGTTTCGGTCCGTGCTGGTGAGTCCGAGCACGGTGTTCGAGAGCACGGGAAAGAATGCGACGAGCCAGGCGCACACGAGGAGGGCGAGCGGTATCCATTTGACCCACAGGATGATGAGGGGGGCGATGGCCACGAGAGGAGTGACCTGAAGGATGACCGCGTAGGGGAAAAAGGCGCGCTCTATCCAGGCGGACTGGGTGAAGAGGACGGCGAGGACCAGGCCGAGCACAGCCGAGACGAGAAAGGCGGCCGCGGTAATGGCGAGCGTGACGAGGAGGGAGGGAAACAGCGTGCCCCAGTCGGTGACCACCGTTCGCGCGATGAGGAGGGGGCCGGGCAGGATATACGGCGGGATACCCTGCCAGCGAACGACGCCTTCCCAGGTGCCGAGAGCAAGCACGCCGATCAGCGCAGGGGCGAGGACGGGATTGCTAGACGCGTGCGCCAACCGGTGAGCCCTCGGTGGCCGAGGCGAGGAGCGCCGAGACGTCGCGGCATGCTTCGAGGTAGGCGGTCGAGGTACGGAAGGCCTCGACGCGCGGGGTGGGCCCCTCGATGCGCCGGGACGCGGCCACGCGGCCGGGTCGCGGCGAGAGCACGACCACGCGGCTGCCGAGGTAGACGGACTCGAAGATGCTGTGGGTGACGAAGACCACGGTCAGCCCCCGGCGCTGGTGGAGCTCGGCCAGGTCGCTCTCGAGCCTGAAGCGCGTGATCTCGTCGAGGGAGGCGAAGGGCTCATCCATGAGGAGCACGCGGGGCTGCGTCACGAGCGCCCGCGCGATGGACACACGCATGCGCATGCCCCCTGAGAGCTCGCGCGGATAGGCGCGCTCGAATCCCTCGAGGCCGACATGCGCGATGGCGTCACCGACCCGCCCCGCCGACGCCCCCCGGCTCGCCCCCGACAGCATGAGGGGAAGGCGCACATTGTCTTCGACGCGCGCCCAGGGCATGAGGGTGGGCTCCTGGAAGACGAAGCCGAGGCGGTTCTGGACCGAGGAATCGCCCCACTGGATAGCGCCCGCCGAGGGCTCGGCGAGCCCGGCGATCAGCCGGAGGAGGGTGCTCTTGCCGCAACCGGAAGGGCCGAGCAGGCTCAGGAGCTCGCCGGGCTCCACGTCGAGGGAGAGCCGATCGAGAGCGAGCGTGCCGCTCGGATATACCTTGGAGACCTCGCGCACGCTGACAACAGGGGGGCGGGGAGTCACTTCATCCCGACTTTCCTGTTGACGAAGGCCAGGGTATAGGCGCGGTGGTAGTCGAGCGACGGCTTGAAGACGCCGGCCCTCGTCATGGTGTTGAAAAAGTCCCTCCACCGCGCGTCCGTCATCGCCCCGATGCCGAGAGTGAGCGCGTCGCCGGAGACGACGATGCCGTAGCGCTTCATGGCGTCACGGGAATAGGCGAGGAGATCGTCGGTCATCTCTGGATTATCGTGCTTGATGAGCGCGTTGGCGGGCCCCGGATCGCCGTCCATGTAACCGTACCAGCCTACGATGGAAGCGTCGACGAAGCGCCGGACGAGATCCGGCTTGCCGCTCACCACCTGGTTCCGCGTCTCGATGGTGGTGGTGTAGCTGGTATAGCCGCCGTCGGCGAGAAGCAGCACCACCGGCTTGACCCCCGCCTGCTCGGCCTTGAAGGGCTCGCTCGTGAGATAGCCCTGCTGTATCGCCTTCTTGTCGGCGAGAAAAGGGGCGAGTTGGAAGACATAGGGGCGGATCTGCGAATCGGTGTAGCCGAAGCGCTGCTTGAGGAACTGCCAGTAGGTCGACACCGCCCCGGCCGAGATCATGATGGGCTTGCCCTTGAGGGCTTGGAGGCTGTCGTTACCCTGGCCGGGATGGGCCATGAGGATTTGCGGATCCTTCTGGAAGACGGCGGCCACGGTGATGATGGGAACGCCGCTCGCCACGTAGTTGAGGGCGCCGAAGAGGCTCGCGCCCATGTTGAAGTCGAGGCGGCCCGCGGCGAGGAGCTGAGCGCTATTGATCTGCGGCCCGCCCTGCCGGATGGTGACGTCGAGACCCTGACGGCGATAGATGCCCGTGGCCACCGCGTGATAGAAGCCGCCGTGCTCGCCCTGCGCGCGCCAATTGGTGCCGAAGACGATGCGGTCCGATCGCTGCGCGTGCGCGACGTGAGGAGCCGCCGCGATGGCCGCGGCGCCCGCCAGCAGTGCGCGCCGGGTGATGGCGGAGCTTGTCCTCGCCCGGGAGGAGGTCAT
>Ga0137378_10004904_pt1 | contig 11557 bp, 9 predicted proteins | sample SagtaG_21_FD_104813 | JGI IMG/M metagenome (GOLD analysis project Ga0137378, IMG submission 104813) | Vadose zone soil microbial communities from Sagehorn Ranch, Mendocino, California, USA - Sage2_L_60_16 metaG | ecosystem: Environmental > Terrestrial > Soil > Vadose zone | place: USA... | reverse complement strand
TGCCCGAAGAACAGCCCGCCGCCCGGCTCGGTGACCAGCACAGCGACAAGAGCGGCCAGATATACGGACAGTCCGACGACTAGCCCATTGCGGGCAGAACGCCAGATTCCTTGATTGGGAGTGCTGCGCAGACGATCATCAAGCCCCTTCGTAGAGAACCCAACGACTAGCCCCGCAACCAGCCCCGCAACTAGCCCCGCAATCAGCCCGGCAGGTAGCTTGTCGACTAGCCAAGAGAGCAGTCCGGCATCCCGTCCGAAGCGCTGCCAGCTGACCCACCCGACGAGCAGCCAAGAGAGCAGTCCGACGCCCAGCCCGACGCCCAGCCCGACGACGATATTCCCTTTCGTCCCCCTCCATGACCGTGTGAGCACCTCCCTGGGCTGTATCTGACCCAACCCATAGACCAGCGTGGTGACCAGCGTGGTAACCAGCCCAGTGAGCAGCCCGAAGACCAGCTCGGTACTCAGCGTAGCGACCAGCCCAAAGTTCAGCCAGAAGTACAGCTCGATACTCAGTCCGATACTTAGCCCCAAGAGCAGCCCGATACTCAGCCCGACACTGAGCTGATACAGAAGGCGTGTACGCCGCTCTGCCAGCCACTCTGGTTGCAGGCGTTCTAGATAGAAGACCGTTTGATGGTGCTGCTGCATCCCCGCGGCTAAGAACGCCAACCATCGGAGCGTTTGCTCACGGGAAAAGCGTCTGGAAACGCCGCGGTGGGTGAGCATCCGCTCGACATAGGTAGCAAACACCTTCCGCTGCCGGTCCGTGAGGGAGGCTCCTCGTAAGAGCTCCTCGACGGGCATGCCATGATAGGTCAGCGTCAAGATACTGAGCATCAATGGAGTGGTGGTAAGCTCACGCAGCGTAGTATCCTGGTGCAACGCCACCCGTAATGCCGAGAACGGTTCTCCCCCACGTGCTAGGTAGGTATCGACTTGCTGCTGGGTGAGCGGTTGTAGCATCACAGCAGTGCCCAGCTGCACTCGAGCGGTTTGTGCGAGATAGTCGGCACTGCGACTGCAGACCACTAGGGATAGCAGCCCATGTTCCTGTCGATAGGCATTGATGGTCTCAATGCACCGTGTCCGATCCTTGGGTGCGACCTCATCCAGTCCATCAAGGAGGGGAAGAATTTGGTTCGCATCCACCCAGGTTCGACCCAACGGGCGTGGCACCTGGTACTTGCTATTGAGTTCCTCCACAAGCCAGTCGGTGAGCGGCTGTTGTTTCATCGCCCATGACGAGAGGTTGAAGACGACTGGCATCGGGTGATGCTCATCTTGCTTGGCTCGTTCCAGCAGATCACGGGCTAACTCGAGCAAGAGGGTGGTTTTCCCGGAGCCAGGAGCACCCAAAATGAGCAGTTCCTCACCAGCTACATCATAGACCTGGGTGATGCGAGTGCCTGTGGGCAACGACTGTGGTGCGGTATGAGGGTGTTGGAGCACCAACTGCCACGGATTGGCCACGGCATCAGGGTGTTTCTCGAGTCCCAGGGCGATGAGTGCCGCTCCATGCAAGGAGTGTTCCAGCATGCCTTCAATCCAGAAGGCGCGTACCTTCCGCAGCAGCCGCTCGCGGTTCTTTTGGCTGATAGGTGGCTTAGTTGGCTTCGGGCTGGTCTGGCTCTGAACAACAGGCAGGGGTATCACCAGCTGTTCTAGTTTCGGCTCGTCTTTTGTTCGTGGCGAAGGTATGAGCCACGGTTGCGTCGTCTCACTAGAGAGGTTCGCTTCTCCTGCTCTCGGAGCTGTCACCGATGCAGGCATTGTGGTAAAGGAAGCATGCGGATCCAAGGAAGCATGCGGATCCAATGTTTCCCGCTCAGGAAACAGACGCGAGACGAATGGCTGGGTGGCAGGACAGGCTTGCTCTAACGCCGAGGCGAAGTCCGCGACAGAGGCAAAGCGTTGCTCAGGATCTTTGGCAAGCGTTTTGAACACAGCCTCTTCCACGGCGACGGGAAGGTCGGGCAGACGCTCGCGCAAACTGGGTGGGGGTTGAGAGAGGTGGTGACTGAACACTTCAAAGAGCTCACCGCGAAAAGGCGCTTCCCCCGCAAGCCATTCATACACCATGATGCCCAGTGCATATTGATCACTGGCCGTACACGGTTTGCTCCGGATCTGTTCCGGAGCCATATAGAGGGGGGTTCCTGCTGGATTGTGCGTTGGGAGGGAGTCCAGGGTGCGTTGCACCACCGCCAGGCCAAAATCGCTGAGGACGATCTCGTCTTTGGTATTGAGTAAGAGATTGTCCGGTTTGACATCGCGATGGATCACTCGCTGCTGATGGGCATAATCCAGAGCCGAAGCGATCTGTTTCACAGAGGTCACGATCTGTTCTAAGGGCAGACGTGTGCCTCTGGGGTGCTGCGACCGCAAGGTGCCACCTGGCGTATATTCTATCACGAGATACGGGATCTGGTCTTGAATGCCAAACTCAAGGACCTGTAAAATATGGGGATGCTGCAAATGGGCAATGGTGCGGGCCTCGCGGCGAAACTGCTCGTGCGTCTTTGGCTCTATTTGCATATGCAGGACTTTGATGGCAGCCAGTCGCTCTAAGTACTGGTGTTCTCCCAGATACACCTCAGCAAAAGCTCCCTGCCCGATTTTTCGCAGCAGGCGGTAATAGCCGAGCTGTTGTCCGACACGATCAGCCATAGATGCGTTCTCTCCAAGATGCAAGGACACGAGTATACAAGGGCGCACGAAGCTTTCGAGAGAGGCTTCCACGCCTATGATACCACAGGTAGGGTCTTGTTGGGGAAAAGCAGACACAAGCACTTTTTCGGAGATGTACTTCACCTCTCATTGAGAGAGTTGCCCTCATACGTTATAATGGCGACGGTGAGTCTCATGATGAGTGTCTAGCTCACGTCAGAGGGGCGTCCAAAATGATGTGGAGGAGAGCAACCAAAGGAACGGCGGGAACCCTGTCTGGGAGACAGGTAGAGCCACAAGGGCCCCACCTCTGCTCCACAGCCGTCCCCGCCCCTACGCGAGAGCCCGATCGTTTTGGCAGTCGTAAGGGCACCTACGGGAGAGTGTTAAAGTTGTTCGGGTATTTTAGGAAGGTGTTGTAGCTATGTCGATTGCGCGTCATCATGCTGAGTGGTTGTCGTTGTTGGAGGTGTCCGGCCCATTTTTGAGTATGCCTGTCTTGCTGCGCGTCTTTCCTCAGGGGCTGGACGCGCATGAGCCTGAGTTGAGCCGCTTCTTGCGTATGGCCTATGATGAGTGGGCCGATAATCAGGCGGGGACACGACCTGATCCGGCCATTCATAGGCAATGGCTACGTTATGTGTTGATGAGTGTGCTGGATATGCCGAGGGAGTATGTGGCTGAGGGTCCGGCTTTGCCTCTGGGTCTCTTTGCTGCCATCGCCGACGAAAACGAGACGGTGCGCCCGGATATGGCCCTTGTCTCGCCAGATGAGCGCAAGCCGCGCCTGCTGATTCAACTATACGCTGCCGGACAAGACCTGGAGAAGCCGCTGGCAGGTGCGCACTGGAAAGCCTCACCGGCCACACGCATGATGGAACTGCTACGGGCGACTGGCGTGCGCTTGGGGCTGATTACCAACGGTGAACGTTGGATGCTCGTCGATGCTCCGGCTAACGAGACGACGGGCTTTGCTTCGTGGTATGCTGCGCTCTGGCTTGAGGAGCCAGTGACCTTGCGGGCCTTCCGTAGCCTCTTGCGCGTGCAGAGATTCTTTGGTGTGCCTGACGATGAAACCCTTGAAGCTTTGCTCAGTGAGAGTGCCAATAACCAGCAAGAGGTCACGAACCAGCTGGGCTACCAGGTACGCCAGGCTGTTGAGGTGCTGGTGCAGTCGCTTGACCGCATCGACAAGGATCGCCAGCGCACCCTGCTGGGCGATCTGCAAGAGACGGAACTCTACGAGGCCGCGCTGACCGTGATGATGCGCCTGGTCTTCCTCCTCTCGGCAGAGGAGCGCGGCATGCTGCTGTTGGGCGAACTGCTCTATGATCAGTACTATGCCATCTCGACGCTGCAGGCCCAATTGCGTAAGCAGGCCGATCAGTACGGCGAAGAAGTTTTAGAGCGGCGGCACGATGCCTGGAGTCGTTTGCTGGCTGTCTTTCGCGTGGTCTATGGGGGCGTGCAGCACCAGGATCTGCGCCTACCCGCCTATGGTGGGCATCTCTTCGACCCCGACCGCTATGCGTTCCTGGAAGGCCGCACTTCTGGCACATCCTGGCGTGAGCAGGCAGCTGAGCCGCTGCTGATCGATAATCGCACCGTGCTGCACCTGCTGGAAGCCTTACAGTTTCTGCAGGTGCGCGTGCAGGGTGGCTCAAGCGAGAGGAGACGCCTCTCGTTTCGTGCCCTGGATATCGAGCAGATCGGCCACGTTTATGAAGGCTTGCTTGACCATACAGCTCGCCGGGCGCAAACACCTGTGCTGGGCCTGTTTGGGTCGCGAGAGCACGAGAGCGAGGTAGCACTGGCGGTGCTTGAGCAACTGTCGGCCCGAGGCGAGCCAGCCCTGTTGGATTTTTTGGAGGAGCAGACGGGGCGCAGCCGCAGTGCCATCAAGAGTGCGTTGGCGGTATCGCCTATGCCCAAACGTTTTAGTCGAAGCAGTTTGATGGCGGCGTGCGACAACAATGCTGAATTATGTGAGCATGTGCTGCCCTTTGCCGGGCTGTTGCGCACGGATACCTTTGGCAGACCAGTCGTGATTACCGCTGGCTCGGTCTATGTCACGCAGGGTAGCGACCGCCGTAGCACGGGCACACACTATACTCCCAGGAGCCTGACCGAGCCGATTGTCCAGCATACGCTTGACCCGCTGGTGTATGTTGGCCCGGCAGAGGGCAAGCCACCAGCAGAGTGGCAACTGCGCCCGGCTGCCGATATTCTCAAGCTGAAGGTGTGCGACTTTGCCATGGGATCGGGAGCCTTCCTCGTGCAGACCTGTCGCTACCTCTCTGCCAAACTGGTCCAGGCCTGGGAAAATGCTGAGCAACACCTGCCAGGGAAGCCACATATCACGCCGGATGGCCAGCCCTCAAGCGGTGCGGTAGACGAGACACTACTGCCCAAAGACGCAGATGAGCGGCTGGCCCTGGCGACGCGCCTGATCGCCGAACGCTGCATCTACGGCGTAGACAAGAACCCGCTGGCCGTCGAGATGGCCAAGCTCTCGCTCTGGCTGATCACCCTCGACAAGAACAAGCCCTTCACCTTCCTCGATCACGCCCTACGCTGCGGTGACTCGCTACTGGGCGTCAACCTGCGCCAACTCAATACGTGGTCGATGCAGCCTCAGCCTGGAAAACTGCACCAGCTCTCCTTTATAGCACCATCGATGCAATGGTCACTGGATACAGCCCTCAAACTCCGTCGCCAGATCAATACGCTGCCCGAACGCGACGTGCGCGACACCGAAGCCAAAGCCCGCCTGCTAGCCGAAGCCGAAGAGGCCATGGAACTGGTCAAGCTCGGTGCCGATCTTCTGATAGCCACGGCACTCTGCGACCCCAAACGACAGGTACTGTTGCAGGACACGCTCCACGCGGAATATGCCGTGCTGGTCAATGCCTACGAGGACGCAAGAAGGCAAGCATTCACAGAGACAGGCAAATCCAATAGTCGAGCCACCTTCAAAGAGGTAAGAGCAGAGGTTGATGAACTGCTGAAGGGACGACGCCCCTTCCACTGGCCGCTTGAGTTCCCTGAAGTATTTGCAACAGGCTTGGAGGACGAGAGAGGGTTTACAGCGATTGTGGGCAATCCGCCTTTTCAGGGAGGTAGTAAGATTACTGCTGCTCTTGGCACTGACTACCGGGATTATTTGATAGGAAATGTAGCTTATGAAGGACGTGGCAAGGCCGATTTGTGTGCTTATTTTTTTCTACGTGCTGGTTGGCTGATACGCCAATATGGGCAATGTGGACTGCTAGCAACTAATACCATCGCTCAAGGTGAAACTCGTGAGGTGGGGCTAGATCAAATGATAGCATTAGGTTGGACAGTACTGCGTGCAGTACCTAGTCGCAAGTGGCCTGGAATGGCTAGCTTAGAAGTAGCTCATGTTTGGTTGAGACGAGGTGATTGGCATGGTCTTTACGTGTTGGATGAGAAATCAGTTGAAGGTATTACTTCGTTTCTAATGCCATTAGGAATAACCGATGGTAAGCCTTATGTACTTGTTGCTAACGCAGATAAATCTTTTGAAGGTTCTAAAGTATACGGATCAGGTTTTGTTTTAGAGCCAGAGGAAGCTAATTTGCTATTAAATAAAAACCTGAATAACAAAAACGCATTGTTTCCTTATTTAAGTGGCGATGATTTGAACTCTCGTTTTGACCAATCACCTAGTCGCTGGGTAATTAACTTCCACAACTGGTCTTTGCAAGAAGCTGAAGCATACCCCGACTGTATAAAAATTGTGCGAGAGAAGGTAAAGCCAGAAAGACAGCGGAAGAATGAGAAGGGAGAATACATCTCAAGAAAACCACTGCCTGAAAAGTGGTGGATTTATGCAGAGAAACGTCCAGCCCTCTACAACACCATTGCAAGTATGAAGCGTGTGTTAATAATCCCAAGAGTCTCAAAATATATGGTTTGTGCTTGGGAACCTCGAGGTATTGTATACTCAGACGCGCTATGCGTAATTGCTACAGAGTCGGATGCCTACTTTGCTATTGTTCAATGTACATTTCATGACGGTTGGGCACGGTTTTGTGGTTCAACTCTTGAAACTAGGATGCGTTATACTCCCTCTGATTGCTTTGAAACCTTCCCTTTTCCTAACAATATGCAAAGACTTGAAGATATAGGTAAGTGCTACTACCAGCACCGTCAATCCATTATGCTCGCACGTCAAGAAGGACTCACGAAAACCTATAACCGTTTCCATGATCCACATGAGACAGCGGAGGATATTGTGCAGTTGCGAACTTTACATAAAGATATGGATGAAGCGGTGGCGAGGGCGTATGGGTGGGATGATCTGGATTTGGGGCATGGTTTTCATGAGACGAAGCAGGGGGTGCGGTATACGATCAGCGAGGAGGCGCGGCGAGAGGTGTTGGGTCGGTTGTTGAGGTTGAATCATGAGCGGTACGCGGAGGAGGTGGCACAGGGGTTGCATGAGAAGGGGGCGAAAAAGAGTAAGAAGGGTGGTAGCAAAAAGCATGGCAATGGCGCGAAGGAGAATGTGCTGAGAGGTGAGCAAGGAGAGTTGGTGTTTGAGTGAGGGGCAGTGAGAGAAAGCTTAATTTGCTGTAATTAGGGTAGAAAGGGAGCTTAATGACTACTATCTTCTTAGACGAAAGCGGTTATACAGGTCAAGATTTACTGAATATAGACCAACCTATATTCGTACTGGCAACTCTTCATTATTCTGAAATCGAGAGTCAGAGAATGAAAGAGAGTGTTTTCAAAAAAGTAGCATCAAGCGAACTTAAATACAATACCTTAAGGAAGCGTCCTTACATAGTACTTGACTTCCTTGAGGAAATTTCAAAGAATCGTGAATCGGTAAAAATATTCGTCGCTCATAAGCGTTTCGTAGTGTTTCTCAAACTTGTTAACCACATCATTGCCCCGATTATATTGGAGGAAGAAGGTATAAATCTATATGAATTCGGTGATGATTTCGCTCTAGCAAATTTGCTGTTTTACAAGCTTCCTACTCTTGGAGGAAAACAATTTTGTGAAGATTTGTTGAAGAGCTTTCAGAACATGATGCGTTCTCTCAATGCAGGTACCTACAATAAGTTCTTTAGTCTGCTTTCTCAAGTAAGGTATCTCGAAGGCATAAATGAGCTACGCTGGCTTTCACTGGTTGCACAAACCAATAGGTATCAATGGCTAAACCAATTCAAAGCTGAATATGAGGGTGTAAAGTTACCGACAAGGCCTCTTGAGATAGGACTAACCGGAACTATAGCGCTTATGGCAAATTGGCAGAAGAGTATCTCCGGTGAAATCACACTGATACACGATGATTCCTCCAGAATGTCAGCGGAACTTCGTTTTTGGACTGCTATTTCTGACCCAAAGCAACCACCAGCGTTCTTTGGACCAGATAGGGATTACGCTTTTCCTATCAATGTCAAGGAAACGCGCCTGGAAGATTCAAAGAAGTTTGCAGGGCTACAGCTAGCAGATGTAATTGCTGGCTCAGCAGCAGATTGGGCAAAGTCGCATCTTCGAGAGGGAGAACAAAATGAATATTATAGAGAATTGGGGAGCATTATGCCTAAATTTTGCATGAATCTGATTTGGCCGTCTCCTCCTGAAGAGTTACAAAAGCTGTTTATATCAACCTATAATGTCATGCCTATGTTCGACTACTTTGAGCATATCAATAGGCAAGTTAGACAGCAATGAAGTTCTAAAGTAGATAGCGTCGTTATCTCCCAATTAGCTCTCTTTCTTGAACAAACATCTCGTCAGATATAGGAAACGAGGACGATAATGCCAGCTGAATGGCTCATCACACACAAACCGGATTTTTTCAAAGCGTTGCTAGCTCTTTCGCCTAAAGAGGCGCACTAGGTGCTTGAAAAGGTCAATTTGCTGGCGCAGGAGCCAACGCCCGGTGTTTGAGGAACAAAAACAACCTTTGTCGAACGAGCGACTACAAGCAAGCTAACTTACTTAATTTGGGTAGCTCTCCACTTTCATGTGTAATGGCAGGTCGTTTATAGCAACTAGGCGGGTGAAAGATAATACGTGCAGTACTACACCCATTGTCAAGTAATGATATACTGCTGAGAAAGTAGTATTGGAGCGGAGGGAACAGCATGCCAACAAAGCCGAACCCCGAGAACACCTTGTTCTACGGCGATAACTTCGGTATTTTGCGCGAGTCTATCCCTGATGAGAGCGTTGACCTAATTTATCTTGACCCCCCTCAATTCAACCAACTATAGATACTCTATTTTAGGAGGCTAGGTATGGCGATTCCAGAATTCCAGAGTCTCATGCTCCCTTTGTTGAAAATCACGGGTGATGGGAAGGAACACAGTACATCTGAAGTCATTGAGACGTTAGCACAGCAATTTGGGCTAGGTGAGATCGACAGAAATGAAATGCTACCGAGTGGAAAACAGCGAAAATTTGATAACCGAGTGGGTTGGACTAAGATATCCCAAAGTTCTTTGAAAGTCTGGTCGTCGATTTACTGGTTGCAATGGGCTATGGTGGCTCTCGAAAAGACGCTGGTCAAGCCGTTGGTCAGGTTGGAGATGGTGGCATTGATGGCATTATCAAAGAAGATAAGCTTGGCCTCGATGCGATCTATCTGCAAGCCAAGCGGTGGGAAGGAACGGTTGGAGGCCCCGTCGTGCAGGGGTTTGTAGGTGCTTTGATCGGAAAGAAAGCCCGAAAGGGAGTCTTCATTACCACATCAAATTTCTCACAACAGGCACGAAACTATGCCAATGGTATTGAAAATTTGAAAATCATCTTAATTGATGGAGAGCAGCTGGCTCAGCTAATGATAGATCATGACGTTGGAGTTACCGAAGAGTCGAGGTATATCGTGAAAAAGGTAGACTTGGATTACTTTGGTGATGAATGACGAAATTTGAATTCAATGGCAGCACAAGAATTTTCTCAGAACAGTTTGTGCGTCTGACCTTTCAAGTCTACGAGACTGGGTTCGACAACATGGTCGCTCTGATGGGACATTCAGTGCAGAGCATCAATGTTACAGATAATAAGGCTACATCACTGAGAACATGAGATCTCGAAGGAGATGGGCATTTTCCATCCCACCTCATCTTTCTTTCTCGTCAAATAATGCCGATAGTCATCATCTTCTGCGATCTCTAACACGGTAGATGAGGCATCGACAAGCCATGCCCGCACCTGGTCGTCGGTGGGATAGTAGTGATATCCCCCATGATGAGCGTATTCACTGTAGATTAGCGGCAATCCTATGGGTACCATATATGTGCAGCATTGACACGGTCTCTCTTTTTCGGTAATATATCCATATTGGCACTACTAGTATCAATGTGAATATATGGTGATTCTGTTCTTGAGAGAGGAGAAGAAAGATGTCCTCTTCTGCACGTGACCCGGAAGCGATCGTGCCGCTCACACCTGCGGTGTTCCATATCCTCCTGTCGCTTGGCGATGGCGAGCGACATGGATACCGTATCATGCGGGATATCTCCGCGCATACCAAAGGGAAACTCCGTCTTGGACCAGCTACCTTGTATCGCTCAATCAAGCATTTGGTGGAAGATGGTCTCATCGAGGAATCGGATGTCCGGCCTGATCCCGCACTCGATGATGAACGCCGCCACTATTACCGTCTGACCGAGCTTGGTCGTCAAGTGGTCCTGGCAGAGGTCCGACGCTTGGAGGAAGCTCTGGTTGTCGCCCGAACGAGGCGAGGGCTTCGCGACCTGCTCTCCACACCATCCATCGAGGAGGCACGCTAATGCGAACCCCTCCCTCTTCGCCATGGATTATCAGGCTTTCTGTGTCTGTGTATCGCACGCTGATTCGCGGTCTCGGACCAACATCCTACTTTCGACCGTACGGCGACCTCACCATCCAGCTTTTTCGCGAGTGTTGTCAAGACGCCTATCGCCAACGAGGCATCCCTGGCGTCCTGGGTTTGTGGTTGCCTTCGTTGCGTGACGCAGTTATCCAGATGGTGAGAGAAGTGCTTTGCGTACGGTAACAGACCTCGCAGCCTCACGTCTCTGTTGCAACGGTTGTTTCCGCCCTTGCTCTTGAGTATTTGAGCGCACCGATAGGGATCATAAGAAATTTCATGTGGCGTCTTGTGCTGAAGCGAGTAGAGCAACGATCATGGTTGAAGCACCCGGCAAACATGCGTTTTGAGCAGCATCTTCACCATTGGAAAACGATAGGCCCTCGAACGAGGCATAAGAGTGGTGTCGTGACATCGGGTCTTCAAGGGAGATCAAGTTCCTTCCTTCGATCAACTCAAGCTTCCCCTTCAGTGCTGGCAACGCTGAGACAAACCATCAAAGCGGACGACTATCGAGGAAAACAGCTTCGTTTCTCAGGTGAGGTCAAAGTCGAACAGGTTGAACAGCAGGCCGGCCTCTACATTCGGACGAGTAGGCGAGAAGAGAGATTGAGGCCAGAAAACGTGGTGCGGGGAACCCATGACTGGATGAGGTATGAAGCCACCATACCCGTTGCTGAAGATGCTTCCTTCATTCGCTTTGGACTTGTCCTCTATGGTAAAGGGCAGATCTGGCTTGCGAATCCACAATTGGAAGTGATAGAACAAGACCAAATGCTGTTTGCATAAATGTAACTTTAGGCCGTTTCTTGAAGGCATTATTTTTGATTTGAGCGGAATCCCCATATCACGCTTGCCCTCGATGGAACAAAGCAAGGAGGGGATGTAGTAACCGTCGAGGGTGAGGCAGAGCTCCTGAGCGAGCCGTCACAAAACGTGATAGTTCCCGCCTTTGGCGAAAAATATGCTTCCTTGATAAAAACTATGGGAGTAGATCCAGAGTGTTTGGCTGAAGACTATTCGCAACCCATTCGCATCAAGCCGACCAAAT
>Ga0137378_10004902_pt1 | contig 11559 bp, 9 predicted proteins | sample SagtaG_21_FD_104813 | JGI IMG/M metagenome (GOLD analysis project Ga0137378, IMG submission 104813) | Vadose zone soil microbial communities from Sagehorn Ranch, Mendocino, California, USA - Sage2_L_60_16 metaG | ecosystem: Environmental > Terrestrial > Soil > Vadose zone | place: USA... | reverse complement strand
TTGAGCAACAGCCAGAAGATAACTGAAAGAGCCAGCCACACGAAAGTGGCCAGGAAGAAGACCGCGTAGCTAGCGAGACGAGGCAGACCCAACCAGCAGGTGACTGCAAAAGCGACCAGGCCGATACAGCCGATGGCCGCACCTGCAGAGTCGACTCCGGCAACGACTCGCCCCCGGTTGGTTCCATCGATTCCGACGCGGGCCTTGTGTTTTCGTTGGTGCGCTTCGACCAGGCTGGCGCCGGCGGGAAAGATGGCGGGGAAGGCCAGGAAAAGTCCGCCGACGCCGGGGCCGAAGCGCTTGGCGATCAGGCCGGCAGCCACGCAGACCGATCCTCCGAAGACGAAACGGATGGCGTACTCGTGGAGTTGTATGCCTTTGATTGCTGCGAGTTTTGCCTGCATGATCATCGTGAGCCGAATTTCTGAAACCTATTTTGGAAGCCGTGGCACCTATCGCAAGACAAAGAACCACAGGCCGAGCGAAGCGCCGAACCAGACCGGCAGCAGGCCAATAGTCGCTGCGAGCGCTGGAGGTTTGTAGCGCATCAAGAGCCAACTGGCAGCACTTGCGTAGAGGAAGAACGCGATGGCTCCGAGGATCATGGATCGCGCTTCGAGTGCAGCGTAGGCCTTTCCTTTTTCAATAAGGGTGATGCCGATGGTGGCCAGCGCGACAGAAGGTGCGGCTCCGAAAAGTCCCGCGAAGGTTTTGGGGCGGACGATTTCGGCGAGCACTGCGAAGATGCTGACCAGGAGGCCGCCTACGAGAAAGCGAACCACGAGTTCTCCCGGATTGGAAAACATATTCGTGCCTCTCTCACGCGGCGTCCTGAGCCTGTTTAATGAGGCGGCGTGCGACATCGGCGCCTTTGCAGCCGAGGAGTTTGTATTCCTTGCCTTCCAGGCTGTGATAGTTCACGAAGAACTCCTGAAGCTGATGCAGGAATACGTCGGGAAGGTCGTCTGTGCGCTTGATATTGGCGTACTGGTGGTTGGTCTCCGCGACGGCGAGAAGGCGATCGTTGCGAACCTTCTTATTGCCTTCAAGCTGCTCCCCTTCGATCACTCCGATGAGGCGGCAGTGGACCGCAACGCCGGGATAGGCCGGCTCGTCCATCAACAGCAGCACGTCAATCGGGTCTCCATCGGGGGCCATGGTCCGGGGTAAAAATCCGAAGTCGTAGGGAAATACCATCCCCGCAGGCAAGACCTTTTTGAGGGTAAAGACCTTCTGCTTGGCATCGAAGGCGAACTTATTGCGGCTGCCCTTGGGGGTTTCGACGATGACTTGAAGGATGCCATTCTGGCGGTTTACGGGTTTCAACTGTGTCGGGTCTGCGAGATTTTTCTTGCCGTTCTTCGCCACGGTCAGCTCCGTTTCGGGTTCGTAATCTACTGAATTCACACGAAATTAACCATTCGCACACTTAGTGAGAGACAGGCAGAGATGATTCGGTTGCTCGTGCGCGCTTCTTATCCCCTGAACGGGAAGGAGGGGAAGGGGGTGGTTGGTGCAGGGGGCAAGTCCGGCAGAATCAGAAGTTTGTTTGGAAGGCATTCCGCAATTTGACAGTGGTGATTCGCATCCCATATCCTTAAACAGGAGCAGTGTCTCCATTTTCAAGGGACAAAGTGTTCTGAAGTCAGAAAGCGTCTTGCTTTTTGATCCGGTTTTTACGTTCCTAAAGGTGTTTGGGCGTAAGCCACGGGAGAGCGGGGAAGATGTCTGAGGCGCGCGTCAGTCCGCGAGAGCGGCTTGTGCTCACGGCCATCATCGAACTTTACATCGCGACGGGGGAGCCCGTGGCCTCTCAGGCGGTTGCCCGGTTTTTTGCCAACCGCGATGGTCTGAGTTCGGCCACGATCAGAAACGTGATGGTATCGCTGGGAGATGCGGGCCTGCTGGAACAGCCGCATACCTCGGCCGGTCGGGTGCCGACGGCGGCGGCATTCCGCTATTACGTCGAGCAGATTACGCAGTCGGGGCGCATGGCCGCGGGGGCACAGGGCGGAGCCCTGAACCCCATGCCGCAGAGCAATTCGCTTTTGAGCCCATTGAGCGAGGAGCGGCGCGAGCAGATCGACGAGAGCTTCTCGGGCGTTTCAAGCACCAACGAGTACCTGGAGAGGACCTCGCAGGTGCTGGCGCTGCTTTCGAGCGGTCTGGGCGTGGCCCTGGCCAGCGCTACTGGAACGCAAGTGCTGGAGCACATTCATTTTTCAAGATTGTCGGCGGGACGGGTGCTTGCCGTGCTGGTGACCCAGGCGGGCGCCGTGCTCGATCGCGTTCTTACGCTTGACCGCGAGCTGACCCATGTGGAGCTGGAGACGGCGGCCCGCTATCTGAACGAGAATTTCCGCGGCTGGCCCGTGGAGCGAATTCGGGCGGAGGTGGCGCGGAGGGTGGACTTGGAGCGCGCCGCGTACAACCAGATGATGGCCTCGTTGGAAGAGCTTTGCCGTAAGGGTGCGCTGGCTGGCGGCGATTCAGGCCCCACGCTGTTTGTGGATGGAATGTCGAACCTGATCGCGGCTGAAGTGGACCGCGAGCGGCTGCGGCAGATGCTGCTGGCCCTTGAGGCCAAGCAGCGGCTGGTGGAACTGCTGACGGCTTATGTGGATGGACGGCGGCAGGAGGTACGCGTGGTGGTGGGGCTCGATGAGGCTTCTCCGGCCATGCAGGACCTGGTGCTGATCGGTTCGCCGGCCCGGCTGGGCAATGAAAGCCTGGGAACGGTGGCGGTGATCGCGCCCACGCGCATCCAATACCAGGAGATGATTCACGCGGTGCGCTACATCGCGCGGCTTTCCGAGCGCATACTCGAAGTTCCCACAGATTAGGGTGCACCGGGGCTGCCGGCTGGCTTGGCGGGCAGCACGATTGCGTGGCGCGCCCGCTTTTCCCGAACCCGAGAGAGGCCGGCGCCTGCCGCGGAATTATCATTGAATCAGATAAAGAGAATCTTGCGGAGATTGAAGAGAAGTATGCCAAAACAAGAAGCGGAGTTAAACGAAAAGGAATTGCCGGAGATAGCGTCCCAGGGTGAGCAGCAGGACGAGGGATTTGATTCAGCGGCGCCCGAGACGGCGACGGTTCCGGCGGCGGGTCCAGTAGCGGTTGATGAGACGACGAGCCGGACGGAGTTGGAACAGCTGAAGGGCGAGCGCGACCAGCTTCTCGACCGGCTGGCGCGCCTGCAGGCCGAGTTTGAAAATGCGCGCAAGCGAGCGGAGCGCGAAAAGGCGGATTTTCGAGACTTTGCCACCGGCAATGTCATCGAACAGTTCCTGCCCGTCGTGGACAATTTCGAGCTGGCATTGAAGGCAACCGGTTCAGCCGAGCAACTGCGTTCCGGAGTGGAACTGATCGTGAAGCAGATGGAAGAAGTGCTGCGGCAGTTGCAGGTTACGCCGATAGCTACGGAAGGCGAGGAGTTCGATCCCCGCTTTCATGAGGCCATCGGCTCGGTTGAGCGCGACGACCTGCCCGACCATTTTGTCGCGGATGAGATTCGACGCGGCTACAAACTGCGGGAGCGGTTGCTGAGGCCGGCGATGGTTCGCGTAGTTTCCAATCCAAAACAGAAGATAGAATAAATTGACAGTGAGCAAAGCAGATTACTACGAGGTTCTGGGCGTCTCGCGCGAGGCCAGCGACCAGGAGTTGAAGAGCGCCTATCGCAAGCTGGCGCTCAAGTTTCATCCTGACCGCAACCCTGGCGATCACGCCGCAGAAGAGAAGTTCAAGCAAGCCAGCGAGGCCTACCAGGTTCTGTGCGACGCGGACAAACGCGCTGCCTACGACCGCTATGGCCATGCGGGTGTCGGTGCGGCTGGTCAGGGCTTTAACGGCGGACCATTCGCGGGTGGCGTGGATATTGGAGACATCTTCGGCGACTTGTTCGGCGAGATGTTTAACGTTGGCGGACACGGGCAGCAGCGGGGCACGCGCCAGCATCGCGGCGACGACCTGCGATTTGACCTTTCGATCGAGTTCGAAGATGCCTTCTTCGGCGCCGAGACAGAGGTAAAAATTCGCCGCCTTGAGACCTGCGGAACATGCAATGGCCGTGGCAGCGCGTCGGGACGCGGTCCAAGCGTCTGCGCGCAATGCCAGGGGCGGGGCCAGCTTCGCTATCAGCAGGGATTCTTCTCGGTGGCGCGTACCTGCGGGGCATGCGGCGGCACGGGGCAGATTATCGGCGATCCGTGTTCGACTTGCCGCGGCGAGACGCGCGTTTCAAAAGAGTTGAAGCTCAACGTGAAGGTGCCGCCGGGAGTCGAGGATGGTACGCGCATTCGCTATGCAGGCGAGGGCGACGCGGGGCGAGCCGCTGGGCCCAAGGGCGATTTGTACGTGGTGCTTTCGATCAAGCCCCACGACTATTTCGAACGCGACGGGCATGATCTTCGCTGTGTTGTGCCTATCAGCTTTCCGCAGGCGACGCTGGGGGCGGAGATCGAGATTCCGGGTGTGGACGGCCCCGTGAACCTGAAGATTCCCGAAGGAACGCAGAGCGGCAAGGAGTTGCGCGTGCGCGGCAGGGGTGTTCCTTTCCTGAACGAGAAGGGCCACGGCGACATGGTGGTGAAGGTGCTGGTGCAGGTGCCGCGCAAGCTTTCGCGCGCTCAACGCGAACTGGTTACCAAGTTGGCAGAATTGATGAACGTGGACAACAAGCCTACGTCTCCCACGCTGATGGATAAGATGAAGGACCTTTTCAACTAAGCAGCCTTCGAGTTGAGAAAGGCCCGCGAGAATCGCTACTCGCGGGCCTTTTTGTTGGTGCCAGCGGCTACGCGCACGCCGCTTCGAAGGGAAGGAACAGCGCGAAGGCAGTACCGTTTCTCCCCGGGCGCTGCGCACTGCGCACTCTGAGCGAGCCGTGATGGCGCGCCACAATCTCCTGACAGACCCACAAACCCAGGCCATTGCCGGCGGTGCCCTTGGTGGTGAAGAAGGCGTCGAAGATATTCTTTCTCACAGCGGGGTTGATTCCTCCGCCGTTGTCGGCGATGGTGAGGACAAGTCCTGGCTTGCCCGATTTCCACTCTCTGCCTTTGCGGCTGCGGATCAGCAGGCGACCACCAAAGGGCATGGCCTCGAGCGCATTTCCGACGAGATTGTTGAGCACCTGGCGCACGTCTCCCTGAAAGCAGACAACCGGCGCATCGGTGCGGAATTTTTTCTCTACCTGGACGCGCGCATTGCGAAGCCTGCCCTCGTAGATGCTCATCACGGTGGAGAACAGGTCGGCGCTGGTGGCGGCCTGCGGCTTTGAGGCCTGCTTGTGAAAACGCAGAGTCTGATTGGCAATGATCGAAACGCGGCGAATTTCCTGGTCAGCGAGATCGAGATATTCGCGGGCATCGGGCGTCTCAGCATGGCGCGCCAGGTAGATGAGATTCATGACCGATTCAAGCGGATTGTTGATCTCGTGCGCGATGGAGGATGCCAGACGGCCAACGGCAGCGAGCTTTTCGCTCTGGAGCAGGGCGGATTCGGCGCGCCTGAATTCAGTGATGTCGCGACCCTCGGGGACGAGGAAGGTGACTTTGCCGCCGCTGTCTCGCACCGGGGTGAGCGAGAAGTCGAAGATGCGGGTTTCACCTGAAGGGCGGTTGAGCGGGGCTTCGTAGCGGACAAGTTCGCCCGCGGCAGCGCGTGCGATAGAGGCTCTCAAGATTTCGGGTGCGCCGGGCGTACCTGCGAACCAGGGTGAGTCGGCGAGACTCCTGCCGACAACGTCGGCTCGCGAGCTTCCCGAGAATTCCAGTGAAGCACGGTTGCAATCGAGCACCGTTCCGTCTGAAGAGAGCAGGCCGATGTACTCGAGGCTGGTGGTGTACATGGCGTTGAGCCGCGCTTCGCTTTCGCGCAACGCTTCGGCTTCTGCGCGTTGCTTTGTGATGTCTCTGAAGAAGATCACGATGCCTTCTTCAGAGGGCTGTGCCTGCACGGAGAACCATGCGTTGAGAGGCTCAGGGTAGAAAGCCTCAAAGCGGCTTGCGACCCGCTCGTTCATCGTACGGTTGTAGTGCTCGACAAAGGGAGATCCTTCGTAGACAGCATCGGGGAAGATTTCCCAGAAGTTTTTGCCGACGAATTCGCCGCTTGGCCGCAGGAATTCCTGGGCACGGTTATTCCAGAAGATTACCCGCCATTCGCGGTCGAGGCTCAGGATGCCGTCTGTGGTCGCATCCAAAACGAGCCGCAGTTGCTTTGAAATGGCGGACCGCTCGCGTTCGACAGCGCGGCGTTCGTGAATGTCACGGAAGACGAGGACGATGCCGGTGAGGGCGCCGTTGTCGTCATAGATAGGAGCGCCGCTGTCGTCGATGGCGGTTTCAGTGCCGTCTTTACGGATCAGAACGGTGTGGTTGGCGAACCCCACGATGGTTCCGAGCCGCCGCACTCGTTCCGCGGGGCTTTCCACCAGCTCGCGCGTGCTTTCATCGACGATACGGAAGACCTGAGTTAGTGGACGACCTTTGGCTGCATCGAGCGGCCAGCCGGTGAGATTCTCGGCGACACGATTCATTTGCACGATGCGCGCTTCAGGGTCGGTGACAATTACCGCGTCTCCGATGCTTTGCAGCACACGCATGGCGCGGGCCTCACTCTCGTGCAGATCGCGGGTGGCGTTCACCTCTCCCGTTACGTCTAGCAGCAGGCCGAAGAGGCCGGCGGTCTTGCCATCCTCAAAGACGGGGCTGAATGTGTAATTGAGATAGAAATCCTTGAGGCCGTCGCCGCCGTCGATGGGCACCAGCAGCTTTCCATGCGAGAAGGTGGTACCGGTGTTGAAGGCATTTTCAAGCATCGGGCCGACAATGTGCCAAGCCTCTTTGTAGACCTGCCGAGCGGGTTTTCCGAGGGCGTCCGGATGACGTTTTCCGGGAATAGGACGATATCTGTCGTTATAGATGAGAACCAGCTCCGGGCCCCACAGCGTTCTTGCGGGGACCGGTGAGCACAAGGTGAGATTGACAATAGCCACCAACTCCCGTGACCATGAGTCGATGGGGCCGAGCGCGGTGGAACTCCAATCGTGGTTGCGGACGAGCTCCGCCATCTCTCCTGATGCTACGATGCGGTCAGCTCCAGCGGGGGGCGACGCCTGAAGCAACGGGGACGGTTTTGTCGATTTGAACACGCTCATCCGAGATTTCCTCCTTGGTCAAAATTGCACAGACGAGCCTGGATCGAGTTTTCCGCTACCGGCCCTGTTTCCGCATCGAACAAGCACAACCCTCGGCCGAGAGGCGACGCATTGACGTCAACGCTATTGGATGCTCGATTCACGGAACGCTTTGCCGCGGGGTGAGATGAATCGAACATGGGGTCGTCCAATAGGATGGGTAAGTCACCCTGGGATCGACACTTGTCGATTTGAGGTGACCGGCCATAGCCAGGGGCGGGCATGAATGCAAGGCGTTTCGACACCACTGTTTGCAAGCAAGGGAGCGGAATGACGACCGCATTTATCAACCGGATCGCAACGGCAGTTCCACAACACGATGTGCATCGGCCGTTTGTGGAGTTTGCCGAGAGCATGCTTCCAGAAGGCACGATACGCAATCTTTTTAAGCGCATGTCGCGCATGTCTGGTATCGAGCATCGCTACTCGTTTCTGCAGCCGATCTCGAGCTCAGATTCGTCCTGGAGAGACTCCGAGGACCTTTACGTCACCGGCAATTTTCCCTCAACTTCGAGGCGTATGCAGGCGTTCGAGCGATTTGCGCCGTTGCTGGCGCAGTGTGCGCTGAACCGGCTGGCATTGACGGCGGACGAACGAACGGGCGTAACCCACGTGATCGTGACGTCATGCACCGGACTTTACGCGCCGGGCCTCGACTTCGATATCGTCAAGCACCTGGGGCTCAACTCTTCTGTTGAACGCACCATGATTGGATTCATGGGGTGTTATGCGGCGATCAACGCGTTGAAGTCGGCACATCACATCGTTCGCTCTGAACCGGCTGCCAGAGTGCTGGTGATGAATCTCGAACTCTGTTCGCTGCACCTGCAGGAGACAACAGACCTGGAGCAGATGCTCTCGTTCCTGCTGTTTGCGGATGGATGCTCCGCGTGCCTTGTAAGTGCTGAGCCGAAGGGCCTGGGCATTGAGAGCTTTCTGGCGGTCTGTCTGCCTGAGACGAGCCACCTGATCACATGGCGTATTCGCGAGATGGGTTTTGACATGCAGCTTTCCGGGCAGGTTCCGGGTGAGATTCGCCGCACTCTCAAGGATGCGGGAGGCCTGGTTACACGAGGGCGCGCGCTGGAAAGCATCGAGCTGTGGGCTGTGCACCCCGGGGGACGCACGATTCTTGATGCGGTGGAACAGGGATTGGGATTGCCGGCCGAGGCGCTTAGGTATTCACGCGATATCCTGTCGCGGTACGGCAACATGTCTTCGGCGACGGTGATGTTTGTGCTGCAACAGGTGCTCGAGCGGGGGCAGGCAGGACAGCAAGGGTGTGCGATGTCGTTCGGCCCCGGAGTAACGGCGGAGACCATGCTCTTTCATGCCGCTTAGCAGGCCTGATTTTCGCCAGCGCGCACGGCCTTCGGAAAATCCGGAACTGATGGATGAGCCATGCAGTCGCGAGGAGTTGCGTGCCTGCCTGCGCGATCTGGCCAAAGTGAACCGCTGGTTTCTGGGTTATCGTCCAGTGCTCGATTGGCTTGAGAGCTTTCATTTTCAGCACGGCGCGGAGCCTTTGCGCATCCTGGATGTTGCCTGCGGTTATGGCGATGGGCTGCGAAAAATCGAAAGATGGGCTGCAGAGCGCGACATCGCTGTGGAACTGACGGGAGTCGATATGAATCCGGATGCGGCGGCCATTGCCGCGGAAGCAAGCGAGCAGGGCAGTCGCATTGAATGGATTACAGCGGATGTGTTTTCGTACTACATGGACGAGCCCGCTCACCTGGTGATCAGTTCGCTGTTCACTCACCATCTTGAGGATCCCGATGTGGTGCGCTTCGTGCGTTGGATGGAAGCGAACGCTCACGTGGGTTGGTTGATCAATGATCTTTCGCGCGCCCCGGTTCCCTACTATCTTTTTGGCGCCTTCGCCAAGATCGTGCGGCTGCATCCGTTCGTGCGGCATGACGGACCGGTTTCGTTTGCTCGCGCGTTTGTACCGGAGGATTGGCGGCGGTTGTGCAAAGCGGCGGGACTAAGGGAAGAAGATGTTTCGATACGCGGATACACGCCGGGACGGCTGTGCGTAAGCCGCAGAAAGCCGCGGTGAGCAGGGTGGGATCGACGTCAGAAAACCTGGTGATTGGAGGCGGGCTCGCCGGCGGGGTGGCGGCGATTCGGCTGGCGGGCGCGGGACGCGATGTAGTGCTGCTGGAGAAAGAAGCACGTCCTCACCACAAGGTGTGCGGAGAGTTTCTAAGCCCGGAAGCAGTAGAGTATCTGCGCCAGGCGGGTGTGGATCCGCTGAGCCTCGGCGCAGCGCGGATCCGCTTGCTGCGGCTTTCAGTGAAAAACAGCTTATTGGAAACGGAGCTGCCTTTCACAGCGCTTTCGCTCTCGCGATGCGTGCTGGATGAGGCGCTGCTGGTGCGCGCTGAGGAGATGGGATGCCGGGTCCGGCGCGGCGCATCGGCGGAACAGCTTGTGCAATCCGATGACACGTGGCATGTGGAACTGGGAGGCGGAGAGACAGAGCGCGCGCACACGGTATTTCTCGCGACCGGGAAGCACGACCTGCGCGGATGGAATCGCTCGCCCGGGAGACACAACGACTTGGTGGGGTTCAAGCTCCATTGGCAGTTAGCTCCGAAGCAGACTGAAGCGCTGCGGGATTTCATGGAACTTTTTCTCTTCCGCGCAGGATATGGTGGACTGGCGCTTGTCGAAGGGGACATGGCTAACCTCTGCCTCGTCGTCAGGCGGTCAGAGCTCCGCAGGCTGGGAACGTGGAACGAACTGCTGACCGCAGTGCTCGACGAGAACCGGCAGATGCGGCTGCGCCTTGGGGGCGCCAAGGCGCTGTGGGAGCGGCCGCTGGCCATCTCTTCGATTCCTTACGGATATTTGTCATCGAAGCGGGAGGGCGTGTGGTGCGTCGGCGATCAGGCTGCGGTGATTCCGTCGTTTACGGGCGATGGCATGTCGATCGCGTTGCACTCGGGAGCGCTTGCCGCGGAGATGTACATGGCGGGCGCGAGCGCTGCGCAGTATCATCGCGCGCTGGAGTCGCAGCTCAAGCGCGGCATGTCGCTGGCGACATCGCTTTCGCGATTTATGGTGACGCGGGTTGGCCGGGAGCTGGCGCCGCTGGGGCTGTCGGTGGCGCCGAATGCGATGGGGTGGATTGCGCGGGCGACGAGGATTCCTGAGGGCGCGCTGCTTTCTGCGCCGCGCCAGATGCGGGTCGACGCAAGTGCGCTCTCGTAAGTAAATTCTCAATCGGCCGGAGAGTTATGGTGGAGCTGAGCGGGATCGAACCGCTGGCCTCCTCGTTGCGAACGAGGCGCTCTCCCAGCTGAGCTACAGCCCCACGACTTCATTATCTTACCAGTGAGCGCGGAATCGTGAAAGGGGCGGAGCCGTTGCGCCGCCCCCGGCGCGAACCTCAAGGGCAACAGCCAATGAGGGTTTCGGCAAGCGGTTGCCGGGACTAGACTTCCAGCAACCGTTCCCGGCCTTCCAACCGGTCTGCCAACTACAACTGGTTCATGTTCTGCAGGAACTCGGCGTTATTGCGAACCTTTTCAAGACGGCTGATCAACAGTTCCATGGCTTCGACCGGCGACAGGGGGTTGAGCACTTTGCGCAAAACCCAGATGCGCGACAGATCGTCCTTGGGAATGAGCAGCTCTTCTTTACGAGTGCCGGAGCGCTGAATGTCGATGGCCGGGAACACGCGCTTGTCGACCAGCTTGCGGTCGAGAATGATTTCCATGTTGCCGGTGCCCTTGAACTCTTCGAAGATGACTTCATCCATGCGCGAACCGGTGTCGACGAGCGCCGTGGCGATGATGGTGAGCGAGCCGCCTTCTTCAATATTGCGGGCCGCGCCAAAGAACCGCTTGGGGCGCTGCAGAGCGTTGGAATCGACGCCGCCTGAGAGCACCTTGCCCGAAGGGGGCACGATGGTGTTGTAGGCGCGGGCGAGACGGGTGATCGAATCGAGCAGAATGACGACATCGCGCTTGTGCTCGACGAGGCGCTTGGCCTTTTCGATGACCATTTCAGCAACTTGCACGTGGCGCGCGGCGGGCTCGTCAAACGTGGAGCTGATGACTTCGCCCTTGACGGAGCGCTGCATGTCGGTAACTTCTTCAGGCCGCTCATCGATGAGCAGCACGATCAGCACAACTTCGGGGTGATTGGTCGTCACAGAGTTGGCGATTGACTGCAGCAGCATGGTCTTGCCGGTGCGAGGCGGAGCGACGATGAGTCCGCGCTGACCCCTGCCCACGGGAGTGAGAAGGTCCATCACGCGGCCGCTGACAGCCTCGCGGACCGTCTCCATCTTGACGCGTTCCTGGGGATAGAGAGGCGTGAGGTTGTCGAAAAGAATCTTGTTG
>Ga0137378_10004901_pt1 | contig 11561 bp, 10 predicted proteins | sample SagtaG_21_FD_104813 | JGI IMG/M metagenome (GOLD analysis project Ga0137378, IMG submission 104813) | Vadose zone soil microbial communities from Sagehorn Ranch, Mendocino, California, USA - Sage2_L_60_16 metaG | ecosystem: Environmental > Terrestrial > Soil > Vadose zone | place: USA... | reverse complement strand
CTACGCCAAGCCTCCCTACGACCCCGACAAGGACTTCGCGCCCGTCACCAAGGCCGCGGGTTCCCCCAACGGCCTGTTCGTGAATCCCAGCATTCCGGCCAAATCGGTGAAGGAGCTGGTGGAGCTCATCAAGACCAATCCCGGAAAGTATACCTTCGCCTCACCTGGTATCGGCACCACGCCGCATCTTTCGAGCGAGCTGTTCAAGCTCACCTTCGGACTCGATTTCGCGCTCGCGCCGTTCCCCGGCGGCGCTCCATCGATCCAGTCGGTCGTGGCTGGGCACACACCGATGTGCTTCCAGGCGATTCCTCCCGCGACCCCACTGGTGAAGGACGGCAAGCTGCGCGCGCTTGCGGTCACCGCGGCGGCCCGCTCGCCGGCTTTGCCCGACGTGCCCACGCTCGACGAACTCGGAATCAAGAACCAAGAGGCTGAGACCATGCAGGGCGTGCTGTTGCCCGCGGGCACGCCGAAATCAATCGTCGATCTGCTGCAGACGGAAATCGCACGCATCATCAACCTGCCCGACGTGAAGGACAAGCTGTTGGCGATCGGCCTCGAACCGGATGGAATGTCGTCGGCCGCGTTTGCCGCCTACATCAAGGCGGATGTCGCCAAGTGGAAGAAAGTGATCGCGGACGCGAAGATCCCGCAGATCGGAGGATAACCGCTCCGATCGTGGGGGATCGCGCTCGCCCCGATTCAGGACAATTCAGGTCTGCCCCGAGGACTTACCGGCCGCGCTATGGCAGGCTGAGCGTGCCGTAGACCAACCGCCCTGTAGGTGACCCTGGCAAAAAACGGGGAGGAAATCCTATGCCCAACATGACGCGGCGGGAGTTCGTCTCATTGGTCGGTGGGGCGGCGATTGCCTGGCCGCTCGCGGCCAATGCGCAGCAGCCCAGAGGAATCCCACTCATCGGCGTCTTGTGGCACGCCGCTAGTGCAGAAGAAGAAGGGCCGTATCTCGAAGCAGTGCGGCTGGGTTTGAGAGATCTTGGCTACGTTGAAGGGCGCAATCTGACCCTGGAAAATCGATTTCCCAATGAGGAACCGGAACGGTTCCGCAGCATGGCGGCGGAACTTGTAGCGCTGAAGCCGGATGTTTTGCTCGGCGCGGGCGCGGCCGCAGCGATCGCCCTAAGGAATGCGACTACTACGATCCCGGTTGTGTTCATGGTCGTTCCTGATCCGATTGCAAGCAAACTCGTTGAGAATTTAGCGCGGTCGGGTGGGAATGTTACGGGCCTGTCAAATTTTGCGGTCCAACTAAGCGCGAAACGGCTGGCGTTTCTCAAAGAGGCTATCCCCGATTTGTCCCGCGTTGCGCTACTGGTCAATCCTAATGTCGCAATCACGCGTCGATATATAGAAGAGAGTGAAGCTGCGGCTTCTGAGCTCAAACTATCCATTGAGCTCGTCGAGGCGAGGAGCCTGGATGATTTCGAAAGAGCATTTGATGCGATGGTCAAGGCCCGCGCGCAAGCGGTAGCCGTAAACGCCGACGGCTTGTTCTTTCAAGGGCGAAGGATCGTCCCCAAGCTGGCGCTAGAGCGACGGTTGCCGACATGCGTATATTCGAGGGAGACGCTGGAGCCCGGCGCACTCATGTCATATGGGCCTGACCAGCCGGCGATTTTCCGCCGTGCGGCCGCTTATGCCGACAAACTGCTTAAGGGCGCGAAGCCATTTGATCTTCCGGTGGAGCAGCCGGTCAAGTTTGAGTTCCTCATCAATCTGAAGACCGCCAAGGCACTTGGAATCTCCATTCCAAACACGCTGCTGTCGCTCGCAAACGAAGTGATCGAATAAAGTCATGAACTGCAATTATTGCGATGCATCAGTCCGGCACCGCCAAGGTCGCTGCGCATCGACATTCCGGCGACCGTGCTCGTCCGCGCCGAGGAGGTGATCGAATAGAGATTTACGAGCACACGCCCTACCCCGCCATGTGCGGTGCGGGCTCGACCTTCCATTTCCGCGCTTCGCGCAGCGCCTGCTCGAGGCCCGCGAGGTCGAAGGGTTTGTGCAGCACGACAAAGCCTTGCTGCACGGAATCGTGGGCGCTGTCGCTGTAGCCGGTCGTCAGCAGCACCGGCATCGCCGGGTAAAGCCGGCGGACGGTATGGCCGAGCTCCAGGCCGTTCATTCCGCCCGGCATCAGGATGTCGGCGAAGACGAGATCGATCTTAGGATCGTTGGCGAGCAGTTCCAGTGCTTCGTGGGCGTTGGCAACTTGTTTGACCATGTAACCGAGTTGCTGGAAATAGGCGCTGGCGACCTCGGCGACCTCGGGACTGTCTTCGACCACCAGTACTGTGCCGGCCCGCCGCGGCACGGTGTCGGGCCCCATGCGCGCGATCGATGGCGCCGGCAATTCCTGCGTGCGCGGCAGATAGAGCGTGATCACCGTGCCGCGACCGACCGCGCTGGTGATGGTCGCAGTGCCGCCCGACTGCTTGGCGAAGCCGTAGACTTGGCTCAGACCCAGCCCCGTGCCTTTGCCGATCTCCTTGGTCGTGAAGAACGGCTCGAACACGTGCGGCAGAATGTCGGCAGGGATGCCGCCGCCGGTATCGGCCACGTGGATAGCGACGAACTCACCACTGAGCCCCTCCTCTGCGGCCTTGCCTTCGAGCACCGCCGGCTTGGTGGTGATGCTGAGCGCCCCGCCGTTCGGCATGGCATCGCGGGCATTGACCGCGAGATTGAGCAAGGCGAGCTCGAGCTCGCTCGGGTCGACCTTGACCGCGCAGCTCTGGTTGGGAACCACGACCTCGATGGTGATATCGTCGCGAAGCGAGCGGCTGAGCATGTCCTTGAGCTCGGGAAGCCGCTCGGTGAGATCGATCACCGCGGGGGTGAGCATCTGCCGCCGCGAGAACGCGAGCAATTGACGCGTGAGACTTTCGCCACGATTGGTCGCGTTCTCGATCATGTCGAGAAGACGCGTGTGCTTCTCCGAGGTCAGATCGCGCCGCAGCCGCTGCACGCTGCCGCTCACGACCATCAGGAGATTGTTGAAGTCGTGGGCGACGCCGCCGGTCAATTGTCCGATCGCCTCCAGACGCTGGGCTTGCCGCAACGCGGCCTCCGCAGCCTCACGCCGCTCGGCTTCGGCGTAGAGCCGCCGCGTGCGCCGCAGCGCAACCCCGATGATCAGCAAGAGAAACAGCGTCGCGGGCAAACCGAAGACCAGATGGCTCGCCATGGTCGCCATCCATTCGCCCCGGATCGCCGAGCTGTCGATGCCGGCAACGACGTAGACCGGAAAGCCCTCGAGCTTGCGATGACCGACTCGCCGTTCGACCGCGTCGATCTGGGACCGCCGGATGGTCTGCATGCTGCGCTCCCGTCCCTGCGCGATCGTCGTGTGCAGAGCGCTGCCGGGCTGGAGACCCCGATCGGGTCGCTCCGGATAGCGGGCGAGAAATCTGCCGTCATCACGGAGCAGCGCGTAAAGGCTTCCTGGGCTGCGGCCGATGAGCGCATAGAACTCCTCGAAATACTGCGGCAGCACGGCGACGGCGACCACGCCGTTGAACTTACCGTCCGCCGACGGGCGGCGCCGGGAGAGAACGAAGAAAGGCGTACTGAGGCCTGTCAACCGCGGCGTGACGACATCGCTGACGTAGGTACCGACATTGCCGGCCGCGTGCACGTTGAAGAAGCTTCGCTCGCGCGCGTCAAAATCGGCCGGTATTCGCGCAAGCTGACTGGAAACCAGTGGTCGGCCGTCCCGATCGATAATAAAGATCGCCCGCACTTGCGGCAGGGCGTCGACGATTCGCTTCACGCGCTCGTGGAGGCGCGACTGCTCCCTCCGAATGTCGTCGTCCGTCATGCCGCGCACGATTTCGTTGACTTCCGCGATGGCGCGCTCGACCGTCTGAAAGACCTTGAGCGTATGCTCGTGAAGGATGTCGAGCGAGCGCTCGATCCGGTCATCGGCGACGGCATATTCATGGCGGTAGTTCAGCCAGGCCGCAAAGGCGAACAACACAAGCGGCAACACCACCGACGCAACCATCATCAGCTGCAGCAGTCGGATGGCTGATTGCCGAGCGGAACGCATTGCCCATCATTTCACAATTCAATGACGACGACGATGAATATGTGCCCCATTCCAAGTGACCGCCAGGAGCCTCGGAAAGGCTCGCCGCCATCAGGATTACCGATTGGTTTTGGCCCAAATTTGTCCGCAATTGGTCCGCTGCTTGCGCGATGTCATCCTGCGGCGACCGGACGACTCATGTCCAACCCACAACAATGAACGCCCGCCTTCACGCCCGTCCTCGACGCGCCGGGATCTGGCGCGCCGGGTGGGCGCTGCTCATTCTCCTTGCCATCGCCGGACGGGCGGCCGCTCAAACGCCCGTCGATCTGCAGCTCGTGCTCGCGGTCGACGCGTCCGGCAGCGTCGATCAGGTCCGGTTCGAACTGCAAAAGCGCGGCTACGTCGCCGCCTTCCGGCATGCGCGCGTGCTGCAAGCCATCCGCTCCGGGCCGAGCCGGGCTATCGCCGTGACCATGGTGCAGTGGACCGGGCCGATGCTGCAGGTTCAGGTGGTGGGATGGACGCTGGTCGGTGACGAGGAAACCGCCGCCGCGTTTGCCGCCGCGATCGAGCGTGCACCGCGCCAACTGTTCGGCGGCGGCACCTCGATCAGCGGCGCCATCGATTACGCGACGACGCTGTTTCCAAGCAGTCCATTTCGCGCGAGCCGGCGCGTCATCGACATCTCCGGCGACGGCTCCAACAATCGCGGCCGGCCGGTCACGCTCGCCCGCGACGAGGCGGTGGCGGCCGGCATCGGCATCAACGGCTTGCCGATCCTCGCCCTCGAGCCCGATCTCGACCGCTATTACTACGACAGCGTGATCGGCGGCCCCGGCGCCTTCGTGGTCGCCGCGCAGAACTACGAAACGTTCGCCGACGCCATCCTGAAGAAGCTCATCATCGAGATTGCCGCGAACGACCGGTAGCCGGCCACGTTCCGTTCGGGCCGGAAAGCTTCGCGCCCCTGGAACTTTGCTCGACCGGCGATGTTGTCTCAGCGGCTTTATTATTCAGGACGGAGGAGTGCGATGGCTCAGGTCATCACGCGGTGCCGGCTCACCGGTCATTACATGTTCATGGGCATGGACGTTGATCCCAAGGAATTCACGCGCTCGCCCGGTCCCTTTACACGCAAATTCTGCCCGTTCTGCGCCTGCGATCACCTGTGGCACAAGGAGGATTCGAAGTTCTTGGCGCCCAAGACCGTGCTGCGGCCCCATATTCAACAAGCGAGCTGATCGCTACCGGGGCTCGTCGCTCTCAAAGGCGAAGCGCGAGGCAGAGTGAGGGAATTGCGTTCGCGAGCTTCATTCTTCACCGAGCGCCAAACGACCGGGCCGCCCCCACTCTCTGAACCGCAAAGCTACGTTTGTGCGCCAGCCCCGCGGGGGTCAGCCCTGTTCGCATCACGGCGTCGGCAGGTCGCTCAGATCGGCGGGTTCGGGAGCCGGCTTGCCGATGTCGGCGAGTGCCGCACGGAGCTGCCCGCCCGCCCGATGGAGAACGTCCGTTGCCTCCTTCACGTCACAGCCGTGCAGAAGCAGCACGGCGAGCTTTACGTTGCCGTTTGCACGATGCAATGCCTCGCGCGCCTGCTCGCCGCTGCTGCCAGTGAGCCGCGTGAGGATGCTTTCGCTGCGTCGCACCAGCTTCTGACTAACGGCCTGGAGGTCCACCATCAAGCCATCGTAGACGCGCCCTAGCAAGATCATGACCACAGATGAGAAGACGTTGAGGGTGATGCGTTGCGCCGTGCCCGCTTTCATTCTGGTGGACCCTGCAATCGGCTCCGCGCCGGTATCCAGCCAGATCGCGTGATCGGCCTCTTTCAGGATCGGCGTATCGCGATTGTTTGCCACTCCAATCGTCAAAGCGCCCCGTCGCTTTGCTTCGGTCAGGCAGGACAAGGTGAACGGCGTGGTGCCGCTCGCAGCGACCGCGATGACGACGTCGTCGGGGCCGATTTCATGCTGTTGGGCGAGCCGGGCAGCTTGATCGACCGCGTCCTCGGCGCCTTCCACCGACCGCAGCAAGGCGTTCCTGCCCCCGGCGATGAGAAGTAGCAGCCGCTCCTGCGGCCAGCTGAAGGTCGGAACGAGTTCAGCGCCGTCCTGGACGGCCAGTCGGCCGGAGGTTCCGGCGCCGACGTAGACCAGCCGACCGCCGTTTCGCAACCTTTCCGCGGCGGCGAGCGCGGCCTCCAAAAGTGCGAAGCGGGCGGCTCTCACCGCGGCGACCGCGGTGAATTGGCCCTCGATCATCGCTTCGGCGATGTCCAAAGGCGCCCAAACGTCGATATCAGAATATCGCGGGCTCGCGCGCTCGGTATCCATGGATCACGCGGGGTGTTGACATGCAGGAGAACGCTTTCCGATCCTACTTAGTTCTCGTGCGTTAGGGGGTTGATGGAGCATCGGAAATGAACGCCCTCGCGGACCTCCTCTTGCTCGGAATCGACGGCGGTGGCAGCCGCTGTCGCGCCCGCCTTTGCAATATCGCGGGCGCGACGCTAAGTGAAGGGGTCGCAGGCGCGGCCAATATTCGCCTTGGAGTGGAGCAAAGCTTTGCCTCGGTCCTTGAGGCCACGATTCAATGCATGAGCGGGGCAGGATTGTCGTCGCGCGACTTCGAAAGGGTTGTGGCCTGCGTGGCGTTGGCGGGAGCCAGCGAACCCAGCCAGATCGAGGCTGCGCGCCAGCACGAGCATCCCTATCGCATGGCGGTTTTCGTCACCGATGCCCAGGCGGCGTGCGTCGGCGCGCATGGCGGGCGTGACGGCGGCATCATCGTCATCGGCACCGGCAGCATTGGCTGGGCGGAGCTGAATGGGCGACAGTACCAAGTCGGCGGCTGGGGTTGGCCGATCTCGGATGAAGGAAGCGGCGCTTGGCTCGGTTGCGAGGCGTTGCGCCGCACGCTGTGGGCCCATGATGGGCGCATGGCGTGGTCGGCGCTGCTGCGTTCGCTTTTTGCAAAGTTTCGGTCGGATCCGCACGCGATCGTGCACTGGATGACGGGTGCATCGCCAAAGGATTTCGCAGCCTTCGCGCCAGAGATCGTCGAGCATGCTTTGGCCAACGACCCTGTTGCGGTTGAGCTCCTGCGGCTTGCCGGCGGGCATGTCGATGCGCTGGCGCAACGGCTCATCGAGTTCGGGGTGGATCGGCTGTCTCTGGTCGGCGGCCTCGCGGCGCCAATCGAGCCTTGGCTCGCGGACTCCACGCGGCATCATCTTGTTGCGCCTCGCGGCGACGCGGTCGCCGGCGCACTGCAACTGGCCCGCGATGCGGCGGAATCCCTCCGCCGCGGCCACACTGCTCCGGAGCGCTCCCGGTGAGCGAGACCCGCGTCAACATGGAAGTGGAATGGCAAACAAGCCCTGACGCGGTGCGGCGGCAGCCGAAGGCGCTCGAAGCTCCGCTGGCCGAACTCCTGCGCTGCCTCAGGCGGGACCCGCCGAACTTTATCTTTACAAGCGCGCGCGGGAGCTCGGCCCATTCGGCGACGTTCGGGAAGCATCTCATCGAGCGCCACCTCGGCATCCCGGTAGGCGCTTTCGCGCCCAATGTGGCCACCATCTACAAGCAGCGGCTAAAGCTCAACGGTCAGCTCTTCCTCACGGTCTCGCAATCCGGACGAAGCGACGACCTCATCGAGTCGGTCGAGATGGCCAAGGCCGCAGGCGCGCTGACCGCAACCATCGTCAACGATACCGACAGCCCCCTGGCAAGGTCGTCCGACATTGTGCTGCCGATGGCCGCAGGGCCCGAGCTCAGCGTGGTGGCAACCAAGACCTTCGTGACCAGCCTCTCCGCCTGGCTTCATGTCGTCGCCGGATGGGCCGGCTTGGATGAACTGCGGGCAGCAATCGAACGCCTGCCGGATCGTCTCACGGCTGCCATGCGGCTCGATTGGAGCCCAGCCTTGAATGCGCTGTGCGAGGCGACGAGCCTTGTGAGTCTGGGACGGGGGCCCACGCTCGCGATCGCACGAGAGGCGGCCTTGAAGTTGAAGGAGACCTCAAATCTTCATGCCGAAGCGTTCAGCGGCGCTGAATTCCTCCATGGTCCGATCGCCCTCGTGGAGTCGTCATACCCTGCCCTCCTGTTTGTGCCGACGGACCACGCCGCGGTCGGGCTGCGCGCGCTCGCCTCGGATCTTCGCCGCAAGAATGCCAGCGTATTCATGACGGACCACGGGGAGCAACAGGCTGGTACTTTGCCCGCGCTCGCGCCGGATCACCCCGACACGGATGCGGTGTGCCTGATCCAGAGCTTCTACGGGCTGGCCATTCGCGTCGCCCAATGTCGTGGCATCAACGTAGACCTTCCGCGCCATTTGCAAAAGATAACGCGGACCAGATGAAGAGGCCGGGGCTGCACGCCATCGCAGCGGACCACGTTTTCGACGGCACCGTCGTGCGCGAGCGTACCGCGGTCGTCGTGGACGGAGCTCGCATCGTGGACCTCGTGCCGACGAGCGACCTGCCGCAGACCATGTCCATTCGCGACCTGCCGGACGATGCGTGGCTTGCGCCCGGATTCATCGACCTGCAGGTGAACGGCGGCGGCGACGTGCTGTTCAACGATCAGCCGACCGTGCAAGGCGTTCGCAGCATCGCAGCGGCGCACAGAAAATTTGGAACAACCGGTTTGCTGCCGACGCTCATAAGCGACAGCCGGGAGAAGATGCGGCTGGCATTGGATGCGGCCGATGCCATCGTCGGCGGAGAATCGGGCGTTCTCGGCGTTCACCTCGAGGGGCCTTACCTCTCTTGCGAAAAGCCCGGCGTGCACGACACGCGCCAGATCAGGCTCCCATCCGCGGACGAGCTAGCGATGCTAACGGCGCCGCACAACGGCGCGCTGCTCGTGACCTTGGCGCCCGAAGTCGTGCCGCCAGAATTCATCGCCCAGCTCGTCGCGGCCGGCGTTCGCGTATCGCTAGGTCATTCCATGGCATCTTACCGGCAGACCCGCGCTGCCATGGCGGAGGGGCTTACGGGTTTCACGCATCTCTTCAACGCCATGCGCCCCTTGTCCAGCCGGGAAGGAGGACCGATCGCGCAGGCACTGGAATCGCCCGACGCCTGGTACGGACTCATCGTGGATGGTGTGCACGTCGATCCCGCCATGCTCCGCCTGGCGCTGCGGGGCCTCGGCCATCCTATGCTCGTGACCGATGCGATGCCGCCCGTGGGCGGGAGCCGCTCCAATTTCAGCCTGCACGGAAAAAACATCACTGCGCGGGACGCTTGCTGCGTCACGGACGACGGGACGCTCGCCGGGACGGTTCTCGACATGGCGGCCGCCGTCAGGAATTGCATTCGCCTGCTCGGAGTTCCATTGCCGGACGCGCTGCGGTTTGCGTCAGCGCATCCGGCAACTTTCCTTGGTCTCGAGCAGATGCTCGGCAAGCTTGCCCCCGGATATCGCGCCGACCTGGTAGCCTTCGACCCGAACGATATGGGAGTTCTAGCGACTTGGGTTGCCGGAAGTGACGATGATTGATTTCAGTCGCGGCAAAAACTCTCTCTAAAACTCAACATTCTTGCCGGCGCCGTTGGGAAAAAAATCTGGTGCCCAGGGGCGATGTGATGCAAACCACCGGTTCCGCCACCTAGTTGATGGAATTGCAACCTCGGCAGCTCTCAAGAAAGCTGGCAGGGCTTCATCCATCTTTGGGCCGGCGAGGCACGCGCTTCGTCGCTGGACTGCGGTTGGGGGGTCATTGCTCGCCATACCGGGCCGGGATAAATCTGAGCGACACAAATTTTTTCGTGGCGATGTCACATTCGGGGGCCCCCGGCTCGTCATGTCATCGCAAGCCACGAAAGGAATGGTCCAATGACTGCCAAGGTTAATCTCCTCACCGCCGCCCCCGACGTCATGAAGGTCTGGACCGGCGCTGCGCTCGCGATCGCCGCCAGCCTCGAGCCGAGCCTGATCGAGCTCGTGAAGATTCGCGCCTCGCAGATCAACGGCTGCGCCAACTGCATCAACATGCATACGACCGAAGCCCGCAGCCAGGGCGAGACCGAGCAGCGCATCTACCTGCTGTCGGCCTGGCGCGAAGCGCCTTGCTACACGGAGCGGGAGCGGGCCGCGCTGGGCTGGACCGAGGCGCTGACGCGGCTCTCGGAAGGCCATACCCACGAAAGCGCCTACGGTGCGCTCAAGGCCCAGTTCAGCGACGAGGAACAGGTGAAGCTCACGCTCATGATCAACATCATCAATGGCTGGAACCGGCTCTCGGTTGGTTTCGGCACGTGGATGGAACCTGCGGCCGCCAAGGCGGTGGCGAGAGCGGCAGCCTAACGGTGGATCCAAGCCTCCAAGGCGCAGCGGAGATCTTCAATCCGCTGCGCCCGCGCCTCATGCGTGTCGCCTATCGCATGCTGGGTTCGGTGTCGGACGCCGAGGACGTGGTGCAGGAGGCCTTCATCCGCTGGATGGGGGTTGATCGCGAAGAGATCCGTGAGCCCGAGGCGTTCCTTCGCCGGGTGGTCACACGGCTTTGTCTCGATCAGCTCAAATCGGCAAAGCTCCAACGTGAAGCCTATATCGGCCCCTGGCTTCCTGATCCGATCGTGGCGGAGGAAGCAGGGGAAGACGTCACACTCCCGCTGATGCTTGCAATGGAGCGGCTCTCTCCACTCGAACGCGCTGCCTTCCTGCTGCATGATGTGTTTGGGTTGGGGTTTGACGAGGTAGCTGCCACCATCAAGCGCGATGCGGCCGCCTGTCGTCAACTCGCAGCGCGGGCACGCAACCATGTGCGCGATGAACGGCCGCGGTTCAAACTCGAAAAGCAGCGAGGGATCGAGCTCGCCAACGCCTTCTACACGGCATCACGTAGCGGCGACATGTCGGCACTGGGGGCAATGCTGGCTGCCGATGTCAGCGTGCATGCCGACGGTGGCGGCAAGCGTCCTGCATCGCCTGATCCGATCTTCGGCTTCGACGAGGTGATGAGGCTCCACGCCTATCTGGCCAAGCAATTCCAGACGCATCAGTCGAAACTCGTCCGCACAGGCTTCATCAATGGCTTGCCGGGTTTCGTGACGCTGGAGGCCGATGGCGAGCTGCAGACGACGACACTCGACATCGAGGATGGTAGGATCACCGCGATCTACGTGGTGCGCAATCCCGACAAGCTGAGGCATCTGCATTAGGCAGCCGTGCATTGCCTCTGCCCAGGCGATGCGGCCCTCTTATCCAGCAAGCCACCGCATGCGCTCAGCTGCTCATGTCTGCTTCGGGTCATTCGCGTCATTTCGAACACGCTGCAGTGATGTCCGCTCTGCCCCGATGAGCGGACTCGACCGTCGAGAAGGTGCGATTCCGGCTTTCCGCAGGGTTGGGAATGCGCGAAAATATTTTGCGATGTCAATAACTAAAGAGAGCGGTGCCCAGGGGCGGAATTGAACCACCGACACCTGCATTTTCAGTGCAGTGCTCTACCAACTGAGCTACCTGGGCGCCGCGCCCGCGCGACG
>Ga0137378_10004900_pt1 | contig 11562 bp, 8 predicted proteins | sample SagtaG_21_FD_104813 | JGI IMG/M metagenome (GOLD analysis project Ga0137378, IMG submission 104813) | Vadose zone soil microbial communities from Sagehorn Ranch, Mendocino, California, USA - Sage2_L_60_16 metaG | ecosystem: Environmental > Terrestrial > Soil > Vadose zone | place: USA... | reverse complement strand
TTCTTCGTGCTGGTCCATTCCTGAGCGAGGCGGGCGACCATAAAGGTCCCCACTCCGCACCACTCCACTCCCGCCCCTACGGAGGTAATGGCTTCACTTGATGCTCATGGGACGAGGCTTGCCCTCGCCCTGTTGGCTGCCGTCTCCCGGTGGAGCTCCCAAAGGATTAGATATGAAACCATTAAGGCTAGATTTTGAATCGGGCGACCTGTCCTTCTGGACCGCAGAAGGCGAAGCGTTTGCCAATCAACCGCTTCGTGGCGACAGGCTGAAGGCAAGCCGCGTCAGGCCGGGGCTTGTGCCTCTGGGAGGAGACTACTGGGACGGACCCTATCCCGTGGGGCATCGAGGAGAGTACTGGATCAGCACCGAAAATCACCTCACAGGCACCCTCATCTCAGATGAATTTGTCATAAATGAGAACTATCCCTGGTTTAGTTTCCTTATCGGTGGTGGACATGATAGCGCTCACCTGCGTGTCGAACTACTGATCAAAGCCACAGCAGAAAACCAGCTAACAGCAGCAGAGCCTGCCGGTGTGACATCCTATCCAATAATTTCTTTACCGGGCAAAGGAGATTTTTACCGGGTATTTGAGGCTACCGGCAGCGACAGCGAGGTAATGCACCGCGTAATATTCAACGTCGTTGATGCTGGACTCACTAATCAGAGTGCGCGTATTCGCATCGTTGATAATTCCACAACACATCATATCAATGCCGATGACTTTAATTTTTCACCTGACTGCCCCCAGGTCACCCCTCTTGCCGAAGGAGGAGGCGACCCAGCGGCGCCAGTATGGGGAATAGCCGATCTACATACACATCCGATGGCCGCGCTTGCCTTTGGTGGGCAGCTCTTCTGGGGCCAGCCCGATGGCCCCATCGAAACCGCCCTGCACAACTGTGTACCGGCGCATGGCATAGCGGGCACCGGACTGCAGCCAAAGAAGGGAGGAAGCAACTTCCTCATAGCTTTCTTCGAGGGCACGGGCTACCAGCCTGGCATACGCAATTGGCTTCATCCAGGGCACCCTGTTGGTGGCTACCCCAACTTTGATGGATGGCCCAGGTTCACCACCATCATCCACCAGCAGATGTACATTGATTGGTTGAGGCGTACTTACGAGGGAGGCTTGCGACTCATGGTTGCCCACGTAGTGAACAATGAACTGCTGGCACATGAGTTTGGTAGTGAGCAATCTAAAGTTTCTCATAACGATAAAACGGCCGTCGAAGTACAGATCACTGCTATGAAAGCATTGGTAGCTCGCCATGCCGGCTGGATGGAGATCGCTTATAGCCCCGCGGATGCGCGCCGCATCATCAGACAGAACAAGCTGGCTGTAATATTGGGCGTCGAGGTAGACTCCTTAGGGTCCTGGAATCGCGAAGGTGATTGTACCGAAGACCAGGTGCGTGCATACCTGCACCACCTCTATCACGATCTGGGCGTACGTCACCTTTTCCCCATCCACCTTGCCAATAACGCCTTCGGTGGTGCTGCCGTCTATAACGACCTCTTTAACGTCATCAATTGTTTTTTGCGAGGCGATTACTTTGAGGTCGAAGATGGCAGCGACAGTCACGTGCAATTTAGACTCGGTGATGACCCCGGACCGGCCATTAGCTTATATCAAAGCCCATTGGCAAATATGACCCCACATCTCGAGCCACACTACGCCCCGCCAGATTATAGGAAAGTCCCCGGCGGGCATGTAAATGTTCAGGGCCTGACCCACCTTGGCCGCTTCCTCGTAAAAGAGATGATGCGCCTGGGCATGCTCGTAGACATAGATCATATGTCTTACAAGGCCGTAGACGAAACATTAGAGATCGCGGAACGCCAGCACTACCCCGTGGTATCCGGCCATACACACTTTCAGGAGTTGGCCTGGCAGCGCCAGGAAACCGCCAGCATCCATAAATGCTCGAGCGAGTTTTTCAGGACAACAGAACAGATCGAGAGAATACGCGGGCTGGGTGGCATGGTAGCGCCTATCCTCAATCAGGGCGATAACCGCGATGCAGGCGATATTCTCCCTGAACTGGCAGGCAAGCTAGCAAAAAGTTGTTCCGGCTCAGCTACCTCCTGGGCACACGCCTATCTCTACGCAGTGGAGAAAATGCAAGGCAGAGGCATCGGTATTGGTACCGACATGAATGGCTTTTATAAATCACCTTGTCCGCGCTTTGGCATGAATGCGAGCTACTATCTCCACTATAATATCCCTGGTATGGGCGAGGACCGCCAGCGCCAGGCGCTCAGAAGAGACCAGGTTGAGGTTCAGGCAAATGGTGTGTGCTATGACACCTCCATTGTCGATGCCGGTCGCTATCGCTTTGGAGGTGTCCTCGAAGGCGAGGTCTATGATGACCTGGAGCGCGATATCTGGCAGGCACTTGCTCTATACAGCGCCGGGCTCAATCCCTGGACAGGCGAGCAGCCAATCCCCGCGCTGAGTATTAGAGTTGAAAATCTGGCGAAAGGATTCTGTGCCACAAACGACGAACAGCTGACGCGCCCCGGCCTATTAAACATAGGTAATGGACCCTGGGAACAACGCGCAGCTTTTCTGGTAAAAACAGAACAGGCTCCAGGGTATTCAGAGCGTGACCCCGAAACCGTTCATACTATCTATAGCAAAATTCTACCCATCTGGCGCCGCTGGCATGCCATGCAAGGCTCAAATACCCCCTTGAGTCGCAGCCGCGCGGGCCAGCGTAACTTCGATATTAACATTGACGGTGTTGCGCATTATGGCATGTTGCCCGACTTTTTCCAGGACCTGAAAAACGTCGGGCTCACGGAGAAAGACCTGCTGCCCCTGTTCCGTTCCGCCGAAGACTATATCCAGGTCTGGGAAACATGCGAGCGAGCAAAAGATAATCAAGCATTGACTTAATTAAGAAAATGTTGTATAACCCATTGTATGGATATGTTTGTTGCGCTCGCAGATCCTACAAGAAGAAACATTTTAGAACTCCTTGCCACCAGCGGCGAGTTACCTGCTACTGCTATCTACGAGCACTTTCCTGTCAGCCCACAAGCCGTCTCGCAACATCTCAAAGTCTTACGTGAGGCACACCTGGTGGAGATGGAAAAACGAGCGCAAAAGCGTTTGTACCGCCTCAATCCACAGGCGCTCTCTCAATTTGAAGCGTGGGTCCAGCAAACGAAGCAGAGGTGGGAACAGCGTTTTGCTGCCCTGGATACCGTCCTCGAAAGTGAAAAAAGGAAGTGAAGCTACATGACAAATAATCAAACAAAAATTACTGCCGAACCGGGAACACAAGAAATCCTCATTACCCGCGAATTCGATGCACCGCGAGAGCTCGTTTTTAAGGCATTCACCGATCCACAACTGGTACCCCAATGGTGGGGACCCAGATACCTTTCCACCGAAGTAGACCAGATGGACGTGAGACCAGGTGGGCAATGGCGATTTATCAATCGAGACGCCCAGGGAAAGACATACGCCTTTCACGGTGTGTATCACGAAGTCCTTGCACCCCAGCGCGTTATTGATACCTTTGAGTTTGAAGGATTAGCGGAAACGGGACATGTGACTCTGGAAACGATGAAACTTGAGGAATTGCCCGGAGGAAGAACCAGACTCATCATTCAATCAGTCTTCCAGTCAGTCGCTGACCGCGATGGCATGCTCCAGGGTGGCATGGAAGAAGGAGTCAATGATACCTATGATCGTCTTGCAGAACTGCTGGCAAAGTTGTAGAGGCTCTTACTTGCATTGGGACTACAACGTGTCGGTAGCCAATCCGTGCCGAGGTGAAGACCTTTCTGGATCCCTGGCTCGTCACCTCCTTCGGCTTCCCGCAGGAACTCACACCGCAGACAGTTTCACACTGATAGGCTAAATAGGTATTTCTTCTGGACGTGCGGGTCTCGTCTGTATGATGACCCAGAGAACCAGCATAATGGCGGTCAGCACAATGACGTATGGGAGCAAGGTCCACAAACCAAATTGCTGTGCCAGGTTGCCCGCTATCCAGGGAAGGAGTGCGCCTCCCATGCTGCCGAGGCTAGCAAGAAAGCCTATTGCGCTCGACAGAATGCGACTGGGAAGCGTATCTGACATAAGCGCAATGGTTGTGGGGAAGATCGGGCCCAGGCTAAAGCCTGTTAAAAAGAGGGCAAAGGCCGCGACTGTCAACTGAGGCACAACCCACACGAGCAGCATACCAACTACTACACCACTAAGACAGGCTTCAATCAAACGTCTATTGCCAATCCGTTGTGCCACCTTCCCTAATAGCAAACGCCCTAGTGTAAGACCGACCCAATAGCCGCTCACTATCCAACCGGAGAACAGTATTTGCCCGCGCCGCTCCTGTGTGAGAAAGCTAAAGCTCCAACTGCCCAGGCTTACTTCTGTACCTACATAGAAGAGCAGAAACAAGGCAGCTAGCCAGACCACGCGCTGATGCAGTGCCAGTAAGAGGACATTGCCTCCCGCTTTTTGCTCTTCCTTATGAGAAGCCATTTCTCTCCTGGGGAAGGCGAGACCAATACCGATAAACACAAGAATGGCTATGCCAATCCATACGATATAGACGCTGTTCCATACCCAGCCTAGAGCCAGGAAGCTAGAGGCGACGAGTGGACCAAGCAATGCGCCCGTTCCATAAAATGCGTGGAGGTAGTTGAGCAGGGCAGTATTACCTGGCAGGCTAGCGATATATGAGTTTAACCCCGCGTCGAGCATCGCGACGCCAAATCCGATCGGTACAATGCCCAACAACAGCAGAAAAAACGGCGGTCTGCTGCTCAACAGAGCAAAGCCAAGCCCCATAATGAGGGTTGCCAGCAGAAGAAATCGCCTGTTTCCCAGTTTGTCGAGGAGCAACCCATTGTTGAAGGATGCCGTAAAGTAGCCAAAAGTGCCTGCTAAAAAGAGGAGAGAGATAGTATCTTTTCCCGTATGATAGGTCGTTTGCATTCCAGGCAACAGTACTCCCACCGCGCCATCGTTAATCCCAATAAGAATGAATGCGAAAAATGAAATGCCAAGAGCCAAATGTAGTGCTTGTGTGATATTGCGTTGCATGTACCCTGATTTCTGTATGATGAGTGTAGTTAACTCTTTGACTTGTCACCCTGAGCCCATTCGCTTCGCTCAGGGTAAACTCCGCGAAGGGTCTGCTCGCTGGGCAGCGCTGACTGGCGGTTATGACCCGATCTAGTTGTAAAAATTCATTATGCGTGGGAGTAGTCACTATTCACATAATATTGGAAGACAAGATTGTGCGCAGCCTCTAACGCGGTAGCAATTGAGCCGAGCAGTACGCTATCGTCCCCTAACTTTGAGGCAACGATGCGCGGCCTCAATGGAGTCACTTGCTGTAGTCTGCGCTCTAGCGGCGGGATCAACAATTCACCACGCTGGCCAATACCTCCACCAAGCACAACCAGTTCTGGATCTAAAACAGCAGTGATGGCCGCGATTGCCAGCGCCAGGCGATATCCCTCCTGCTCGACCACGGCAAGCGCTTTGCTATCGCCCTGCTGTGCCGCGTCAAAGATCTCCTTCGGCGACAGAGACCCGGGCAAGCCTAGCTCCCCCGCCAGGCACACTATACCACTCGCAGAAGCCGCTTCCTCGAACATGCCTAAATAGCTCTCACTGATGTTCCTGGATTCCTCTCCGACTTCATCCCAACCGAATGGTAAGAACCCGATCTCACCCGCCGCGCCCCTTGCCCCCCGGTAGAGCGCACCGTTGATGACAATACCCATACCCACGCCTGTACCTACCCAGATATACACAAATGTACCGGCGCTGGAACCCCAGCCGAATGAACGCTCACCTAGCGCCGCGAGGTTCGCATCATTTTCTACTGAAAGACTCAGATCAAAAGCGGCCTGCAGCTCTGCCACCATGCCATGTCGCCCCCAATCAGGCAGATTCGACGCGAAAAGCACGCGCTTACTCTGCTCATCGAAGACCCCGGGCGTGCCAATGACCGCGTGTACTACCTGTGACCAGGAAAGGTCTGCATCCGCGACCACATCACGCGCCAGGTGACTGATCAGTGCAACGAGCGCGGGCGCGCTCTGGGCATCATTTGGCTTATCATTGCGTGCAATAATTTGACCGGCCAGGTTCGCTACCGCGGCACGTATCCAGCCACGTCCAACATCGACGCCAACCACGTAACCGGCATCTGGATTTGGCTCATACAATATAGCAATACGCCCTCCCTTGCTCGATACCAGCTGTCCCACGGCCCGCACAAGACCTGCACTCTCAAGACTGGCAAGCGCTTGCGACACGGTTGGCTTGGAAAGCCTGGTAGCACGTGCAAGCTGGGCGCGTGACGTCGGCTTATGACCGCGTAAGTACTCCAACAGCGCTCGCTCATTGAGAGCTCGCAACAACGATGGAGTTCCCGGCTGATATTTGTGGCGCAAATCGCTATCAGTCGTTGACATCCAGTGACTCCTTTGCGCTAACCCATGTTCCGTTTTTCCTCATCATTGTAAACTATCTTAACCAAGTTGCAAAGAGCAAATAGAAAAGCACAAAAAAGATCAACAAAAACATTGACAAAGCGAAGTTAGGAAACTATACTAACTTTAAGACACGATCGTCGTAGCAGCCATATACATTCACCTGTCTTATTCAAACAGCTACAAAACAAGGAGGTGTCCTGTGAGTTCTTCAAGCCTGAACAAGGAGCCAAATGAACTTTCCGCGGGAACAGCTCAAAGTGGAGCAGCGGAACCAACGAAAATTGGCTTTGTACGTAGTATTAGCTTGCCAACAGCCGTAGCAATCAACATGACCCAGATGTGCGGCATAGGACCGTTCATCACCATTCCTCTCATGGTCGCGGCATTCGGTGGCCCACAAGCAATCATCGGCTGGATTGCCGGAGCGATACTGGCCATGTCGGACGGGTTGGTCTGGGCTGAACTTGGAGCGGCTATGCCTGGGGCAGGAGGTACGTATATCTATCTCCGTGAGGCTTTCCAGTACACTACTGGACGCTTAATGCCGTTCATATTTAGCTGGACCGCCGTCCTGTTCATTCCTCTTATCATGTCCACCGGTGTCATTGGATTTGTATCATATCTCGGCTATCTCTGGCCAAACATGAGCTGGCTGGAAATCCATCTCGTCTCGCTCGTGGTTGTTGCAGTGGTTCTCTTCGCGCTCTACCGGCGCATCGAGTCGATCGGTTTCCTCACCAACATCTTGTTTGTCATCATGCTGATCTCAATCGGCACCGTGATTGTCGCGGCCCTCACCCATTTTAATCCGGCCCTGGCTTTCACCTATCCATCCAATGCCTTCACCCTGGACGCTCGCTTTTTTGCTGGACTGGGCGCTGGCTTGATTATAGGCATTTATGATTACCTGGGCTATAATACGACCGCGGAAATGGGAGCTGAGATACGTAATCCTGGTCGCGTCATCCCCAGGTCGATTTTCATCGCTGTCCTGGGTATCATGCTACTCTACCTGGCCCTCAACATCGGTGTACTGGGAGTAGTTCCCTGGCAGAAAGTCGCGTCGTCAACGTCAATCGCTTCCCTGGTCTTGGAGCAGCTCTGGGGAAAAGGCGTTGCAAGCGTCGTGACGGTCCTCATTATCATCACTGCGTTTGCTTCGGTTTTTGCGGGACTCCTCGGCGGTTCTCGCGTGCCATATAACGCGGCTCGTGATGGCGTCTTCCTGCGACAGTTTGGACAATTACACCCGCGCTATCACTTCCCGCACATCGCTTTGATCGTGATGTGTGCGATTACCGCTATTGGTTCCTTCTTCGATCTCTCGACTGTCATTTCTATGCTCATCGCTGTTATCGTGCTCATTCAAGGGATCGCACAGGTGGTAGCGTTGATAGTGTTACGGCGCAGGCAGCCCAACCTGAATCGTCCCTATCGCATGTTTCTCTACCCGCTCCCCGCTATTATCGCGGTCATTGGCTGGGTTTATGTGTACTACGCGTCCGGTCTGCTGCCCATATTGCTCTCAATTGCCTGGGTCGCTGCTGGCGTTGTCGCATACCTGCTCTGGGCACGTTTCGTTGAACATACCTGGCCCTTTGGTCCAAAGGAAATTAAGGAGGAGTACCTGGAGCATCCTGAAGAGGCAGAGGTGTCAGCCTGACCACGGCTCAGATAGCCCTCACCTGACGCATTTGGTGGATGAGGTCCCACGTGCCCCGTTCTTCATCGAGGAGACGCATGTGTGGCGTAGAGGCGACATTTATGGCGTGAGTCCGGCTCCAGCTGCGAACGCGTGAGACCTCCCCACCCCTGGCGCGATTCATCGCGCGGCTACGCCCGCACCGGGAGGGCCAAATGTGTCGGGGAGAGAGGTCTTAGATAGAGGATGAACCCATTATGAATGATGACTCGCACGATGCAAGTGACCACGACTTCGTGGTTGCCATTGATTTCGGCGGCACAAAGGTCGCCGTAGCAACCGCTAATACGACGGGCAGCATTCTGCAGCAAGCACGGATCGACACCAACCCTTCTCAAGGCGCTCAACAAATCCTTGAGAGAACGACAGTCACCGCGCAGGCGCTGATTGAACGAACCGGGGCAGAGGTGGCAGGACAATGTGTCGCGGTCGGAGTGGCAACTCCTGGCGTTGTTCACGACAATGGAGTATTACTATCACCCAATATTCCAGGTTGGGAACACGTGTCATTGCGTGAAACCATGCGTGCAAGCCTGCACATTCCAACGGTGGTAGCAGAAAACGATGTCAAAGCCGCGGCGATGGCCGAGGTTCTTTGGGGAGCGCTCGAGGGAGCAGACCCGGCGGTCTTCCTCAGTCTTGGCACAGGGATTGCCGCGGCGATCGTAATTGGAGGGCGAGTCGTCACCGGAGCCCATGGAGCCTCCGGTGAAATTGGCTATAATTTGCGCAGCGTCCTGGATACCTCTGGCGCTGCGCACGGGCGAGCCCCACTAGAGGAGGCTATCGGTGGGCGTTTCATAGGGGAACGGGGCAGCCTCCTTCTGGGAGAGCCGCTCAGCGCTGCCGGCGTGTTTGCTCATCCAGACATCCGTGCCCGTTTCCTTGTGGATGAAGTGCTCGCCGAACTGGCAACCCACGTCGCCAATCTCGCTATCCTGATTGACCCGGCACGCATAGCCCTGGGCGGCGGACTGATGAGCTCAGGTAATGTGATTTTACGCGCACTCGCATTTCGCCTGGGATACGCGGTTCCCTTTCCACCAGAGATTGTCCCCGCTAGATTCTTGAATGATGCATCACTCTACGGCGCGATTGCCCTGGCATGTGGCTCCCTCTCCTCATCACCACGATCATCTTAAGGCTCGCCAGCGAGATGCGGAATATAGTCTACCAATCCGCAGCCAGAACCTGAATAGCGGTTTCCTCCAGCCATTTCGCTTGCCATCCTCCTTCACTGGCATGTATCGAAGCAAGCAGGCTTCCCTCAATTGGTATGGATAGGCCGAATGTCCACCCCTGGCCGAGTCGTAATGCTTGGCGTGCTTGTAGGATGTGAGGAAATGCTGAACGTTGATAACATGAAACTTTATGATACAATATGACACAGGAAGTGGCCTCACTTTCAGCATCGGACGCCCGCGTGCCTTCTTGGCTGGAGGAGCGCGGGCGTTCGTGTGTCTATAGAACCAGGCAATCATACGCTTGATCGCCTCTTCATCTGAACAATCCTCGCCTCACTTGCTCCCACGCCGCTTGATAGCACAATAAAGCTCATCGATTATTTTTTACCCGAATCCTGCAATCTACCTGCAGCCTGATTCCTTGAGAATAACCTCCCCAGGCCCTTCGGGCTAAATAAGTTCCTCGCCTGGCACGCGTAGCGCCCCAGAAACGTATCGTATAATGATACACCAGGCGAGAGTAATAGCTAAGCAAGGAGGAATCTTCAACATGGATGTCTATCGTGCACTGAATATCGACATGCCCCAATTACTCTTTACCGTCATGCATCAATCTGGCCCGGCCATCTCAGATGAGGATTTCACCCACACCGTCACTGCCCTGCAAATGGACATTCGCCGACAGGCCCAGGAGGTAGGCGAAGAGCTGCACCTCTGGCTGCGGCAGCAGTATGCTCAACAGGCCGGGGAGACGCTCCAGAAATTACAGCGCCTCTCGCTCCTGTCGGAGCATGCCAATCCGCAGCAGGTGCAGGAGATCCTGGCGCGCGACTACCAGCGCCTCGGCATGCGCGTGGGCACAGCCTCCTTGCTGGGTATGCAGGGATCAGCCGAAGAAACCTTCAGCGAAGAGGTCCCCGCCGACCCCGACCTCGCCAGGAGATTCGCCGGCGGCCGCGAATACTTCGCCTCGCTGGGCTTCAAACCCAGTCAGGGAGTAATCCACGAAGCGTGGCTGCTCTTTCGCGGCTCCATACACTATGACATAATGGAGCATGTCGTGCGTGATCGCATGGGCATCTACAAAGGCAGCCATGGCGAACACATCCAGAATGTGGCGCGCACCTCCTTTGGCACCTACAACCTCGTTTACCAGGTTGGGGAAAGCCTGACAGCCGATCTCGCGCGTGATGCCGCGTACCAGGAAGTGACCTTCGCCTTCAGCAAAGGCCCTATCCAGTACAGCCCTTTCCGCCAGGAAGTGTCTACCATGCTGGAGCAAATCGCGGAACAGGTGTACCTGTTGCACGTCTCATTCTGGCAGCGTAAACTTGGCCTGGGAACGGGTAAAGAATTTGTGCTGCGTCTGCGTCTTCCTGCCGGTGAAGAGACATTGCGCGGGCTGATCAGCACCATTGCTGGTAGCGGGCGTGTCGGCAAAGAAATCATCGTGAAGCGTGGCAAACTGCTGTTAGGAACAAGAGTGCTCTGACACTCCCCTGAATAAATCCAGGGGGTTCTTCCTTCATCCAGGGGGCTTGCCATCTGCCCTTGCGGTACAGACAGTAGAGGTCCCCTGTCCAGAAGCGTTTCACAGGGCAAGCCTGTCTGTTTCCGAGTGCCCCCCGGTACAGCCTCGATGGGACGAGAGAGCTTTTTCCAAAATGTTACAAGCAGCATTATGATCGCGGTCCAGAACCACACCACAGCCATGACAGATGTGTGTACGAATACTCAACGACTTTTTGACGATGGTGCCACAGTCGGAGCATTCCTGGCCTTCTTTCTATTGGCGGACTTCTTTTGTTTTCTAGAGAGACGGCGACCCAGCCTCTTCACTTTCTTCTCAGTTTTACGGTAGTGCCGTGGGTTGTCAACGGTGTTTCCTTGGGAGTCGGTCAGAAAGCTCTTGAGTCCCACATCTGTACCCAGCTGCGTGCCAGATGGAACGTGTTCAACTTTGCGCTCGGTCTTGACGCAAAACTGGCAATAGTAGCCATCAGCATGTCTCACAATACGCACCCGCTTGATGGCTTTCACGGGAAAGGTCTCGATATGCTGCTTCTTGTTGCCAACCAAGCGGAGACGGCCAATCCCACAGCCATCGGTGAAGGTGATATGCTTGCCATCATCGTCAAGCTTCCAGCCAGTTTGCTTGTACTCAACCGAGCGGTTATTGTGCTGAAATTGGGGATAGCCCTT
>Ga0137378_10004899_pt1 | contig 11563 bp, 9 predicted proteins | sample SagtaG_21_FD_104813 | JGI IMG/M metagenome (GOLD analysis project Ga0137378, IMG submission 104813) | Vadose zone soil microbial communities from Sagehorn Ranch, Mendocino, California, USA - Sage2_L_60_16 metaG | ecosystem: Environmental > Terrestrial > Soil > Vadose zone | place: USA... | reverse complement strand
AGTGGGAAAGACCGAGTTAGCGCGTGCATTAGCTGCTGAAGTGTTTGGCTCAGATGAACATCTCATTCGCGTGGATATGTCAGAGTATATGGAGAAACATGCTGTTTCACGTATGATAGGCGCTCCTCCCGGCTATATCGGACACGACCAGGAAGGTCAATTAACCGGGAAGCTGCGCCGCCGTCCTCATTGCGTCGTCTTGCTGGATGAACTAGAGAAGGCGCACCCGGAAGTCTTTGATCTCTTCTTGCAGGTCTTTGACGCCGGTCGCCTGACAGATGCCCAGGGCCATACCGTCGATGCTCAGCATGCCATCTGGATTATGACCTCAAACGTTGGTACCGATATGTTAGGCAATTCGATGCCCAGCGGATTCCGCGCCAGCGTTAAGGGAACGGCAGAAGAGATGCAGCGCGACCGTTTGCTGGAACGCTTGCGCCAAACCTTCCGCCCTGAATTTCTCAATCGCGTCGATGAAGTCGTGATCTTCCATCGATTGGGACAGGAACAGGCTCGCTCCATCACACGCCTGCAGATGAATGAGCTAGGCGCCCGCTTGCTTGAGCAGGGGCTGACCCTGCACGCCGGAGACAGCGCTATCGACCTGCTCTGTAAAGAAGGCTTCAGTCAAACGCAGGGAGCGCGCCCCCTACGCCGCGCCATTGAACGCCTGCTGACCGTGCCACTCAGCCTGCGCATTCTCCTCGCCAATATCCCCGCGCACGGAGCAGTCCATGTAGAAGCCGTAGATGGGCGCCTCGAGATTGACATTCGAGAGCCGGGGCAGGCTGTGAAATTTGAAAACGTGGCAGATGTTGAAGAGGCCGAGATAGACGCAATGTAACCCCTATTCAATCCCTCAAATTTACAACGCACAGGAGAGGAGAAGAGGGCACATCCATTGTGCCCTCTTCTCCTCTCCTGCAAAGTGGAGGGGGAAACTCGAATAAGTAAATTCTGCAGTGGTAGCGAGGACCGAAGTATGCCTGGAGCAGAAGCTGCGACAGTTCACACCCAGAGTCCTTCTCAACTACGCATGTCCGGAGCAGAAGCTACAACAAAACATGCCGCGAGCAGCACTCGACAGGCCGCGCCTGGAGCCGCGCTCTACAGAGCAAATTGGCACCCCCAACGATCACCCTCTACCACTAACTACAGTATACAGGTATGTACTTTACTCCCCCTTTTTTAAGGCTTCAACCAGATTGCTCTGCTTGCTCAGCGTAAAATGTTCTTAATAAGCGGGATGGGCACGCTTGCTTTCACGATTATGCCGCTAAATAGAGAAGATTCTTTTTTGTCTTATGTAATAAATGAAAGCAGTAGCGATGAAGCATGAAGGTCACTTTGTGATATGATACTCCTTAGAAGGCATTACAATTGATTGGGCAGGTAGCGCCTCTGCAAGACCCTGTTCATACCATGATACATTCAGGAGGAATCTTTTTTATGAAGGCCGTCAAAACTCATGTTGGTCGTTGTGATACCTGTGGGGAGCCGGCTGCCTATGCGCAGCTTCTGCCGGGCGGGCGAAAGTTTCTTTTTTGTGAGCAACATGCTCCCTTACTCGTGAAAAAGCAGGCTGAGGCGACCGCGGCGGCGGCTGCCACAGAAAAAGAGAAGCACTAAGGCTTGTCAGCCATTGGCAGTTGAATGTGTGGTACTGAGCATAGTATATCCAAACTTTCGTTGTTTATCACTTTTTCTGTACAAAAAGAGCGCGAGTTCCTCATGCAGCCAGTTATTATTACGTCAGCAATAGTGGGCGCTGAAGTAACAAAAGCGCAGCAGCCATTGTTACCAATTACTCCTGAAGAGATAATACAATCCGCTGTTGAATGTTACGACGCTGGCGCTGCAATCATCCACATTCACGTGCGTGATGCTCAGGGCAATGCTACACCGGACGCGCAACTGTTCCGCCAGGTAGTAGAGGGGATCCGCGCGCGTTGTGACGCGATTACGCAGGTATCGACCGGTGGGGCTGTCTGGATGGGCGCCGGCGAACGGCTCCAGAGCATTGAGTGTGATCCTGACATGGCAACACTCACAACCGGAACGGTAAACTTCGGTGAGGGCGTGTTTATGAACAATCGCCAACTGGTGGAGACGTTTGCGCGGCGTTTGCGCGAACAGGGCATTGTTCCTGAAATAGAAATTTTTGATATGGGGATGCTAGATGAGGCTATGCGTTTACGCGCCATGGGATTGATTACCGATCCTTTGCAGTTCGATTTCGTGATGGGTGTTCCTGGAGCAATTGGAGCTGACCCGGCTCACCTTGTACATATGGTGCGCTCTCTCCCGCCAGGGAGCACATGGAGTGTTGCTGGCATTGGCCGCCATCAATTGACGCTGGGCGTCATCGCATTAGCAATGGGCGGCAATGTGCGTGTCGGTTTCGAAGATAATGTGTATTATCGCAAAGGGCAGCTGGCTCGTAGTAACGCGGAACTTGTTGCTCGCATTGTGCGCATTGCCCGCGAGATGGACCGGCCAATAGCAACTCCCACCCAGGCCCGCGAAATATTACAACTCAATCGCTATAATGGCCTTTAACGAACCCCACCGGCCTCCGCGGATGACGCAAATCAACGAAATACCCCAGCCCACTGCGGATGACGCAAATCAACGAAATACCCCAACCCCCTGTAGGGGCCGATTTATCGCGCCCAGCGCCGCTTTATCGGCCCTTGCCCCATCTACCTTGTTTGCACCATCGTAATTTGCTGGGTGGCTTTACGCTTCAACGTATTATTAAGGAGGATGGCGTTAACGACGATGGCTGTAATCGCAATCGGAAAATCGCAAAGGAGACCCAGTCCTAAAGTAAACACCGCTATAGCGATGAGGATGGGCAAGTAAAGAAGAATACTACATACAAGCAAAACAATTCCAGTCGTTGTTTCGCCCGCCATAAGCCAGCCAATGCCATAGATACCCGTAAATATATTGAGGAGCACCTCGACGATCAGGGGTGTGTTATTTTTACCTGCACCTGCATTGTTGACTACCGTGACATTGACTCCTTGCTGGTATGGAGGAGCGTATTGTTGTTGTCCATAGCCATAATTCTGCTGTGGAGGCATGTAGCCTTGTTGTGGAGGAGCGTAACTGGGTTGCTGGGGCATGGGATCTTGCTGTGGCGGCATGTAACTGGGTTGCTGGGGCATGTAACCTTGTTGTGGCGGAGTGTAACTGGGTTGCTGAGGCATGTAACCTTGTTGTGGCGGAGTGTAACTGGGTTGCTGAGGCATCGGCCTTGATGCTGAAGTGGCTGCCCCACAATTGGGACAGACAACGGAGTTGTCAGGTATAGCTTTTCCGCAATTTTCACAGGTCATCATAAGAATGCTTCCCTTTCTTTGACTGGCTCTGCCAGTACCCGAGATTACTAGCAATTTATACGAATCTCGGTTTTAAGTGAACTACTTTACTTTACCATTGCTATTAAGATCAACGTCGTCCATTATAATACAAATAATTTTCCAAGTAAACTGTTTGATTTATATTCATATATTTTAATATTCCTGTTGCGGTCAATACTCCGCGCTAAGCTCCTACCTGTTCTTCTTTCCGGTCCTTGGGCTGTTAAAAATAGTTCGATGAAATACCGCCATCGACCATGAGCCACGCGCCCGTTGTCCAGGAAGATTCATCGGAGGCCAGATAGAGCGCCATATAAACAATATCTTTCGCCTCGCCAAAGCGACCAAGCGGGATGCGATTGAGCCGCAGATCGCGGGCCTCTTCACTCGTCCAGAGAAACCGCAGTAGTGGGGTCTCGATAGGACCAGGGCAGACGGCGTTGCAGCGAATACCATGACGGCCATATTGCACGGCGAAAGATTTGGTGAGCGACAACATACCGCCTTTTGAGGCTGTATAGGCATCCTGTGGGACGGTGCAACCCATGAAAGCCACAAACGAGGCCACGTTGATAATGGAGCCGTTGCCCTGTTTTACCATATGGGGAATCGCGTATTTTGAGCAGAGATAGGCGCTTTTGAGGTTGATATCTATGATCCTATCCCAGGTGGTCTCACTGATATCCGTCACACTGCCGTCCTCCGCCGGCATTATACCGGCATTATTATAGAGGACATCCACGCGCCCGAATGTATCGACCGCGGCGTTGACCATGCGTTCCACTTCACCCTCGACCGCAACATTTGCTTTCACAAATATGGCCTTGCCGCCAGCGTCACGAATGGCCCTTGCCGTCTCCTCACCATCTTTCTCGGCAATATCAGTGACCACAACGCTGGCCCCTTCATTGGCAAATAGTTCGGCGGCATACTTGCCCATCCCGCTCGCGGAACCAGTGATAATAGCAACTTTATCTGCTAACCTCATAAGTTGTGCATCCCCTTTCATCTTACAGATCTTTTTTAACCAGGTCGAGGTACCAGTAAGGTACGCGTTTGCGCAACAGGGGTTTGCTGCGCGCTACGTTGCCAGGGATACTATCACGAATATCATAAGCAAGCTCCCCGGTCAATGAGCCTGCCACGTCACCGGGCGCATAGGTAAGAGGATGAGTCGAAGAACGACGCCCCGTGCGCTGTTCGCGTGTGTCGATCGTCATCATTGTCAGGATAGGTTCTCCCTCGTCGGCAATAACTTCTGACCAGGGGTAAGCGGCGCACAAAGGAGAGAAAATGCCGCTGTTGCCGTTGGCATCCATGCTCTGCCAGTGGCCGCTCCAATTTGCCACCGCCAGGTACACATTATGCTCGGCGGCGCGTACGCGCCAGATGAGATAGTGGGTCGGATCAAACTCCTCTGGAGCAACTGGGTGGTGATAGGTAATGTTGGAGGGCGGTAGACCCGCCGGGTCTGGGAAATTGAGCAACGCGGGCACGCACACCAGGTCAGCCCCTTTCGCCGCCAGGATACGCAGCGTTTCTGGGAAGAGAACATCATAGCCGGTTGCCAGCCCAATACGTCCTGTTGGTGTGTCATAAGTGGGCAGCCCCAGGTCGCCTGGGCTGGCCCACAGGCAATCTCTGGCCGTCAGGTGAAGTTTGCGATACGTACCGTAGATACCTTCGGGATCGATAAGCAGGACCGTGTTGTAGTAGGCTGGAACGGATCCCTGCACACGCTCGGCCACTCCAAGTACCAGGCTAATTTGCAGTTCATTGGCGAGTTCTACCAGCGCGGCGGATTCTGGTCCAGGTAGTTCAATAGCGCCATGTTGAAAATGGGCGATGATATCCTCTTCATCACTGGTTGGGGCCGGGCCGGGCAGCATCAATTCGGGGAGCACCAGCACATCTGGCCGTGCCGGATCATGGTCATTGATAAGCGTGTGCACTACGCTGCGCAACGTTTGTGTCGCATCAAGGCTGGCGGGTTGCGCTCCCCATTCTTGCAGATTGGTCTGCACAATTGCGACGCAGGAGAGTTGCCCAGGTGGCAACTCGCCCAGTTCATACAGGCTGTGGTAGCGCAAAGGCTCCCAGAGGTAGGTATTGTTTATCAGTGTCAGGTACTCGGAAGGACGGCGGTCAGCGAGGCGATTTCCCCACGGTTCTTCTTTGGCGGGTCCCCAACGTTTATCGCGACACCGGCTGAGATCAATCTCCCCGTAGACAATCCCTTCACCGTCATCAAGATATGCCTGAATGGAACCATCGGGATTCAGGACGCAGCTGCCCCCGCTGAATTGTACGCCGCGTTCGTTGCCATAGCGGTTCGCGCCAATGAAGTAGACGCCGTTCTCAAATGCGCGCGCCATCCAGGTGCCGCTGGGAGATTTTTCATCCAGCCAGTTCGTAGGAAAAAGCAGCACATCCGCGCTATGCAGAGCGGGTATGCGCGCGGACTCGAAATATTCGGCGTCCATGCAGACCAGCCCGGCAAGACGACCCAGCGGTGTTTCCCACACAGGCATGCCCAGGTCTCCATCGCGCGCCCAACGGGGTTCTGCGATGTAGGAGTGGATTTTGCGATAGGAGCCGATTACTCCTTCAGGCCCGATCAAGGCCATGCTGTTATAATAGACTTCTGTGGAGGGGTCTACTTCAGGAAGGCTGAGCGCGATGATGCACCCATAGCTGGCTGCGACCTGCTGAAAACGTTCGGTCGTGGGACCAGGAATGGGTTCGACGTAGGGCGCAACTTCGGCGCGAGACTCCCAGCAGTAGCCAGTCGTCGCCATTTCTGGTAGCACGATAAGACGCGCTTCATGTTGGGCAGCCTCTTCTACTAAGTTGAGAAGAGCGGTCACATTCTTCTCTTTCTCGCCCAGTGCCGGTTCAAACTGAATTGCCGCAACCCGGTAATTGCTGAAAGAGGGTATCGATGTGCTCATTTGAGGCTCCCCTGTAGGGGCACAATGTATTGCGCCCTGCTCTGAACGTACCACCTTTTCCTATCGCCTAAGTTTTTTCTGGTTCGAGGTGTGTTTTCTATGGTTACGTTTGAGGATAGTACAAAGATACCATTTAGGTTCTGTTAGCGTCAAGGGGGAAAGTGCCAGTTTTGGTACCCCGACCATAGCTAAATTACCTATCAATCTGCACTAGTATCCTCTGGTTTTCACTCCCAGCCCCGGCCCATCTGGCAATACCAGCTTTCCTTTTTCGACGGTGACTCCCACATACGGGTCATTGTCAATCAGCAAATGCCCATCGAGATCGGCATAATCAACGAGAGGAGTCAGGTGAGCGGCAGCAGTAATCGCCAGCGAGCTTTCAATCATACAGCCGATCATCACGCGCAGGTTATGCGCGCGCGCAACATGTATCATTTTGAGCACATTACTGATCCCGTTACTCTTCATAAGCTTGAAGTTAACCCCATCAACACACCCTGCCAACCTGGGAATATCTTCGACTGCGACGCAACTCTCATCAGCTATAATAGGGACTGTTACGTTATCGCGAATAAGCTTTAGCCCGCTGAAATCGCGAGGAGCGGTAGGCTGTTCGACAAACTCGATGGTGTAGGGCGCGAGCGCGTTAATCATTTTAATGGCTTCCTTGGGCGTCCAGGCGGTGTTGGCATCAACACGAATGGTTGCCGGTGTGACTTCGCGGGTGGCTTTGATGTTGTCGAGATCGTGCTTCGTGCCAACTTTCACCTTGAGAATGGGATAGTCGCGCGCCAGCAGTGCCTTCTTTGCCATTTCCGCGGGACTATCTATGCCAAGGGTGAACGACGTATGGGCAGCATAATCGGGATTGAGTCCCAGCAATTGATAAAGGGGAACATTGAGCATCTTGCCAACAACATCATAGAGCGCCATATCGACAGCAGCCTTCGCTGCCGGATTGAGCCGTATGATGTTATCCAGGCGCTGCATAATCTCTTCATGGGCGAAGGGATCGTTACCAAGGTTGCCGGCGAAGAGCGTCACGCAAGCCATCACCGTCTCCTGACTTTCACCGTAATATCCACTTGGCGCTGCTTCGCCATAGCCGGTGAAATCCTCGTGATTGATCTGCACTAGCACATTCGACGCGGTATGCTCTACTCCACGCGAGATGCGGAATGGAGTTGTAAGTTTGAGCTTGATGGGTTTTGCGTCAATATGCATGATTATTTCTTTCTGCTAATTGATCCTGGGTATGCGAGCGCAGACGGTTGTGCCCTTTCCGACAGCACTCTCGATCGCGATCGTGCCATTGAGGCTGGCCACCCGTTCATGCATCGACCGCAATCCGAAATGTCCAGTGAAGTCGCAGCCCGGGTCAAAGCCTGTGCCGTTGTCGCGCACTTCCAGCGCCAGCTCTGTCTTCTCCTGCGTCAGCCGGAGCGTGACCTTGCTGGCACGAGCGTGTTTCGTGACATTGTGGAGGGCCTCCTGGGCAATACGAAAGAGAGCATGTTTACCCTCGATCGCAATATCAGGCTCGCCTTTCACTTCGACATCAATGGCCAGATTGTAGCGAGCGCGCAAGACCTCAACACGCTTATTGAGCGCGGCAGCCAGTCCCTCGGTCTCCAATAGCTCGGGGCGAAGTTCGAAGAGCAGGGCGCGCATCTCATTGAGTCCCACATCGGCGTGTAGCATCACATGCTCAAGCGCTGCAATGCTCTCTGTAGGTTCCGTTTCCAATGCCTCGCGGGCCGCGTGGGCGCTCAAACTAATCCCATAGAGTTCCTGGGAAACCGAGTCATGCAGTTCACGCGCCAGCCGCTGCCGCTCCTGGAGAACGGCCAGTTCCTGTGCCCGTTTGTACAGGTACGCGTTCTCCAGTGCGACCGCTGCCTGGTTGGCGATAGCAAAGGCTAACCTGCTATGGTCAGGCGTGTAGTAGTTTGGGCGGCTATGGCTCAAAGTCAGTAAGCCGATAAAGCGCTCGTTGGCAAGCAGCGGAATAACCATCCACGAGTGAAACTGCTGATCTAGCCCTCGATCTTCCCGCTCGCCCACCACTTTCCGATATGCTTCGGCGAAACCCATGTTGTCATGCAGATCATCAACAATGATGGCTTCTCTTTTTTGGCGAAGCTGTTGATAGAAAGCGCTTCGCTCGTAGAACTGCCACAACTGCTCCATCTGCGCTACCGGGAGCGGTCCCACGTAGTCTAGCATGGTGAGTCGATCTTCCTGTATACTGTAAATAGCTGCCCCGCTGTAGTCTACCACTGTCTTGAGTTGTTCAAGGATGGTGTTGAGCAGTGGTTCGAATTCGAGCGTCGACCCGACAATGTGTGAGACCTTGAGCAGCAGAGAAAGCTCTTTTGTGCGCTCTGCTACCCGCGCCTCCAGTTGAGTCTCGGCGTTTTTGCGTTCGGTAATGTCATTATAGTAAATCGACATGCCCTCTTTTGAGGGATAGATACGAATGGCATACCAGGCATCGTTTGGTAGATAGAATGCCTCGAAACTTACTTTGACCTGCTTTTCCGCTGCTTCACGAAATTTATGTTCAAAGATAGTGTCTGCCGCATCGGGGAAGACATCCCAAATGTATCGTCCCAGCAGTTGTTCCCTGCTCGTGTCGCGAGCAAATTGCTGCCCGCGAATATTGATATAGATAATACGCCAATCGACATCAAGGGCGATGAAACGATCCGTGAAGCTTTCAAGGATAGCAACTGCTTGTGGTAATTCCGCTGTACCTTCGAGGGGAATAGCCCTCTTGCCTGGTGGTGACATACTATTTCGCCTTACATAATGCATCAATAATACAGGTATCCGACCTGTAGGGGCCGATTGATCGCGCCCAGCGCCGCTTTATCGGCCCCCTCACGCTCGCCCCCTACAACTATTTCATACACCCACCCCAATTCATTTGCGCCCATCGCCAACATGAAATGTAAGAATGCCAAAAAACGGAGGTTTCTTTCATTTCAGTCTCTAGCATGAACTATTATAAAACACATCTTACTAAAGGTAAACATGATGAATTAGCAGTTTTCGTGATGCTCCACCAGCGTTCATGATTGTCGGACTGTTTCGAGAAGTGATAGACTAGAGACAATAGAAATGATACAGTCTTCATACACACTCAATAGGGAGTTGTTTCCTGAAAGCGAGCGAATTCCAAAGGTGATAGCAAATAAAATATATGCCGCATTCGTAGAGGCAAGCCAGCGCAATACTCGTCCGCGGAGACTCATCGCTGAGCGACTGGTGGAACTTGCCGCAAGCGGTACCGATTTCACCATTGATGATCTCTGGCAGGAATTGCGAGAGGGGGAACCGCGTTTAGGGAGAGCAACAGTCTATCGCTCGGTAGAAAAGCTGGTCAATGCAGGGCTGCTCGATCGCATTGAATTTGCCGATGGGACGCATCACTACCGTGTCTGTGGCGATAACCACCATCATCACCTGACCTGTATTCGCTGTCATCGCGTTGTGGAGGTAGATGTTTGTCTGCCCGTTGACCAGTTTGCGGCCATTGGTCAGCAGACGAATTTTGCGATTGAGGGTCACTCGCTTACCATCTTTGGACGCTGTGAAGATTGCCGCGCTCAAGAGGAGTTCGCAGATTCCTCGACATCGAAGACTGCATTGTAGCCTGTCTCTACTCTACGAGCGCCCTTCTACACCAATTCGTGCTCAATTCTTGTGCGTATTTCGTCACGCACGCGGCGATAGACCCCTAACTGTTCGTCTTCGCTGCCTCTGGCCTTTGATGGGTCTTCAAAGGACCAGTGCCGGCGATGTGCAGCGCCTGGAAAGATTGGGCACGTTTCTTCTGCTGCGTCACAGACGGTAATCACATCATCAAACGCTTCGTTCAGGTAACGGTCAAGCGTTTTCGATTGCTGTTTCGAGATATCAATGCCTGCTTCAGCCATAGCCTTGATAGCTAAAGGGCGCACAACAGCAGCTTCAGTGCCAGCGCTAAAGACCTCGAATCGATCTCCTCCCAGGTATCGTAACAATCCCTCGGCCATCTGTGAACGCGCCGAGTTATGCGTGCATATGAAAAGAACCCTGTGTTTCATGCTGTATTGCCTCTCTTGCCTGCAAGCACAGTAAGTAGTAACCGGATGCGCGTTGTGAACTGAAGACTTGTCTGTTCGAAAAGCGCGGTACTTCTCATCCTCTGATCCTTCAACTTGATGTCAATTCGCCCCTCCGGCTAGAAGCCGGAGGCTTGTTCCATCTGGACTCCACCGCAACTCTGCATACCGCAAGAGGCGTGCAGCTTTGGCTTCACGGTCCGATGCATCAGGGCACATTGACAAGGTGCCCGTCCTGGCCCAGTCGTGCCGGACCAAGAGCGTTCTTACGGTCACATTTCTCGCGCCAATCAGATCCGCATGCAGCGTGTACCGACAGTTCGGGTTCTGACAGACGAAAAGCAACCCTTTGTGTGGACGGTTCTCATCGGCGGTATGCCCACACCTGGGACAAGCTTGTGAGGTATAGTCTGCATCCACTGTAACGGCCAGCGTGCCTGAAAGAGCGGCCTTGTAGCTGATGAGCGCATGGAGTTCGGCAAAGGACCACTGGGAGTACACCCGATTGGCTTTGCGTGCCTTTGCAGAGACAGGCTCAGAGCCTTTGCCATTCTTCTTGCGCTTGCGCTTTCTCCGCTTCGTTCGCTCTCGAATATCTGTCAACTGTTCTAGTCCAATGAGTGCGTGTGGATGCTCTTCGATGATCTGTTTGGCGATGGTGTGATTGGCTTGCAATTTCAACCGTCTCTCTCGTTGCTCGATGCGCTTCAAACGGCGTTTCGCGCCACGAGTGCCTTTGTTCTGCAAGCGTTTGCGCAGTCGCGCGTAATGATTGGCTTGATGTCGGACTCGTCTCCCTGGATGAAAGGTCGCCTTGCCTGTTGCAGTGGATGTCACTGCCAGATAGCGCATACCGACATCGATACCGACGACTTCGCTCAGTTGTTCGCATACGAGCTCAGGTACGTCGATTGCCAAAGAAACCAGTACATAGAAGGTTTTCCTGGGTTTGTCGTACCAGAGCTTGGCATCACCGATACTTGCTCCCTGCCGAATGAGCGCAAGATGCTGGTCATAGCCCCGGTACGGGATGCTGATACGCCCGTTGAGCGTGCCGATGCTGACCCGGCTGTCGCGTTGAAAGGTGTAGTCGCGCTCATAGGTGTACTGAACGGTGGGAGCACTGTACTTT
>Ga0137378_10004895_pt1 | contig 11567 bp, 10 predicted proteins | sample SagtaG_21_FD_104813 | JGI IMG/M metagenome (GOLD analysis project Ga0137378, IMG submission 104813) | Vadose zone soil microbial communities from Sagehorn Ranch, Mendocino, California, USA - Sage2_L_60_16 metaG | ecosystem: Environmental > Terrestrial > Soil > Vadose zone | place: USA... | reverse complement strand
CGCGGCGGCCGATGTAGCGTTGCAGCGGCCGCCACTGCTTGGGTTCAGCGATCGTGTGTTCGACGCAGATCCGCCTCGACGACTGCTGTTTGCGGGCCTGCTGGTAGGCGGCCACCTGCTCGGACGGGGCGTCCTTGGCGGGTTTCCGCGGCGGCGCGCTGATCTGGTCGGGGAAGTCACGGGCCAGGCCCTGGTAGCCGAAGTCGACCTCGGCGGCGGCGTAGGCGAACACGTCGGCCAAGGTCTCAAGCCGTATGCCAGGCCGGTCGGGCACGGCGAAGCCCCGCTGTGCGAGCAGGGGCCGGACCTCGTGCACAGCCCGGGTCACCGTGGACCGGTCAACCCCGAACATCACCGCCAGCACCTTGTGCGGGAGCTGGAAGCGCAACCCCACCAGGGTGACCAACAACCGGTCGTCCAAGACCAGGTGGTGGTTGGGCCCGGCGCCCGTGGCGCGCTGGCGTGCCCGGCCGCCGTTGCTCCAGGGCCGCCTCGTGGCGGGCGGTCCACGGCGCTGCGAGCTCTTTGACGAGGCGGGCCAGGTGTGCGTGGGAGATGCCGCACAGGGCATGATGAGCGCAGACCCTGCGGGCCCATGTTGTCTTCACACCTCATGATCCCGCAGGGTCGCTGTCGTTCCGAAACCGCATCAGCCGCTATCGCGCACCAAGTCGTAACACCTGACCGGACACCGCTCATCCCTTCCTACGAGGATTGCACTACGACGATTCCGGGCCGCAGGTTCAATCGATACGGACTTTGTACGATCACCTCCGTGCCCGCACTTGTTAGCGTTGCGTCCGCTTGGTGAACGGCGAGCGATCGCTTGGTGAACGGCGAGCCATGATCGCCGAGCCAGCTGCACCGGGTATAGGAATCCTGCGTAGCAAGGTGGGGGCGCGATGGCCATGGGGCGACGATCCGCTTTGAGTGAGGCGCTCGTCGGCGTCAAAGATGCTGCTCCCGGCCCCGTGAAGGCCTTCAGCCGACAGCTCTTCAGGACGTACGGGATGGCAACCGGCGACCTTCGTTCAATGCCGAACTTCATCATCATCGGCACCAAACGCGGGGGAACCACATCGCTGTACCGCTACCTTCTTCAGCATCCCATGATCCTGCCGACCTTCCCGTCGTTTCAGACGCTGAAGGGTGTCCGCTTTTTCGATGAGCATTTCAACAAGGGTTTCAGGTGGTATCGGTCACATTTTCCCTCGACGCCTTACCGGAGCATGCTCGGGCGAGCGAGGCGACTACGGCTTGTGACCGGCGAGGCGAGCCCAGGCTACCTCTTCCACCCACTGGCGGCGGCACGGGCGGCGGAGAGCATGCCACGCGTAAAGGTCATCGCCCTGCTGAGGAACCCGATCGATCGAGCCTACTCTCATTATCGCGACGAGGTGAAGCTCGGAGTCGAGGCGCTCAGCTTCGAGGAGGCCCTCGAACGCGAACCGGTCAGGTTGGCGGGCGAACTGGAGAAGACGGTCACGGACCCGGCCTATTACAGTGCCACCCTCGACCGCTATTCCTACCTGGCCCGCGGCGTGTATCTGCCACAGGTGGAGACCTGGATGCAGGCGTTCCCCGCCGATCAACTTCTCATCCTGCGAAGCGAGGACCTCTCCACCGACCCGCAACGCGTCCATGCGGCGGTGCTCGAGTTCCTTGATCTCTCGGTGGTCCACCTCCAGGGTTACGCGCGCCACAACCGCCTGCCTGACTCGCAGATGCGGCCGTCGACCAGGCGACAGCTCGCCGAGTACTTCGGTCCATACAACCGGCGCTTGTTTGAGCGGCTCGGAAGGGATTTCGGCTGGGATTCGTGAAGGAAGGAAACGCTCCTATGGACAGCGACACGGAGAGCGACATGGAAGGACAGCAGCAACGCATGCTGGTCACTGGCGCCGGTGGCTTCATCGGCCACCACCTTGTGACGCATCTGAAGCAGCGCGGATACTGGGTTCGCGGAGTGGACGTCAAGTATCCCGAGTACACGGAGATCGACGCTGATGAATTCGAGATCCGGGACCTGCGCCGCTGGGATGAGTGCCTGCTGGCCACGCGCGGCGTCGAGCAGGTCTACGCCTTGGCGGCGGACATGGGCGGGATGGGCTTCATCTCCAGCAATCACGCCACGATCTTGCGAAACAACGAACTGATCAACCTCCACACGGTGGAGGCCGCCAGGATCCAGGGCGTGTCACGCTATCTGTTCAGCTCGTCTGCCTGCGTCTATCCGGACTATCTGCAGACTGACGCGGAGGTGACGCCGCTCAAGGAAAGCGATGCCTATCCGGCTAGCCCGCAGGACGCGTACGGCTGGGAGAAGCTGCTCACCGAGCGGCTCTGCCTGTACTACAGCGCTGAGTTCGGCCTGGAGACACGTATCGTCCGCTTCCACAACATCTATGGGCCGTACGGCACCTATGACGGGGGACGGGAGAAGGCGCCGGCCGCCCTCTGCCGGAAGGTCGCGATGGCCGAGCCGGGGGGATCGATCGAGGTGTGGGGCGACGGCGAGCAGACACGCTCGTTCTGCTATGTCGATGACTGCGTGGAGGGAATCTATCGCATCATGCAGTCTGACTATCCCGAACCGCTCAACCTCGGCACCGAAGAGATGGTGTCGATCAACGAATTGGCGCGGATCATTATCGAGCTGTCCGGAAAGGAAAACGTCACCCTGCGTCATGTCGACGGCCCGCAGGGCGTGCGTGGCCGCAATTCCGACAACAGCCGACTTCGTGAGGTGCTCGGCTGGGAGCCCAGGACGACGCTTCACGAGGGCCTTCGGGAGACGTACCGGTGGATCGAGAAGCAGCTGCAGGGCTAGCTGCGCGCAGCGCCGCGGCTCCCATTCCCCGGGTTGACGTGCTCGGCGTCGGCATCAGCGCGATCGACATGAGCCAGGCCGTGGCCGAGATTGCCCGCTGTGTCGAGGAGGGCGAACAGCACTACGTCTGCGTCACTGGTGTCCACGGCGTCATGGAGGCGCAGCGTGACGTCGAGTTGCTGCGCGCCCACAACCGGTCGGGCCTTACGACACCGGATGGGATGCCAATGGTCTGGGCGGGCCACTGGGCCGGCGCCAAGGACATGCGACGAGTCTACGGGCCTGACCTGATGCTGGCGCTGTGCGAGCTTGCAGCGGAACGCGGCTGGTCATCGTACTTCTATGGAGCCGCCGATGGAGTACCCGAGCGGTTGGCCGAGCGGCTGACCAAGCGGTTCCCAGGGCTGAAGGTCGTCGGCTGCATGTCGCCGCCGTTCCGTCCGCTGACCCTCGAGGAGGACGGCGCGGTGGTCCAGCGCATCAACGAGGCTCGCCCCGATCTCCTCTGGGTGGGGCTGAGCACCCCGAAGCAGGAGCAGTGGATGGCCGCCCACGTCGACCGGCTCTCGGCCACTGTACTCCTGGGGGTCGGCGCGGCCTTTGACATCAACGCCGGCCTCCTGCCACAGGCGCCTCGATGGATGCAGCGGATCGGGCTTGAGTGGCTCTACCGGCTCCTGCGCGAACCCCGACGGCTATGGCGTCGATACCTCGGTAACAACCCACGTTTCGTCGTTCGGATCCTCCGGCGCCGTCCGTTTCTTCGCTCGTTCTGACCTCACGACGCGGTCCTGTCGCACGGCGCCGGCCGGCTGGCGGTCTGGAGGGCATCAGCTCGCGCCCACCACCGCCGAGCTGGTTGAGACCCTCTACCAGGGGTGGCCGACAAGCGGGAGGGTTCCTTGGGTGGTGAGGTGTCGTCGAGGGGGATGCGGAGGCGGATGTCGACCTTCCAGCCGGTGACGCGATGTCCTCGACGACCAGGCGGAGCAGCTGCTGGTATTGCTGAAGTCGGGGCTGTCGAGGGCGGCAAGCACCTGCTCGGCGAAGGCGCCGACGCGCTGGCGGAGCCGGTTGTCGGTGGCGAGCGCGTCGCGCTGGGCGGCCAGTGCCTGTCGCTGCAGGGTGGTCTGCTCGCGGGCGTCGAGCTCCTTGGCGCGGGCACAGCTCCGCGTTCTCCTTGCGCAGCCGCCGCAGCTCCTGCTGCTCAGTGGTCCCTACCCTTGAGTCATGGGCCGATCGGTGCGCTCCTCGCGGTCGACCTCGTCCTGACGGATCCAGATCCGCATCGCCTCAGGATGGATGCCGAGTTCCCGGGTGACATGAGCGATCGGCCGGGGCGGGGTGGTCGAACGCCGCAGCCGCAGCACCCGCTCCTTCAGCTCGGGTGGGTACTTGCGGGGTGCTGCCATCGGAGGTCCCTCCTTGGTCCAAGTGGACCGGGTTCGAAGGCCTCCGAGAGAAAGTGGGGGGGAACCTCACATTCCGCTCACGACAAGCCCATGTGCCTGCCAACCGATGAACTGCGGTGAACCTGAACCTTCCTTGTGCAGAGCATCTTGCGCCATGGTGGATCAGGTGATACGGAAAGCTATGATGACGTGATTCAGGTTGATCGGGGGGTTCCGAGGCGGTGGAGTGCCGGTGGCCGATCCGCTGCAGGTGGGAGAGCCCGGCTGGTGAAGCCGGACCATCTGCATGCGGTCCTGTGCGGATGGAGTGGAGCCGGGCGATGAGCGGTCGCATGCGCAAACCGCAAGCCGTTCAGTATCAGGCCGCTTCGGCTGGTGGCCGGCGGCGCGGCCGGGTTCGAGGTGGGGCTGCTGGACGACGGGGTCGCCGGGTGGCTGCTGGCCGGAACACGTGATGGCAATCGAGTGGCGTCCGGTTCGGGCGGCAAGTAGCCGGCTTCTATGAAGGCCGACAGGCCCAGCAACCAGGGCCAAGCAGGATGGTGGATATTCGGCACGACGCAACCAACTCGCTGTCTGCACGCTCAGGGGAACGCCGATGAGTGCGGCGGTGCTCGGGGCGTTCCTTGGCATCGGTCTTGTCATCATCGTCGGCACCTTCATCGCGCTTCAACCCAACCGCTGCATTAGCGCCTGCGAGCGGTGGCGGGGCCGCCCGTGGGTCGCCGATGCCCGCGAGCGGTTCAGGCACCAGCGCGATTGCCTCGTCGAGGGACTCGGGCCAGTAGGCGCCTTCGCGGCGCTCATCCTGGTCAGCATGCCAGTGCTGGTGGCGATCGTCGGGCTCGTGGGCATGCCGACCCAGCGGGAGCCCATATCCAGCCTCCACTGGCATATCTACGACTGGTTTCGGGATGAGCGGCAGCTGTCGGTCTGGGCAACGAGGATCATGCATGTCTTGACGCGCACCGGCAACTGGCCGGAGACCTTCGTGTTCAGTGGATTGGGCGCTATCGCGCTCGCGTTCGTCGCCCGTCATCGCCGCTGGCTCCCTTTGCTGCTCATCGCCACCAGCGTCCTCGTCGAGTGGTGCGTGCAGGGGGTGACCAAGGATCTGTTGAACGCGAGCCACCCGCCGACCGCCTCGGGCACGTATCCATCCGGGGGCACCGCCCGTGTCATCGTGGTCTATGGCTTCATCGTCTACCTCTACCTGCAGCTGCGGGCCAGGCATGGATGGCGGTCAACGGTCGCCTGGTGGACGCTTATCGCCCTGCTCGCGTTCCTGGAGGGCTATTCGCGTATCTACCTCGGCTATCACTGGGCCTTCGACGTGCCCGGTGGGGTGTTGGTCGGCGTTCTGCTCCTGACGATCCTGATCGCGGCGGCCCGTGCCTTCAATTGGGCACCGGACCGCGCCGACCTGGCCGCCCGTTCACGCCAGCCGGAGGCGTCACCACCTGGCCCGCCGTCCAAAAAAGGAAATTCACCGAATACTTGAGTTTCGCGATTTCGGCCCTGGCTGCCTGCTGGTGACCGGCGGCTTGTGAGACACGAGGAGGAAGAGAGCACCGGCCCCACCCTCTCCAAGGGGGCAGGGCCCCTGCCGGGTTCGTCGATAGGCCGTGTCTGCGCGGGTGACGGCTCTCGCGGACTGTCGGTGTGGTGAGGATTCTGATGGATCCCGCTCGGCTGGGTAGGAGCGGCCGATGTGGCCGGACTGACGGTGTGGAACGTCTGGAGGCGGGTTGCGGTGAGGTGGATCTGGACGACGGCTCGGTCGACGGGCCTTGTGGACTACTGGAATGCTTCAGGAGGCTGGCTGATCGCCGAGCATCCGGCTCTCCAGACTCATGCCGGTGAGCTTTCTGGCCTGCTCGCGGACCACGGTGTCGGGATTCGCATGCCGCGGTATCGGTGGCGGCGGATCGGCACCGCAGCCTGGTTGAACAGCGCAACGCCCTGGTCGGTAGGCCACCAGGGTCCAGATGGCGCCGCCGGAGCCGCTTCCAGCCCACCTTGGGGTGCTTGTGTCGCAGCCACCGCATGACCCGCCGCCCGGCATAGGCGTGCAGATGCTGACCTACGGCGACGTGGCGCCTGGCCGACGCGCTGACCCCCGTGACGTGGGCCGGGTGCTGCTGCAGCATGGCGACGAGCTGCCCTGGTGGCGGGTGCTGCGCGCCGGCGGGACACCGGCCGCAGGACACCGGCCGCACCTGCGTGAGCGCCAGCTCGCCAGCCTCCAACAGGAGGGGACGCCCATCGCCCCGTGGGACGACGCCGTGGACCTGCGCCTGGCCCGCTGGTCGGCCGCTCGCATGGACCGGCCGCCGACCGTGTTCGACATATCCGCACCATACGCCATCAGCACCACGGACTGCATACGATGTTGATGCTGGCGGCCTTCGGCCGATTGCCGCATGGTCGGTGACCGATCAGTACCAGCTCTGGCCACCTGAAACCCTCAGACCGGCCACGTTCGAGCCACCACTCCGATAGTGGTAGTTCATCTCTACGTAGGCCGACGTACCGGAGCCGTTCATGCGGCCGAAGCGTGACTCCTCATATCTGCTTGCTGCGAGCAGACCGAAATTCATCAGATTGCTGGCTCGCTTGAGCCACCCCACAGGCTAGTGTAACGGCGGTTAGGTCGATGGTAACGCGTAGTTTCCTAACTATCTGCGCGCGGGGAGTGGTCTCCGCGGTTCTGACTTATTGGCTCCAGCTGCTACTATCTGGGGGATGCGACTTCCATTGTTCTATTTGAGCATTGATCACCGGAGCGAACAGCACATCGATGGAGGCAGTCATCGATGACCTTTTCCTTCATCATTGATGAGTCCACCCGAGGCTACCGGTTCGCCTTGCGGGCCCTCGACATCGCCGTGGCGGCTACTGGGCTGCTCCTGTGTTTGCCGTTGATGCTGTTGATTTCGCTCGCACTGCTGGTGACCCAGGGTTCGGTGCTATTTCGTCAGACGCGGATCGGCAAGGGTGGTCGGCCGTTCCCCATGTTCAAGTTCCGTACGATGTCGCCCCTGGCAGACCCCTACGCCCGCAAGCCCTCGCGGAATACCTCCCAGGTCACGCCGATCGGTCGCTACCTCCGCAAGACCGGGCTGGACGAGCTGCCGCAACTCTGGAACGTGCTGACGGGTAGTATGTCGCTGGTGGGGCCGCGGCCGGAGATGGGGTTCATCGTCGACGAGTACGACTCGACCCAGCAGTTGCGGCTGAACGCACGGCCGGGGATCACTGGCCTCTGGCAGATCTCAGCTGTGCGGCAGGAACCGATTCACCATCACATCGAGTACGACCTCTTCTATCTGGCCAACCGGCGGCTCCTATTCGATCTCTGGATCATGCTGTCGACGCCGCTCGTGCTGCTGGCTGGCCGATCCATTACCTTGGACGACCCGATGGCTGCGCGCTGGGAGCGCCGGCGCGGGCTGGTTGTCGCTAAGCAGCAGGCAGAGCCGATCCGAATGAGGGTCGATGGGGTCGCGGCGGCAACGGAAGCTGCAGTCGCCGAGGGCGGAGGGTCGATCCTCTGAAACAGCGAGGTCTTCGCACCGCCGTGGGCAACAATGACGCGACCATGCTGCACGACGACAATGCGTTCTGGGTGTCCCTTCCACGATTCGCGACGCCAAGGTGGGTGCTTCCGAGCCAACCCCGCGCCGTTGCGCGAGGCGCGCTCGCCGTGTACCAGCCCGTGACGTTCCGCGGGCTGGCCGGCTGGAAACTCGCCCGCTTAGTGGTGTCCGCTGGCGGATTCCGGCTGCTCGGCAGACCCCAGGGTCCCCCCAGACCGGTACTGGAAGCGCTCAGCGGACACCTGCGGCCGGGCGAGACGATTGCGGTGGCCACCGGGAACTCAGCGCGACGCTGGGTCGCGCTGATCCTGGACGGGGCCGGTGACGCGACCGCTCTGGCTAAGATCGCGGCCGGGGAACGGGGCCGGCGTGCCCTCGAGCGAGAGGCCGATGCGCTTGTCACCTTGGCTCGCAAGCTGGCCCCCCCGCTGTCTGCGCCTCGACTGCTGGCGCGCTCCGATGGTCTCATCCTCCTCGAGGCCATCCACTGGCGCGCGCGACTCCGGCCGTGGCGACTGCCGGTCGAGTTCGCCGCCGCTCTTGGCCGGTTCTTCCGAGCCGGGGCGGTCGAGCGGGATGGCGAGGTTCTCGGGCCCCTTCACGGTGACCTGGCTCCCTGGAACGTCCTGCAAACCGAGAGCGGTTGGGCGCTCGTCGACTGGGAGGCCGGGGATGTCGCTCCCCCCTTCTATGATCTGTTCCACTATCTCGTACAGGGACATGTGCTACTCGGGCGTCCCTCACGACAGACGCTGCTTGCTGGCCTGGGGCAGCGGAACTGGGTAGGAGAGGCGATCCGCGCCTACGCCCAGGCGTCAGGGCTCAGCACGGGGGATGCAACGGCCCAATTCCTCTCGTATCTTGGGTGGAGCGCTGAACGCCAAGCGGACACCGCGGAGGGAGTCAGGGGCCGTGTTGTACGGGAGCGGTTGATGGTTGCCGCGGGCAACGTCGACCCGATGGGGCGTCGGGCACGGCCGTGAGCGGCCTCCGAAGGGCTTCCCTTCGGGCCGGGTGGGGGTTGTCCGACCAGGCGCTGTCAAGCGTGACGAACTTCGCGGTGGGTTTATTCGTCGCCCGCTCGGTCGGTGTCAGGGAGTTGGGCGCCTTTAGCCTCGCCTTCTCGGTCTACTTGTTCAGCCTCAACGTGTCGCGAGCGCTCGGCACCGAGCCGCTGGGGGTCCGCTTCACCCGCCCGTCGCCCCGAGAGTGGCGCCAAGCGGTCCGTTCGGCGACTGGGCTGGCGACGGTCATCGGCGTACTCGCAAGCCTGATCTGCCTGGTGACCGGTTCAGTCGTGGGTGGGCACCATGGCAGGACGTTCCTTGTCCTGGCGGTGTTCATGCCCAGCCTGCTGGTCCAGGACGGCTGGCGGTATGCCTTCTTCGCGGTGGGCAGGGGTGGCCAGGCCTTCCTCAACGATCTCGTCTGGGCCTTGGCCCTCGTGCCGGCCTTCGCCGCACTGCTCATCAGTGGCACGAAGTCGATCGAACTGTTTATGTTGGCCTGGGGTGGCGCGGCGAGCGTCGCCGCGGCGGTCGGAATGGTGCAGGCAGGCGTCATCCCCCGTCCGGTCCGGACCCTGCACTGGCTGCGCCAGCAGGGCGACCTGACCTCGCGCTATCTGGTCGAGTTCGTCGCGTTTAGCGGTAGCGTTCAGCTCTACTTCTATGGCATCGGGGCGTTCGCCGGGCTCGCGGCGGTCGGATCCATTCGGGGTGGCCAGCTTCTGCTGGGCCCGCTGAACGTGCTGACCATGGGCATCGGGATCGTGGCGGTGCCCGAGGCGGTCAGGGCTCTCGCCGTGTCGCTGCGGCAGCTGGTGGCCACCACGGCCATCATCTCTGGGGTGCTGCTGGCGGCCGTCGTGTCCTGGGGGTTGGTCATCCTGCTGGCCCCGACCCACCTGGGCACGGCGGTGCTGGGCCCTACCTGGGAGCCAGCCCGCCGGGTCGTGCTGCCGCTGGTGGTCATGGAGGCGCTGAACGCCGCCAACACGGGCGCCTTCGTCGGTCTGCGAGCCCTCGCAGCGGTTCGGCGCAGCGTTCGGGCCCGGCTGTTTGCGTCAGCCTGCTTCGTCACAGGAGGGGTTGGGGGCGCGGCCCTCGGCGGTACCAGGGCCGCCGCATGGGGGCTTGCCATCGCGGCCGGCGTCAACGACGTGGTCTGGTGGCAGCAGCAATGGGGAGCGCTTCGCGATCACCGGGCCGCGATGGAGAAGGAGCAGCCGCGACGTGAGGAGCCGTCGGTAATCCCTGCCAGCGGCTGATCTCAGCGGCGCGTGAACGTGCCTCCGGCATCCTGCCCGTATCGTTGCCACTGGGCCCAGGCGACTTCGCTGCCCACCCACGAGAAGTTTGTCAAATCCGTCCCGATAATTGTGTAGTGGTTGCGTTCGAACGTGTTGTCACGGGACGTGATAGCGCTGTCCCCCGTGGTAGACGACAGCCCACTGGTGCCTCGACGCATCGTTACCTGGTTGTCATGCACGCTGGCGCCCGTGACCACGTATGGACCAAGAGATCCGGTGCCGCGGTCGTCCTGGCGCAACGTAATGCCGTTGAAGTTGCTGTCGATGATATTGCCGGCGATCTCTACGTCCCGGGCGGAATTGACCATGATTCCGGCGCCGTCGACCCAACGGGTCGGATCCTTGAACCCGTTGTCCGCGATCTGGTTGTCGCGGATCACGGCATGGTAGCTGATCTCGTAGCGAATGCCATCCGAGTCGTTGCCCCTGATGCGGTTGCCCACGATCGTGATGTCGCTGTCATTGATGTCGAACCAGAGTCCGACGGCCTTGTTGTCGTGCACCGCGTTGTTGCGCACCGTAACGGTTGAGGATTCGGTCCACTTGCCGCCGCCGGCCTCCCAGTCGGCGTTGTAGAAGCCGGCGGTATTGTTGAATGCGAGCGTGTTGCCTTGGTAGAGCGCAGCAGTGTTGCGCCAGCCCGAGATCCCCAGTTGGCCGTTATGGTGCACGTTGTTGTCCAGAACCTTCACGTTCCGGGCGCCCGGCGTCTCGATCCCAACCCCATGGTTCAGCCGGATCTCGTTGCCCTCGATCGTCCAGTCGCTCGCACCGACGATCGCGCCACGCTGTGCATCGTTGGCGAATTTCTCGACGGTGAGACCCTTGAGGGTGACGCCGGTCGCCGATGACTTGATGGCGGCCTTCGCTCTGGCCACCTCTATCGTGTGTCCGTTCGGATCGTCGGCCAGGTAGACCTTGCCCGTCGTATAGTCCTCGTAGAACTTCCCCGATCCGAGTTCCGATAGCTTCATCACGCGCCACAACGGTCGGTCGTCGTAGAAGACGGCTTCGCTGTGCTTGCAACCGGAGTATCCAGCAGTGCACACCCCCACGGCGGTGGGAGCAGGGGGAAGCTTGCCATCCGCGACCCAAGTCGCTCCCGCCCGGCTGAAGGAGGTGATGAGGAGGGCTCCGTTCAGGACAGCACCGGGCGCCCCGACGAGCCACTGGTTGGCCTTGGGGCTCAATGGCTGGACCAGTCGGTGGGTGCCGGCCTGCAGGCAGATTGTGGCCCCGCTCGGGCTGGCGTCGATGACTTGCTGCACGTTGGCCCCGGGCATGACTCGGACGCCGGTGCACGGGGATGAGAGAACGGTACTCGATGGAGCCGTTGTGGTGGTCGGCGCGGTCGTGGTGGTCGGCGCGGTCGTGGTGGTCGGCGCGGTCGTGGTGGTCGGCGCGGCCGTGGTGGT
>Ga0137378_10004891_pt1 | contig 11571 bp, 10 predicted proteins | sample SagtaG_21_FD_104813 | JGI IMG/M metagenome (GOLD analysis project Ga0137378, IMG submission 104813) | Vadose zone soil microbial communities from Sagehorn Ranch, Mendocino, California, USA - Sage2_L_60_16 metaG | ecosystem: Environmental > Terrestrial > Soil > Vadose zone | place: USA... | reverse complement strand
GTCGATACGCTGGCGCTGGATCACAAAAACGTGATGGTCGTGGGCGATGACGCGCAGTCGATCTATTCGTGGCGCGGCGCGAATTTTCAGAACATTCTCGAATTTCCAAAACGCTATCCGGATGCGCAGGTTTTCAAGATCGAGATGAATTATCGCAGCGTCCCAGAAATTCTGAAAGTCGCGAATGCTGCCATCGCCGCGAACGTTCAGCAATTCCGCAAACATTTGAGCCCAACGCGCGAGTCCAACGCCGTGAAGCCGGCGCTGGTCGCACTTAATGACGGAAGCGAGCAGGCCCAATTTGTCGCGCAACGAATCTTGGAACTGCGCGATGAAGATGTGGATCTAAACGACATCGCCGTGCTCTACCGCGCGCATTATCACGCGATCGAGTTGCAGCTTGAGCTTTCGCGGCGCGGCATCCCCTATCAAATCACCAGCGGCATCCGGTTTTTCGAGCAAGCGCACATCAAAGATGTTACAGCGTTTATCCGATTCGTGGCAAACCCGCGTGATGAAGTCGCATTTAAGCGCATGGTGAAACTGCTCCCCGGCATTGGAAACCGAAGCGCCGAAAATCTTTGGAATGCGTGGGACAGGTCGCTCAATGAACGAGGCGAAATTACCTCATGGGGTGAGCGATTGCTGGCCATGAACGTGAGCACCAAATCAAAAAAAATGTGGGAGCAGTTCGTGCACACGCTCGACGAGATCGCACCCGCAGGACTGCCCAATCCGCCGTCCGAGATGATCACATCGATTGTCGAAGCGATTTACGATGATTACGCGAAAGTTAATTTCACAAATTATGAATTGCGCCGTGAAGATTTGAGTCAACTTGCCGCATTTGCACGTCAGTTCAAAGACGTAAACGAATTCCTTTCGCAGCTGGCGCTGATTAGTAATGTCGATGCGGAAGCGACCCCAAACAAAACCGCCGAGAAAGAAGCGGTCAATCTTTCCACGGTGCATCAAGCGAAAGGGCTCGAGTTTAATACCGTCTTCATCATCTGGTTGACGGATGGAATGTTTCCAAGCAGTCGCTCGCTTGATACACGCGATGCGCTCGAAGAAGAGCGGCGTCTGATTTATGTGGCGATTACACGCGCAAAGGACGAGCTCTACCTCACGTATCCACACATGCGATTAAGCGGAGGTTACGGCGACATTTTCCAGCGGCCGTCGCGATTTCTGAAAGAAATTCCCAACGAACTGGTAGAAGACTGGCAGGTGCAAAGAGGATGATTTTTTAAGCCACAGATGAACGCAGATTTACACAGATAAAGAATGCTTGAAGTCGCATCCAGAAATGAAGCGCCGTTTCCGCATAAAGAGATTACGGAAGCAATTATTGGAGCCGCCTTCGAAGTCTATAATCATCTTGGCTACGGCTTTCTAGAGCGCGTATATCACCGCGCACTTCAAGTCGAGCTGCTTCGGCGCAGATTTCGCGCAGAGTTAGAAAAGCGGATCACTGTTCGATACAAGGATGCAGTTGTTGAAGATTATGACGCGGACGTAATCGTTGAAGATTGCGTTTTGGTCGAAATCAAAATTGCACCGCAGTACGACAAACGCGACGAAGCTCAGCTTCTGAACGAACTCAAGGCTACCGGTATCAAACTCGGCCTACTCGTTAATTTCGGACGGACAAAAGTAGAATTTAAGCGTCTCGTCCTCTGAATCTGTGTTTCATCAGTGTTAATCTGTGGCTGAAGGGAGATTGATGGAACTGTCGCCAGAAAAGCGAATCGCAGGCGTCCTTGTGCCGCTGTTTGCACTGCGAGGCGAAAACGATCTCGGAATCGGCGACCTTGGTGCGCTGCGGGAGTTTATTGATTGGGCCAGCGAAATTGGTTTCAAACTTGTCCAGCTCCTGCCGATCAACGAGACCGGAACCGACAACAGTCCCTACAACGCGATCAGCGCCATGGCAATTGAGCCGACGACCCTGCATCTGGCCGCAAACTCTCCGGAAGACTTAACTCGTGAAGACTTTGATGCGATCATCGCAGATGTCGATCCTTCGACTGCGCTCAGGACAAGCCTTGTAAAACTGCGGCATGGCGAAGTGAAGTATCGGCAGGTCAAAAAATTGAAGCGACGGCTGCTTGAAAAAGCGTTCACGAATTTCTCTCAGCGCGCCGGCAAAGAACGACAGCTGAGGTTTCGAAAATTTTGCGAAGAGGAAGCCGTCTGGCTAGACGATTACACATTTTTCCGTGTTCTGATGGAGGAAAATGAGGAGAGCGCTGCTTGGACCAGATGGCCGGCCGAACATCAGTCGATTAAAAAGGTCCGCGCCTGGCTGCGCGATCTGCCGCAAGATCGACAAGCAGCGATAAGGGAACGCCTGAAATTCTTCTGCTATGTGCAGTGGACGGCGCATCAACAATGGCGCGAGATCAAATCGTATGCCGAAGGACGGGGAATTGCGCTGATGGGCGATATTCCCTTTGGGGTCAGTTATTACAGCGCTGACGTTTTCGCCCGGCCCGATGAATTCGCGCTCGACTGGTCCGGTGGCGCGCCTCCCGAACACTACTTCAAGGACGACCAGTTCACCCAGAAATGGGGCCAAAACTGGGGTATTCCGCTTTATCGCTGGGATAGGATGCGCGCGGACAATTTCGAATGGTGGCGCGAGCGCGTGGGCGCCGTCCGGAGCATTTTTCATCTGTTTCGGATCGATCATGTGCTCGGATTTTATCGAATCTACGCATTCCCGTGGCGACCGCGGAAAAACAAACAATTTCTTCCGCTGGATCGACAGGAAATGCTTGAGCGGACTGGTGGGCGTGCGCCGCACTTTGCGCCGCGTGACGACGAAACCCCGGAAAACCGCGAAGCAAATAAACGCGAGGGCGAAGAATACTTGCGCGTCATTCTGGAAGAGGCCGGCGCCACGCGCGTAATTGGCGAAGATCTCGGCATGGTTCCTGACTATGTCCGGCCAAATCTCCGCTCACTCGGCATCGCTGGATTTAAAATCCCACAATGGGAAGTTCACAACGAACAGGTCACGCCCGGAAGCAAATATGAGCGGCTTTCCGTTGCGACTTACACGACCCACGATCACAAACCGATCCGCGCGTTGTGGGAGGAAGCTTTCGAGCATCCAACGGCGACATCGGAGCAATCGAGATTTGATTTGGCCCGGATCGCGGCCTTTGCCGGACTCAACCCAAAGATCGGCAAGGCCGATTTCGGAAAGGATTTTTATCCGGCGATCATGGAGGCGCTTTTTAAAAGCGAGGCTTGGATTGCCATCGTGATGATCACCGATCTGCTGGCACGGAAATACCGGTTCAATGTTCCCGGCACGGCGGCGAATTTGAATTGGACGCGACGAATGCAAAGGACAGCCGCAGAGCTTCGCGCCAGCCGAAGAACGCAAGCACGAATGCGCTTGATCCACGAGCTGCTGGAGAAAAGCGGCAGAATTTAGCCAAGGATGACACGGATTTTCTCGGATGAGGGAATTGCATTTTGAAAATCCGTGTTTCATCCGTGTTCATCCGTGGCTAATTAAATCATGAAGTCGCCGCTTAAAGTCGCTATCACCGGCGCTGCCGGACAGATTGGTTACTCGCTTGTTTTTCGCGTTGCCTCCGGAGAGATGTTCGGACGGGATCAGCCGCTCGCGCTGCATCTCACTGAAATTCCGAATGCGCTCGGGGCGCTTGATGGCGTCGTGATGGAGTTGCATGATTGCGCCTTTCCACTGCTCGAATCGATTGTGCCCACGGCTGATCTCGATGAAGGATTCCGCGATATCAGCTGGGCGCTGCTGGTTGGCAGCATCCCGCGCAAGGCCGGCATGGAGCGGAAGGATTTGCTCGGAATTAATGGCAAAATCTTTATCGGCCAGGGGCAGGCCATCCAGAGAAACGCCGGAGCCGATGTGCGCGTGTTGGTGATCGGTAACCCCTGCAATACCAACTGCCTTATCGCAATGAACAACGCGAAAGAAATTCCGCGCGACCGCTGGTTTGCCATGACGCGGCTGGATGAAAATCGGGCGCGCGCTCAGCTCGCGCACAAATCGGGTGTCGAGATCAGACGTGTCACGAACATGACGATCTGGGGCAATCATTCCGCGACGCAGTATCCGGATTTTTACAACGCGAAGATCGACAATCGCCCCGCAAACGAAGTCATTGGGGACGAGCAATGGTTGAAGGAGACATTTATCTCAACAGTGCAGCAACGCGGCGCGGCGGTAATCAAAGCGCGTGGGCTTTCTTCGGCCGGGTCGGCGGCGAATGCGATCCTTGATACCGTTCGGTTCTTAATTAGCGAAACGCCCCGCGACGATTGGCACAGCGTGGCAGTTTGTTCCGACGGGAGTTACGACGTCGCGGAAGGTCTGATTTCGTCGTTTCCCGTTCGCGTGCGTGGCGACAAATGGGAAATCGTGCAAAAGCTTCCGATAAACGAATTCAGCCGCGATAAGATCGACAAATCGGTCGCGGAGTTGAAGGAAGAGAAATCGATGGTGAGTGAGTTGCTCAATTAGTGATTGTCGATCTTTAATCTCTCACCGGTCAGTCTTTCGAACGCCTCCACGTATTTGGCGGATGTTTTCGCAATCACGTCGCTAGGCAAGGACGGCGCGGGCGGGGTTTTGTCCCAATCGAGAGTTTCGAGGTAATCGCGCACAAATTGTTTGTCGAAGCTGGGTGGACTTTGGCCGATGACATATTGATCTCGCGGCCAAAAACGCGATGAGTCGGGTGTGAGGCATTCGTCGATCAAAAGCAATTGCCCATCGACCGTTCCAAATTCAAACTTCGTGTCCGCGACGATGATGCCGTGTTGCGCAGCGTGGTCGCGCCCGGCACTGTAGATTTGCAGACTCAAGTCGCGCACGCGTTCTGCCATCTCGCTTCCCAAAATTCGGCGACACTCGTTCATGTCGATGTTGAGATCGTGGCCCGTGTCGCTCTTTGTTGCAGGCGTAAAGATTGGCTCCGGCAGTTGTGAAGCGAGTTTCAACCCCGCCGGCAATTCGATACCGCAAACGCTTTGCGCCTCCTGATATTCTTTCCACCCCGAACCGGCGAGATATCCGCGCACAACGCATTCCACTGCCAACGGCTTCGTTTTCCGCACGATCATCGAACGACCGGCGAGTTGAGCACGAAAGGGCTGCAACTCTTTTGGGAACTCAACGAAAGCTGCGGCGACAAAGTGATTGGCGATCTTGGCGAACCGCTTGAACCAGAACGCGGAGAGTTGATTTAGCACCGCGCCTTTTTTCGGAATTGGATCAGGCAAAATCACGTCGAATGCCGAAAGACGATCGGTCGCGACGAAGAGGAGCGTTTCCCCTAGATCAAAAACTTCGCGGACCTTGCCGCTGCGCAGCTTTTTGATTCCCGGAAGATCGAGAAAGGATTGTGGAGAGGTCGACATAAGTGCGACATCATTACTGCATGGCTGGAATTGTCGTCAAACCACGTGCGCGAATTTTGCACGGACACGACTGGGTTTTTTCCAGCGAAGTGCTAAAGATTTTTGGAAGTCCAGCGGACGGCGACGTGATTTCGCTTAGGGATGGCAAGGATCGTCTGATCGGCAGCGCGATCTACAATTTGAAATCGCAAATCGTGGCGCGACGTTTTTCGCGGCGAAAACAGGATCTTGACCTTGATTTCTTTAAGCGACGGATTGCACAGGCGGCCGAATACCGCGCGCGACGACATGTCGATCCAAAACTTTGCCGCGTTGTCTGGAGTGAGAGCGACGGGCTGCCAGGGGTAATCATCGATCGTTACGGCGAACATTTCGTGCTGCAAACGCTGACCCTCGCCATGGACATGCGAAAAGAATTAATCGCCCAGGCGATTGTCGATCTTTTTGAAGCAAGAAATATTATCGAGCGCAATGACGCACCCGTGCGGCAAGTGGAAGGGCTTGAAGCGCGCGCTGGAATTCTGAGCGGAGCGACGACATCCAAAATCACGATCGATATCAACGATATAAAGTTTGATGTCGATCTCTTGCACGGACAAAAGACCGGGTTTTATCTCGATCAAAAGGACAATTACAGAATCATTGCGCAATATGCGCGCGGCCGGCGCGTGCTCGATTGTTTTACGAGTCAGGGCGCGTTTGCGCTTGCATGTGCGCGCGCCGACGCGAGTGAGGTCACCGGCATCGAAGCAAATACAGAAAGCCTTGAGGCCGCGCGAGAAAATGCCGAACGCAATCAATTGCGAGTGCAATGGATCGGGCAAGATGTTTTCCAGTTTCTGCGAGCTGCCGAGAAAACGGAAGTGCAATATGATCTGATCGTTCTCGATCCACCGTCGTTTACAAGAACGAAGAGCGGGGTGCGCGACGCCATGCGCGGTTATCGCGAACTCCATGTTCGCGCTTTCAGGCTTTTGTCGAAAGATGGATTGCTTGCTACCTTTTCCTGCTCTCATCACGTCACCGAAAATGCATTCGCGCAAATGATCGCGGAGGCGCTGGTGGACGCACGGCGTTCGGCCCGGCGACTTCGCCGATTCGAGCAATCGCTCGATCATCCGGTGCTCCCGACTTTGCCAGAGACGGAATATTTCAAAGGCGTTTTGCTCGAGATGATGCCGGCACGCTGAGCGATGGAAGCAGCTAGCCCTTCCAGACACAGGTCGAAAACTTTGCCATCAAAATATCTGGAATTCTGAAGTCGCCGAATTAATGTGGCGTCCGGGCGAGACTTGAGAGAACGAGCCGCGGCAGTTAGAAATCATCATGGCAGAAAAGATTCGACCGATCGAGCAAATGCTGGAACTCAGCGAGGAAGAATCGCTTTCTCCCGAGCATCTCGATTCGCAAATGCAAAAGGCGCAGGAGCAATTGCTTCAGCTCAAGCGCCAGCAGGAGCAACTTGAAAAACAGAAGCGCGAACTGGAAGAACTAAGTCGTCGCCAGGAAGAACTGGAAAACGGGCGGGCCGAAATGACTGACAAGCTCGCGCGGGCGCTGGTTGTGCTCGAGCGCGAAGCATACAGCGCACAAAAACGACTCGAACAGCTTCGGGCGACTCGGGAAAGTTTCGGTCAGCATCTGGAATTGATCGAAGCGATCGATCCGAAAAGCTGGAGTCCGGCCGATTTGCACAAGGAATTGAGCCGAGCTCTGAGTACGGTAGACGACGCGCGCACGGAGTACAGCGAGCAGCGCAGCCGGCTGCAAGCGGCTGATGAGGGCGCCGGCGGTGAGACTTCATTACCCGAGGTGGGCGCAAGTCTTTATGAGCTGAGCGGCGGCCGTTCGTTTTCTCAATGGCTGCGGATCGGCATCGCGCTTACTTTGCCGCTGATCATTTTTGGCCTTGTTGCCCTTGCTCTTTTCTTCTGGATGGCCAGCCGGTGATGGCGATGTTTCGTCGTTCGCCTCGGTCACCCTCGCCATTTCGCCGCAGGCAAGAAGAACTGGCGCATCGCGAAGCGGAGCTGCGCGATCAATTCGATAAACTCGAGCGGCTGATGGCAAAGGCACGGCGGGCTACGGAGGAAACGTCCCGGCCGGTTCGAGAGAAAGCGAGTCCAAAAATGTATCCGGGAGACAATCGACTGCACGTTTCCGTGGCGCTGCAAGACAAACGCTACTTCGATGACAATGATGGCAATCCCAAACGCCGCCCCCTTCGCAAAGAACGCCGAGAGGGTCGAATCATGTTTCTTGTGCTGGTGATCGCGCTTGCAGGGGCGGTCATTTGGTTAGTAAGTCATCTGCATTTTTGATCGACAAGTATGGCCAAAGGCTCTGACCTCGATGTCGCATATGTGGCTAAGCTGGCGCGGTTAAATTTGTCCGACGCGGAGACGAAACTTTTCCAGAAGCAGCTTGGCCATGTTTTAAATTATGCCGACAAACTGCGTGGAGTGGATGTGAGCGACGTTGAAGCGGCGGCACACGCGATCCCGATTTTCAACGTTTTCCGGGAAGACGAACCGCGGGATTGGTTCACTGCGAAAGAAGCGCTGAGCAATGCGCCGCGCCAGGCAAATGGTCTTTTCATCGTGACGAAAGTCGTGGAATGACGGGAACAGAATTGCCGGCGTCCAATATCGCCGATCTCCAATCTCTGTTGCGTCGCCGGGAAATTTCCCCACGTGAAGTGCTCGATGTCGTGCGAGCGCGCATTGAAGATGTCGATGGAAAAATCGACGCTTATCTCTCGACCGATTTTGAAGCGACTGCCCATCAAGCAGAAAAGGCAGATGTCGATCTTTTGCTCGGCGGTGTGCCGATTGCGATCAAAGATATAATCAGCGTGGCAGGCCAGCCCTGCACGTGCGCGTCAAAAATTCTGCAAGATTACCGCGCCCCTTACGATGCGACGGTCATTCGAAAGTTGCGCGCAGCCGGCGCAATTCCATTCGGCAAAACCAACATGGATGAGTTTGCCATGGGTTCGTCCACAGAAAATTCGGGCCTCAAACTGACGCGAAATCCATGGGATTTGTCCCGCGTACCGGGTGGGTCCAGCGGTGGTTCGGCCGCAGCAGTTGCGGCAGATGAAGCGTTCGCGGGATTGGGGACCGACACCGGCGGCTCGATTCGCCAGCCAGCCTCCTTTTCAGGGGTTGTCGGTCTCAAGCCAACCTACGGACGCGTCTCACGCTTCGGCTTGGTCGCGTTCGCCTCATCGCTCGATCAAGTTGGGCCGTTGACGAAAACCGTACGCGATGCCGCGCTGATTATGAACGCAATCGCCGGTCACGATCCGCAAGACTCGACCTGTCTTAACGAACCGGTGCCTGATTACACAGTGGCGCTGGGTCGCGATTTACGTGGCATTCGATTGGGCCTGCCGAAGGAGTACATGATCGAAGGAATTGATCCGCAGGTAAAATCCGCGATCGATGCGGCGATTGCACAACTCGAAACGCTCGGCGCGGAGATTGTCGATGTTTCTTTGCCGCAGACCGATTACGCCATCGCCGTTTATTACATCCTGGCCACGGCCGAGGCTTCGGCGAACCTGGCACGCTTTGATGGCGTGCGCTACGGACATCGGGCGGAAAATCCAAAAGATTTGCTCGACCATTATGGCCGCACACGCGAGGAAGGTTTCGGTCCGGAAGTGAAACGCCGCATCATTCTCGGTACTTACGTTTTGAGCTCTGGTTACTACGACGCTTATTATTTGCGCGCGCAAAAAGTGCGCGAGCTGATCCGCCAGGACTTCGCAAAGGCGTTCAAGAAAGTGGACGCATTGATTTCGCCGACTTCCCCAGTCCCCGCTTTCAAACTGGGCGAACGGACAGACGATCCATTGCAAATGTATCTCGCTGATATCTTCACCAGCCCCGCCAATCTAGCCGGCATTTGCGGAATTAGCGTGCCGTGCGGATTCGCGGAGATCGATGGCCACCGTTTGCCCATCGGTTTGCAATTGCTCGGAAAAGCGCTCGACGAAGCGCGCATTTTGAGAATCGCGCACGCTTACGAGCAGAGTACCGATTGGCACAAGGCGCGTCCGCTGATCGCTGCGAGTTTGCGGAACGGGTGAAGGATTCAGTCTTTAAATCGAGCTGGGCCGCGCTTGATCGCCGGTTAAATAGCCCAGTCGGTTTTCGCCTATTGCTATCGCTATTCGTCGTTGTGGCGATCGTGTTTTCGGCCGTTCCGCTCCTCCATTATTTCCGTGGCCGCAGCATCATGGATTACAAGTTGTGGTACGACACGGGCAAACATGTCCTCGCTGGCGATGAAATCTTTTTCCTCCACAACGGCAAGTATGACTTCATGTATCCGACGCCGAGTGCGATTTTTTTGGCGGCCGCGAGTTTGCTGGGACAGGCGGGATTAATTGTTCTCCTCGTTGCGATCAACTCAGCCGCCTGGTTTATCAGTGCTCACCTGGCGGCGAGACTCGCTGCCGGACAGTCCGGCAGCGGCCGGATAAAAAATGCTTGGCTGTATCTGGTACCGAGCCTCCTCGTAATCATTTACGTCTGGTCAAGTTATCACCTCGGGCAGTCCAGTCTGGTGTTACTTGCACTGATGCTTGGCGCTTTTGTTGCGCTGCGCTCCGAACGTGAGATTTTCGCGGGCGCGCTGGTTGCGACAGCCGCTGCGATCAAAGCATTTCCAGTAATGGTCATTGTATATTTCATTTATCGTCGTCATTGGAAAACCGTGGCGAGCCTTGCCGTCACACTATTATTTCTGCTTCTCGTCCTGCCCGCGCCGTTCCGTGGATTCGAGCGAACGTGGCACGATCTGGAGAAGTGGAGTGTCGGAATGCTGAAATACAGCCCGTCGGGCGTGGCGCAGCGACCAAAGCGCAGCCAGAACTGGAAAAATCAATCGCTCGTGAGCGTCGCGCATCGTTTGCTTCGGCGCGTGGATGCCGATGCCGCTTCCGCGCCACACACACCAAAGTACGTAAACTTTACCGATCTCAATTTTGCGGCAGTCAATGCTGTCATCATAGGTGTCGCACTGGCATTGGGAATTTTGTTTATCGCAGTGATGCCTCAGCGGCAAATGCGGACGGCAGAAAGCGATGCAATCGAATTCGCGCTACTCATCCTGATGGTGCTGATGCTCACCCCGCTCGCCTTTGGTTACCTTTTTTCGTGGCTCATGCTGCCGTTTGCAGTCGTGACGCAACGGGTGCTGACAGGACAAAGCGCAACCGTTTTATGGTGGAGCGTCCCAGCATTGGCTGTCCTTGCTCTTGCTCTGCCTTTTCCACGCCCGGCTCAGATGTACGGCAATACGTTTTTTGCCGCGTTACTTCTGTTTTTTGGATTTTCGATTGAACTCTTGCGCTGCAGGCGAGCAGGACCGCCGCGGTCAGCGGTTTGAGCCATTCTGATTCCGCAGCCGCCGATTTCATAATCAGTCGGTCGAGGCGTTACTCATTGTCGATCTTGCAATTTCGGCTGGACGATAGAGTCCGTGGACGACATGCCGCAGCACAGCGAACAGCCATCGCACAAAAAATCTCAGTGCAACGAGGAAAGACATTTTCGATTTGCCACGCACGCGATTACGAAATGCGATGGGAATTTCAACCACGCGCAACCTGCGACTGCTCCGCACCATTGTCTCAAACACAATTTTGAAGCCGGCCGGCGGCGGCGATGCATACTCCAGTAACCGGGAACGCCTGATCGCAAAAAATCCGGATATCGAATCGTGCACGCCGGTGAGCGGGTAAGCGAGGGCCGCACCGGTTCGTGACAATAACAGCCGCCAACGCGGCCAGCCCGGTGTCGATCCACCGCGAACATATCGGCTTCCTATCACCATGTCCGCTGCGCCGGCAAAAAGAGGGGCCAGCAAATCTTTGATTCGTTCCGGCGGATGGCTCAGGTCTGCATCCATCACGACAAGAACTTCTCCCTCTGCAGCGAGCGCACCCGACATAATGGCAGCGGCCAATCCGAGTTCTGCATGATCTTGCTCGATCAACCGAATTGGATGAGTGACCGCCAACGTCCGAATCATATGTCGCGTTGCGTCGGTCGAATTATTATCGACAAACAAGATCTCGCGAAACGGAACAGCGGTCGCGGCAATTTGCTCTACGAGAGGCGCGATATTTTCGGCCTCGTT
>Ga0137378_10004887_pt1 | contig 11581 bp, 10 predicted proteins | sample SagtaG_21_FD_104813 | JGI IMG/M metagenome (GOLD analysis project Ga0137378, IMG submission 104813) | Vadose zone soil microbial communities from Sagehorn Ranch, Mendocino, California, USA - Sage2_L_60_16 metaG | ecosystem: Environmental > Terrestrial > Soil > Vadose zone | place: USA... | reverse complement strand
GCCTATGTCGCGCTGCTGGCCCGTGACGCGCACCCGGAGCTGGTGCGCCGGCTCGTGCTGGTCGACGGGGGGCTGCCGCTGCCGGTGCCGGAGGGCACCGACCTCGACGCCACGCTCGACGCCACCCTCGGCCCGGCGATCGCCCGGCTGGGGCAGACTTTCCCCAGCACCGAGGCGTACCTGGACTTCTGGCGGGCGCACCCGGCGCTGGCCGACCACTGGACCCCCGACGTCGAGGCCTACGCGCGTTACGACCTGACCGGCGAGCCCGGCCAGCTGCGATCGCGCGTGGTCGGGGACGCCGTCCGCGCCGATGGCCGTGACGTGCTGGCGGAGAAGCCCTTCGCGGACGCGCTGCTGCGGCTGACCCGGCCGACGCCGCTGCTGACCGCGCCGGCCGGGATGTTCGGCGCACCGCCGCCGCTGATACCGCACGAGGTCGTCGCAGCGTGGCAGGAACGTGTCCCGGCCTTGCGGCCGCAGCTCGTGCCCGCGGTCAACCACTACACGATCATGTTCGACAAGGAGGGCGCCGCGGCCGTGTCCCAGGCGATCAGGGCGGCGGCGCTGTAGCTACGAGCACCGTAATAGCGGCACTGTAGGTTAGGAACGTGACCCAGCTGACCGAGGCGCGAACCACGGGATCGTTCGGGACCCTGGTCGATGTGGTCACTTCCGGCGGCGTGCTCATCCTGAGCGGCGCCGGGCTGTCCACCGAGTCGGGTATCCCGGATTACCGCGGGCCGACCGGCCTGGCCCGGCGCGCGACGCCGATGACCTACCAGGCCTTCACCGGCAGCGCCGCGGCCCGGCGCAGGTACTGGGCCCGGAGTTACATCGGCTGGCGGCATATCGCCCGGGCGGCGCCGAACGACGGCCACCGGGCCGTGGCCGAGCTGAGCCGCCGCGGGCTGCTGACCGGGATCATCACGCAGAACGTGGATGGCCTGCACCAGGCGGCGGGCCCAGTGATGGGCGGAGCCGGGGTGACCGAACTGCACGGCAGCCTGCACCGGGTCATCTGCCTGTCCTGCGGGCAGCGGACGCCGCGCACCGAACTGGACCGGCGGCTCGAGGCTGCCAACCGCGGCTGGGACGCACAGCTGGCCACCTTGGTCAGTATGGCCCGCGGGCCCGACGGCGACGCCGTCCTGGACGACGCGGCCACCGAGTCGTTCCGGGTCGCCGACTGTTCCGCGTGCCATGGCGTGCTCAAGCCCGACGTGGTGTTCTTCGGCGAGAACGTGCCTAAGCAGCGGGCGGAAACCTGCTACGCGCTGGTCGAGCAGTCCAGCGCGCTGGTCGTCCTGGGGTCGTCGCTCACCGTGATGTCCGGGTTCCGGTACGTCCGGCACGCGGCCAGGCTGCAGCGCCCGATCGTGATCGTCAACCAGGGTGCCACCCGCGGCGATGCGTACGCCACCGCGACCCTCGACGCTCCGCTGGGCCAGATTCTCACCGGATTGGTGACTAACCTCCCCGTGGTCAGAAACGGAGTGCCGCGATGACCACGGACGGCGACGGTTTCGACGTCGTGACCGGAGCGTTCAGCTACTCCGGCGCGGCCATCGCGAGCGAGCTGCGGGCGGCGGGCCGGCGGGTGCGCACGGTCACCGGCCACCCGGGCCGGGTCGTGCAGACGCCGGCCGGCGCCGGCATCGAGGTCAGGCCGCTGGACTTCGCCGATCCGGCGGCGCTCACCGAGGCGCTGCGCGGCGCCCGGACGCTGTACAACACCTACTGGGTGCGGTTCGCCCACGGCCACGTCGACCATCCGGTGGCGGTGGCCCGCTCGCGCGTGCTGTTCCAGGCCGCCGTCGAGGCGGGGGTGCAGCGGATCGTGCACGTGTCGATCACCAACCCGAGCGCCGACTCGCCCTATCCGTATTTCCGCGGCAAGGCGGCGGTGGAGCAGGCGCTGCGCGATCTGCGCGTCTCGCACGCCGTGCTGCGGCCGGCCATCTTGTTCGGCGGCAACGGCGTCCTGATCAACAACATCGCCTGGCTGCTGCGCCACCTGCCGGTGTTCGCCGTCGGCGGCACCGGCGAGTACCGCATCCGTCCCATTCACGTCGACGACCTGGCGCGGCTGGCGGTGCGGGCCGGAGGTTCGGCGACGACCGAGACCATCGACGCGGTAGGACCCGAACGGCCTACCTTTCTCGAGCTTGTCCGCACCATCAAAGCCGCGGTCGGCAGCCGCAGCCAGGTCATCCGGGTGCCGGCGGCGTTGATACCGGCCGCGGCCCGGCTGCTCGGCCTGGCGCTGCGCGACACCCTGCTCACCGCCGAGGAGTACCAGGGGATGGCGGACGGCCTGGCCGACACCGACGGCCCTGCGACCGGCGAGACCGCCTTGAGCCAGTGGATCACCGACCACGAGGACACCCTGGGCCGCGTTTACGCCAATGAGCTCACGCGTCACTTCCGCTGAGAAGTCGTTACCCGAGGGCGCGGGGGTGGGAGGAGGCGTAGACCTCGCGGAGGCGGTCCACCGTGATCAGGGTGTAGACCTGGGTGGTGGTGACGGACGCGTGGCCGAGCAGTTCCTGGACCACCCTGATGTCGGCGCCGCCGTCCAGCATGTGCGTGGCGAACGAGTGGCGCAGCGTGTGCGGTGACACGCCGGTCCCGGGGTCCAGGCCGGCCCGGGCGGCCGCGGCGCGCAGCACGCCCCAGGCGCCCTGCCTGGTGAGGCGGCCGCCGCGGGCGTTGAGAAACACCGCGGGGCTGGCCGACGTGCGGCGGGAAGCCGCGGCCAGGCCAGGCCGGGCCCGGACCAGGTACGCCTCGAGCGCCCGCACGGCGTAGCTGCCCACCGGCACCACCCGCTGCTTGCTGCCCTTGCCGATCAGCCGCACCACCGGGTCAGCGCCCAGCTGCAGCTCGTCGATGTCGAGGCCGGTCGCCTCGGAGATGCGCGCCCCGGTGCCGTAGAGGAACTCGAGCAGCGCCCGGTCCCGCAGCGGCCGGGGATCCGCGGACAGATCGTCGGGGCCCGGGCCGGCCGCGTCGAGCAGCCGCTCCACCTCCGCTAGGGTGATCGCCTTGGGCAGCCGCCTGGGCGGCGACGGCGGCGGGACCTCGTGAGCCGGGTCGGTGTCGGCGAGGCCCTGGGCGACCGTGAACGCGTGCAGGCCGCGGACCGCGATCACGGCCCGCGCGGCCGAACTGACCGCCAGCGCCGCGTGCTCGGCGTCGCCCTCGCGCAGCGAGGCCAGGAATTCCGCCACATCCACCGGGGTGATGTCGGTCAGCCTGGTCTTGCCCCGGCCGGCCAGCACCGAGGAGTACCGGCGCAGGTCCCGCCGGTAGGACTCCACCGTGCTGGCGGCCAGCCCGCGCTCCACGACCAGATACTGCAGGTAGGCGCGGAGCGCGTCGGCCAGCGAACGGGCCGCCGGCGGCTGGCTCAGTTCAGCACCTGGCTGGCCGGGATGTACGGCAGCGCGTGCGCTTCGGCGACCGGCTCGCTGGTCAGCTGGCCGGCGTACGTGGACAGGCCCCGGGCCAGGGACTTGTCCGCGCGAAGCGCGTCGCGCCAGCCCCGGTTGGCCATCTCGACCACGTAGGGCAGCGTGACGTTGGTCAGCGCGTAGGTGGACGTGTGCGGCACGGCGCCCGGCATGTTCGCCACGCAGTAGTACAGCGTGTCGTGCACCCGGTAGGTGGGATCCGCGTGCGTGGTGGGCCGCGATCCCTCGAAGCAGCCGCCCTGGTCGATCGAGATGTCGACGAGCACCGCGCCCGGCTTCATCCGGGACACGAGCTCGTCGGTGACCAGCCGGGGTGCCTTGGCCCCCGGCACCAGCACGGCGCCGATCACCAGGTCCGCGTCGATCACCGCCCGCTCGATCTCGTAGGTGTTGGACGCGACGGTCTGGCAGTGCCCCTGGTAGATGGCGTCGGCCTGGCGGAGCCTGGCCACGTTCCGGTCGACCAGCAGCACCTCGGCCTGCATGCCGAGCGCGATCGCGGCCGCGTTCATGCCGGACACGCCCGCACCGAGCACGACCACCTTGGCCGCGTACACGCCGGACACCCCGCCCATCAGCACCCCGCGCCCGCCGCCGTCGCGCTGCAGGTGGTGCGCGCCGACCTGCGGCGCCATCCGGCCCGCGACCTCGGACATCGGGGCGAGCAGCGGCAGCGACCCGTCGGGCAGCTGCACGGTCTCGTACGCGATCGAGGTGACGCCGGAGCTGAGCAGCGCGTCGGTGCAGGCCTTGGACGCGGCCAGGTGCAGGTAGGTGAACAGGACCTGGCCGGAGCGCATGCGGTGGTACTCCTGCTCGATCGGCTCCTTGACCTTGAGGATCATTTCCCCTTCGCCCCACACGTCGTCCGCGGCCGGCAGGATCTTCGCGCCCGCCGCCACGAAGTCCTCGTCCGGAATCGACGACCCATCCCCCGCCCCGGCCTCGATGACCACCTGGTGGCCGCCGCGGACGAGCTCGTGCACGCCTGCGGGCGTGATAGCCACCCGGTACTCGTGGTTCTTGATTTCCCGGGGAATCCCAACCTTCATGGTGGTCCTTCCAGACGGTGGAGCCTCATTGCTCTTCCGGGGCATCGGCAGGACGAAGCCGTTCAAACCCCTCTGACCTGGCAGCATACCCCGCCAGGACCGCCAGGGCCGCGACCCCGTTGTGCAGTTCGCCGGCCAGGACCTTACGCACCGCCTCGTCGAGCGGCAGCCACGCCGGCACCAGCTGAGCCTCCTCGTCCTGGCGTACGAAGTCGCGTTCGGCCTCCGGCACGAACTCCAGGTCACGAGCCAGGAAGACGCGCAGGCGCTCGGTGCTGAAGCCGGGTGAGGTGTAGTAATCGGTGAGGACCCGCCAGTCCCCCGCCCGGTAGCCCGCCTCCTCGAGCAGCTCCCGCCGCGCGGTGGACCACGGCGGCTCTCCGGAGACATCGCGCAGGCCCGCCGGAATCTCCCACAGCAGCCGGCCCACGGGGTGGCGATACTGCCTGATCAGGAGCACCTGCTGGGCATTATCGAGGGCGAGCACGGCGACCGCGCCGGGGTGGATAACCACATCCCGTTCGGCCACTTGATTGTCGGGCATACGGACCTTGTCGGTCCGTACGGTGACCAGCCGGCCACGGAACAGCTCGGCCGAGGAGACGACAGGCCAGTGCGCAACCTCATCTTTCATGCGCTGGCCACGGCGCGCGCGGCCGCGACGCTGGCCGCCTTGGACCGCGCCAGCGCCGCCGCGATCAGGCCGCCGAACAGCGGGTGCGGCCGGGTCGGGCGCGACAGGAACTCCGGGTGCGCCTGCGTGCCGACGAAGAAGGGGTGCCCGGCGAGCTCGGCGAACTCCACCAGGTGCCGGTCCGGCGAGAGCCCGGAGAAGACCAGGCCCGCCTGCTCGAGCACGGCCCGGTACGAGTTGTTGACCTCGTACCTGTGCCGGTGCCGCTCCTCCACCAGGGTGCTGCCGTACATTTCCTCGACCCGGGTGCCGGGTTCCAGCGCGGCCGGGTACAGGCCCAGCCGCATGGTGCCGCCCATGTCTCGCTCCCCCGCCACCACGTCCTCCTGGTCGGCCATGGTGGCGATCACCGGGTCCGGGGTTTCCGGGTTGAACTCGGCGCTGTCGGCCTCGGCCAGCCCGGCCAGGTCCCGGGCCACCTCGATGACCATGCACTGCAGCCCCAGGCACAGGCCCAGGATCGGGATGCCGTGCTCGCGGGCGTACCTGATCGCGCCGATCTTCCCCTCGATGCCGCGGACCCCGAACCCGCCCGGGATCAGCACCCCGTCCACGCCCTCGAGCTCGGCGGCCGCGCCCTCCGGCTCCTCGCAGGCGTCGCTGATCACCCAGCGGATGTTCACCTGCGCGTCGTTGGCGAACCCGCCCGCCTTCAGCGCCTCGGCCGGGGACAGGTACGCGTCGGGCAGGTCCACGTACTTTCCGACCAGGGCGATGGTGATGCTGTGCGCCGGCCGGTGCACCCGGCGGAGCAGGTCGTCCCACTCGCTCCAGTCCACGTCGCGGAACGGCAGGCCGAGCCTGCGCACCACGTAGGCGTCCAGGCCCTCGGCGTGCAGGACTCTGGGGATGTCGTAGATCGACGGCGCGTCGGGCGCGGAGACCACCGCCTCCTCGTCCACGTCGCACATCAGGCTTATCTTGCGTTTCAGGTTCGCGTTGATCGGCCGGTCCGAACGGGCCACGATCGCGTCCGGCTGGATGCCGATGCTGCGCAGCGCGGCCACCGAATGCTGGGTGGGCTTGGTCTTCAGCTCACCCGAGGGGCCGATGTAAGGCAGCAGGCTGACGTGCAGGAAGAAGCAGCGGTCCCGGCCGATCTCGTGCCTGATCTGGCGGATGGCCTCCAGGAACGGCTGGGACTCGATGTCCCCCACGGTCCCGCCCACCTCGGTGATCACCACGTCGACGTCGTCGCCGGCCATCTGCAGGATGCGGGACTTGATCTCGTTGGTGATGTGCGGGATGACCTGCACGGTGTCACCCAGGTAGGCGCCGCGGCGCTCGTTCGCGATCACCGTCGAGTAGATCTGGCCGGTGGTGACGTTCACTTCACCCTGGAGGTTGGTGTCCAGGAAGCGCTCGTAGTGGCCGACGTCGAGATCGGTCTCCGTGCCGTCGTCGGTTACGAACACCTCGCCGTGCTGGAAGGGGTTCATGGTGCCCGGGTCGACGTTGAGGTAGGGGTCGAGCTTCTGCATCGTGACCCGCAGGCCACGCAGTTTCAGCAGGCGGCCGAGGCTGGATGCGGTCAGTCCCTTGCCGAGGCTGGAGGCGACGCCTCCGGTGACGAAGAGATGTCTGGTTTGCGCCGGCCGTGGATGAAGTGATGATGCGGCCACTATGAGGCTCCCGTGGTGTCCGGTACGGCAAGGAAAAACAGCAGGTCCACGGGCCACCAGGATAACAGGCCGGCGGCGGCCGGCCCGGCATTTGCCTGCCGGCGGGCTACCGCGTCGGCCATCGCCACGTCTTCCGTCTGGTGCGCCTCGCCGAATCTGGCCAGCATGACGGCCGAGGCGACGGCGATGAAGAAGCCTCCCCAGGCGACCACGGACAGCCCGGGACGTGTCTGATCGCCCAGGAAGACCACGCCGATGACGGCCGGCGGGATGGTCTCGGCCAGCACCACCGCCGAGGTGGCGACCGTCACGCTGCCGCTCTCCAGCGCGGTGGCGTAGAACATGAACGAGATGATGCCGGCCGCGGCGACCGCGTACGCGGCCGGGTCACGGGCCAGTTCGAGCGGCGAGAACCCGGTCAGCACGCGGGCCGCGATGCTGAGCACCCCATAGCCGAAACCGGCGGTGACGCCGAGCGCGGTCGTCCGGTAGGGCTCGTTGAGCTTGGCCGCGGCCAGGCCGAGCACGGCCAGGCCCGCGATCGCCACGATGAGCGCGAGCTTGAACACCGCGCCCACGTGCGCGGCGCCCTCCGCGCCCGCCGAGGAGCCGAGCAGGCCGACGCCTGCCACCACGCCGAGGACCGCCGCCCACTCCCGCCACGACAGGGTCACGCCGATCACCCAGGAAGCCACCACCGCGGTCACCGCGAGGTTCGACGCCACGAACGCCTGGACGGCGAAGAGCGGCAGCCGCTGCAGGGCGATGAGCTGGGCCACGAACCCGAGCGCGTCCAGGCACATGCTGGCCACGAACCGCCACTGGCGCAGCAACCGCATGACCAGGCCGGGGTCGACGCCCCCGGAGGCATCTTCGGCCGACCGGTTGCTGGCCGCGCGCACCGCGATCGCCTGCATCACCGCGGCAATGCCGTACAAGAGCGCCGCGACGATGGCCGCGATCAGGCTGACTAGCACCGCACACCTCCCCCGGTATCTCTGGCTAGTCGGCTGTTTTCTGAGGCAACCATGAGCAGACCCTCAGCATTCCGGCCCCCCGCATTCCGGCCCGATGGCATTCGGCACAGCCATCCACTATCATGCCTTGTTTCAGCATGCCTTGTTTCAGCGGAGCATGGCCGCCGGGCGCACCTCCCAGCCGGTCCACAGCGGCCGGTATCCCATCCGGTTCCAGAACGGCGCGGACAACGGGTTCACCTGCGCGTAGTGCAGCAGCGTGGTCTGCACGCCGCGGGCGTCGAGGACCGCGTGCGCGTGCCTGACCAGGGCCGCGCCGACCCCGCCGCCCCGCTCGCCGGGCCGCACGAACAGGGTCGGCAGGTAAGCGTTGGTGCCCGCCCGCGTCATGCCGGCGATCCAGCCCGAGTGCTCCGGCGGCTGGACGTGGACTAGGCCGACGGGCCGTCCGTCCCGTTCGGCCAGCCAGGCCCAGGCCGGCCGCGCGGCCAGCGCCACCTGCGTCTCGGCGCGGACCAGCGCCTCGGTGCCAGGGCGGATGACGGTCGCCCCGAAGAGCGCGTCGTAGCGGATCACGCCCATCTCGAGTTCCGTCACGGTGTCGAGGTCCGCGGGGCCGGCTTCGCGGATGACCAGATCAGCCGGAGAGCCCGTGACCGCGCGCCCGGCGGGCCGCACCGCGATCACCGTTATCGGCTGTAGCCCGCTTGCCAGCAATGCTTTCACTCCACTGACGTCACGGGCCGGCCAGGTGATCATCGCCGCGGTGTCTTCCGCGTTCGCCTCCGGCAGCCCGGCCAGGTGAGCGCGCCACTGCCTGAGCAGGTCCTCGAGGGCGGCGAGCGTGTCCGGCTCGCGCAGCCGCGGGGTCAGCGAGTACCTGCCCGCCGCGCCCCAGGTCTGGTTCAGGGTGCCAGCCGGGACGTGCTGGTGGTGGCAGACGCCCAGCCCGGCCGGGCGGCCGTTCTGGCCGCTGACCACCAGTGGCGCCATGCAGCCTTCCGGTAGGTCGCCGGGCTCGGGCAGCAGCCGGTCGAAGCCCTGCCAACGGCGGCCCACTGCCCGGTTGAGGTCATGGACCACGTCACGCACTACCCAGGGCATTGTCCCGCCTTCGCCGTTTTGCCGCGTTCCTCGCTCCGGGTGAACATTAGCGGCCGTACCAGCCGCCCGGCGGCACCCAGTAGCCGCGGTCCGGCAGGACCTCCTGCCATCTGCTGGTCGACCAGGACGAACGCATAGCCCAGCCGGCGCGCCAGGATCCCGTCCGTGGCAACCTGATCCCCGATCACCATCCCGGGCCGGGCGAAACGCCGGTACGCCTCGGTCCGCAGCGGCTTACCCGCCGACGCCAGGTAAACCACCCGCACACCTGCTGTGGCTGGCACAACCGACGGGCGACGCGACGAGTTGGTGGCAAAGCACAGCACTTCCACGGCCGGCAGCACCGCGACCGCGCTGAGCACCCGCGCGATCCCCTGGTCAAGGGCCTCCTGGCCGCCATCCCAGTAAGCAACCAGCGGCTCTATGTCGAAGATCATCGTCCGCACCGACAGTTCACCGGCACGGCGCACCACGTCACCCAGCCCCGCGGCGCGCTCAAAAACGGCTCTCACGTCACAACACCTGCACGCTCACGGCGTACGCCGGCGAGGTGCCGTAGCCTGGCCCAGTTCACCGGAGGCTTCGGCGCGGGGACGCCCGGCCGGTCCCTTGGCACCCAAACGCGGAGCGCGGATGGGGAGATCGTGCAGGTCACCGGCGTTGACATCGATACCGCCTCGCCGTCGATGCCGACCGGGATCTCAGCCGCGTCGGCGCTGATCTCGATCTGTCTGGTGGTCAGCACCCTCAGTCCGACGGCCTTCCTGCCGCGGAGCAGGTCGACAGCTTGCTGGGCGCTTCGGACCTTGACAGCAGCCACGCCGAGCATGCCGCGATCCAGCCGTGCGCGACGGCTCAGGCCGGCCACGTCTCCGGTTCCGTACGGATTGTTGGCCACAAGCAGCGCCTGTGGCGACCGGATCTCCGTGCCGTCCGCCAGCGCGGAAAGCCGGGCTCCGCGGTGGCCTTGCAGCAGGTCCGGAAGCAGTTTCAGCGTCGTATTCAGCTTGTCGCCACGGTACGCCGGGGTCTCGACGATCTCGGCGTACGCGCCGAACGACGCGTTGTTGACGAACACCTGGCCATTGATCATCCCGAGGTCGACCCGCAGTTCGACACCATCGGACAAAGCGCCAAGGCAGGCCGACGGGTCCTCACGGTCTAGACCGAGATCGAGGGCGAAGTGATTGCGCGTGCCCGCGGAGATCACCACAAACGGCATGCCATGTTCGGCGGCGATGCCGGCCACCAGGGCCTGCGTGCCGTCACCTCCGGCGACGCCGAGCAGATCGGCACCCCGGGCCACGGCCTGGCGGGCGACCTCGCCGACGTCAACCCGCTCGGGGCCGCCGATGAGAAACACTTCGGCGCCGAGGTCTTCGGCCCTGCTTTTCAGGTCGAATTTCTCGACTTTCCCGCCGCCGGACTTCGGATTCATGATCAGGTACGGGTGCCGGGCAGGGGGCTGCGCCGGATGCTCGGGCATGCGCCAGTCCGTTCGGTCCCTGGCCAGCGCCAAGCGCGCGGTCATGCTCGCGACCAGCCAGACCGCGGCCGAGACGATGGCCACCCAGAGCACGCCGCGGAACGCGTAAACGACGATCACAGCGATCGGCGCTAGCGCGAAGACCGCGAGCGACAGCCAGCGCCAAATGCCGCGCCGGGAAAGGAAGAAGAACGCGGCGGCCAGGCTCACGGCGGCGGCCGCCAGGCCCACGGCGAGCATCGACAGGCTCCTCAGCCCGGCAAAAAGCGCCAGAATCACGATCGCCCCGCCTGCGAGCACGAAACTAAGACGCGCGAGCCAGCGCTGAGCGGGCGTGCTCTGAGGACTCACCGCGGACGTCACGGCAGCCGCCGACGAGGCAAGCCGCGGGAATTAATGGTCCAGTCCACGATCTGATCGTCACATCCTGACGGCCCCGGCACCTCACCCGTTCCGGGTAATTAGATGCGGGGACATCCGGGGGCTCAGACGCCGGCCGCGTGCATGCCGCGGAGCTCGGCCTTGAGCTCCCGGATCTCGTCGCGGAGCCGGGCCGCCACCTCGAAGTGCAGCTCGGCGGCGGCGGTGTGCATCTGCTCGGTGAGCTCGGTGATCAGGCCGACCAGCTCGCCGCGGGCGGCGCTGGCCTCCTTCGTCGGCTCGCCGGCCGCAGTGCGCTCGCCGGCCTGGTTCGCGACCGCGCGGGCGCGCGAGGACAGGCCGGGCACCGGTGCCTTGCCGCGGGACTGCTGCCGCCCGCCGCCGCCGATGAGCTGCTCGGTGTCGGCGTCCTCGCGGACGATCTGGTCCAGGATGTCGGCGATCCGCTTGCGCAACGGCTGCGGGTTGATACCGTTCGCCTCGTTGTAGGCGACCTGCTTCTCCCGCCGCCGGTTGGTCTCGTCGATGGCCCGCTGCATCGACGGCGTGACCGTGTCGGCGTACATGTGCACCTCGCCGGACACGTTCCGCGCCGCACGTCCGATGGTCTGGATCAGCGACGTGCCGGAGCGCAGGAAGCCCTCCTTGTCCGCGTCCAGGATGGCCACGAGCGACACCTCGGGCAGGTCGAGGCCCTCGCGGAGCAGGTTGATGCCGACGAGCACGTCGTACTCGCCGACCCGGAGCTCGCGCAGCAGCTCGACCCGGCGCAACGTGTCGACCTCGCTG
>Ga0137378_10004885_pt1 | contig 11582 bp, 10 predicted proteins | sample SagtaG_21_FD_104813 | JGI IMG/M metagenome (GOLD analysis project Ga0137378, IMG submission 104813) | Vadose zone soil microbial communities from Sagehorn Ranch, Mendocino, California, USA - Sage2_L_60_16 metaG | ecosystem: Environmental > Terrestrial > Soil > Vadose zone | place: USA... | reverse complement strand
CGCCGTGGACTTCTTGGCGGTCGACTTCTTCGCCGTGGACTTCTTGGCGGTCGACTTCTTCGCCGTGGACTTCTTGGCGGTCGACTTCTTCGCCGTGGACTTCTTGGCGGTCGACTTCTTCGCCGTGGACTTCTTGGCGGTCGACTTCTTGGCGGCTGGCATGGCTCACCCCCTCTCGTGTCGTCTCGTGGGCGGCCGCCACCGGCGAGCCGCCCAGGCCGTGGAAGACGGGAAACGGTGGGTGCCGTCCAGGCCCCGGCATCGATCCCGCCGAGGGACGCCGGTGGTCACGACGCCATTCGCTTGAGGCGCCGGCGCTCCCGCTCGCTCATGCCGCCCCACACGCCGTACCGTTCGTCCCGGCGCAGCGCGTAGTTCAGGCACTCGATCCGCACCGGGCACTCCGCACAGATGCGCTTGGCCTCTCGGGACGAACCCCCCTTCTCGGGGAAGAAGACCTCGGGGTCGTAGTCCCTGCATCGAGCTCGGTCCTGCCAGGGCATGAAGTGATGCACGCCGCTCCCCCAGAATTACACTCCTGTAATTCTGGACCAACCGGCGCCCGGAACGCAAGTCCGAGCGACCAAGTTCTCGTGACGAATCGAAGCGTCTCGTGTCCACCGTCGAAACATGTTGACCATCTCGGGGAACGCATGCAAGGTGTTGGACACAAAAACTTTTCCGTAAAGCGCCTTACTTCAAGATAGTAAAGCCGCCTTATCGCAGGCTATGGCGTGGCGCCAGCCCTGTCGACTCGTCCGTAGGTCGTGGTTCTTTCCACTGCGATCCGGCCGATCTCGCGGATGGCATCGACCAGCTCTTCGGGTTCCTTCCTGATCCCCCACTCGGAACCAGCCATCCGCGAGATGGTCTCCTCCATGAGCGTCCCACCGAAGTCGTTCGCTCCGCCCTGAAGGATGAGCTTGCAGTACTCCACCCCCATCTTCACCCACGACACCTGGATGTTCGGGATGCGTCCGTGCAGCAGGACCCGGGCCACGGCGTGCATCCGCCGGTTGTCGTCGAGGGTCGGGCCCGGACGGGCCTTGCCCGCCAGGTAGATCGGAGAGTTCTGGTGGACGAACGGCAGCGGCACGAACTCGGTGAACCCGCCGGTCTCGTCCTGGATGCGGGCTAGGCGCTTGATGTGGGCCACCCAGTGCGGAGGGGCGTCCACGTGCCCGTACATGATCGTGGAGGACGTCCGGATCCCCAGGGAGTGGGCCGTCCTGATGATCTCCTCCCACGTGTCGGCGGGAAGCTTGCCCTTGGTCAGGAGCCACCGGACGTCGTCGTCGAGGATCTCAGCCGCCGTGCCCGGGCAGGTCCCCAGACCGCGGGCCCTGCACTCCTGGAGGAACTCGCGAAAGGAGATCCCCAGCCGGGTGGCGCCGTTCAGGGTCTCCATCGGGCTGAACGCGTGGATGTGCATGTCAGGCGTTCGCCCCTTCACCGCGTCCAGGATCCCGAAGTAGAACTCGCCGGGAAGGCTCGGGTGCAGGCCGCCCTGGATGCACACCTCGGTGGCCCCGTAGCGCCGGGCCTCCTCGGCCCGGTCCGCCACCTCCTCGAGAGAGAGGGTGTAGGACTCGGGATCGATCTCCCGCTGGGCGAACGCGCAGAACCGGCATCCCGTGTAGCAGACGTTGGTGAAGTTGATGTTCCGGTTGACCACGTAGGTGACCTCGTCGCCGACCGCCTCGCGCCGGAGGTCGTCCGCCACCCGGCACAGGTCCTCGAGGGCGCCGTCCTCGACGTCGAACAGGGCCAGCGCCTCGCCGTCGGTGAGGTCGCCGCCCCGGCCCTCTGCGGCCTTCCCGAGGGCCCCCTTCACCTCCAGCGACAGCCGCTCGGGACCGCGATGCCGGCGGCTCCATTCCCTGGTGACCTCGATGGCATCGAAGTCCCCGTACACGTCGATCGCGTCCTGACGAAGCCCCTGGTCCGGCCCCTTGGCGAACGACAGCGCGATCACCCTGGGCTTCCACCGGACGTCGGGGTCCTGCCACGGTGTCGGTTCGGGCTTTTGCCCCTCCACGGCCAGCCCGTCGGGCCCGGCCAGTCTCGCCACCGGCCGGTGCATCTTCCCCGCCAGCCATGGATCGGGCTTCAGCGCGAACTCCGGATAGACGGCCAGGCGCTCCCGCAGCACGTGGCCGCGCTCGGCGGTGCGGCGTTCGAGGTCACGAAGCTTGGGCCAGGGCGCCTCCGGGTTGACGTGGTCGATGGTCACCGGCGAGACGCCTCCCCAGTCGTCGATGCCGGCGTCGATCAGCCTCGGATAGCCCGGATCGGATAGGTTGGGTGGTGCCTGCAGGTGCATCCTCGGACCCAGCACCACTCGGGCCGTGGCCACCGCGGCCAGGAACTCCTCCTCCGTCGGCTCGGGGGCGTCGTGCATGGCCGTGCCGGGCTTCGCCCGGAAGTTCTGCACGATCACCTCCTGCACATGCCGGTACTTCCGGTGGAGGTCACGGATGGCGAACAGTGACTCGGCCCGCTCCCGAAGCGTCTCGCCGATGCCGATCAGGATGCCCGTGGTGAACGGGATCGAGAGCCGGCCGGCGTCCTCGATCGTCCTCAGGCGGACCGCGGGGACCTTGTCGGGCGAACCGAAGTGCGCCCCACCCCGTTGCGACAGGCGGTGGGAGGAGGTTTCGAGCATGATCCCCATCGACGCGCTCACGTGCTTCAGCCGGGCCATCTCCTCCCAGGTCATGACCCCGGGGTTGAGGTGCGGGAGCAGGCCCGTCTCCTCGATGACCCGGATCGACACGGCTCGCACGTACTCGAGCGTCGACCGGTACCCGCGTTCGTCCAGCCAATCGCGGGCGACCGGGTACCGCTCCTCCGGCCGGTCGCCCAGGGTGAACAGGGCCTCCTTGCACCCGGCGCGCCGCCCCGCCTCCGCGATGGCCACGGCCTCCTCCGGCGTCAGGAAGGGGCGGTCGAGCTTCGACGGCGGCTTGGCGAACGTGCAGTAGTGGCAGTGGTCCCGGCACAGCATCGTGAGGGGGACGAAGACCTTGCGCGAGTAAGTGATGGTCGTTCCGTGACCCAGGTCGCGCAGCCTCGCCGCGACCGACATCAGATAGGACAAGGCCTCCTCGCGGGCGGAGAGGAGGGCTTCGGTCTCGTCGAGGGAGAGGACCTTCCCCGCGTGGGCCCGGGCCAACGCGCGGCGGATCCGGTGGGCGAGGTCGGTCACGACGCCGACGAATCTACGGCCGGCCCGTGGTTCCGGCAAACAGGGAGCCGGACGTGTCGGCCGGGTGAGGCAAGATAGTCGGCATGAAGGTGGCGGCGCTGGCCGGAGGGATCGGCGCGGGGAAGTTCCTGCGGGGGGTGGTTCGCGTGGTCGAGCCCTCGGACCTCACCGTGGTGGTGAACACCGGTGACGACATCGACGTCCACGGGCTCCACGTCTCACCCGATGTCGATTCGGTCACCTACTGGCTGGCCGGCCTGATGGACCGGGAGCGGGGGTGGGGGCGGGAGGACGAGACCTTTCGGGTCACCTCGGAGCTTCGAACCATCGGCGCCGCCCGAGCGTGGTTCGGCGTGGGAGACCTCGACCTGGCCACGCACCTGTACCGGACACCCCGGCTGTCCGCAGGGGCCGGACTGTCCGAGGTCACCGACGAGCTCCGGCGCCGGTTCGGCGTGGCCGCGCGCATCCTGCCGATGACCGACGACGCCGTCACGACCCGGGTCGACGCCGTCGACGTGAACGGGTCCCCGCTCGACCTGCACTTCCAGGAGTACTGGGTGCTCCGGGCGGGGGCTGACTCGGTCAAGGGAATCCGGTTCGAAGGAGCCGAAAGGGCGCGGCCGGCCCCTGGCGTGATCGGGGCCATCGGCGACGCCGACGTCGTCCTGATCTGTCCGTCGAATCCCGCCGTCTCGGTCGGCCCGATCCTCGCCGTGCCGGGCATCGCCGAGGCGGTGCGAGCGAGGCGGGACATCTCGGTGGGCGTGTCACCGATCGTCGGCGGGGCCCCCATTCGAGGCATGGCCGACCGGCTTCTTCCCGCCGTCGGCGTGGAGGTCTCGGCGGTCGGCGTGGCCGAGCACTACGCGGCGCAGGGCCTCCTCGGCGGATGGGTGATCGACGACGTGGACGCGGCCGCGAGTCCCAGGGTCGAACGGCTGGGGCTTCGGGTGGCCGTGACCGACACGGTCATGGTCGACGACCCGGCCGCGGAGTCGGTTGCCCGGGTAGCCCTCGAGCTCGCGGTGGCGAGATGACGGTCCAGATCGTGCCCGTCCCCCTGGCCGGTGAGGTCGAACCCGGAGATGATCTCCCATCTCTGCTGAAAGACGCCATGACCCGAGTGGGCCTGACCCTGGAGGATGGCGACGTGGTCGTGGTGACGCAGAAGATCGTGTCGAAGGCCGAGGGGCGGACGGTCCCGGAAGGTCCGGGGGGGCGGGCGGCCTGGGTGGCCCGGGAGACCCGCCGGGTGGTGGCCCGGCGGGGCGACCTTGTCATCGCCGAGACCCGGCACGGGTTCGTCTGCGCCAACGCCGGCGTGGACGCGTCGAACGTGGCCGAGGGGTTCCTGACCCTCCTGCCCGAGGACCCCGACACCTCGGCCGAAGAGATCAGGCAGGCCTTCTTGGCCGGCCTCGGGGTGCGCGTGGGGGTGATCGTCACCGACACCTTCGGCCGGCCATGGCGCGAGGGCCTCCTGAACGTGGCCATCGGGTGCGCCGGCCTCCCTTCACTGGTCGACCTTCGGGGGACCAAAGACGCCACCGGCCGGGTGCTCGAGGCGACGGTGGAGGCCCTGGCGGACGAGATCGCGGGTGCGTCGGGCCTGGTCATGGGGAAGGCCGAAGGGATCCCGGCCGCACTGGTGCGGGGGGTCCGGGCGACCGGGGAGCCGACGGGAGCGTCCGCGATGCTCCGGGAGCCGCGGGAGGACCTGTTCCGCGAATCGCCTCTCCAGGCGATCCATGGAAGGCGTTCGATCCGAACCTTCGGCAGCGGAACCGTCACCGACGAGGCACTGCGGGAGGCCGTTGCGGCAGCTTGCACCGCCCCGGCGCCCCACCACACGCGGCCATGGCTGTTCGTCGCGCTGCGGTCGGAAGCCGCTCGCGCGCGCTTGCTGGTGGCCATGCGACAGGCGTGGGCCACCGACCTGCGGGGCGACGGAACCGACCAGGCCGTGATCGAACGCCGCGCGGCGAAGTCGGACGCGCTCCTCGGCGAGGCCCCCGTCCTGATCGTGCCGCTGATCAGGCTTCGGGGCGCCCACACCTACCCCGACGCCGACCGAGCGCGAGCCGAGCGGGAGATGTTCGTGCTCTCGGGGGGCGCGGCGATCCAAAACCTGATGCTGGCCCTGCACGCCCAGGGGCTGGCGTCGTGCTGGGTCTCCTCGGCGCTGTTCTGCAAGGAGGAGGTGCGGGCGGCGCTGGATCTGGACGAGGAATGGGTCCCCCTGGGATCCGTGGCCGTGGGCCCACCTCCCGCTGAAGGGGAGCCATCCCCCCGGCCGGCTCTGGACCTCGACGAGTTCCTCCGTGTCCACGCCTGACCTCGCCGGCGCGGTCCTGTGTGGAGGCCGAAGCCGCCGCATGGGCAGGGACAAGGCCCTGGTGGAGGTGGAAGGCCGGCCGCTGGTGCTGCGGGTGGCCGAACGGGTCTCGGAGGCCGCCGACCCCGTGTTCCTGGCGCCCGGGGAGCCCGGGCGGCTGGGCGACCTGGGCTACCCGGAGGTGGCTGACACCGCGCCGGGGGCGGGCCCGCTGGCCGGGATGGCCGCGGCGCTCCGGGCGTCGCCCCACGCCCTCGTGGCCGTGGTGGCCGTGGACCTGCCGTTCGCCAGCCCCCGGCTCCTTCGGATGCTGGCCGGCGCGATCGGGGACGCGGACGCCCTGGTCCCCGTGGCGGACCGGGGCGTGCAGCCGCTGCATGCCGTCTACCGAACCCGGTGTCTGCCGGCCGTGGAGGAGTCGGTGGCCCGCGGCCGACTGGCCGTGCGGGCGCTGCTCGATCGACTCGACGTTCGGCTGGTCCAGGAGGACGAATGGCGCCGGGCGGACCCCGAGGGACGGTTCGCCCTCAACCTCAATCGGGCCGAGGACCTGGCGCTGCTCCACTAGGAACGGCGGAGGGGCGCCCGATGGACGCCCCTCCGCGTGCCGAACGATTCGGCGGCTATCCGACCACGCCGTGGAAGAAGTACCAGCCGAAGATCGCCGAGACCAGGTACATGAGCCAGTGGACCTCGCGGGCCCGCCCCCGCAGGATCGCGATGACGGTGTAGGCGATGAATCCGGCGCCCACGCCGTTGGTGATGCTGTAGGTGTACGGCATCACCACGATGGTGAGCAGGGCGGGGATCCCGATGCCCGGATCCGGCCAGTTGATGTCCTTGACCATCGTCATCATGAAGTAGCCCACGATGATGAGGACCGGGGCGGTGCCTACCTTCGGCACGATTCCCGCCAGGGGCGCGATCAACAGCGAGGCGAGGAACAGCACGCCCACCACAACCGAGGTGAGGCCGGTTCGTCCTCCCTCGGACACGCCGGCCGCGCTCTCGATGTAGGTCGTGTTGGACGAGGCCGAGGCGGCGCCGCCCGCGGCCGCCGCCAGCGAGTCCACCAGCAGGACCTTCTGGATCCCGGGAAGCTTGCCCTCCTCGTCGAGCAGGCCGGCCTCGCCGGCGATCCCGATCACGGTCCCCATGGTGTCGAAGAAGTCCGACAGCATGACCGACAGCACGATGGCGATGGCCGTTCCGGTCCCCAGCGCGCTCCAGAAGTTGAACGTGAACTTGCCGAGAAGGCTGAAGCTCGGCGCCGGCCACTGGTGCGGGATGACGGCCGAGCCGTCGGTGAACACCTTGAGGTGCTTCACCTCGTTCACGATCGTCGCGAGGGCCGTGGTGAACACGATCCCCAGGAGCAGAGCTCCCCTCATCTTCCTCGCCACCAGGGCGGCGGTGACGACGAAACCGATGGCGAAGATCACCAGCGGCCACGACTGGAAGTTGTGGACGATCGTCACCGGGACCCCGGGCGGCCCGGGGATGACCACCCCGGCGTTGACGAAGCCGATCAGCGCGATGAACAGACCGATGCCGATCCCGATGGACCGTTTGAGGTCGAGGGGGATGGCGTTCAGGACGGCCTCCCGGAAGCCCGTGAGCACCAGGACCGTGATGAGCAGCCCCTCGGTGACGATCACCCCCATGGCCTGGGGCCACGTGAGCTTGCTCGCGAGGACGAGCGTGAAGGCGACGAACGCGTTCAGCCCGAGCCCGGCGGCCATGGCGAACGGGTAGTTCGCGTACAGGCCCATGAGCAGCGTCATGATGCCCGCCACCAGGGCCGTGACCGTGAGCACCTGCTGGAACGCCAGGGCGTGCCCCGTGTGGTCCTTCAGCCCCGCGATGATCGAGGGGTTGACGAACAGGATGTAGGACATCGTGAGGAATGTCGCCAGGCCGGCGATGAGCTCCGTGCGTACCGTCGAGCCGCGTTCCGAGATGTGGAAGTAGCGGTCCAACGAAGTGGAACCGGTGGTGCCGGGAGATGGAGGCGCCCACGTCCCCATGCGTGCTCCTTTCCACGCAGGCCCCAGAAGCCCCCGGGCGTGGCGGTTCCCGAAGCCGACCACTTGGGAAGTTCAACCGAAGCATACGAACGGGAGGGGGCCGGCGCAATCGACGCCGGGGATAATTCGGCCCGGCCGGCAAATCCCCAGGCAAGGAGGGAGCGATGAGCGACACCGGGTCGGGGCTGGGGCAGCCCCCCGAAGAGGTACGGAAGCCGGATGTGGTGGTGACCGGGAAGGACCACGACGTCGCCGTTGAGGGCGACGTGGCCCTGGTGGTGAAGCGAACCTCGCGATTCAGCCGGGAGGTGGTGGCCACGATGATCTCGCTGGCCACCGCGGCGTTCGGCGTGGTCGCCGCGCTGGCGTGGAACAGCGCCATCACCAGCGCGTTCCAGCGCTATTACCCTCAGAAGGGACATGCCCCCATCCCGGGGGCCCAGTTGAGCGCGCTGTTCATCTACGCCTTCGTGGTCACCGTCATCGGCGTGGTGGTGATCGTCCTGCTGGGCCGCCTGGCCGCTCGGGTCAATGCCGCTCCTGTAGAGTTCAAGTACCCTGGCGTGCCGAGGAGTTGAAAGCCGGCGCGTCCGTTTCCGTCGGAGCGAAGCGAGCCAGATGCCCAACAAGAAGAGGAAGCCGAAGCGTCCCACGGTTCCGGGTCCCACCAGGCCCGCGGGCGTTCCGGGGGCCGTGACCTCCGACCGGCCGACCCGGGCAGCCGCCCCTGGGATCGCGACCCGGGACGCGCCGAAGGTGGCGGTACCCCCGGCCGAGCCCGGAGGTCCCAACCGCCCGGCCCGCAAGGAGGAGGCTCGCCGCCAGCGGGAGGCCCTTCGACGCAGGCAGGCCCGTCGCCGCTACTACCGGATCGGGGTGATCGCCCTGGCGGTGGTGGTCCTGGCGGCCGGCCTCGGCCTGTTCGCGATCAAGGTGCGCAACGACAACAAGAGGAAGATCGCAGCGGAAACCTCGTCCGCCCATTGCGGAGACGTTCGGACCATCCCGCCGTATGCCACGGTCGCGGACGACCGGGCCCACATCGGCACTCAGGGGCCGAACGGGACGGTGTCCACGGCCCCGCCGCTTTCGACCTACCGAACCCAGCCACCAACCTCGGGACCGCACGACCAGAATCCCCTCACCGCCGGGGTGTACTCGACTCCGCCCGACGTCTACCGGACCATCCACTCGCTCGAGCACGGGGCGGTGATCATCTGGTACTCGCCCACGGCTCCCCGCGCGGCCGTGGCACAGATCACCTCCTTCTACAGCGCGGCATCGAACAACGACCACGTCATCGTGGCGCCCTACAACTATCCGAGCCAGGGCACGGCCGGCCAGCTCCCCAAGAGCGACCAGATGGTCATGGTGGCCTGGCACCGCATGGAACAGTGCGGCGGAGTGAGCCTGAGCGTGGCCCGGCGCTTCGTCTCGCTCTACCGCACGCCCACCGGTGTGCCCAATCCCTCCGGATACAAGGGCGAGGCGCCGGAAGCCGGCGTCGGCATCTGAGCGTCGCGCTCGGACCGTTCGTCTCCCCCCTCGTCGATGGCCCGCTCCAAGAGGCGACCCAGGGGAACGGCGGGTCGAGGCGCGTCGAGGTCTCCGCTCCCGAACGGGGCCTCCCGGGAGTTCGGACGGCCGGTCCGCAGCGGCTCCCGGTCCAGGGCCGACCATGAGGAGGCGAAGCGCCGGCGGCTCCAGCGCGAAGAGGAAGAGGCCCGGCGTCGGCGGCGGCGCCGTGGCCTGACGGCCCTGGCGGTGGTGGCCGCGGTGGTCCTGTTCGCCGTCCTGGAGGTGTTCCTCCACCGCCTGAAGGGCCAGGAGCGGACGCTCCTGGCCGCAGCGCCAGCCGCCGCCACCTCTACCGGCTGCGGGGGTGTGGCGACGACGAAGCCCTACCCGCGGGGACTGGACCGGTTCCACATCGGCCAGGCCCCCCTTCGAACCATGCCGCCGCTCTCGACCTACCCATCCGCCCCGCCCGCCTCCGGGCCGCACGCCCCCACCCCACTCGACGCCGGGGTGTACTCGCAGCCGCCGCCGATCGGCGAGGCCATCCACTCGCTGGAGCACGCCGCGGTCATCGTCTGGTACGACCCCTCGGCGGCCTCATCCCCGGAGCTGGACCGGCTCCGACGGTTCTTCGCCCAGGGGAGCGAGATGAACCACGTCATCGTGGCGCCCTACGACTACTCCGGCCAGGGCACGGCAGGGAAGCTCCCCGCGGGCAGGCAGATGGCCCTGGTGGCGTGGCATCGCGTTCGGTACTGCGACCGGCCCAGCCTGGCCGTGGCGTTCGACTTCGTGCACCGGTTTCGGTACGACCTCTACCAGCGCGGCGCCTACCAGGGAGAGGCTCCGGAGAAGTACGCCCCGATCTGACCGAGTCCTCCCGGCGAGATCAGCCCTCGAACACGCCCCCCGGGGAGACGCGGGCGCCAGAGGACGAGGTCCCCGGCGCGATCTTCGATCCCTCTCCCAGGACCGCCCCCTCCATCGTGGCGCCGGCGCCGACGATCGAGCCGGGGCCGAGGATCGAATCCCGGACCCGGGCCCCCTCCTCCACCACGGCCCCCAGCAGCAGGATCGAGTCCTCGACCGCCGCCGCGTCCCCCACGGTGGTGGCTGGGCCCGCCACCACCCACCGCCCCAGGTGGGCCCGGAGCGACACCTCGGCCGACGGCGCCACGAACGGCGCCGGGTAGGAACGCCCGGCCATCCGTCCCTCCAACAGGTCGAACGTGGCCTGGAGGTACCTCTCGGGCGTCCCGGTGTCGATCCAGTAAGCCGACGAGAGGTAGCCGAACACCGGGTCTCCCTCCGCGATCAATCGGGGGAACACCTCGCGCTCGATGTTCACCCGTTGCCCCGGCTCCACGCCGCGAAGGGCTTCGGGCTCCAGGACGTAGGTGCCTGCGTTGATGGTCCCCGGGACCAGCTCGGTGGGCTTCTCCCGGAACTCCCGGACCCGGCCCACCTCGTCCATCGTCACCAGCCCGAAGGGACGGGCGTCCTCCACCGGGGCCAGGAAGATCGTGGCGGTGGCGGCGTGCTCCCGGTGGAACGCCAGCATCGCGGTGAGGTCCAGGTCGGAGAGCACGTCGCCGTTCAGCACGAAGTAGGCCTCGTCGAGCCGCCCCACCGCGTTGGCGATGGCCCCCGCCGTGTCCAGGGGTGTGGCCTCGGTGATCCAGGTGATGGCCGGGGGCAGGCGCCTTCGCCCCCGGAGGAACGCGGCGAACGTGGGCTCGAGGTAGGAGGACGACAGGATCGTCTCGTCCACGCCGTGCGCGGCCAACTGGTCCAGCACGTGGGCCAGGATGGGCCGGTCGATCAGGGGGATCAGCGGCTTCGGGATGGTCTCGGTGAGCGGGCGGAGCCGCGTCCCCTCGCCCCCCACCAGCACGACGGCCTTCATCAGTGCTGGCTCCGCCGCAGCAGGACCACCTCGGCCCGGAGCCGGAGGGCCAGTCGAACGAACGGCCTGAGCACCGTCCGCCAGCCCGGTGAGCGGAACTTCACGAAGTACTTGTAGATGCTGTTCGAGTGCTCCAGCACCATCGGGCGCGAGCGATAGCCTCCCGTGGAGACGCCCCCGATGTGCACGACCTCGAGCTCCGGAGAGAACAGCACCTCCCAGCCGGCCTGGCGCAGGCGCGTGCACAGGTCGACGTCCTCCACGTACATGAAGTAGCGCTCGTCGAACATGCCGACCTCGTCCAGCGCCTCCCGCCGCAGCAGGACGCACGACGCCGAGACCCAGTCCACCGAGCGTTCGACCCGCCGGTCCCAGTCTGCCAGGGTGTAGGCCCGCGACCACCGGTTCGGGACGAACGGGCCCAGGAACGAGTGCCCCAGGGCCTCGGCCAGCGTGGGGACCTTTCGGGCCGAGGGGTAGATCGAGCCGCCGGGGTCGCGAACGACGGGCCCCAGGGCCCCGGCCCCGGGGCGCTCTCGGGCCCCCTTCACGAAGCCGCCCCGCGTGCCCGCCAGGACCTCGGCG
>Ga0137378_10004874_pt1 | contig 11587 bp, 7 predicted proteins | sample SagtaG_21_FD_104813 | JGI IMG/M metagenome (GOLD analysis project Ga0137378, IMG submission 104813) | Vadose zone soil microbial communities from Sagehorn Ranch, Mendocino, California, USA - Sage2_L_60_16 metaG | ecosystem: Environmental > Terrestrial > Soil > Vadose zone | place: USA... | reverse complement strand
TGAGTCAGCCGCAGCACCGTGGCATGGATCCGAGCGGGGTCCACTTGAAGCAGCATGTCCCGCAGATCCTGGTCGGGCTCGCGGTGGGGGAGGGCAGAGCCAGTACCGCTGACAGCGGCGCTGGCCGGTGCGGTGCGCGCGACGATGGGCGCAGCGACTGCGGTAACGGCCGAGGCGGAGGGGCCAGATCGTAACCTTCCGAATGACTCTTTTGGCGCGGGGCCGTCATGCTGCCGGTGTAGCCTACTCCCTTGTCACCCGGCCATGGGAGGCGCTCACCCGTTGCTCGGCGGCGCGCAAAGCGACGTCAGGCGATGTTATCCGCTGGTGGTCCCGCTCACCGAGAGTGATACCTTACCTACAAGTCTCAGTCACTCCTTGTGTTCGGAAAGCCAAAGATGCTCATATCGCGGCGGTACAGGCCTACCGTGGGCCTAGATTGGTAGGCAGCACCAATGCATGTCACTGATGACCCAAGAATGGCCGTTTCGTCCAAGTTGGCTGATCTTCGCGAAGTACCGCTCGCGGAGATGCCTGGCTGGGGCATGATGACTAATGATCTGCCTGGCCGCGTGTTGCCGGGGGTGCGAGCGGCTCCGGTGCCTGTCGCGGTGTTTCAGTCTGCGATCTGAGCCTGGGGCCTGACGTGAGCAGGCCGCCTGTTTGGCTCAGCCAGTTCGTTCTCAAGGTACATAGTCGCTGCGATCTCGCGTGTGATCACTGCTATGTCTATGCGGCCGCCGACCAGAGTTGGCGCGGGCGGCCCAGGACAATCTCTGACGAGGTGATCGCACGGACCGCAGAACGCATCGCCGAGCATGCGGGTTCGCACGCACTCGAAACGGTCCAGGTAGTCTTGCACGGTGGCGAGCCCCTGCTCGCCGGCCACGCCCGGCTGCGGCGGGTCGCCACGGAGCTTCATGCGGCGCTGGCTGGCGTGTGCGGCCTTGACCTGAGGATCCATACGAACGGTGTCCTGCTCGATGAGGATTTCTGCGAGCTTTTCGCGGAGCATGGCATCAAGGTCGGTATCTCCATCGACGGCGACCGCGCCGCCAATGACCGGCATAGACGATACGCGGACGGGCGCAGTAGCTACGACAAGGTAATCCGCGCTATCGGGTTGCTGCGGGCCGCCCCTTTCCGGGATCTGTATGCCGGGCTGCTGTGCACGATCGACGTCGCTAACGATCCGCTATTGGTATATGAGTCCCTGCTGGACTTGGATCCTCCCCGGATCGACTTTCTTCTGCCGCATGCGACCTGGGATCATCCGCCCGCCCGCACTCCGGCCGCCGACAGCGAGTTCGCTGACTGGCTGATTACGATTTTCGACCGCTGGCTTACCGAGGGCCGCCCGGTCCGGATCCGGACCTTCGATTCGATCCTCTCTACCCTGAGAGGAGGCGCAAGCTTCACTGAGGCACTTGGCCTCGGGCCGGCCGGCCTAGTGGTTATCGAAACGGACGGCAGTTACGAACAAGTGGACTCGCTGAAGGCGGCGTTCGATGGCGCGCCGGAGACCGGGACTAATGTCTTCGACCATGCCCTCGATATAGTCGCTCAGCATCCCGGTATCCTGGCTCGGCATCAGGGGCTTGCCGGGCTATGCCAGACGTGTCAGGAATGCCCGGTTGTCAAAAGCTGCGGCGGCGGCCTTTACACCCATAGATACCGTACGGGAAATGGTTTCGCCAACCCGTCCGTTTACTGCCCAGACTTGCTGAAGCTGATCTCCCATATCAGCAGCCGCCTGCCTGAGGGGCCGGCCGTCAGGCCAGGAACTCCGGCTCATGTAATAGACGGCGAGAGCTTCCGGGCACTGGCGGCGGGTGGCGGCGGCGCTGCGGCCGTGGCGCAGCTAATCGAGGCCCAGCACAGCCTGCTGCGCGCCTTGCTAGGTGCGGTCTACCAGGAGGGAGTCACCTCGCCGGCCGTCTCAGCGGCGGTCACGGGCGACGTGCGGGCCGCCTGGTCCTTGCTGGCCACATTCGACCGCGAGCAACCGGAAGCCCTGGAAGCCGCCCTTCGCCATCCTTATATTCGTGTCTGGGCAACGGGCTGCCTGGAACAACTGAGACAGGCCGCTGCCTCGCCCGGCCACGGGGATCAGGCCGGGCACACCCGACGGCTGGCCGCCCATCTCGGCCATCTCGGCGCGATCGCTGCCGTGGCCGCCGTGCGCGCCAGAGTGAAAGCTGCTGTCACTGTTCCGGTAATGGATGCGGCCGTGCATCTGCCGACGCTCGGGCGGCTTGCTCTCGGTGTGGCGGGGGCGGAGGGGGTGCCTGAGACAGCGACCGTCAACGTGATCGACGACGCCGTCATCATCGCGGCCGGCGAAACTTGCCGGACGCTCGACATCGCCGGCCTTCTGGCCGGCGGGCCCGGCGCCGTCGCGGCTGACGGAAACAGCAGACTCGGGGAATGGCAGCCGGTGCGCATGCTGCGAGCGCCCGGCTTCTGCGTTGCGCTCGAGGACACAGACCCTTTCCGCGACTGCCATCAAGGGCAGGCCTCGCCCCGGCTGACTGATGCTGAGTTCGCCCGGTGGCAGCGCAGCTTCCGGGAGGCGTGGCAGGAAATCGAGCGCGAATATGGCGGCTACGCCCCTGCGCTTGCCGCTGGCCTGACCGCGCTGATGCCGCTGGCCGCTGACCAGTGTGGCCGCGACGCCAGCGCAACCGCCAGGCAAGCGTTCGGCGTGATCGCCGCGGCGCTGCCGGCCGATCCGGCCGCCCTGGCCTGGCTGCTTATCGACGAGTTCCAGCATGTGAAACTCGGCGCAGTTCTTGATCTCTACGATCTGTTTGACCCAGTGGACGACCGCCTCTTTCCCGCCCCGTGGGGACAGGACAAGCACCAGCTCGAAGGGCTGCTGCACGGCACGTATGCGCACCTGGCGGCTACTGACTGCTGGCGCGTACGCCAGCGGCGCTCGGTCGGCCCGGCAGCCGAAGCGGCCGGGCAGCGATTCGTGCACTGGCGCGCGCAGACCCGCGAAGCGATCGAGACGCTAATGGGCTCTGGCTCGCTGACGCCGCTGGGGACGTGGTTCGTCGAAGGCATGCGTCATGCGGTGCGTTCCTAACGGGCGCCACTGGCAACCTGCAAAGATCTCCTATATCATCAAATTTGGCCCTTGCCTCGCCAGTGTGGCATTTGGCTACTTGCTGGCCCGTTGGGGCTACTGGGACTGGCGGGCGGCGATGGGGGGAAGGCGCCTATGGTTTCAGGACACTACGACAGGCCGTACTTTTTCCTTAGCTACGCACGGACGCCTAAACGAGATCCCCACGATCGTGACGATCCGGACCGCTGGGTTTACAAACTATACCGAGATCTATGCGCGGCAATATTACAAATGACTGATGCCCGGCCGAACGAGGCTGGCTTCATGGACCGGGAAAACAAGATCGGCACCGCCTGGTCGCCAGAGCTGATCGCTTCTCTCGCGAGGTGCCGAGTCTTCGTTCCGCTTTATTCCCGGCGATACTTCGAGAGTGATAACTGCGGCAGAGAGTGGTTTGCCTTTGCCCGCCGAGAGATTACTCGTAAAGCCCAGGGAGGCCAGGTAGCGGACGCCATCGTCCCTGCGCTCTGGACGAGGCTCGACCGGGATAAGCTCCCCCCGGTTGCGCAGTCCGTGCAGTTCGACCACAACTTCCTGGGTGAGCGCTACTGCGCAGAAGGTTTCTACGGGATCATTAAGCTGCAGAATTACCGTACGGATTACCAGCGGGCAGTCCACAGACTCGCCGAGCGTATCATAGCGATTGGTGACCAGAGCGCCACGGATGCTGACGAAACCGCTGGCCGCCAGATGACGCCGTCGGACTTTGACTCGCTTCCGAGCGCCTTCGGCCCGGCCAGCGCAAGACGGACCGCGGATGGCCGACTTCAGATCGCGGTGCTTGCGCACGACACCTCGACGCTTCCGCCAGGAAGGGCCCGTGACTACTACGGCGCTACGCAGCGTACCTGGAGTCCTTATCGGCCGGATTACATCCAGCCGGTCGCCGACTATGCCCAGGACTTAGCAAAGAAGTGCCTTGACTGCAAGCCGCTGGTAGGAGCTTTCGAAGACGATATGGCGACCTGGGCCAGCAACGGGCATCCATTGCCGCCCTGCCTCTGCCTGGTGGATGCGTGGGTGGGCCTATCGGTCAGCCATCAGGAGCACCTCAACCGCCTCGACCAGATCAAGGAGTCGTGGGTCAGCGTCCTCGTTCCCTGGAATAGCCAGGACCTAGGGATGCACGACGCAAAGGACAACCTTCGCGCGAATCTGCAGCACCGCCTGGGCCGCAAGCTGGCAGGAGTCCCGAGACGTTGCCAGATGGCCGCGAACGGAATACCTACCATGCAAGATTTCGGCCAGCTTCTGCCCGAGATGACAATGATTATGCTGAAAAGATTTCGTAAGGAAGCTGCTGCCCATCCACCCGCAGGTCCGGTCATTGAGCGCCCGCGGCTGCGAGGAGCCGATCCCAGGATTTCGGAGATGCCCGATGAATGAGACCAGCCAGGGCCAGATCGTTACGTTCTACTCCTACAAGGGCGGCACCGGCCGAACGATGGCGCTCGCCAATGTCGCATGGATACTCGCAAGCAACGGAAAGCGCGTTCTAGCAGTTGACTGGGACCTGGAATCTCCGGGATTACACAGATTCTTTCATCCCTTCCTGGATGAATCGACGGTCAGCGCCACGCCCGGAGTGATCGAGATAATCAATGACTACGCGGTGGCCGCAGTCGATCCGGAATCACGCAGCGATAACTGGCACCTGGAATACGCGCGCGTCGAGCGCCATGCGGTCTCCCTGGACTGGGCCTTTCCAGATGGTGGCAAACTGGACTTCCTTTCGGCTGGCCGCCAGAATCGGGATTATTCCGCTGCGGTATGCTCCCTCGACTGGGACAACTTTTACGACCGGCTCGGCGGTGGGCGATTCTTCCGCGCGATGCGGGATGACATGAAGCTGAGGTACGACTATGTGCTGATAGACAGCCGCACCGGGCTAAGCGACGTAGCGGACATCTGCACAATCGAACTTCCCGACATTCTGGCGGTCTGCTTTACGCTCAGTGACCAGAGCATCGAGGGTGCAGCTAACGTCGCCCGCCAGATTAGCGGGCGTTACCGGGACCGCAAAATACGAGTGCTCCCCGTTCCGATGCGCATCGAGGACGGCGAGAAGGAGAAGCTCGACATCGGCCGTGCTCTCGCGAGGATGAAGTTCGAGGGCTTCCCGGCGGGGAGGACCCAGGAGAGCTCAGCGCTGTACTGGGCCTCGGTGGAAGTGCCGTACAAGCCCTTCTACGCATTCGAGGAGACCCTGGCGACATTCGGTGACGATCCCGGATCGCCAGCGTCCCTGCTCTCTTCGTTCGAGCGGCTTACCGACTCCATCACCGCCGGTGGCATCACCACCATGCGGCCGATGGCCGAGGACCTCCGGCTGCAGTACAAGGAAGCCTTCGCCCGTCGGCAGCCCGCATCCTCGACCCAGGTCTACCTGAGCTACGTGCCAGAGGACCGCATGTGGGCCGACTGGATGGAGGCCGTGCTGACCCGTGCGGGTTTCCGCGTTCTGCCGCGCAGCACAGTGATGACGGCGGGCACCGGTGACGGCGAGGTCCGCGGCAGCATCCAGGCAGAGCGCGAGCTCCAGGTCGCTCCCCGTGCCATAGCCGTGCTTTCATCCGCGTATCTGCATTCGCCCGATGCCAGATCCATCTGGAAAACGCTATCGTCTGCCGATGCTGCCGATATGCGCCGTCAGCTGGTTCCCGTCAGAGTCAGCGATGTAAGGATCATCGAGCCCTTTAACGATCATCCGGTCGTCGATCTGGCGCGAATGGATGCGGCCCAGGCTACGGCGAGGCTGCTGTGGGCTCTGGACCGGCCAGCGCAGCCGCTCGGGAGCATGGCAGCGCAGGCTGAGGAGCCTCGGTTCCCCGGCACGATCCCGCCGATCTGGAACGTTCCGGCCAGGAACGCCGACTTCACCGGGCGTGGCGCAACGCTGGAACTGCTGCGCGACAAGCTCGCCGGGGGCGGCCGGGCGGTGGTGGTCTCCCAGGCGCTGTATGGGCTAGGCGGGGTCGGCAAGACCCAGCTCGCACTGGAGTACGCGCACCGGTTCATGGCCGACTACGACCTGGTCTGGTGGGTGCCGTCGGAACGGTCCGAGGAGATCAGCGGAGCGCTCGCGGAGCTGGCCCGCAGGATGGACCTCAAGGTCGGCGACAACGTATCAGAAGCAGCAGAGACTGCCCTGGAGGAACTACGCCGCGACACCACCCCGCACTGGCTGCTGATCTTCGACAATGCTGACGACCCCAAGCAGCTTGAGCCGTACCTGCCGTCAGGCTCGGGCCATGTCCTCATCACTTCGCGGAACCAGGCGTGGACGCACTCGGCCGAGCCTCTCGAGGTGGACGTATTCACCAGAGCCGAAAGCGTGGCGCACCTGCTACGGCACGTGCCTGAGCTGGATTTGGCTGATGCGCAGAGAGTCGCCGATGCCCTGGGTCATCTGCCGCTGGCCGTCGAGCAGGCCAGCGCGTGGCTCGAACAGACCGGGATGCCGGCCCAGGTCTACGTCGAGGAGCTGGCGACACAGTCCACTCAGATTCTGGCTCTGAATCAGCCATCGGATTACCCGATGCCGGTAGTGGCGACCTGGAATTTGTCATTTGACCGGCTGAAGCAGCTGTCGCCGGCGGCGGTGCGGTTGCTGCAGCTGTGCGCGTTCTTCTCACCGGGGCCTATCTCCATGGACTTGCTTTACAGCGACGAGATGCACGACGCATTGCTGCCCTTCGATGAAACATTAAGCGAGAAGCTGATGCTTGGCCGGGTAATCCGCGACAGCAGCCGGTTCGCGCTGGTCAAGGTGGACCAGGGCAGTAACTCGCTGCAGATCCACCGGCTCGTCCAGGCAGTGATCCGGTCTCAGCTGAGCGCTCAGGAGCAGCTCGAGGCCAGGCACGAGGTACATAAGATCCTGGCTGGGGCCCGGCCGCGCCAAGGCGAGACCGATGATCCGGCTAACTGGTCCACCTACGACATCATCTGGCCGCACCTGGTGCCCTCCCAGGCGGAGGAGTGTGACGATCCCAGGACCCGCCAATTGCTCATCGACTGGGTGCGTTATCAGTGGAAGCACGGCGAGTTCGAGTCATGCCTCAGCCTGGGCCGCCAGCTGGAGAATTTGTGGACCCACCAGCTTGGGCAGGATGACCCGCAGACGTTGTACCTGCAAGGCCAGATCGCCAACGCGCTGAGATCCGAGGGCCGCTTCGGTGAGGCCAGGGAGCTGGACACCTACGTCTTGGAACGGCAGCGCACGGTGCTCGGGCCTGACCATCCGCACACCCTGATCACCGCGAACGGGCTGGGCGCCGACCTGCGCGCGCTCGGCGAATTCCAGCAGGCGCTGGCCGCTGACCGGGCCACCTACGAGAGCTTCAAGGAGCAGTTCGGCGACGACTACCCGCGGACCCTGATGGCGGCCCACAACCTGGCCAGCTCGCTGCGGCTGGTAGGTGACTGCTTCGCGGCGCGGGCACTCGATGAGGAGACCCTGGATCGGCAACGGCGAGTACTCGGCCACGACCATCCCTATACTCATTCGTCGGCGGAAAGCCTGGCACTCGACATGCGTGCGGCAGGCGCGTTCCGTGACTCGGTGGACCTGCTGCGCGTCACGCTGGAGCGATACCGAGCGGTGCTGGGTGACGACATGATCGACACCCTGCGTGCCGCCATGAGCCTGGCCGTCTCGCTCCGCAGGGCCGGAGAGCAGTCCGAGGCGATGAATCTCGCGCAGGATAGCTACAACCGCTACCAGCGCCGCTATGGCGGCGACGCACCTGACGTGCTGTCGTGCGCGCTCAACCTCGCCTGCGATTACGCTGCGGGCGGTGACATGTCAAGGGCGCTGCAGCTGGTGACCGAGGTAAAGGCAGCCCACCAGGCCAGCCTGGGCGAGGACCACCCAAATAGCATGGTCGCCGCCAACAACCTGGCCTGCTACCTGCGTTGCATTGGCCGGCTCCCGGAGGCGCTCGCGCTGACCGATGACACGCTGCGCCGAATGGAGCGAGAGCTCGGTGCCAACCATCCCCTGACCCTCTCCTGCGCGGTTAACCTGGCTAACTGCCGCGGCGATTCAGAGGAACTCGAAACGGCCGAAGCCCTCGAGCGCCAGACCATCTCGCTCCTGCGGGAAAGGCTCGGCCGGGACCACCCAGACACCCTTATCTGCGAGGCCAATCTGGCCGTCACCCTGCGCCAGGCAGGGCGGGAAAAGGACGCCGAGGAACTCAGGGCGCGGATCATTGCTGATTGCAGCCGTGTTTTGGGCACACATCATCCGGACGTCGTCCAACTGCACAAATGGGAGCGGATCAATCGCGATCTGGAACCGCAGCAGATCTGACGCCTAGCTGGCCGAGCCGTCACATGCTCTTGTGCGTTGCACCCACCTGTGATTGTCGGGCCACCCGGCTGACAACCACCGAAGGATGTCCGGAAGGACGTCGAGCGCGCCGAAATGGGCAGCATCCGCCTGAACCACCACAGTTGCGTTGGGAATCCTGTTGGCCAGCCATCTGGCGTGGCTGGCGGGGGAAAATACATCGCTCGCGCCGTGCCAGAGTAATACAGGCACCGTGATGGTTGCCGGGTCAAATCCCCATGGTGAGCAAAATGCCAGCGCATCGTCGATCCAGCCGTTGTCTGATGTTCGCAGCGCCTCGGCGTATGTCTCGATCAGCATCGACCGGATGCCCCTGTCCGCCACCACCCGCCTGTCCGGATCGGGTAGCTCGGCATGGAGCCTGGCGATCAGGCTAGCCGGGTTGGCTCGGACGGCGCTGGCAACCACCTTGGTGTGGGCGGCTATGTCCGCGTAACTATTCGCCGCCGCTGTGAACTCGATGACATTGGACTGTGCCATACCGTCAAAGAAGTCAAGCCCCTCAGCACCGTGTGGGGCAATTCCTACCAGGACAGCAGCTCGTGCTGTGCGCTCAGGGAGCAAGGCGGCGCACGCGAGGGCATGAGGTCCCCCGCCCGATCGGCCAACGACGGCGAACTTCTCCAGGCCATAGGAATCCGCGATATCCAGCACATCGGCTGCCGCATCCGCGACCTGCCGACCGGCCAGGCGGTCTGACCCCCCGTAACCCGGCCGGTCAAAGGAGATCAGCCGGACACCCAGCCGGTGTAAGACGGCGGATCGCGGGTGCGGGCCTAACCGGCTTCCCGGGGTTCCATGCAGAAGGAAAACGGGCCTACCGTCGGGGTCACCGCGCACCAGGGTCGAAAGTCGTCTGCCGTCGGCCGTTCGCACGGTGTGCTTCAAGATCGTCCCTCGCCCCGTTGCGCCGCTGGTGCAGTCCGCGGCATAGCCTCCAGCATGACGCTGCCGCCCCGTCAGCGGAAGAGCGTAACCCCGGAGGGCTCAGCCAGACGAGGCACGCCCGGTCGGCGAGCTGGCGGACCTCGCTGGCGATGACTGGCCATACGGAGCGAGGATGGTCGTGGCCGACACCGGTGAGGATCACCAGGCGGGCGCCGTCAATGGCTCTCGCGGTGGCGCGGGCGCTGATAAGTGTTGCCGGGCTACCTGGCCGGCCTGGTGACCGTGACGTTCCAGGCCGGGTGAATCTCGGCCCAGTTGGCCACCTTCTTCCCCGGGAAGATCAGGTCGTGCAGGGCATTGGTGTCCAGGACGTAGGGTCCTGTCACCCTGATACGCGCGCCCGCAGGTGGCGCCCTCGGCGTCACGAAACCCGCCAGGCTCGCGCTGTTATCAGGGATGGGGAAATGCTCCCCCTGCGGAATGATCTCCACCACGAGATGCGGGCCCCTGTGGTGCGGGCACCGCTGGAACGCATTGGCCGAGGTCAGCAGCCGGCGATAAGCGCGGCCCAGGCGCAGCTCAATATGAACGTCGCCATCGGGCTCGCGCCGGAGGCAATCGACAATGCCGGTGACCGTGACGCAGCGCTTCTTCACGTGCAGCCGGAACGGCAGGTACACGCCAGCGAGCGGCCGCCCCGGCTTGCACCGGCCGGAATGGAACCGATGCAGCCTGCCTCGTGTCCCGGAGAACGAACTCAGGCAGCCGCCGAGGGCCAGAACCAGCATGATCGCGGTCAGCCCTAACCCAGCGCGGCGAATCCAGTGTCCCAGCCTGACCGTATGCACCGGATCACACTTACCCGCGCCGAGCCGCTCAAACGCTCAGCACCGGATCCGCGCCGCGCGCTCGGCGTCATGCCGGCTTCGGCGATCGCCGGTGCCGGCGTCCGCCTGGCACCGGCGTCCGCCGGGCGGGTAGAACGGGGGAGTGCCAGAGCTTCCCGAGGTGGAGACCGCCCGCCGCCTGATCACTGACCAGGCCCTGTATCGGCGCATCGCGGACGTCGACGATTCCGACAGCTACGTCGTGCGGCCGCATTCGCCCGGCGAACTGCGCAGCGCGCTTACTGGGCGCAGTCTCACCGCTGCGCACCGGCGCGGCAAGACGATCTGGCTCGAGACCTCACCGGCCGGCGCCGGGGCCGCGCCAGGTGGCCCGGAACTCGGCATTCACCTGGGCATGAGCGGCCGCATCGTGGTCACGGCCCCGGATGGCACGGTAACCGAAGGCGGCGATCCGTATCGCTATGACGCCCGGCCGCGCAAATCCTTGTGGAGCCGCTTCACCATCGTGTTCGCCGATGGCGGCAGCCTGGTGCTGCTCGACCCGCGCCGCCTGGGGCGGGTGCGGCTTAACCCCAACATCGACGCGCTCGGGCCGGATGCCACGAAGATCACCCCGGCGGAGTTCAGCGCGCTGATCACCAAGGGGACGATCGCTGTCAAGGCGCGGCTGCTCGACCAGTCCAAGATCGCCGGCATCGGGAACTTGCTGGCCGACGAAATTCTCTGGCAGGCCAGGGTTTCACCCCTGGCCAGGGTCGACAGCCTGTCCTCCGCTCAGGTCAAGCGCCTCTACCGCGCACTGCGGTCGGTCCTGGAGTCCGCCATCGCCAAGGGCGGCGCGCATACCGGCGACGTCATCGCGGCACGCCACCCCGGCGGCACCTGCCCGCGGGACGGCGCCCCGATGGTGCACGGAACTGTCGGCGGCCGGTCGACGTGGTGGTGCTCACGCGAGCAGGCCCTCAGGCCGGAACAGCGACTGGGGGGCCAGCCTGATGGATCCCGGCCGGGCCTCCGGCGCTTACCAGGCCGGTGCCGTCGTCACGCCGGGTGCGCTCCGGATCCGCTGCTTGCGAGGCCCGGATGGAGCGGGACACACTGGCGGGAGCCGTGAGGAGATGTGGCGACTCGTGTCGCTGCACTGCTGAGCACGAAAGGGAGCCGTCGATGGAGATTGTAGAATTCCGCCCGGAGCGCGAGCAGTACGCATTCACGTTCGGCGGCGTCGCGCCCGTCCGGAAGGTGATGCCGGGAACGGTGCTGCGGCTTTGGACCGAGGACGCGTTCTGCGGCAACATCCGGAGCATCACGGATATGCCGAGCGCGGCGCTGACTATGCCGTTCGTCAACCCGCAGACCGGC
>Ga0137378_10004873_pt1 | contig 11588 bp, 9 predicted proteins | sample SagtaG_21_FD_104813 | JGI IMG/M metagenome (GOLD analysis project Ga0137378, IMG submission 104813) | Vadose zone soil microbial communities from Sagehorn Ranch, Mendocino, California, USA - Sage2_L_60_16 metaG | ecosystem: Environmental > Terrestrial > Soil > Vadose zone | place: USA... | reverse complement strand
GTTTCTCTTGACTGCTTCGGTCAACTGGGCCAGCGCATCGTCGTGTTTACCCTGCGCGCTCAGGAACATTGCGTGAAACGGCCGAATGCCGTGCATGTCTGGCTGGCGCCTCACAACCTGTTGCATCAACTCGGCAGCCTCGTCTGTGTGGCCGGTGTAATACAATGCCAGGGCGCGAAAAGTCTTGACCAGCGGATTGTCCGGCTCGCCGGCTTTGTCGAGCTCGCGCGTCGTATCTTCAAAGCGGCCCAGGTACATGTAAACCAGCGCGCGGTTGAAGCTGGCCACGACGTGCGCCGCCGGATCGAGACGCACCAGCCGATCAAAGCTGTGCAGCGCTCGCTTGTATTCTCCATCCAGCCGATGCAGTGTTGCCTTCACGAAATAGACGACGGCTTCATTGGGTGCCTCTCGGCGCATGTGGGCTACTTCTTCGCGGGCTTTTTGCTTCTCACCGCGCCAGAGTAGGACGAACACCATCAGCATGCGCGCCTCGACCATGCGTGGATCGATCGCGAGAGCCTTGTTGAATGCGGCTTCGGCGCGTTCGTAGTCCTCGGCGCCGCCGTAACCCTTGAAGACGCGATTGACGTAAGCGGCGCCCAGGCCGTCATGGGCCAGCGCGAAGTTGGGATCGAGCTGAATCGCCCGCTGAAAGTGTTCGATGGCGGCGTCGCAGTCTTCCGGTGCGATCGTGCGAAAGATGAAGCGCGCAAAACGATCGCGACCGCGCAGATACTCCTCGTAAGCCGCCGCGCTCTGCGTGGAGGGCCTGGCAATTCCCACTTGTTCAGCCGGGCTGAGCTCCAGACTTAAGCCCTCGACGATGCGCTGCGCGATCGTGTCCTGGACGGTGATGATGTCAGCGGCGGACGTGTCGACGCGATCACTCCAGAGTATGTCTCCCGAAAGCACGTCGAGCAGTTGCGCGGTCACCCGAAAGCGTTCACCCGCGTGAATAAAACCGGCCGCGAGTACGGAGTCAACATTAAGCTCACGCCCAACTTCACGCGGATCGACTTGCTGGCCCTGATACCTGGCAATCACAGAGGAAGGGCGAACCACCAGCGAGCGGACGCGCGCCAGCTCGGTGATCACCGCGTCGGCGAGCGAAAACTCATAAAAACTGGAAGCCGTGTCGTTGCTGATATTTCTGAACGGCAGAATCGCGAGACTCTTTTTGTCCTGACCCGTCAGGGTTGTGAAAGAGGTCTCATCAATACCTTTAGTCGGGGTCCCCATCGCCGGCGAGGATGTGTGCGCTTCTGACTTTCCTACCTTGCGCAGCCAACGCATGGCCCGAGAAACCGGATTTGCGCCGGCAACATGACGCGGAGGCTCAGGCGCAATCGTTTGCATTGCGGCGCCACCAGTCTCCGCCGTAGTGATCTCCTGCAGCACGCCGCGCAGCTCATCGCCCAGCTCTTCCATTTTCTGATAGCGCTCACGCGGGTCCTTAGCCATTGCGCGATTCAGAATCTGCTGCAGCCGCGCCGGCAGTGGGTCGCGACGCATCTCTGCGAGCGGCCTGGGCGAGTCGTACAACACGGCGTGTCGTACGTCGATGGTGCTCTTGCCGCGAAACGGCCAGGTGCCGGTGATCATTTCGTAGAGCAAGACACCGGTGGAAAAAATATCCGCGCGTTTATCGACGCGATCGCCGCGCGCCTGTTCGGGCGCCGCGTACGTGGCCGTGCCATAAGGCACGCCAACCTCCGTAAGTTCGGTCCGGTGAATTCCCGTAGCGCCGGCTTCTTCATCATCCAGCAGTTTCGCGAGACCGAAGTCGAGCACTTTCACCTGGCCTGTAGGCGTGACCATCACATTGCCTGACTTGATGTCGCGATGAATGATGCCGCGCGTGTGCGCTACGGCCAGCGCATCGGCAACCTGAATAGCGATCTTCAGCGCGCTTCGCAGTTCGAGTGGGTGGCCGCCGACGAGTTGCCTGACGTTCTTTCCTTCGACGTGTTGCATCGCGATGAAATGCACACCTTCCACCGTGTCCATGTCAAAGATCGTGCAAATGTTCGGATGATCCAAAGATGAGGCGAGTCGCGCCTCGCGTTCAAAACGCTTCAGGTTCGCTTCTTTCACGGTCAGTTCCGGCGGCAAGACTTTGATGACGACCGTGCGGCCGAGCTTAGTGTCCGTGGCTTTGTAGACTGTGCCCTGCCCGCCCACGCCGAGCTTTTCCAGGATGCGATAGTGGTGGAGCGTTTTGCCGATCATTGGAACGATTGTTTCAACTCTTCTGCGCTGGCGGTGGCGGTTCCGATCTTCGCAACGACAATCCCGGCCGCGTGATTCGCCAGCGTGGCGGCTTCGAGCATCGATGCGCCGGCGGCGAGTGCGACGGCGAGCGTGGCAATAACGGTGTCGCCCGCCCCCGTCACGTCATAAACCTCGCGCGCAACCGTTTCAACAAACACCGGATCGCCGTCTCGCTCCAGCAACATCATGCCGCGATCGCCACGTGTGATTAGCACTGAATCACAGTTAAGTTGCGAGCGTATTAATTTTGCCGCTTGATATAAACCGTCATTTGAATCCTCCTCAAGGTTGGTCATACGCAGCGCCTCGTGATGATTCGGTGTTACCAGCGTCGCAGGTCGGTACGAAGCAAGGTTGCGCAGCTTTGGATCGATAAGCACCGGCGCGCGCCGGTACGCGAGCGGCAACACTTCAGCTAGAATGCGTGGCGTGACAACGCCTTTGTCGTAGTCCGAAACGACAAAAGCATCGGCGTCCGCAAGCGCGTCTTTCAAAGCGCTGATGACCCTGCTCTCCGTCTGTGCGTCAATCGGTGTGCGGCGTTCGCGGTCGGCGCGGACGACGAGTTGATTGTGCGCAATGATGCGCGTCTTGATGGTTGACGGACGGCTTTCATCGACAACGAGATAATCTTCTGATTGATGCGAGTTGGTCTCGCGCAACGCGTCCCGCAAACGTTCTCCCGCTGAATCGCTTCCAATAACCCCAACCACGCAGGCGTGCGCGCCCAGCGCCACCAGATTCGCGAGTACGTTTGCGGCGCCCCCAAGATGCATCGACTCGCGACGAATATCTACCACGGGCACGGGCGCTTCGGGCGAGATGCGCGTCACATCGCCCCAGACGAACTCGTCGAGCATCACGTCGCCGAGCACGACAATCTTGCGGTCGCGCACAGCTTCTAGCATGTCGTTAGCGCGTTGTCTGGTTACTTGCGTCACGATTCCCAGTGCGGCTCTGCCGCAAGGCAATTATCAGCCACTTTCTCTCAGCACCCGCTCAATTGCCGCCGTCACGCGCTCGACCGGCACGCGCAGGATGCATTCCGGCTCCGGAAACTTCTCACAGAAATAACCGTGGCACGGCTGGCAAGGCAGCTCTTCGAGCACAACCTCCGCCGGGGCGTTGGACCAGGGCCGCCAGTGGTTAACATTCGACGAACCGAAGATGACCACGGACGGGGCGCCCACGGCAGCCGCGATGTGCGCGATGCCGCTGTCGTTGCCGACAAAAAGTCGCGCGCGCGCCGCCAACGCCGATACTTCCGGCAGAGAGAGATCCGTCACCCCGACAATAGGTGCAGATGAACTACTCTTCATCTCTTGAACCAGCGGCGCTTCCGCAGGCGCGGAGATCGCCACTGAAACAAGTTGACGCAAGGCGAGATGTTCCACTACGCGCGCGAACTTGTCTGTTGCCCATTGCTTCGTTGCGTAGGACGCTGTCGGATGAACTAAAGCGAAGGGTGTCGCTTCGTCCAAACCCGCGGCGCGCAGTTTCTCCGCGACGGCGGCTACGGCATACTCCGTCACCGCCAGATGCGTCGGCGGACGATCAGTGACGGGAACTCCGGTCCAGCCGATCAGCGCAAGCTGTTGCTCGACTGAATGCGCTTTGTCTTTGCCCCAAAGCAACAAAGACGACGGCGCCAGATGATTGTGCAACTTCTGATACTGATAATGAGCAAAACCGACGCGATGCCGGGCGCCTGTCGCGCGCGTCAAAAGCGTCGCCGTCGTCCCGCCGTGCAGGTTGTAAACAACATCATAACGTTCGGCGCGTAACCGGCGCGCCACGCGCAAGCGCGACACAGCGCTGCCACGTTGCATCGTAATCACATTATCGACGTGCTCAAACCCATCAAGCACGGGCGCCACCCAGTCTTCAAGCAAAATGTCAATTTGTGCTTTGGGAAGAAAACGTCTGAGCGCGAAAAGAGTGGGTGTGGTCAGCACCACATCGCCAATCGATCGCAGGCGCACCACCAGCACACGCTGCACGTTCTGCCAATTCCAGCGGGGCGGCCCGAGCGGTTGCGGGCTGTCTTCGCGGCGCAGACTGTGCATCGCGACGGCGCGCATCTCTGGCGACGACTCAACTATTTCGCGCAGGCTCTTCATCTTCAACCGTTGCTTCGTCGATCAGCATCACGGGAATACTGTCGCGAATCGGATAGACGCGACGGCACTCGACACACTTCAAGCCGCTGCCATCCGGCTTCAATTCAACCTTTGCCTTGCACGCGGGACAGGCAAGTATCTCCAACAAATCCTGACTGATGGCCATTGTGTAGGACCTTTCAAGCGAAGCTTTTCGGGAAGACGAAAGCTTATCACAAAGCAGGAGGCAGACGGCAGGACTGGTCAACGATCACTCTGAAATTACTTCGAGGCCGTTAACGCCACTGTAATGCGAGCGATTGTGAGTCACGGGTGGGAAGCCGCGCAGCAAAGCCGTTGCCGCGATCCATGCCTCCGCGGTTTCTATGGGCTGGCGACCGCGTCTGGCTTGGTTCTCGTGGGCGTCTCAGTTTTGCAGCCGGGAGTTCATCGATCACCCCGCAGCGGGTTGCGCATTTGCAGATCGATTTCAACCGGCAGGACGCGCTTGCCTGTGAAGATCCACTTCTTGAACTGGCCGAACACGTAAACCACTCCGGTTACCGGCCAGGTTTCTTTCGGCCTGGCCAGGTCCTGGACCGCGCCGACCACAGCATTGGGCGTGGCAACGAAAATCGTGATGGGCCGCCGCAGAGTCAGCGCTTGTTCAGTGGGCAGATCGAATGATTCGTTGTAGTCGTCAACCTCCACGTGCGTGCTGTTGATCATCATGTCATAGAAAGAAAGAAAATCTATTTTGCCCTTCTGCTTCACCGGGGCAACTACAATCGGAATCTCGAGCGTCACGCCCAGAGGCGAGACGCTGACGACGCGCGCTTCGCCAAACTTGATGATCGGATCGTTTGAAGCTGAGTCGTTGCCGGCGCCTTTTTTCTCCTTCGGCTCGATGGTTACGCGCTCGAGTTTGTAACCACGAATCTCTTTTGGGTACTCACGCTGCGTCGCGGCGCGCGGCCCAGTTTGCGCCGCGCAAATTCGCGGGCCGCTAAAAACTAAGGAACTGAGAGCCAAAAGCGCGAACAACGTGAAACGAAACAGGATTGACCTAATTAATCGGTACAACACTACGCTGAATAGCTGTCTGGAAAAGTAATTATTGGCGGCGGCCATCATACGCTGAAGTCCACCAAGACCGCAGTATGCACCGTTATCGAGGTCGGTGTTTGGCCTTTCGCTTGACCTCAGGACAATCTGAAGGTGATTTGAAATCGTCAGACGGATCCTTCTGGAAGTATTCGTCGTCAAAAGGACCGAGCGCTCCGAATACTCCTAACGCTCCCTTTATAAATGTGGCATTCTCCCAGACGCGCTTTCCGTTTTCATCGAAATAGATGCGTGCCGTCCCCGTTCCACGCCACCGATCAACGATGTGAACGAAGCGCAGGTGGCCGAACGCTGCTTGACTTTTCGCACTAAGGAACGGCGATGAGGCGGCTACTTGCGTCGAGCTGAGGTCTGGGCTTCAGGTTCAGCGAAGCCCTTGCTAACGCGCGGGCTTCTGCTTGGCTAATTCATTTTATTAGTCTCCTTGAGAAGACGTTGAGCCTACGTCTCCAGAGCCGCTTACCACCTTCCAAACGCCGCCTATTTGGATTTTCTCAGTGCTCCAATCATGCTTCCCGGCGGCCCGGTAAGCGATTCGTCATCGTGCCGCGTGAAAACAGTCTTGTCTCCCTTGCAGTCGACGGTCAGTTGGTTGCCGTCGACGGTATAGGTGCACTCGGCAGTTTCACCCATGATGGTAAGCGAAGCCTTTCCACCCGACTTCACTTCGAGCATGATCGAGCCGTTTGCATTCGAATATGTGCCTTCAAACTTCGAACGGCAGGCAGTGGCGGCCAGTATCGTCAGAGCCACTACTGACCAAAGAAGCGCTTTGCGCACAAGCATGTGATTCATTAAGGGCCTCCTGAAGAAAGCGGCTGTGTGTGCCGCGAATTTCCTGCTTGTTCTGTCGTTAGAACATAGCCAACGATCGGTAGCAAAATTAAGGGCAATTGATAATGCGTGCGTACGGTATTAGCCACACCGTTCGATGCGGCTACTGCTGGAATCGATCATGTGCCAACACTGGTTTTCACCAGGTAATTCTCCATTCGCTCAATCATCGATTGGGCGGCAAACAGAACTGTGCATTCGTCACAACATATCCACTTCTTCCGCGGATAAACTATTGTTCTTATCCCGTAAACGACGCCGTGCCGTTCTTCGCCTAGCCTCCGCGCGAGACCGGAGTTCGGAGAGATTCGTTCCTCCGCTACCCATGCCAAAGCAACTTCCTGGCGCAACGAGGTCAGCGTCAGTACTGTGCCGCTTGCCAATTTCACCTTGCGAAATGATCCTAAATCCGTTCACGCAGCAACGCGGGAAGATCCAGCACCAGCGCCACGCCGCCATCACGCAGCTCGGCTGCGCCTGCAACGCCGATCCACCGCGCCGCGTAACAGCCCAAACTGCGCACCAGCACTTCCTGAGTTCCTTCAATGGCGTCCACCACAATGGCTGTGTGTTTAAAGGGCGCGCCGCTGTCGGGAAGCTGGCAGATAAGAACGTCTGGCTTCCCCGCGCCTTGCGCCTCTACATCCGATTCGGCCAGCAGTTCTCGCATGTTAGCCACCGTTAACACTTCATCTTGCCAACTGAGGGATTCTTCCTTTTCGGGCCCTTCTTTTTGATTGGCGCCGATCTGAAGACGAGCAACGATTTGACTGGCATCGACGCAGTAACGAAAACTATCTACAACGATCACTAATGATCGCAAAACCCCAAACGTAGCCGGCAGATGAATTTCAAATTCCGAGCCCTTTCCGGGCCGGGTCCGCACTCGCACGGCGCCGCCGGCCTGTTCGACCGCGCTCTCAACCACGTCGAGACCAACGCCCCTGCCTGACACGCTCGAGACTTTTGCCGTAGTTGAAAATCCGGGCCGGAATATCATTCGTAGACTCTGATCCATATTGAGAGTTGTGCCCTGCTCTATAAGGCCGAGCTTGGCTGCGACTCGCGAGACCACCTCCGGATCGATTCCGCGACCATCGTCAGACACAAGAATGTGCGCTCGGCCGCCTTCCGAGCGGGCTGCGATTCGCACGCGGCCAGCGGGTTTCTTGCCGGCCTTTGTGCGCTCCTCCGACGTCTCGAATCCGTGATCGACGGCGTTGCGCACAAGGTGCAGCAAAGGATCGGCAATCGCGTCGCAGAGCAATTTGTCAATCCGCAGATCGCTCCCTTCCGCATCGAACTGGATCTCTTTGCCACTCACGCGGGCGGCGACGCGGCCGGCGCGAATGGCCCGCTGAATTGTCCGGCCTAACGAGACCATTCGCAGATTGATGATCTGCTCTTCAAGCGCCATTAGCGATTGTCGGAGCTGCGCGTCGAGATTCTTGAGCTCTGCCCGAGACTCAGCCACCAGGGTGCTTGACACGAAGTCGAGCGCACGATCAGTTTCTCTGAAAACTTCGTGCGCCGAAGAGATCAACCGATCGAGTTCGTCAAGGTCGACACGAATAAAACTCGAGGGCAGGGAAGCGGGAAGTGGTCGCTTGCGATCGGCGGCTGCATGCGCGAGTGCTTCATCCGAATCAGTTTCTAACCTAGTAGTTTGTTGTCGGCAGAGTTCCGTAAAAATGATCTCGTGAAGATTAGCAAAACGGCTCTTCAACTCCGACAATTCAAGATCGGCCGCGTAAACGATCCGGAAACTGATCCGATCGGGCCGCGAGCTTTCCGCGGTCGGCACGGTGGCGATGACTTCTCCGTTTCCCGTAAGCGCTTCCCTCAATGCCTGAAAGTCTTTGTCGAAAGTCGCGACGCCGAAGGTCGCGGCTACAATGTATAGCCTCTCATCCTCGCGGAGCGCCTCAAGCATCAGACGCCGTTCCTGTTCGTTCACCGATTGCGCGATGTCAGCCGGAAGTTCGGGCAGTCGTAATTCGGTATTGACGGTTGAGGCGCTGGAATCTCGCTCGACTAACTCCATAAGCCGTTCGATCAGCGCTTGAGGGGGCGGTTCAGTTTTTCCGGCAGCCGCGGCGCTGAGGCCCTCGGACATAGCGTTTGCGGCGTCTTCGAGGGTGTCTACGACAGAATCATCAACCGCGATTCGCCCGGCGCGTGCGCCATCCAACAATGACTCGACTTGATGGGCCAGCTCGCTGACACTATCGAAGCCGGCTGACGCCGCCACGCCCTTGATGCTGTGCAGGTAACGAAAGATTCGTCCCAGCAGCTCGCGCCGCAACGGGGCGTGGTCTTGCTGCCGGCGCAGCGCTTCCGTCTCAGCGAACAGTTGTTCGATAAGCTCTTCTATTTCCGCAAGGAACTCACGGCGAGTGCGATCGTCCACAGGCGAATAGTAAACGGTTGGGCGCTAATAGTGAATAGAGTGGTGACGTAAAGAAGCATAATCCGCAGATTACACAGATTACGCAGATGATAACCGCTCGACCGAAAACACAGGTGCAAAGTCAAAGCGCCAGCTCAAAGGATGTCCACGCTCTCATTGGCAATCTGCGTAATCTGTGGATTGGGTTGCAGGTTGTCACATCGAAGCCGTGTGTTCCTCATCCTTGTCTTCGTCGGCGGCAGACTCGTCAACTTGCGCTTGCGGTTGCTGCTCGTCCATGTCGCGTTTGATAGCGTCGAGGATGCCGTTGATGAACTGCGTTGCTTCGTAGGTCGAAAAGCGGCGCGCGATTTCCAGCGCTTCGTTGATCGCCACGGTGCGAGGCGTGGTTTCGTGCAGGAACTCGTAGACGGCAAGCCTGAGAATATTGCGATCGACAATCGCCATGCGCGCGATGCGCCAGTGTTCGGCACGCACGCGGATCCGCTCGTCCAACTCGTTTGTATGCGCGAGCGTGCCGACAGCCAGGCGCGTGGCAAACTCGCGCGCTGAGTCTTCGATGTCCGTCTCGCCCAGTTCCGCCCAGTACGCCTTCACCAGATCGTCCGGGGCAGTCTGTGCCACATCAGCCGCAAAGAGCATTTGCAAGGCGCACTCGCGCGCCTTACGCCGAGAACCCATAATGCTTCAAGGATGAAGGCGGAAGGATGAAGGATGAAGCTGCTGAGCGAACATCCTTTTTTCATCCCTCATCCTTCATCCTTCATCCTTTGTCAAACGCTTCCTTGTAAAGATTCACCAATTCGACTGCCGACATCGCGGCCTCGAATCCCTTGTTCCCCAGTTTAACTCCCGCGCGATCGATCGCCTGCTCGAGCGTGTCCGCCGTTACTATGCCGTAGATGACGGGCACGCCGGTTTGCATGCCGGCTTGCGCGATCCCTTTGGTAACTTCGCCGGCGATGTATTCAAAGTGCGGTGTCTGGCCGCGGATGATCGTGCCTAGACAAATCACCGCGTCATACTTTCCCGAACTCGCAAGCTTGAGCGCGAGCAAAGGAATCTCGAACGAGCCCGGAACCTTGTAAAGTTCCACCGACTTCTCATCAGCACCCAAACGCTCGAGCGCATCGAGCGCGCCTTCGACCAGCCGCGCAGTGATAAAATCATTCCAGCGACTCGCTATCAGCGCAAAGCGAAAGCCCTCGGCGTTCAGGCGTCCTTGATGAATTTGAGGTTGCAAGCTCTTCGAAGCGCTCCTTGTGGGAGTTAAATGCTAAGGCTTTTGCAGTATAGGTGATGCGCAGACGTGCTTCAAGTCAGGGTTGCTCGAGAGCTTTCGGTTCTTCCCGGTTGATTCATTCGGCTGAGCGACTTGCGGAAATAGTGATCAAGTGCGCTGGCGTTCGATGTCGCGAACGCGATCATAGATGTCGCGATAGTCGGCCTGCATTGAGACGAGCGTCTCGTTGAAGCTGCTGAACTTGCTATTGAAGTCACGCAGTTGCGTCTTTATGTTCCTAATCTCGCCCTGTGACAATTCCTGACCCTGCTCCAATCGCTGCTGACCTTCCTTAAGACCAACAATGTCGGCGTGAATCTGGGCAATGTCGGTTTGAATCTTTTCCCAGATTGGGCGGGTGTCATAGAGGCGCAGCTCAACTTTTTGCTCAAGACTTCCCAGCCGCGCTTCGACGCCCGCAAGTCGTCCGTCAAGCTCCTGCACGACTGTCAGAATTTGCGTGAGTTTCTCGCCTTCCGCCTGATTGTCAAAGCGCTTCGTGGGATCTTCACTCATGAGGCTTCTCTCCTTCTGTGACAAATTCTAACACACCAGCGTTGCGGGCAAGTCATTTCAGCGTGACCATTCGCTCCAGCCGCTAAGGTTGACATTGAATATGTTTTTGTGTGGATCCACTTCCTTTGAAGGTACGCTTTTCCGAGGAAAGCCTACTTACGATTCTTGAACGCGTCGTTCAGTTCGGTGTGTCGGCTGGTGAGCGGCACTTGACGGCCGTCGATAAAGAGATAGCGCACGTGCGTGCGCACTTCGAGCAGATCGCCATCAGTTACCACGAGGTTTGCCATCTTGCCTTTTTCAATAGCGCCCAGCCGATCGGCGACGTTCATAATCTGCGCGGGATAGAGCGTGACGGCTTTCAGGGCCTCGTCTTTGGGCAAACCAAACGCGGCGGCCATGCCTGCATGGAATGGCAGTGTGCGCACCTCCTCGTTGGCGTTGCCCGTCGAGATACAAAATCGCACGCCCGCCTTTTGCAGTTTCGCCGCATTCTCGTACTGCGTGTCGTAAGCATCGTCTTCGCGAAGCGGCAGATTGAGGACACCAGTTAAGATCACTGGAACGTCTTTCTCTTTTAAGAAGCCGGCGATCTTCCAGGCGTCGTCGCCGCCTAAAATAATCGGCTTCAGCTTCATCTCTTCAGCGAATTTGATCGCGCCGCGCATCTCGGCTTCGCGATCGGCGCGCAAGATGACCGGGCGCTCGCCGCGCACGTAGGGAACGAGTGATTCGAGCACCACGTTGTGATCCGGACGCGGCAGTGAACTATCTTTCGCATAAGCATCTTGCGCGCGGCCATAGCTTTCCGCATCGCGTAGCAGTTTGCGAATTTGATCGAGCTGCCGCTCAGCGGCGGTGATAGCTGCACTGATGTCCGGAGCCTGCTGCTCTGGCCCGAAATCGCCGCGCCGGCCGCCCAGGCGAGGATAATTTATTACGAGCGCGGCGTAGGGCACGACGGACATTTCCATCGGAGTCGTGCCGACGAGATTGATGATCGCGGCCTGGCCCGAGATCAAACCTCCGAGCGGCAGTGTGACCGCGT
>Ga0137378_10004871_pt1 | contig 11590 bp, 18 predicted proteins | sample SagtaG_21_FD_104813 | JGI IMG/M metagenome (GOLD analysis project Ga0137378, IMG submission 104813) | Vadose zone soil microbial communities from Sagehorn Ranch, Mendocino, California, USA - Sage2_L_60_16 metaG | ecosystem: Environmental > Terrestrial > Soil > Vadose zone | place: USA... | reverse complement strand
GGCGGCGGTGGGCTCGGGGCTGCCGTGACGGCCGGTGCTGGCGCGCTCGCCGCCGGGCCTCTGGGAGCGGCCGCGCCCTTGATCGGATACGGCCTGAAACAGGCGGGAGGGGCATCAACGCGCCGACAGGTTGAGCAGCTGCTTGAGATGATCCGACGGCGGTCTCCGGAGGCGGAAAAGACCGGAGCCACCAAAATGCCGACGCCGAGCAGGCCTGCAGCCGATCTTTTGGCTGCGCCGATGCGAGCTGCGGCGCCGTTTTTACCAGACAGTCCTCTGGGTCCAAACCAGATATGATCGTTGTTTAAGGTTTACCAATAGGTTATTCAGGGAACCTGATGTCAGACGAGAAGACGAATGGATCTGACGACCAGTTCCTCAAGGAGCTGGAGAGCGGCATTCGAAAAATCCTGCGAAATAAGGATGCGACAAAGGCCGACAAGTTGGGTGCTATCAACGCTGGCGTGCGACTTGCTGCCATCAAGCACCGGATCAACGGGGCATCCGGGGACGAATCAGAGGGGTTCTTTAAATGAGCGATCCTGTCCAGCTTTTCGCGCCATCCCAGCCCTCGGGCCCCGTTGAGGAAGATATCGGCCCGTCCTTTGTCCAGACGGCGCGCGCGGTCGCGGCGATCTGCGCGACCAGGATGCTTCTGATGATCGCCGTGCTAACAGGCGCGGTGTTTTGGCTGTGGACCGCCTACGATCCGACGCGGGACCGCCTGATGGCCGCCGTCGCTTTCAGCCTCGTGTTTGTCATTCCGCAAACGATCCTCTATTGGCGTAAGGGGTAGCCATGTCTCTCCTCAACTTCGTTCCCCCCGTCACCGAGCCGAAAAGCCCGTTTGGCTACCAGAAAACCGAGCTGCCCTACAATCAGGTATTCTGGGATGCCTTCGAGGGTGGGGCCTCGATCGACACCACGAATCGGTGGACAACGTCGACCGCGGGGGGCGGTACGGTCACGCAAACCACGGGCACCCTCACTGTGACCTCGGGGACGACGGCAAACGGCTTTGGCCTGGTGCAGACAATCCCGACGTTCCTGCCGCGCAATCCGGCGTTCATGATTGAGCAGGGGCAGATCCAGCTCGAGGCCGCGCCGTTCATCCTCAACACCTACCGCTTCTGGGGGTTCGGCTCGTTCCCCGGAAGCCCGACGCTCGCGAGCCCAGTGACCAATGGCGTCGGCTGGGAAATCAACACCGATGGCCGGTTGCGGGCCGTGATCTTTGCCAGCGGCGGCCGCACCGTGATTGCGGATCTCGGCGTCGGTCTGTCGGCCGGCATTCTCGGCACCGGCGCGCAGGTGCGGGTGTCGGACGGCTCCACCCACATGTTCGTCATCTACTTCCGTGGCGATCGCATCGTGTGGTGCATGGACAATTACGATTCCGTCGTCGCGTCCGTGGTGACGGGCGCACAGGGGCCCGACATCAACACCATCGGCTGGGGCGCGCTCAGCCTCCCCGCGACCGGCGCCACCACATCCGCCGCGATCAACCTCGCGCAGGTGACGCTGTCGGAGACCGCGCACAACGCCTTCCAGATTTCGGACGGCACCTTTCCGTTCCGCCGCGTGACCGTCAATGCGAGCGGGCAGATTTCGACGACCGCCACACCCGCCGCCGGCATCACGCCGACCGACCGCACCATCACCTCGCTCTCGGGTTCGTCACAGCAGCTGATGGCGGCGAATGCGGCGCGGCATTCCCTAACGGTCCAGAACACCGGAAACGCCAATATCGGCGTCAATCCGACCGGCGGAACGGCCGTGATCGGCGGCGCCGGAACGCTCACCCTGGCTCCCCTCGGGTCCTATACGCCGGCCATTCCGACCCTGTCCGCCGTCACGGTGATCGGCACCGCAGGCCAGCCAGCCTATGCCAACGAAAGCTGAACGCATGCGGATATTCGCAAGTCTCCTCTCACTGCTGCTCGCAAGTTCGGCGCTGGCCCAGGGCATTGGTGGCGGTATCAGCAACACGGCGCCTATCAGCGTCACGTTCCAGTCGTTCACCACGAGCTCGAACGGTACCTATACGCCGAACGCCAATCTGCTCTTTGCCATCGTCGAGTGCGTCGGTCAGGGCGGGGGTGGTGGTGGAGCGGCGGCGTCTGCGACCGGCGGCTCGAGCGGCGGCGGTGGTGGGTCAGGCTCGTATTCTCGCGTACGCCTCACTGCGGCGCAGATCGGCGCGTCAAAGGCCGTCACCAATACGGCGGCCGCCAATGGCGGCGCGACCGGAGCTAATTCAGGCAGTGCGGGCAACGACACGTCGCTCGGGACGCTCTGCGTTGGCAAGGGCGGCAGCCCAGGCACTGGCGCCGCGGCGAACTCAGGCGGCAGCGGTGGAGCGGGAGGCGTTGTTGGGACCGGCGATTTGAGGATTGTCGGAAGCGCAGGTCAGGGCGGCTTTAGCGCCTCGATCACGACTGCGGACGGCACGTCAGGGTTTGGTGCCGCCGGCCCATGGGGCGGGATGGCGGCCGGCGTGAACGCTGCTGGCACTGCCGTGGATGGCACCGCAGGCACCGGATGTGGTGCGGGCGGATCAGGCGGCGAGAGCGAGGGTAGCGCCTCCACCGCCGCCGGTGGAGCTGGTTTCCAAGGCTGCGTCCTCATCACAGAATACAACAGCCGATGAGCAGCACATATCCGAGCCAGAGCGCGCTCGCACTAACAAGAACTCGCGCATCTATTGGCGATAGATTGGAGCGTAATCTTATCCCAGAACCCAACAGTGGTTGTTTTCTATGGCTCGGTCCCGTCGACAGGAATGGCTACGGGATCATGTGGGCCAACGGTAGGAGCAGATCGACGCATAGGATCGCATATGAACTTCGCCACGGGCCTATTCAGGGATTTTGGTGTGTCTGCCACAGCTGCGATGTCCCCTGTTGCTGCAACCCGGATCATCTTTTTCTAGGAACTTACGATGACAACAACCAAGATAGGGTGAAAAAAGGCCGTGGAGGAGCCACGCGTGGATCAGGCCATTACGCTGCAAAGCTAACCGAGCATCAGGTCAGAGAGATACGCGCCGCAAAGGGCAGCCAACAATCGATTGCAGATCGATACGGGGTTTATCAAACGCTCGTCAGCAAGATCAAAAGGCGCGTCACGTGGAAGCATCTAGAGGATTTTGTCGATGTCTAACAGCACCTACCCAAGCCCGGCACCTCTAATTACTCCAAACGTCTCGAACTCAAGTGTGCAGGTAGCCAGCGCTAATCTGACTCGCGCCAGCCTTTTCGTGTTTAACCCGTCGGCAACGGTTACTATTTGGGTCATGCCGATCGGCACGACCGCCGTTGTCGGAAATGGCATCGCCATACAGCCCCAACAATGGGTGGTGTTTGGCCCCCCAAATTCCCCCTCTTGGACCGCAGGAATGAACGCCATAGCGTCTTCTGCCGGCTCCAATGTTATTGTTATTCTTGAGTTTTATTACTAGAGGTCAGAACCAATGAACCGCCTCGCCCTCGCCGCCGCATTCATGCTCGCCAGCATCACGGCCGCGCTCGCGCAGAACGTCACGGTCATCGGACCGATTACGCCGGGCGATTGCGCGATGTTCAACTCGGTGACGGTCGTCAAGGATGCGGGATTCCCGTGTCCTGGCTCCGGCGGAACGTTGAACCTGCCAAACGGAACGACGGCGACGACGCAAAATCCGTTCAGCGACAACACCACCAAGGTCGCAACGGACGCCTTCGTGCAGGGAGCTATCTCGCTCAACTCGACGCACTTCTCGGCCGGCGGCACGTCGACGGGCTCGGCAAACGCACAGGTCATCTCGTCGGTGTCGCCGCCTGTGTTCAGCCTAGTCGGCAATCCAACCGTCACCTTCACGGCCGGATTTTCCAACTCCGGGGCAACGACGCTCAACGTCGCGTCCTCCGGCGCGATCAGCGTTCTGCGCAAGACGGCGACGGGGTTGGTTGCTCTCGTGACCGGCGACATCATCGCCAATCAGCAATACCTCGTCACCTATGACGGAACGCAATACGAGCTGCAGACGCCGTCAGCGCTGCTTCCCGCAGCGGCCTCGGTGCTTGGTGGCGTGTTCTCGGTCACCTGCTCCGGCCTGCAATCTATCGTTGCCATCACGACGACGGGATCGCCGACCTGCGGCGGGCAGGCCGTCAACGCGTTCACCATCAATCACACGATCGCAACGACGGATAGCGGAAACATCGTGCAGATGGGAACGGGCTCGACCGGCCTGATCAGCGTCACGCTTCCCTCGGTCTCCGGTTTTACCGCGCCAAGTCCGATCACGATCGAGAACAACGACACCACGCGATCCAAGCTGCTGGTGTCCTTTCCGACGGAGTGTTTGAACAGCACGATCAACGATGGCACACACGGCCTCCTGTTTCCTTTGCAATCCATTACTGTCGCCATCATCAATGGCGCGTGGCATGTCACGAGTTGTCCCGGCCGCTGGCGCCCGACATCTGCGGTCGTCTTCACGGTCGACACCGGCGGCTCTGATAGCACGGGCGACGCCCTGACGACGGGTGGAGCAACATCGTTTCTGACGATCCAGCACTGCATGAATGTGGTCGCAGCCGCGCTGGATTACTCCCTGTCCCTGACACAGCCGACGTGCGGGCCGACATCCGGGCAGACATTCACAGAATCGGACATATGGGCTACGCCGCCAGTCGGCACCAACACGCTGAATATCACCGGGCAGGGCGGCGCGTTTACGTGGAAGCCGTCCGGTGCCAACCCGTATGTGCTGCTGGTCGGAAACAACGCCAACGTTCAGATCACGAACGCGACGGTGTCCGGCACCGGAACTACCTGCTTTTCTGCCGTATGCGAGCTGCTCAAGGTCCATAATTCCGGAGTGCTGGAGCCCCTGACCGGCGTGACCTGCAACGATGCGGGTGCTGGCGGCTTCTGCATTCGGACCGACCAGAACACGGCCGGCGGCGGACACGTCAATGTCGACAATGGCATGACGGTGAGCGGCACGATCGGGACCGTTGCCGAGATCAACGGCGGCTCCTCGCTGAATTGGAACAGCATTTTGACAGCTAGCTCTGTGACGCTTACTCAGGTGTTCGCTGCACGCGGCCCATCCATCATCTGCGTCGCTGGTAACTTCGGAACCGCCGGCACGGGCTTCGGGACCGCGCGTCAGTGGGCTGTTTTGAATAACGCCGTATTGGCCAACGTCAGTGGGACTGCAATTCCTGGAAGCACTCCTGGTATTAATACTGCTGCTACCTTTGCGGCGGGCATCATCGTAAACAGCGGAACATCAGCCGGAGGCTGTTAATGGATATCATCATCTATAACGTTTTTTTAGGCGCCTCTATCGCCTTCCATTGCATCGGCCCCCTACCTCACGCCGATGCGCAGACGCGCTTGATCGCGCAACTTGAGCTATGGAAGACAAAGGTCGTCGTCGACACCAAGCAGGTCGGCGGAATTCGCTATGACATGTCTCAGCCGGTCCTGATCTCCGATGAGGATTCCAGATTTGGCGGCCTCAAGGCGCAATGCGTCGACAAATGACGGAGGTTACTGAGTAGCCTTGAGTTCCGGTTCCATGCTATCGTGGAACTCGATGGAGGGACCATGATCGACCTCGAAAAACTCAAGGCTGAGAATCTGGTGCGCTGGGATGCGGCCAAGCCGATCCGAGATTTTACGGCGGTAGCGAGGCGGCTCGTGGCGCCAGATGCCAAGCTTCGGTACCATGCCGTAGAGCTGGTCACCGGAGTGCCGTGGTGGTTCATCGCCGTCGTGCATCAACGGGAATCCTCGCAAGACTGGCGGGCATCCCTCGCTCAGGGCGATCCGTGGAACGAAGTCTCAGTGCATGTTCCGGCCGGGCGCGGCCCGTTCACTTCATGGGAGGAGGCAGCGCATGACGCCCTGGTCAACTGCGCCCCTCACGCCGCGAAGAATCGGGACTGGAGCCCAGGTGTGGTCCTCACTCTGTTAGAGAGCTACAATGGACTCGGCTACGCCTCTCGCGGCCTGCCGTCGCCCTATGTATGGGCTTGGACCGATCAGTATCACTCCGGCAAGTTCATCCGCGATGGCGTGTTCGATCCAAATGTCGTCGATGGACAGTTCGGTTGCGCTGGGATCATCAAGGCGATGATGTCGCTCGATTCGACGGTCGTGTTTGCCGGAGTTGCTGTTCAACAGCCCGCCCCTGCGCCGCCAATCGCAAAACCGGTGACGGCCTCTATCACAAGCCCCTCCAAGGGATCGATCGGAGACTTCATTGCCGGCATTCTTGCAGCCATTTTCAAAAGGAAAACATAGCCATGTGGTCCCTGATTTTCATTCTGCCTGGTCTACTCGCCGCGTACTTCATGATCCTGCGCCCCGTCCTGAGCGCGATGCCGCAGTTCAAGAAGTTCTACGCCGAGGCGGATACGATCTGGGCCAAAATCTGGGTCATATGCGGCAAGTCCCTGACCATCGCGTGGTCGTACATGCTGCTTGGCATCGGTGGCCTGCTCAACCAGCTCGACGGCATCGCGGCAACGCTTGGCGATCCGAACTTCAAGAACCAGGTGACGGACTTCCTGCATGCCGATCCGAAATATCTCGGCTACTTCGCCATGGTGGTATCAGCCTTCACGATCGCGGCCCGGCTGCGCTCGATCGCAGAACCAAAGGCCTGATTGAAATGTGGATGGCTATCCTTTCGTTACTCGGTGGCCCAGTCATCAAGGGTCTCATCGAGGCTTACCAGGCAAAGCTCAAGGCCGGCAACGTCGATAGCAAGATAGCGGCCGATCTGGCGGCCGGAGAGATCGCGGCGCAGGTCTCTGAAACCAATGCGATCATGCAATACCGGATTGCCGAGATCGGACATTGGTATGAGCCTGACAAGCTCATGGGATACTTCGTCGCGGTCTATTTCGGCAAGCTGTTGGTCTGGGATAAGGTCTTGGGTCTTGGCACGACAGACCCGCTGGCGGGCTTTGCATCGATCACATCGAATCTCGTGGTGTCGTTCTATTTTGCCAAGCGCGGATTCGAGAACGTGGCGCGAATCATCAAGCGGTAAGTTTGCGTTTTCTGTCTCAAAATAAGGCGCAAGCTCATGGACTTGAACAGCATCCTGCAGGTCGGGCAAATCTTGGCCTACCTAGTAGGCATCGCGATCTTCATCATCATGCTCAAGGCTGACATCAGGATTCTGCGCCATGACATGGCGGCGATAACGCTGCGGCAGAACATCCTGAACGAAGCGTTCTCGCAATTGACCAGCATCCTAACGACTATCGCGCGGCAGGATGAGCGTATCAAGGCAACAGAGGATGACATCAGGGACCTGCGGCATGGCAGAGGCCTTATCATCACAGATGATAAGCGATGAGTTTCAACTCGTGATGGAACGCGCGGCGGCGTGGGCGATATTCCCCATGCGAATGCCGTGCTCATTCTTGAGATCTGTAATCTTGTCACCAATTGCGACGATCTCATCCAGCACCTTCTTGGCGCTCGCAAGCTGGCGCTGAGATTCCCATAACTTATCCAGCGCGTCACATTTTTCTCGGTGCAGTCGAACATTGTCAGGTTCTTGCTCTGGATGAGGGTTCATCAATGCATCGCGCAGAATCTGCACTTCGGCCGATCCGTTTGCAAGCTGCTGCTCAAGCTGGAAAATGCGCTGCGCGTACAGGCCCGGTTGTTGTTCAGCCTTCGCAAGCTGGGCGCGGAGGAGCTCGATCTCGTCGGCCATCATCTCGATCGTCCGGCAGGCATCGTTCAGGCTGCTCGGCATTTCCTTGACGCGGTCGAGGATATCCATGGTTTTTTCCTTTCTGAGGCGTTCGATCTCGTCGTGAGCCGCTCGAATGATGGTATCGGTCGAAAAGTCATGGCCACATGTGCATGAATAGGACCGACCTTCGCAGCCTCGCGCGTGATCGCTGCCAAGGTGACTGCGGATGACATCTATCAGATCGTCGGCCATGTCCTTCTCCTTAAGGCTTCACAAAGGTTGTGCGGATGGCCTCGGCGATGTCCCGGCAGGCTTCATCGTAAGCTTCACCGTCAGGTCCGGCGCCGATGTGCGACAGCGCGATCTTGGCACATTGCTCGGGGATTATTTTATCCCCGCCCTCTGCGGCATCACTGCTTGGCAGACGCTCAACATGTGCAAGCAGGGCACGGGTGTTCCATTTTGCGATGATCAAATCGCGGTTAATTTCGGTGCATGGACCTTCTGCGCCGCACTCATCGCATGAGACGGTTTGCCATTTCTGGCCGGTGCGACCAAAGCCAACATTGGACTCCCCGCAAAACGGGCAACACAAAAGTTCCGTCATGTCATTTCCCTCATCGATTCCACGGCCTTGCGGACACGCGCCTGCAACGCCCGCCAATCATGCTGCTCAGTCCACGAGATCCGTTTGCGCTCCTCGATCTGGTTGCTCCATGTCTTGGCCAACTGATCGGCATTCGTCGCGCCGAGAATGATCGCGTTCCACTGTGCAAAATACTCGGCTGCGGTCGGGATATCGTCATTCGTATCGGCTTCAGGACTGGCGAGAAGGTCGGTATCAACAACTAATGGCTCGCGTTGCCATGCGCGATAATCTTCCACGAGCCTGCGCCACACTCCAGCAGATGCCGAGTTGTTAGCCAGTTCTGATCGACTGTTGATATGGCATAACGCGCGTACAATTTTGGCTGCATCAGATGCGCTCACGCACGGAAATTCCTTCTCAGTGAAGAACTTCCAGAATGATTCGTCACTGCACAGTATGCCAGCCTGCTTGACTGGGCCGAGCGCATCCCATGCGCTGCTCCATTCAGGAGGGGTGCTATCTTCAGTCTCAGTCCAGAGAGCTTCCTCTGCCGGCATAGGTGTTTGCTGGCGCTCCTGTATCCGAAGCCGAAGGATGTTCTCCCAGTCCTCCGGAAGAACCTGCAATCTGCCTTCATTCTTCAGCAGCCAATCCTTGATATCGGCGGCCTCGTCGACCTCAGCCTGCAAACGCGAATAGATATCACGTGCGTCTTTCTTCGGTAGACGCGGCGTGTGAGCATTCGAAATAGTCTCAACCTCGGTCTCGTCAAGAAAGCCAAGCCCGCAGATCGACAGCGTCACGCGACGCTTCGCCTTCGTCTCACACTTCATGAAGGCGTTAGCGAGAGCCTCGCCTTGCAAACCTTTGAGGCTGACAGCCCCCTTAGCCATGTCAGTGCGACCGCTCGCATCGCGGGCCTTCACTGTGACGACCACAAGCCCCTCTTCTCTGGACTCCGTCATCTCGATGATCGAGACGCCGTAGATTTTGCGCAATTGATCAGCCGCATCCTTGCGGGCATACAGCGTCAGTTTGCCATTGAGCGTAATGTATTCGAATGGCTTGGTAAGCGGGTTGAGGCCGATGCTTTCGCACACTCGCGTGTAATACTTGGCGCGCTCTTGCGGATTTAGCTGCGCTAGGTCACCGCGAGCGATGACCGCCTCCATGATATCGCCGGTCTTGTTCGGACTAATTGCGATTGCCTGATCTGTCATCTCACATCGCCTTGCGCTGTATCTGGTCTGGCGAAGGGCACGGCCCGCAATATTGCCATTGATCCTCTCGATCGGGTTGCGCCCATTGGCCCCAGCCTTCTGCGCCGTTTGCATGCCATGTAGCATTCCAAAAAAGAGGAATTGCTGGACCACCGCGAAAGCGCCTGACCCAATGATATCCGGAACATTCCGCATGCGCCGGCACATATCTACCTGGCACAAGCATCTCAGGCATTTCGCTTTTCTCGTGCTCAGTCAACTCTGTCATATCAAACCCCATCCCATGGCCCACATCGCCACGATTGAGAGCACGCACGCCGCGAGGGTGATTATTCTAATGGCTTTTCTCTTCTTTTGAACCGAGTGGCGATTCGATCTTCATCCGCGCGAATCGGATCATGCTCCTCTTCTCTCCTATCGGCATCGGTTGCGGTTACGATCGCCGCCACGACGATTAGAAGAGCGATACTGATGCCGATTCCAACTGCGATTCCTGCGTAAAAGTCGCCACTCATCTCATTCGCCCTTATGTGATGTAAACGCGACTATTTGCGCCACTTACCGAGATTTTACTTACGCCACAGCGCCCCGTTCAGTGCGCATTGCCTCGCCTCGGCCACGAGTGCAATGTCGGTATCTGGTCTCTCGCCGCAGCGAACCGCATTTTGCCGCTTGTCGGCCCACTCCAATACAAGTTCAGCAAAATCTGGATCGCGAGCGAGTAGCACAAACATAGGTTCTTCTGGCAGAGCGTTCGCGTAGCAATCGAACTTGCCGGGGTTGTTCTTTGATCCCATCTCAATCTTTCCTTTCCTGCTGAATAACAAAACTCATCTCGCCCCCGCTAGAATCCCGCAGATAACGATCGCCGCGCCGATGACGTGGAGCATCGCCAGCGCTTCGGGGAGAAGCCGGATGTAGATGGCGACGATGTCGACAGGGTCGGTCGTTTTCATGTCACATCTCCCAGCATGTGGATGATGCGATAGACCGTGAGTTATCTTTGGCACTTTACAGACTAACCTAGCTTCTGATTGCTTCCCGATAATGCTGCGGCGAGATTCCGTATGATGCGGCGATCACATCATGCGGCGTGTCACCTGGCATAGCTCCGAGATGGAATTTGCGACGGCTCCCATCGGGCTCCAGCGAGCCGTTGACGACCTCGATGATGCGCGTAGCTTGGCCAGCGATCATCACCTCATGGAGCCTTCGTGGGAACCCATGTAGCTCGTCCTGAGAGATGATGCGGCTTTCGCGAGCTTCGAGATATCTCTCGAACCCGAAAATCTCCAGCATGACCCGTCTCAGCTCGGCGTTAGATTCACCTTCAATCGTCTCGGGGTTGATGCGGTCTTTGGATTCAATGATCCAATGATGCGAGAGCGGAATGCGTAGGCCATGCCAGTAGTATTGGCCCCAGCCGTCGCGAAATGAAATAGCCGGACCATCTGAGCGATGCAGTCGAAACGGCAATCCAACGTTGTTGCGGGATTCATCCCATGAGACACTGGAAAAACGATCGGAGACGATGCAGACGCCATCACGCGGATACCAAAATCCACAAGAAGCAGAGATGCGTTCCATGATATCGAGACGTGCAAGTAGATCGCCCTTCTGAGGACAATTTATAATCGATCCAAAACGATAAAATGCCAGCCAATAGGACTCCATCTGGCCCCACCAATATGTATGGCCGAGGCCGGCACGGAGGCCGTCACTGAGGCCGGCACCGAGACCGTCACTGAGGCCGGCGTCACTGAGGCCGGCACGGAGGCCGTCACTGAGGCCGGCACGGAGGCCGGCACTGAGGCCGGCACCGAGGCCGGCACCGAGGCCGGCACCGAGGCCGGCACTGAGGCCGTCACTGAGGCCGTCACTGAGGCCGTCATTGAGGCCGGCACTGAGACCGGCACCGAGGCCGTCACTGAGGCCGGCACGGAGGCCGGCACTGAGGCCGGCACCGAGGCCGGCACTGAGGCCGTCACTGAGGCCGGCACCGAGACCGTCACTGAGGCCGGCGTCACTGAGGCCGGCACGGAGGCCGTCACTGAGGCCGGCACCGAG
>Ga0137378_10004862_pt1 | contig 11599 bp, 10 predicted proteins | sample SagtaG_21_FD_104813 | JGI IMG/M metagenome (GOLD analysis project Ga0137378, IMG submission 104813) | Vadose zone soil microbial communities from Sagehorn Ranch, Mendocino, California, USA - Sage2_L_60_16 metaG | ecosystem: Environmental > Terrestrial > Soil > Vadose zone | place: USA... | reverse complement strand
GGCTTAACCTGTCCTCATGATGGGACAGAGGGCGGGTTGAGGCAAAGACCCAAACTCGCATGATTTGTACCGCTCCTATGGAGATAACAAATCCCGTCGGGAGCAATCGATTTTTCCCCGAAAAGTCGGATTCATTCGGTCTCTCTCCTGTTATCAGTTGTCGTAGTGACCAACGGTGGGATGGTTCATCCAGCGCAGGGTGCCGCTGATTCGATCGCCCTTGACGGACCCGTCTCCTTCTCCGTAGCCCGAGCCTTCTTGACCGCCAAACGGCCTGGCCACCAAGGATTTCTCGCCGAACGAGGAGTCACGATTAATCAGTGCTCCATCTCGCAGAGTCGTTCGAGACGCATGTTTCAGCGATGTTCTCGTTGTCTCTCAAGTGAATGTTTCGAGGTCGAAGGCCCGTGCGGCGGTCGGACTGGCCGGCCAAGCTTCTACGGGGCCTTCGACAGACCGTGAACTTTCCACGCCAGGAGAAACGGGAGCAGGATGAGGACGAAGAGGCCCCACGGGGCGGTCGTCCGCAAGCGTCTTTAAGACCCGAGAATTTGATTGTCGTAGCGTGTTGAGGAGCTCGCAAGCCTTCCTGGTCATACTTCTGTTCGTGGTCTCCGGAGCCGTTTTCCCAGGTCCGCGGCAGACGACCGATCGCACGGTCCACCCGGCGTTGGCTGGACCGCCCACCACTGCCGCTTCTCGATTAGCGGGCTGGTATCCGATGTACCAGATTAGTGGTGGCGCGGCCTGGCATCTCAAAGTGGACGGCGAACGCGGGAGAGTGATCGTAGCCGCGAGATTTTGGGGATTGAATCCGAACGCGTCCGGAGGGGCCGAGAGCTACAATCTGCTTGTCCTTGACCTATCGGGGAATCTCCTTTACAACATCTCCTTATCCTCGTCCATAAACGCGGAAGTCATGGATTTCGACATCGATCGCTCGACCGGCGACGTGTATGCGTCGCTCCGCAACGGGACGATCATGCGCGTCGATCCGGCCACCGGTCAAATCGTGAACTCTTGGACCTACTGGAGCGGGCTCACCACGATCGCGGTCCAGGCGGGGGACTTGTTTGTCGGCACGTGCTGCCAGACCGGGAGCGTCATGCGCTTGTCTTCCCAAACCGGAGCGGTCGTTCGCAATTACACGATCGCCGGACAAGGAGACGCGATCTCGATTGCAGTCGATCCGGCCGGACGTTGGTTTTTCGTCGCCCTAAGCGCGGTGCTCGTGGGCGATCTCTATCGCGTCAATCTGGCGACCGGCCAGACCGCCGGTTTCGGGCCCGGGAATGACGTCGTCCTTTCCGCAGACGGTCGGCGCGTCTGGATTTGCGGTTGGTATTCCCTTGAATGGTATTGGCTCGCGAACGACACGTTCAACGGGTCCGGCGTCTCGTGTCCGGAGGCACCCGCGGAGAATCCGGTGACGGGCGTCCTCGCCTTGCCGAGCTCGGGTCGGCTCGTCGTGGAGTCCGGCGATGTCGGAACGTTCCAGGTCCAGACGACCGGAGCGGAGCCCGCGCAGGCGGCCACGGCCGGATGGACGGCCGATGGAACGGCCCTCGTCGCTCTTGCGTGGTCCGTCTCAGGCCACTACACCGTCGGGATGTGGGACGGAGATCCTTGGATGAACGCCACGAATGATGGGCAGCTTCGGAACTCGCGATTCGACCCGATTTGCTATCCACTCATCACTGCGGGCGGGCTGAATGCGAGCTCGATCGCCATGTACCGGGACGGAGTTCGAATCGGCGGCGGGACGCCCGGGATGACGGAAGCATGCTTTGGATCCACGGGGTATCCCCCGCTCGCCCTGGCGGACGGCCCGCACGTCGGCCGAATCACCGGCATGGATCGCGTTGGCCGAACCCTGGACGACAGCGTGTCGTTCGAGACCGACGGCACCCCGCCTCAACTCATCATCACATCCGCGATCGTCACGGCCACGTCGCCGTACATGCTGTCCGGAACGGTCGACGATCCCCACCTCTTGCGCGTCGACGTCGGGGGCAACAGATCGGCCACAGTGTCGGGCCGCAATTGGTCTGCCGCGGTGGACCTGTGGATCGGGAACAACACTTTGGGCGTGATGGCCGAAGACACGGTGGGAAATACCGCGGTCAACAGCGTCGTAGTCCGTTACTGGCCTTCGTTTGAGAATCGCCTCATCGACGAACCGGATCGCTTCCAAGTATCGATTCCACCCGGATGGACGGGTTATCCGAATGTCGGGCGAGCCAATGTCAAGTTCGGTGCGATGCTCTTGGCTCCACCCGAGGGAACCTACGTTTACAACACGAGCGCGACCGTCGAGGCTCGCTGGCGCCCGGGCATCGAGGAGACGCAAGCCGCCGCATACACGGAGGCAATCAAGGGACTCCAAGAGGTCGCCAAGTATTCTTTCGGCCGACCCGACTTCGTCCTGAACACCACGGTCGATGGTCATCCTGCGGCCCGCATCCGCGCTCTGGTCGGCACGAACATCATTGGGGTGAACACGAACGCCACGATCCTCACGCAAACGTACGTCGTCTCGGCAGCGCAAGGACGGGTGTACGTAATTTCGATGAACGTCTCGTGGATGCAGCCGCAATATCGCGAGACCGGAGACTGGATCATCGAGAGCTTCCACATCGGATCTGGGCCGACCTCGCCTTTCACGACGCCCGTGTCCCTCCTCCTAATCGGTGTGTCCGTCGGCGGCCTCTCTGCGATCGCCGCGGCAGTCTTCGTTTGGTGGCGTCGACGGGGGAAGAAGTCGTCTCCCCCGGACGGACCGGACTAGGCAACGACCCGGGGCGCAGGTCGCCGGCTACTGGACGCTTCGCGATTGCGGATCGCACCGGACCCAGGCCAAAGAGGGCGTCATGCCGAATCGCGCGACAAGATAGATTTATCCCCGGCGCGATTCATCGTTCCTGCCCAGACAGCGGAGGGAGAATCATCGCGAGTCGCCGAACGACGCACGTCGGGGCCGGGTTGATCGCGCTCGGCGTGGTCATATCGGTTCTCGCCCTGTCCGGCGAATCCGCACTCGCCTCGTTCGTCGGGATCGACGGCCCGAATCCCCTACAGGCAACTAGCCGCGATGTGGAAATCGTCCGTTCGAACGCTACGGCACTGTCGGTCGCCTTTACCCTGGTGCTCATGAACAACTCGGTCTTCCCCGGAAATTTCCTGGCCGCGAACGGGTTGGGACCGGTGGCGATCGTCTACGACCCAGCCAAAGCAGAAATTTTCGTCGCAAATGCTCAGTCGAACAGCGTGAGCGTGATTTCCGATGCGACAAAATCGTTGGTAGCGATCATCCCCGTGGGGGAGGGCCCTCAGGGCATCGCCTACGATAGCGGGAAGGGTGAAATCTACGTCGCGAACGGATACTCGGATACCGTCAGCGTGATTTCCGATGCATCGAACACGGTCATTGCGACCATCCCGGTCGGATCGAATCCATGGGGAGTCGCGTACGATGCGGGGAAGGCGGACGTATTCGTCGCAAACTACGGGTCGAGCACCGTTAGCATAATCTCAGACGCGACCCACACGGTCGGCGTCACCATTCCGGAGGGGAGCAATCCGCTCGGCCTCGCCTACGACGTGGGCAGGGGAGAGGTGTTCGTGACGAACTTCAACTCCTTCAGCGTCGGCGTGATCTCCGATACGACGAATACCGTGGTGGCGACGATTTCAGTCGGGGACCGTCCGTACGGAATCGCGTACGACCCGGCGAAGGGAGAGGTCTTCGTCGCGAACAAGTTCTCTGACTCCGTCAGCGTCATTTCGGATGCGACGAACACGGTGGTGGCGAACGTCCCGGTGCCAGGCTTTCCGAGCAATCCGGAAGGAGTTGCCTACGACCCGGCACGAGGCGAGGTCTTCGTGGCCGCGTACGATGCGGGCACGGTCAGCGTGATCTCGGACGCGACGAATGCGGTCGTCGCGACGATCACGGCGGGACAAGCACCCGAAGCGCTCGAATATGACTCGACCACAGGAGAAATCTTCGTGTCCCATCAATATTCCACGACGGTCGGGGTGATCTCCGACACGACAAATGCTGTCGTGGCCGAAGTGCCCGTGGGCCGGTACCCAGGCGCGCTCGCCTACCACGAGGGGAAGCGCGAAATCTTCGTCTCTGACTATGCCTCCAACAGCGTCAACGTGATTTCGGATGTGACGCACACGGTCATCGCGACGACCCCCGTAGAAAGTCCGGGTGCCCTGGCCTACGATCGAGACCGATCAGAGCTCTTCGTCACCAATCCGGGAATGAACACTGTCACCGTCATCTCCGACGTGACGAACAGTGTTGTGGCAACCATCTCGGTCGGTTCAGATCCCTCTGCAATTGCTTACGATAGCGCGAAGGGAGAGATGTTCGTCGCGAATTACTTCTCGGACAACGTGACCGTGATCTCGGATGCGACGAATGCCGTCATCGCGACCGTCCCGGTGGGACGCAATCCGGGAGGAATCGCATACGATCCTCGCAGGGGAGAGGTGTTCGTTGCCAATCTTCTCTCCAGCAATATCAGCGTCATCTCGGATGCGACACACAGCGTGGTGGCATCGTTCCGAGTCGGGCTCAACCCGGAAGGCGTTGCCTTTGACGCGGATACGGGAGAGCTCTTCGTCGCGAACGGATCTTCCAGTACCGTCAGCGTAATCTCCAATTCGACGAACGCGGTCGTCGCGACCGTCCCCGTTGGACGCAATCCAAAGTCCGTCGCATACGACGCGGGAACCGGAAACATGTTCGTCACCAATTATGGCTTGAGCAACGTGAGCGTCATCTCCGGTGCGACGCATGCTGAAGTGGCGACAGTCGACGTGGGCATGGGACCCGGCGGGGTTGCGAGCGACGCCGCCACAGGCGCGATCTACGTGAGCAACGTCTACCAAGGGACCATCTCAGTCATCGGGCGTCCGCAAAGCGAGTCGGGTCCGGGATTTCAGGGCCTCCCGGCTTGGATCGTATACCTTGTAGTCCTCATCGTTGCCGCAGCCGTCGTCACGGGACTCTTGTTCTATCGGTATCGGACGCGAACGAAACGCCCGCCCACCGAGCCGTGATCGCGGGCAGATCCCGCCAGCCGGCGGGAACACAGTCCTGATGCCGGACGGTCCCGCAAGTTTGTCTGGGCTGCGCGTGTAGCTGAACACCGCCCCATGTCCGGCGCGCGCGAGGAGCGTTCCGAGCTTGCCGCCCATCAACCCGGAACCCAAAATCCCAACGCGCATGCTACCCGTCCTTCCTTGACCGGACAAAGACCTGGTACGTGACGGCGTCCCATGCATTGTGAATTCCGATCACGAGCAGCACCAACGCCGCCGCGCCGACGAAGAAGAGAGCTGGGCCCGCGTCGTATTGGGCCGCGAATGCTGAGATCGCCAGAATGGTGTACGCCGCAAGGGGAAGCAGAACATGAAAGCACCAATCCTCGAACACAGGCCGGTAGGCGCCTTGCAACCGCATACGGCGGGACACGAAGACGACGTAAACGACCCCACCGAGACCCACGATTCCCCAAAGAGCTGCGACGATGGTGATTGCGTCCCATGGCGCGCTGACCATCGCAGATAGCAACAGCACGACTCCGAAGTGAACGATGTTCGGCGTCGCGAAGGTGCCGCCGGCTTGCGCCTCCGCTCGACCAAGCGGCCTTCCGGCAATGAGCGTGACGACGACGAATTGCAATCCGATCAAGGCCCCCGCGGACGAGCCGACGATCACGTAGAAGTTTTCCCATCCGTTGAAAGCGGTCATGAGGGACCGACCTCTCTCGTACCTGGAACTCGCCGGTACGGTTCGTCGCTGACCTTCTCCATCCAGTTGACGACCTTACCATCGAGTGCTTCCTGGATGGCGATGTGCGTCATCGCACTGGTCGGCGTGGCACCGTGCCAATGTTTCTCTCCGGGAGGGCACGAGACCACATCCCCGACGTGGATCTCTTCGACGGGACCTTCCCAACTTTGGACGACGCCGCGACCGGCCATTACAATGAGCGTCTGACCGAGAGGATGGGTGCGCCAGGCCGAGCGGGCCCCTGGCTCGAACGTGACGCTCGACCCTTGAACGCGCCCCGGGGTAGTTGCCTGGAACAGGGGCTCAATGCGCACCTTGCCGGTGAACCATTCCCTGGGACCCTCGCTCGACGATCGCGAACCGCCTCTTTTGATCTCCATGTCCTCCACGCGCCCTCTCGCTTGACTCAGGCTCCAAAGCTAGCGCCGTCGATCGCGAACCGGTAGCGCACGTCGCCGCGCTCCATGCGTGCATAGGCGTCGTTGATCTGGTTCGCCTTGATGACTTCGACGTCCGCGACGATGCCGTGCTTCCCGCAGTAGTCGAGCATCTCCTGCGTCTCGGGAATCCCGCCGATGTTGGAGCCCGCAATGCGCTTGTTGCCGCGGATCAGCACACCCGCGTCGAGAGGCGTGGCGGCGGGCGGCAATCCCACGAGGACGAGGGTTCCGAAGTTCCGCAAGAGCGTCAACTGCTTGTTGAGATCGTGGGGCGCGCTGACCGTATCCACGATGAGGTCGAAGGCGCCTTCAAAGGTCTCGAGCGCGCCAGGTTCCCTCGTGGCGGCGAATCGCTTCGCGCCGAGGCGGGCGGCGTCTTTCTCCTTGTCGCGAGACGTGCTGAGCACGGCGACCTCCGCGCCCATGGAAGCCGCAAACCGAACCACCATGTGGCCCAAGCCACCCAGGCCCACGACGGCCACGTGGTCGCCTTGCTTGCACCCGAATTGCCGCAGCGGCGAGTACGTGGTGATCCCCGCGCACATGAGCGGTGCGGCGCGCGCGGGGTCCAGCCCCTTCGGGATTCGCAGCACGTAGCGCTCGTCGACGACCACGTTCGCCGAGTAGCCTCCGTACGTCCATGTCTGCTTGGCTTGCTCGAGGCTATCGAACGTGAACGTGACACCCTTCTCGCAGAACATCTCGCGGCCCGCGCGGCATTCTGAGCACGCCCGGCACGAATCGACGATGCAGCCCACGCCGACGAGGTCGTCTTCATGGAAACGGGATGCTTTGGCGCCTCTTGATGCGATCCGGCCGACGATCTCATGGCCGGGTACGACCGGAAAGTGCGTGGTCCCCCAGTCGTCGTTCACCTTGTGCACGTCGCTGTGGCAAATGCCGCAATAGAGGATCTCGATCTCGACGTCGCGCGGTCCCGGATCGCGTCGCTCGATCGTCATCGAGGCGAGGGGTGCCTTGGCTGCGCGGGCGCCGTAGGCCGGAGTCTTCTGGGTCATGGCCCAACGAAACCCGTGCTCCGGTAAGTCTCTTGTGCAGCCTCGGGACCGACCCCACCGAGCCGGACCGACCGTCGCCAACGGGAAGAACGCTCAGTCGCGGCTCGTCGCGGTGGCCACGTCGGCGAGATTGCCCTCGGGGTCGGCCAGCGTCCACCAGGCGGGCGCGTACTTATCGGTGACGAGGCGGCCGCCGGCGGCGATCGCCGCTGCGATCCGCGCCTTCGCCTGGTCGGGCGGCACCCAGATGTCGAGGTGGATCCGGTTGACCTGTGGATCTGGCGCGTCTATCTTCTGGAACCAGATTGACGGGCCGCGACCCCGCGGATCGACGAGGTCCTCGGGACTGTCCTCGCGGTCCTTGTACCCGAGAACGGCGCGCCAGAACGGCTTCACTTTGGCGATGTCAAACGCGTCGATCGTGACTAGGACCGTCTCAATCATCGCCGGATCGGCCGGGACCTCCAGCTCGCGCGCAATCGCCGAGATCTGGCGGGCCAGCTCGAGGTCGCGCTCGCTCAGCCCGTAGTAGTCGGGCGCGACCGAAATCAGCCGAACGATTATGCCGTCGTGTCGCACGTCGACGTCCGGGTGGTGGTCGTCGAGGCCGGGCAACTCGCTGATGGCGTTCACGAGTCGGGCGCCGTCCCCGAACGACCCCGTCCGGAAGTACGCGCACGCTCCTTCGCCCACCCCGCGCCAATCCTCAACGCCGGCGGACTCGTGGAACCGCCGCATTGTAATCCATTCGCTCATGCACTCACCGTCACCCTTTCGATGGGCGAACGTTCACACGCTATATGACCATTTACGGGACCGAGGCGTATCGCGGCCGAGGCGCATCGCGGGATTGAATACGAAGAATCTAGTACGGCACTAACCTCCGGCCCAAGGTCGTGGGCATGACCTCCCCCGCCATCCCCGAAGCGGCTCCTCGGACCGCGGCCCAGCGAGCCCGATTCGTTGTCCAGAAACACTGGGCTCGGAATCTCCACTATGATCTCCGACTTGAAATCGGCGGAGTGCTCGTCTCGTGGGCGGTGCCGAAAGGGCCGAGCAAGGATCCCAAGGTCAAGCGTCTCGCGGTCCATGTGGAGGACCACCCGCTCGACTACCTTCTCTTCGAGGAAACACTCCCCGAAGGGGAGTACGGCGCGGGCGAAGTCATCGTGTGGGACTTCGGAGAGTTTGAGGTCGTCGGACCGCAGCGCGACGATGCCGCGGTAGCGCTCCGCGACGGAGTGCTGCGTTTTGCTCTGTATGGCAAGAAACTTCGGGGGCACTGGGTCATCATCAAGACCAAAATGGGCGGAGGCAAACGTGAGAATTGGTTGTTGCAGAAGGAGCAAGACGAATTCGCTCAAGCCGATTACGACCCGGAAACCGAGCCGGCGTCCGCCTTATCCGGCAAGGTTCCACAGGGTCGGAATTGACCGCATCTCTCGGGCTCGGTCTTGCTTCCTCCCACGAAGCAACCTCGGGTGACTCTAGGCCCACGAAGGGTTCGATTACCTCACGGCGACCGCGACTCGTCATGTAGCGAGCCTTGACTCAGCGAAGAGAATTCCGCCACGCTTTCGGGACGCGAGCAGTGTATACGACCTCCTTGGCCCCCAGGAATTCACCGAGATGCGCAATCGTCTCTCCGATCTTCGACGAAACATCTTTCCCGCCCGGCGCCCCGGGCTCCGCATGGATCGAATTGATATGGAGCTTCTCGGTCCGTCGGTCCATCCGCGGGTCCACGCGGCCGAGGAACCGGTCCCCCCAGAGGATCGGGAGCACATAGGTCCCGAATTTCCGTTTGTCTTTCGGCAGGAAGTTTTCGTGGACATAGTCGAACCCGAACAGTCGGCTCGTTCCTTCTCTGACGGCAAGGAGGTTGTCGAAGGGAGCTAGCAGCGACATGCGTGGTTGCCACGCGTCTGAATTCATCGATTCAAGGAGGCGGACGTCCCGATCATGCACGTATCGCTCGCCACCAATCCCCGTGATGTGAACCCGATGGATCGTCGATTCATCCTGCAAGGTGTTCAGAGCGTCTTTCAGGTTCAGATACCGGCCGCGGAGAAAATAGCGGTTGATCTCGGAAGGGGAAGCCGTTCCGAGGGCTCGGATCGTCCTCTCGGCGCCCGCCCGCTCGACCTCGTCCTCCGAGAGATGCTTCCTCTCCACCGAACTCGGGAGGAACGTTTCAGAGAGGCCCCAGATGTTCTGGTTTCCTTCGTGGCCCACGATGATCACCTCGCCGCTCATTTGCAGGTGGAAGAGCATCGTGGAGACATCGCTCCCAAAGCCCCATCCGTCTGCCTGTCCCTTGGTTCGGACGTGATCTTCAAATTCGCTCAGTCGGAGGGGTCCCTTCTTCATCTGACGCAGGATGGCCTTTCGCAGTTCGGCGTGCTGTGGCAGCCACGTCCTGGCCCTCTCGCGCCATCGTCCCCAAGACTTGGAGAGGGATTCCGGGTACCTTCGCATCATCGAATAGAAGAGGGGATAGTCCTCGATGAGCACGATCGAAGCCGCGTGGGACCAATGCTCGAAGAGCTTCTTCTCGTCCCACAACAATCGATCCAGGTCCGACAAACGAAAATTGCCGATCCGGCTCCATAGGGTGAGGACATGCGACGGCGCGACCACGTTGACCGGGTCCCATTGAACGAAACCGAGGTCGCGAATCACGGTCAGGATGGCTTCACGCGCTGGACCTGTCGGCAACTTGCCGGCAAGACGCTGCTTCGTGACAGTCAGACGCCTTGCGCGTTCCAAGGTCGTCGAGATCGCCGCTTCACTCACAAATTTGACACCCGATGTCGCGGCTATTAAGCTTGTCAAGTGACCAGGTCAATAGTTCGGGAGCACCAGCTGACAGAATCCGTACGTTTGCCTAGTCGACGACACGACCGCACCGATCCACGGCGCGGATCCAGCGAACCGGTTGGCTACGGGAGCGGAGGGGGCGGAGCCCGGGGCGGTGACCTCGGCACGCGCTTCTGGCGGCTTAACGCAAGAGCCGTTACGGCAGCCACCACCGCGGCAACGATCACGAACCCTACCGCGAAGCCGAGGGGGAGGAGAGACCCCGAGCTCGGAGATCCGATGTCGACCTGCTGCGTGTAGTTCGTCATGGTCGGGTAGGGGTCCGGGGTCACGTTCGCGAGTACTTGAAAGGAAACGAGGTGTGTCCCGACGGAATCCGGCGCGGTAAGCGGAACGTAGCCCACGATTGCGGCGCCGGACTCGAGGACTGGCTTTCCCACGATGTCGTACCACATGCCGGACCCCCACCAATCAACGTGTACACAGACGTCCCATAGCGTGAGGTCGGCTTGTCCGGTGTTCTCGAACGAGACGCTGACGGTAGCGTTCCGACCCGGCGCAAGGATCGTGGGGCTCACTGAGACGTTCCCGGACCACGACGTACCGGCGCGCGGCGCGGACGCCGGGCAGTGCAGATCAAACCCGACGGGCAAGCCCCCGGGCTCCGGGGAATTGCCGCTCGCGACCGGACCGACGAAGACTAGCAAGACGAGGGCCCCTGCCAGTCCAACTCCGAGTCGTAGATGACGCGACACGTGACGGAAGTTGTCTCCGCGCCTATTATTATAGCTGCCTGGTCGCGAGCTGAATAGGGTCCCTCGCGGTTGAAGCGCCCGCGGGCTGTCTTCAAGGGCCACAGTTCTCTCGAGCCGGGTAATCGCGTCAGACCGTGATGACGATCTTGGCTCGAGGGTGTCCCTCTCCGAGATACCGGACCGCCTCGGGGACCTCGCGCAATGGAAAGGTCCGGTCGATGATTGGCGTGACCTTCCCGGCTTCGATGAGTTCCTTCAGAGCGACGAGATCCGCGTTGCTGTGCTTCGCGATGTACGAAACCAACTTCTGCCTCCTGAAGCGCGAGACCAGGGGAGCCAAGAGCAAGGGCAGGATCGATGGCTTCTCGCGGCTCGACTGTCCGGCCAGGACATGGATCCCATTCGGAGTTAGCACTCGTCGGCAGTCGGATCCTGAATGAGTCCATGCCACGTCGAAGAGCATGTCGTACCGCTGCCCGTCCCGGACGAAATCCTCACGGGTGTAGTCCATCACTCGGTCCGCACCGATCGATCGGATCAGGTCGACGTTTCGCGGGCTGCAGACGCCCGTCACGTTCGCTCCAAACGACTTGGCGACCTGCACGGCGAAGGTGCCCACGCCTCCCGACGCGCCGACGATCAGCACCTTCTGGCCCGGCTGCAGGTTGGCCTTGTCACGGATCGCCTGGAGCGCGGTCGGCGCCGAGATGGGCACTGCGGCGGCCTGTTCGAAGGAGAGGTTCGTCGGCTTGG
>Ga0137378_10004852_pt1 | contig 11612 bp, 10 predicted proteins | sample SagtaG_21_FD_104813 | JGI IMG/M metagenome (GOLD analysis project Ga0137378, IMG submission 104813) | Vadose zone soil microbial communities from Sagehorn Ranch, Mendocino, California, USA - Sage2_L_60_16 metaG | ecosystem: Environmental > Terrestrial > Soil > Vadose zone | place: USA... | reverse complement strand
CGGATGGGCCCAGAACCTGATAATCGCCGCCACAGAATTCAACGTCAAGAAAAGTGTCGGTGTCGAACGCGACAAGCGACGATACCACAAAGCAGTCCAGAGAGTAAAGGCACGCAAGCTTTCATCCAAGGTCCGGATTATCCGGGGTAACTTCGAGGACATGATCGACGGGGTTCTGACCGATGAGGACCTCAAAGAAGCAACGATCGTGTTCTACGGTCTATCGACAAGCGCGGACTTTCTAGAACGGTTATCCGACAAGATGAGAAACCACACCAGACTCGTATATTACTACAACACCCTGTTTCCCGAAATCAGGGCGGACGCTATGGATTACCCCTTCTACGTCTCAAGGCACCCCTTCACAAGACCAGTCTCAGAACGCGACTGGCTAGACTCGATCATACGGAAGGAACGGTCATCCCTTAACCACGGACGAAAGCCGTCAACAGGCGAGCTCTGGGACGAACTGACACACGACTATGACTACTGGGGACTGAGAGGTGAGATAGGCAGGTACAGGCGAAGGTTGAGTAAAGCGGTCGGATGAATGAGATTGGCCTAGTATTTTTCGAGCTACTTGGCTGTCGGTGGGCTGGGCTGGTGCCTCGTTGAGCTGGCTCTTCCCCGACGAACGATGACTTGATACGCGATGATTGAAAGGAACGCGATGGTTGCTGTAATCGCGACTCCAGCCACTATCACGGTCGCCAGTCCAGAGTTGTAGTAGGGTCGAGTGTAGACTACTCTGCTTAACGCCCGGGTTACGGTTATGGTCGCGTTTGTCGAGGTGCAATAGTCACCTGCAGGGCACTGCGTGGACAAGAGGTGAACGGTATAGTTTCCCGCGGTTGGGGCCTGGAAAAACTGCAACTGCGAACCAATGCTGCCACCCGGTGGGTTCGGTGGAAGCAAGCATGTCACGATGGGGGTCTCACCGCACGCCTGGGTTAGGTTTCCCTGAGGCGAAGTGAACCACGTGTTGACCGCTGACCCATTTGGCCTGGTCAGGGAGAAAGAGACGTAATATTGGCTAGTGGTTGTTGTATTGGATACGGACTCTGTCAGGCCGTAAAATAGCGAACCGTTCGTCCCAGTCTCAGAAGAGTATCCTGGCCCCGCGTGAAAATAGAACCCGACGTAAACGTCGCGTTCAGTACCCTGGGGGATTGAATATGTGCGTGTTTCGCTTTGAAACAGTTCCCCGTTAGCTACTGCGTCGCGAAGATCGTTGTTAGTCGTAAGCACGGCCCATTGCATCGCCGAGAGACCCCAGCTAAGCAACAAGACAACCACCGAAAGAACCCCTAATCCTGACAGCACTTGCACTGAGGTTCGTGCGCGTTCTCTCAACAGGGATGTCCCTTAGGATATTTCTAGGGAACCAGTTTGGCTGCGAGGATTCTTAAATCATTCTATGACCCTCTGGCCTATCAGAGGCTAGTCATCAAAGAGTCATTTCAAGCTCGACCGCATCCCGCAACGGTAATGCCGTTAATGCCGATAAGCGGAATCTGAGGCTACTACAGCATCTGCAGCAATCCACAGAGCGAACAGGAGGATAGGTTTGGACCTGAGAGTCCAAGCATGCCACGGCTTCAGGAAATATTTCGAGAACGCTCTGGACGAAGCGAACATCGACCATGAAAGGAAGATGCTTATCGAGGGTCACTTTGCCGGGACCCGCGCCAAACACTACACAATCAGGGACGCAGAACAGCTTAGAGACCTATATCGAAAAGCTTACCCATTCATCAGACTGAACGTTAACGAAGCTGATCCATCCAAAGTGGAGCGCGGGATTTACAGCATGAGGCTTGCTAATCTCGAAGCTCAACTCGACAGACAACGGGTCCTAGAAGCAAAGCTGACAATTCTCGAAAATGAAGTACAACAACTGAAGCGGGCAAACCAGCAACGTTGTAACGCCACTTCTCTGAGAGACTAGAGTTTGATGGAACAAAGGTAGTGCAGGTCAATCTTAGCTTCGCAGCCGCGTCCTTGACTGCACCAAGAAGTGCTGAGCCCGCGCCACGCCCGTCCCGTAGGCTCTGGATCGAGACAAGCTCACAATCACCAGCCTCAATATTGTAGGTTGCCAGTCCCCACCTTCTCACTACCCTGAAACGCGACAAAACCCTAAAGCTGGTCCGGATAGTACACTTTACCCTTGCTGACGATCATACGCGCACCCCACTGCCGTGCGATCTGGTCCCCCGCCCACTCGAATCAGCATCCTCCAAGGGCCGAACAGAGACCCTGTTCACTTTCCAACCTTCCAAAACACATCTCCCAACTCCCGGTGGTAAACACTCCCCGCTACAACCGTGACAGAATGAAACCAATCAGCCCTTCCCTTATCAAAATCGCCCAAAATCAGCCCGAATCCGCGATCTGACGCGTCGATTTCGACTCGCGCTCAGTGGCCCTGCTCCTTCAAGGGGACTCTACAACTCCCAAAAGGGCTGAGTCCAAGCCCGGACCGGCCAAAATCACAGGAATCAAGCCCTGAATCGACCCTCCCCTCGTGAAAAAATCTAGACGATAGCACCTCCACGTCGCAAACCACCTCTTCCTCCCTCCAGAAAATTAGACCCTCAGAATCCTTTTTTCTAAGAATTCTTTTTCGACCCCGGGGGGGGGTCCCCGAAAAACGCGCGTCGCGCCAAGCGTGAAACCGTCACGAATACCCAGAAAGAGGAACCTTTTCGGAATGCGGGTCTCCAGTTCTAGAAGCAATTTAATCCGCGTACCACTTCAACCCGGACAGACCTAGTCGTTTGCTAATCGAAGACGTTGGCATCGGAGTCCTCTTCCTCTTAGCGTTCGCCAGCGGAGCAAACGATGTTGGCAAGAGCGTTGCAACAATCGTCGAGACCCATGGCGCTCGATCCATTCGGCGGGCGTTAGTCTTCGGTGGCCTCTTCAGCGCACTGGGAAGCGTAACAGCCGTCCTCATAGCCACACAGCTGCTCTCAACATTCACCAGCACCCTGCTAACCCCGACGCCTGCAAACACATTCATCCTGGCAGCACTATCCGGGACCCTAGTCTGGATACTCGGCGCCACCCTCCTACGCCTACCTGTCAGCCTCACACACGCCATCGTGGGCAGCATACTCTTTCTCGCAGTCTACCTCTTCGGCCTCCACAGCCTCGCCTGGACCAGTATCATCATCCGCGTCTTCCTTCCACTCGCAGCGGGACCCTTCGCAGCATTCCTCCTCGGATATACCGCACAGAGACTCAAGCACGGACCAGCAACACCCAGCCCCGACGCGGCCAGGAAACCCGGCATGCTACTCGGAGTCGCGCACTGGTCCAGCGTCGCTGCCACCAGCTTCGCTAGAGGAATAAACGACGCGCCCAAAATGATAGCGCTAGGAATCATAATCCTACCAGCAACCCTCAAAACCAGCAGCTGGCAACCCTACGCCCTCGTCGGCATCGCAGTATTCCTCGGCAGCATCATATGGGGCCACTGGGTCACCCAGACACTGGTAGGACGCTTCATCCCACTAAGCCATGACCGGCGCGTAACAGCAGGAGTCGCCACGGCCGCCCTCGTCTCGTTCGGCGCCCTACTCGGCGCACCACTCTCAACCACCCACATGACAGCAGGAGCACATGCAGGAATCAGCGGCGCAAAACGAGAACACTTGCAATCAACGCTCGTCAGCTTCCTGATCGGATGGCTCGTCACACTCCCCCTCGCCGGTCTGCTTTCCATTGGAACCTTCTTGCTAATCGGCAGAATCCCAGGATTCTAAGAACGAACTAGTCCTGGAAAATTGATTCGAAGACCAACCTATGGAACCAGTGCGGCCCAGCCTCATCCCCCGGAATGAACCTGCCACGCGGAGCAAAACCAGAACGCACCCCCTTAGCAACCTCGCCTATCGCCTCAATATCCTCCGCGTCCACCTGCTCGTCCAGCCATATCTCGTTCCGCCGCCTGAACTTCTCATCATCCAGCGAGTAATGATACCAGTAGAACATAGTCCTGTCCGGCCTGCCCGGAACCGGCATCCACAAGTTCACCGACAAGCCCCACGGGTAGAAGTTCAGGGCTAGATTCGGAAACAAGAACCACCACAACCCAAACACATGCCGTCCAGGATCCTTCGGATCACGGAAACGGTCCGCTAGAAGCTTCGGGTCAAGACCATACTTTGGGTCACGTGCGTAAACCCACTGCAAAGCCGATCTAGAATGCAACTCAGTCTTGTAAGAGGAGAGATCAACAGCGTCAGCGAGCCCACCGGGACCCTTGTGCACGAACCTGATGTGATAATTGTCCATGTAGTTCCAGGCATGCTGCTTCCAATTACCCTCGACCTCACGAAGCTCATTCCCGACCGTCTTCCGGTCCAACATGGCCAAGTCGATGCCTGGAATCGACTTCTGCAGCTCTCCAACCAACGACTGGAAAGAGGATTGAGGCTGCTCGAGGCAGATGAACAAGAACTGGCCCAAGCTGGCAGCATCTATCCTCCTTAGATGATCCTCCTCTCGAGGAAAGTTCTCAAGATTCTCAAAACCCGCCTGAGAAAGAAATCTACCGTCCTCGTTAAACCGACGGCCATGCTGAGGACAAACAATGCTACCGCCAGAACTCGGACTCTCAACTAAGGTATGCCAAGCGTGAGTACACACGTTTGGAAAACAGCCCAACTCACCACTCCGGCTTCGTTGCAAGAACATTTGACGATCAAGAATTGAAAACGGGACCCGTGAACCGGGAGATTTCAGAAATTCCATCCTCGAAGAATCTTGGCCAGAGCTAGACTCGGGCACCAAGAGCCACGTCTTCGAGAAGAGGGTCTTCAGCTCAAGACTGAGAACGTCAGGATCCTCGAACGCATACGCGGGAAGAGTCTCAGCCTTCGCAATATCAGGATCGACAAAGAATGCGTCTTCAACAACATCTCTTCCCCACATGGCCCATTGATGGCCCTTGAGCATTGAGATAAATTGTCCTGAGGAAAAAACATTAAGCCGAGTCATAGACAATCGGGTCTCGATTAGCGTTGACTCCTGGCAGTTATACAATCGAGGTAATCGTCGAGAACAAGCCGCTGGCACGAGACCCTGAAGGCGAAACAATACAGCACAACCTGATACTCAAAGGAGGATACTCCCAGGTTACCAAAGTGCGAGCGGGTAAACTACTACGCATGACCGTCGAAGCCTCGTCGCCTGAAGATGCCCGAGACCTCGTCAAGAAACTCTGCGATGACCTTAGAATCTACAACCCAGCGGCACACAACTGCCAAGTCAGAATCCTACAATAGCATCATGGTCCAGTCTCAGAGGCTCCACTCATAGAGTTCCTAGCTCCCCCCGGGCTGTAATCGAATAATCCGGATTCTAGAAACCTGGACCCTCGTCCCGTTTCCTCGTCAAGAATCCCCTTCTCCACGCAAAGCCCAGGACACCCAGTCCCCCAATTACTACAGCTACTCCCGCGATCTGCGAAGCATGTCCCTGCAGCCAGGTCGGCTTTACCTCGAAACCGGAAAGCTCGGTGCCGTCAAGAGAGCCTACTTGGTGAGCCTTCACCACGACCGCATACGTTCCAATAGACCCAGTGCTCGGGAGGGCGAAAGTAGCCTTCCACACGCCCGGAGAGACTGAAACAGGGATTAGCGTCAGATTAGACCCGCTCGGCCTGACAAGGATAATCAGAAGAGTCGAAACCAACACGGGCCTTCCATCCAAGCTGGTCTGGACATTGACCACGACAGTGTCCCCAGGGAAGTATATCGTTCCTGTGGCTATGCCGACTTGAATTCTTGAAGGAGCCGTGGCCTGGGTAACCTGGAAAATGATCTGGGCTTTTGCTCCGGAACTGTCCAATGCCTTGATAGTATGAGCTCCGGTCTGCGCTAGTGGTATGTTGAAAGTGAACGAGAACTTACCGTCGTAACTTGTCGCGAAGCCGACAAGCTGATCATCGAAGGTGACCAAGACTTGGAAAGGCCCATAAGAAGATGATGGAAAACCGGAACCCTGAATTTGCACCTGCGTACCAGGAGGACCGCTAGAAGGCGAATCTGTAAGCGATGGGGGTGGAAGCAGGGTAACAACGCCGTCTGCCAAGCTGTTATCCGAGGGATACTCATCGCTAGCCAGAAACACTGTCGCCGAGATCGTATAATTTCCGGCAGGAACGCCCTGCGTATCCCATTGAACATTGAATCTTATTGGGTATGAACCCGACCCTATCCGGACTTCGGTCAGGGACCCTGCGACATTCGTCCCATAGTAGGCAGTCAGATCAACAGTCTCGGGACCGACCCCGTTATTGATCAGGCCTACGTTGATGTTGATTGTCTGGCTCGAAATGGCCCGAATCTGATCAGGATAGACATAGACAATGCCTACATCATGAGTAGGCTGAGGCCTAACGACGATTATTTTGCTAGTTGACGCTTGAACGCCAGTGTTGTCCTGAACTGTCAAGGTCACCGTATATGTTCCAGGGCTATTGTAGACATGATAAGTGAACGATGATAGCGACGAGGAGCCGTCGCCAAAGGACCAGGCCCAGCCGACCACAAATCCGTCCGGATCGAAGCTGCTGGACCCGTCGAACTGAACAGTGGACCCTACGACTGGACTGGCAGGGGCGATTGTAAAATTAGCAACAGGACGAAGCCCAGGACTCTGAAGAATGAAGGAGACGCGTGCGATGCATGAAGTGGGGCTGAAACAAGCAGGATCCGAATTTGGTATTACGCCCCCCGAGGTCGTGTTGAGCAAAGTGATCAGAGATGTCACGGTATAGGTCCTAGGTGTGAGGAAACTGGTTCCCACAATGTATTGGAAGCTCTTTTGTCCTCCGGGAGCGAGAACCACGTTTGGTTCAACCCCAATCGTCGTGTTCCCGTTCGCGTCGAAGGTAGTGTTAACGGATATTGTCTCAGCTCTGTTACCTCTATTCGTCAGGAACACACCGACCGTCAAGTTGTCACCAACAAAAACCCGGGGGTTAACCGTTAAGAAAACGTGCACATCATGAACCGCTTCAGGTACGACATTAACCAAGTTTACCGCTCTCATCGCGAGATTGTCGTCAGCGTCATAGACTGTGAGCTTGACCGGAAAAATGCCCGCGGAAGGGATGGTTCCGGAGAACAAGAAGATGTGGCTGGTCACGTTCCCTGTCAGCTCTGAAGAACCATCCCCAAAGCTCCAGACGAATCCGTCGTCCCATAACGAGTTGGCATGGGTATCTACGTAGAGTAGTTTAGGATCAGATTTGAGTACCTGGCCGATGTTGGGACGTGTCCCTGCGATCACAACGTCTGGTGACTGATAGCCGATTTTGCCGCTAGTGTCGTCAACTACGGCCTCTCCAGAATCATAGTGACCATTACTGTTCTGGTCGTTGTACAGAATGCTCAGGTCCGACGAAAGTGTGGTCCCAAGGGCAGGGGCAGGACCCAACACTAGAATGTCTCCGGCGTCGTACTGCTTGTTATTGTTAGAATCGTAGATGACAGCTTCAGTTCTAGTCCCATGGTTTGGAGTCCGCGGTGCTTCAGGATCGAAGCTGCTTGTTCCATCGAATGAAACGGTCTGACCAACAACTGGCTGGTCAGGATCAAACGTGAAGCTTGCGACGGGAGGAATACCTGGAGCGTTCTTGAAATATGCGCTCTGTGCAGTAAAGCTTAGGTCAGAAACCACTCCACCTTGCTCGCTTTCAATGACTGATCCCGTCGAGCCGTTACCGTTACCTTGAACGATATCAATTGAACCCGACCCGATACCGGTGATATTGAAAATCATGGTGAACAACGTTCCGTTCGTCCCATCCACACTGCATGGTCCTTGTATGAATTCTCCAAGCCTAACCTCTCCGGGAGGGAAATCCAGCTTAGGTGTGCCAGGAAGATTACGGATAACGCAACCGCTCGGAGGGGTCGAGGGATCGAAGATCCCACCAGCGGCTGTAGCGCTCAGAAGTTGCAGGACGTTCGGCCCGCTCGATATGTTATAGTTCAAGCTGATATCAAACGCCGCGATTGGGCCACCCCCGGTGAGGTTGAGGAGTACGGTGATGTGTCGACCGGGCGCAAAAATGCTGGGAATCGGTAAGGGTCTGGGGTCAGTGATGTTGGAACTGTGAACGTCAGGACTCCAAACCTCAAGCATCGGATTATTGTTTGTCGAAACTGGTATTGGTCCTGAGCCCACGTATGCTCGAACATCATCAAGCCATAAGATCTCAGATCTGGAGATGCTGCCCGATCGCGACGCGAATCCCTGGAACTGTATCAGAGTAAAGTTGTAGTGCAAATTCAAAGGAGTGTTGGCTGAACCCATCGGCATTAGCCAGTCTGCCTTTAGATTACGGTTGAAGTGATACCACTGGCCTGGCTGATAACCATAGAACAAGAGCGAGTGGGTGTTCGTGTTGTTCTGGAAGACACCGATTGACGTATCTGGATTGAAAACGTAGTCCAGTTCCGCCAATGCCTCGGCGCCAAATAGTCTAACCTCGAAGCCTGCCATCCCATTATCATTGGCTGATTGTAACCGGAACCAGAAACTGAACCCTGAGGGGTCATCCGCCAGCTGAGTGAAATTGTACCCCTGACCTGAACCGAGCACAGAATGTCGGAACTGGGAGAAACCAACGGTTCGCCCAGAATAGTTCCCCGGAAAGCAGCCGGTGGCTGTAAGTGGTCCTGTATTGACTTTGGCCGAGTCTGCGCCATCCGTATGAGTTAATGTGTCAACGGCTGCTGTGGCGTTCGCGACTCCCTCGCATGTTTGGAATGTCCAGTTGTTCGGGATTCCGTTCGCATCTAGGCCGTTTTCGAAGCTAGAATTGAGGATTATGTTCGTTGGAGAGGATTGAGTCAGATTTTGCAGGTTTCGCCGGGAATATCAGCCAGGCTGACGCGAGAAGAACGAAGAGGACCAAGACGGTTTTTGTCGCCCTCACGGATTGTCACGATAACATGTTTTTCGATGATAGCCCCCTTATTCATGTTATTCATAAATTATTTGGTTATCCTGAGATATAATCAAACATCTGTACACTCCCCCTCGAACCGGGAAGATGATAGGACCACTTCATAGATGACCAACTGGGAAAATCGCTTTGTATTGGAGAAAGGGAGTCGCGCTGAGTCTTTGACATGAAAGTGTTAACCAAGGGCTTAATACGCCTCTAAATTCACTTGTTCAGGTTAGCTGAAGAAATGGCTCAGGTCGCAGTCGTGCAATACCCTGGCAGTAACTGTGACCTGGATGCGCTACAAATTCTCAAAGATACACTGAAGGTCCCGACAGATCTAGTGTGGCACAAACACCTCCAAAAGGACGACTACGACGGCTACATCCTACCTGGTGGATTCTCGTACGGAGATTACCTCCGCGCCGGAGCAATCGCCGCAACGAGCCCCAGCCTCAAGATCATAAGAGAAGCGGCTGACAAGGAAAAACCAATCCTCGGAATCTGCAACGGGTTCCAGATACTTGTCGAGGCAGGAATTCTACCGGGCGCCGTACTCCGCAACAGCGGACTACGCTTCGTATGCAAGTGGACCCGGCTAAGAGTGGAAACAACACGAACTCCATTCACAAGAAACGCAACGACTAGTCAAACCCTCATGGTCCCGATCGCGCATAACGAGGGCCGATATTTTCTCGACCGGGAAGACCTTCAGTCATTGGAGAAGAACGAGCAGGTCGTTCTACGATATGTTGATAATGAGAACGAGCCTACGAAGGAGGCTAATCCGAATGGGAGCTCCGATAACATCGCGGGCATATGTAATTCTGAAGGAAACGTCATGGGGCTAATGCCTCATCCTGAACGTGCATCACTCGCAATTCTATCCCCTGACCGCAAGCCCGAGGGCAGATTGATCTTCGATTCTATGATCAAACAACTTAGGAGTGCATAGGATAACGGTTACCATCGAGATTGTTGTTCCAAATCTTACGCGCGCCGAAACCGAGTACGCTGTTAGGAGGCTCGGCCGGGAGCCAAACGAGGTCGAGTGGAACATGCTCGAGGCACAGTGGAGCGAACACTGCAGCTACAAGTCATCAAGACAACTCCTGAAACATCTCCCCAGCAAGGGGAAGCGGGTACTCGTTGGTCCCGGGTTCGACGCAGGAGTAATGGACATCGGAGACGGCTGGGTCGCCACACTGCACATTGAGAGCCACAATCATCCAAGCGCCATCGACCCATACGGAGGAGCAGCAACAGGAGTCGGCGGAGTCGTCCGTGACATTCTCAGCCTCGGAACGAGGCCAATCGCGCTATTAGACCCGCTCCGGTTCGGCACACTCGACAACACTCACAGCCGCTGGCTATTCGATAACGTGGTCAGAGGAATAGGGGATTATGGAAACTGCATCGGAGTTCCCACCGTAGGCGGTGAGGTCGAGCTTGACCAATCATTCCAGAGAAACTGCCTCGTGGATGTAGTATGCATCGGTCTTGGCCGGAAGAACCGGCTGGTCCTTGGCGCCGCAAAGAATCCTGGGGACCTTGTCTTCCTGGTCGGCGGAAGTACGGGTAGAGATGGAATACGGGGAGCAAGTTTTGCATCGCGAGACCTGACCGAGAAGTCTGACACAGAACGTAGCGCAGTCCAAGTCCCGGACCCGTTCACCAAGAAACTGATCATTGAAGTTGTTCTAGAAGCAGTTGCGGCCGGAATAATCCAGGGAATGAAGGACCTCGGCGGCGGAGGAATCACATGCGGATTGTCTGAAATAGCCGCCAAGGGCGCAAAAGGATTGGACGTGGACCTCGACCGGATCATAGTTCGCGAGCCGGACATGACGCCCAGCGAGATACTCATCTCGGAATCTCAAGAACGGATGCTCATCATAATCAAGACCACCGATGAGAAAGAACTCACAGAGATACTTGACAGATGGGAAGTATCATACTCAAGAATCGGCAAGGTCACATCCGATGGCTTACTCACCATTCGGCATAGAAACACTATAGTCGCCAGCGCCCCGGCCAAGTTCGTCGCAGAAGCTCCTCTCGAGCCCCACACGGCAAAGAAACCGCTCTACATCGACGAACTCGCGAGGACCCCGGAACCGCCTGAACCCGAAGACCTGCAACAAACTCTTCTCAGTCTTCTTGGTAACTCCAACATCGCAAGCAAGGAATGGGTATACCGGCAATACGACCACGAGGTCGGACTGCGCACTATTGTCCGACCAGGCCAAGGCGACGCGGCAGTTCTGCGTCTTCCAAACGGTCGCTCACTCTCTACAACCACGGATGGAAACGCCAAACAATGCTATCTGGACCCGTATTGGGGGACGATGGGAGTTGTCTCGGAGGCAATCTGGAATCTAATCGCGACTGGGGCGGAGCCAATAGCAGTTGTGGACCACTTGCAGTTCGGCAACCCAAACAATCCCGAAGTCTACTGGACTTTTAGAGAGACCGTTCATGCAATCGCGACCTATCTCAAGGCAGTGAGGATTCCGTGTGTCGGTGGCAAGGTCAGCTTCTACAACCAAGACGAGACAACCAATAAGCCCATCAAACCCTCCCCAGTGATTGCCGCAATCGGAATTCGCGAACGCAAAACACCTTTGATCAGGCAGGGCCT